>JADMIO010888954.1_pt1 | contig 11991 bp, 7 predicted proteins | sample 8958161 | NCBI WGS metagenome assembly JADMIO01 (sample SAMN16585339, study PRJNA669376) | soil metagenome | isolation source: Crop rotation soil | place: USA: Cullars Rotation, Alabama | collected 2011
CGCGTGGCGCGCGAGGTCGGCACCGAAGGCCGGCTCGGCGGCCAGGCGGTGGTGCCGGGCGTAGGCGGAACGTGGAAAGACCTCACCGACAACGTCAACCTGCTGGCGGCGAACCTCACCACGCAGGTGCGCAACATCGCCGAAGTCACCACCGCGGTGGCGCGCGGCGACCTGTCGCGCAAGATCACCGTCGACGTGAAGGGCGAAATCCTCGAACTGAAGAACACCATCAACACCATGGTGGACCAGCTCAACGCCTTCGCCGGCGAAGTCACCCGCGTCGCGCGCGAGGTCGGCACCGAAGGCAAGCTCGGCGGTCAGGCCGAGGTGCCCGGCGTCGCCGGCACCTGGAAGGATTTGACCGACACCGTGAACTTCATGGCGGCCAACCTGACCGAGCAGGTGCGCGGCATCGTCAAGGTGGTCACCGCGGTGGCCAACGGCGATCTCAAGCAGAACCTCACCGTGAAATCGAAGGGCGAGGTGGCGGCGCTGGCCGAAACCATCAACAACATGACCGACACGCTGGCGATCTTCGCCGATCAGGTCACGTCGGTGGCGCGCGAGGTCGGCGTCGAGGGCCGGCTGGGCGGCCAGGCCAACGTGCCGGGCGCCGCCGGCACCTGGAAAGACTTGACCGGCAACGTCAACCTGCTTGCCGCGAACCTGACCTCGCAGGTGCGCGCCATCGCAGAAGTTGCGACCGCGGTGACCAAGGGCGACCTCACGCGATCGATTCAGGTCGACGCCCGCGGCGAGGTGGCCGAGCTGAAAGACAACATCAACACGATGATCGGTAACTTGAGGCTCACCACCGACGTCAATACCGAGCAGGACTGGCTGAAGACCAACCTCGCGCGCTTCACCAACATGCTGCAGGGCCAGCGCGATCTGGCGACCGTCGGCCGTTTGCTGCTGACCGAGCTGACGCCGCTGGTCAACGCGCATATGGGCGTGATCTACCAGGTCGAGAACGAGGAAACCCCGCAGCTGCGGCTGCTGTCGTCCTACGCCGGCGACGGCACCGTTCCGCATCAGCAATATGTGCAGTTCGGCGAGGGCCTGATCGGGCAATGCGCCGCGGACAAGCGGCAGCGGCTCGTGTCGGATATCCCGCCCGATGTCACCCCGGTCAACTCCGCGCTGCTGCGCGTGATGCCCAAGAACCTCGTCGTCCTGCCGGTGCTGTTCGAGAACCAGGTCAAGGCGGTGATCGAGCTCGCCTCGGTGTCGTCGTTCACCACCTCGCAGATGACCTTCCTCGAGCAGCTCACCGACTCGATCGGCATCGTGCTGAACTCGATCGAGGCGACGATGCAGACCGAGGGCCTGCTGAAACAGTCGCAGCAGCTCGCCGGCGAGCTGCAGACCCAGCAGAAGGAGCTGCAGCAGACCAACGAGCAGCTCGAGCAGAAGGCGCAACAGCTCGCCGAACGCAACGTCGAGGTGGAGCGCAAGAACCAGGAAATCGAGCAGGCGCGCCGGGCGCTGGAGGAAAAGGCCACCGAACTGTCGCTGACCTCGAAGTACAAGTCGGAATTCCTCGCCAACATGAGCCACGAGCTGCGCACGCCGCTGAACAGCATCCTGATCCTCGGCCAGCAGCTGACCGAAAACCCCGACGGCAACCTGTCGCCGAAGCAGGTGGAATTCGCGCGCACCATCCATGGCGCCGGCACCGACCTGCTCAACCTGATCAGCGACATCCTCGACCTGTCGAAGATCGAGTCCGGCACCGTGACTGTCGATGCGGAGGAGATCCTGACCGCCAATCTGCTGGAGACGGTCGGACGCCCGTTCCGGCACGAAGCGGAAAACCGCCAGCTGTCGTTCAACATCGACGTCGATCCCAATCTCGGGCGCAGCATCGTCACCGACTCCAAGCGCCTGCAGCAGGTCCTGAAGAACCTGTTGTCCAACGCCTTCAAGTTCACGGCCGAAGGCGGCGTCCGCCTCACGGTGTCGGCCGCACTCGGGGGCTGGAGCGCCGAACACCCGGTGCTGAACCATTCGCCGGCGGTGGTCGCCTTCGAGGTGACCGACACGGGCATCGGCATTCCGCTGGAGAAGCAGAAACTGATCTTCGAGGCCTTCCAGCAGGCCGACGCCGGCACCAGCCGGAAATATGGCGGCACGGGCCTCGGTCTTGCGATCAGCCGCGAGCTCGCGAGCCTGCTCGGCGGCGAAATCCACCTGCACAGCACGCCGGGCAAGGGAAGCACCTTTACGCTTTACCTGCCGCTGAAATATTCCGGACCGACCGTCGCGCCGCGTGCCCAGACGCCGTCGCCGTTCGCCTCGGCCCCGGCGCCGCAGGTCACGACGCAGGATCGCACGACGGAACCGCTGCCGGACGACCGGCTCAATCTTGAACCGGGCGACGCCATCCTTCTGGTGGTCGAGGATGACCCGCATTATGCGCGGGTGCTGCTCGATCTGGCGCGCGACAAGGGCTTCAAGGTTCTGGTCGCCGCGCGCGGCGCAGAGGCGCTGGAGCTTGCAAAACAGTTCCAGCCGACCGCGGTGTCGCTCGACGTGTTCCTGCCCGACATGCTGGGCTGGACCGTGCTCAGCCAGCTCAAGCACAACCCGCTGACCCGGCATATTCCGGTGCAGATCATCACGCTGGACGAGGATCGTCAGCACGCGCTGGCGCGCGGCGCATTCTCCTTCGTCAACAAGCCGACCACCACCGAAGGCGTCGCGGCGGCGCTGGCCCAGATCAAGGAATATGCAAAACCGCGCCGCAAACGGCTGCTCATCGTGGAGGACAACCCGGCGGAGCGCATGAGCATCCAGCAACTGCTCGATCACAACGATATCGAGATCCTGACCACCGACACCGGCGCCGGCGCACTGTCGACCTTGCGCGACAATCCCTGCGACTGCGTGGTGCTCGATCTCAGGCTGCCGGACATGAGCGGCTTCGAGGTGCTCGACACCATCCGCAACGACGAAACGCTGTCCAACGTGCCGGTGGTGGTGTTCACCGGGCGCGAACTGTCGGTCGAGGAAGACGCCGAACTGCACACCATGGCCCGCAGCATCGTGGTCAAGGGCGTCGAATCGCCGGAACGCCTGCTCGACGAAACCGCGCTGTTCCTGCATCGCGTGATCACCGAGCTGCCGGTCGAGAAGCAGCGCATGCTGGAAAAGCTCAACTCGTCGGACGAAGACCTGATCGGGCAGACCGCGCTTTTGGTCGACGACGATGCCCGCAACATCTTCGCGCTGTCGAGCGTGCTGGAGCGGCGCGGCATGAAGGTGCTGACCGCCACCACCGGCAGCGAGGCTATCGCGCTGGTCGAAAAGCACCCGGAAATCGCCGTCGTGCTGATGGATATCATGATGCCGCAGATGGACGGCTATCAGACCATCGGCGTGATCCGCGAGAACCCGGCATTCCGCCGGCTGCCGATCATCGCGCTGACCGCCAAGGCGATGAAGGGCGACCGTGAAAAATGTCTGGAGGCCGGCGCGTCGGATTACCTCGCCAAACCGGTCAATACCGAACAGCTGCTGCTCGCCATCCGCATGTGGCTGCACCGCTGACCGGCGCCCGGCACATGAGCGACCACGAGAAAGTCAACATCCTGCTGGTCGACGATCAGCCGGCGAAGCTGCTCGCCTATGAGGTCATTCTCAAGGAGCTCAACGAAAATCTCGTGGTCGCGACCTCCGGGCGCGAGGCGCTGGAATATCTGTTGAAGAACGAGGTCGCGGTGATCCTCGTCGACGTCTGCATGCCCGAGCTCGACGGCTTCGAGCTTGCCGGCATGATCCGCGAGCACCCGCGCTTCCAGAAGACCGCCATGATCTTCATCTCCGCGATTCAGGTCAGCGACATCGACCGGCTGCGCGGCTACGAGATGGGCGCTGTCGACTATGTTCCGGTGCCGGTCATCCCCGAGGTGTTGCGCGCAAAAATCAAGGTGTTCGCCGAGCTCTATCGCAAGACCCGGCAGCTCGAGCGTTTCAACGCCGAGCTTGAGGATCGCGTTCGCGCGCGGACCGCAGAACTCGAGGCATCGACCGCGCAGCTTCGCGAAAGCGAACAGCGGCGCAGCCTCGCGATTGCCGCCGGCAAGATGGGTTCATGGGACTGGGACTGGGTCAACGGCGACTGGATGTGGGATGAAGGCCAGTATCATATTTTCGGCGTCGACCCGAAGACGTTCGAGGTGACCCCGGCAAACGTCCAGGCGTTGCTGCATCCCGACGACGTCGGTGAGCTGCGCAAGGCGATGGCGCAGTTCAACAAGGGCGTCACCTCGTATGAAGCGGAATTCCGGGTCCGCCGGCCGGACGGCACGATCTGCTGGTGCGTCGGCACGGCGGCCGCGACGCTCGACAAGGGCGGGCGCGTGGTGCGGGTCAGCGGCGTCACCGTCGATATCACCGAGCGCAAGCTCGCCGAACAGCGCCAGAATCTGCTGGCCCGCGAGGTCGATCATCGCGCCAAGAACGCGCTGGCGCTGGCGCAGTCGATCGTGCGGCTGACGCGCGGCGAAAGCGTCAAGGCCTACATCCGTGCGGTGGAAGGCCGCATCAATGCGCTCGCCCGGGTCCACACCATCCTCTCCCTGTCGAGCTGGCAGGGCGCCGAAATCGGCAAGCTGGTCGATGAAGAGCTGGCGCCCTATTCGGTCAGCGACCAGGTGACGTTTTCAGGCTCCGAGATTCAGCTGGAGCCAGCCACCGCGCAAACCCTGGCGCTGGCGCTGCACGAGCTGGTGACCAACTCGGCAAAATATGGTGCGCTCTCCACGTTGGCCGGCCGCCTCTCCGTCAAATGGGAAAACCGCGAGGATTTTCTCGATCTGGCCTGGGAAGAAAACGGCGGACCGCCGGTCAAGAAGCCGGCGTCGCGGGGATTTGGCACGCGCAGCGTCATCGCCAGCGTGGAATCGCAGCTCGGCGGCAAGGCGGAATTTGACTGGCGCTCCGAGGGCTTGGTCTGCCGGCTCAAGGTCCCCCTGAACGGGCATTTCGCTGCGTCGGCGCCCGAGCCTCAGCACAGTCCCATGCTTGAAAAGACCTTGTCCAGCCGCGCGTCGCGTTCAGCCGACGCCTGACGACCGCTCCTCTCACGCATCCATGGCGTCCCTGATCCGCTTCCGTGTCAGCGGCAGATCGCGCAGCCGCTTCCCGGTGGCATCCGCAATCGCGTTTGCGATCGCGGCCGCGGCCGGCCCCTGCCCGGTTTCGCCGCTGCCGAGGAAGGGCTGGCCGGGCCGGTTGATGACGTGGACCTCGACGCGCTCGGGCACCGCGTTGAAGCGGAGGATCGGATAGGTCTGCCAGTCGATGCTGGTAATTCTCGTCTCGTCGAACATAACGCTCTCATACAGCGTCCAGCTCATCGACTGCAGGATGGCGCCCTCGATCTGGTTGATCAGCCCGTCCGGATTGACCACCTGGCCGCTGTCCACGGCCGCCACCGCACGCACCAGCCGCGGGCGTCCGCTCTGCCGGTTCACCTCGACCTCGGCGGCGACGGCGCAATACGCGGCCAGATTTTTGTAGCGTGCGAAGGCGAGGCCATAACCATGACCCGACGGCGCCTTCTGGCCTTTGCGCCATCCAAAGGCTTGCGCCGCCGTGATGATGGCGTCGCGCGCACGAGAATCGTCGAGATGTTTCAGCCTGAACTCGACGGGGTCGGCGCCGGCCGCTGCCGCCAGCTCGTCGATAAAACTCTCGATCGAAAAAATGTTGTGATAGGCGCCGAGCGCCCGCAGCGCCGAAATTCGCAGCGGCATGGTCGAGATGAAGTGGTGCACGACCTGCGCATTGGGGAATTTGTAGATCGGAATAGCGTTGCGGTCGCCGCCGCCTTCCGGCAGCGGCAACGCGCGCGGTGCGGGCGGCGCAAAAGCTTGCGCCATATGCTGCGCCGCCAGCATCGATCCGGCGCCGCCCGGCCGCATGGAATGGGTGTTGCTCCAGACCTCGAAATTCCAGTCCGAGATCATGCCCTGCCCGTCCAGCGAGGCTTTCAGCTTCGTCACCATCGCCGGGCCATACGGCTCCCAGGCATGTTCCTGCTCGCGCGTCCATTGCACGCGGACGGGCGTGCCGGGCATGGCGCGCGCGATCAGCGCCGCGTCGGCAGCGGCATCGTCGGCGCCGTTATGGCCGTAACAGCCCGACCCCTCGACATGGATGCAGCGCACATTGGCCGGCGGCATTTTCAGCATTTCGGCGATGCCCTGCCGGTCGGGATAGACGCCTTGCGTGTGCGTCCACACCGTCATCTTGTCATCGACGAACTGGGCGACCGCGCAGGAAGGCCCGATCGATCCGTGCATTTGATATGGGCGGGTATAGGTCGCCTCCAGCGTCTTCGCGCTCGCGAATGAAGGATTGCCTTGCTGGAAAATCGTGGTGTCCTGCGACGGCAGGCTGGTCAGGACATTCGGCAAATCATCCTGCTTCGGCAGCCTTGCGGTTTCCTGCCATTTCGCGGCAGCCGACAGCGCGTTCATCGCCTTGATGGCCTGGTATTCCTTCTGCGCGACCACCGCGAGGAAATTACCGTCGCGCACGATCTTTACGACACCTGGCAATTTTTCGACCGCAGCAGTGTCACACTCCGTCAGGCGTGCGCCATAGCCTGGCGGCCGCACCACGCGGGCGTGCACCATGCCGGGGAGCCGGAGGTCCTGGACGTAGGCCGCGCCGCCGGTGACTTTTGCCGGAATATCGACACGCGGTACCGGCTGTCCCATCACCTTGAACGTCGCCGGGTCCTTCAGTCTTGACGTCGGTTGCGCTTGGACATGCAGCATGTCGCCGGAGACCAGTTCGCCGTAGCGCAGGCGCTGGCCATCGGGCGCGATCACCTCGCCCTTTTCGGTACGCAGATTTTCTGTCGGAAGATTGAACCGCCGCGCCGCTTCTGCGACCAGCAGTTCGCGCACCTGCGCTGCGGCATTGCGGATCGCGGTGCCGCTGTCCTTCATCGAGTTGCTGCCCGAGGTATAGCCTTCGTTGGCGGTGAGTGCTGTATCGGCGGTGACGATCTTCAGCGCCTCGAATGCAACGTCGAGCTCCTCGGCGGCGATCTGCTGAAACGCGGTTTTAAAACCCTGACCGATTTCGGCCTTGCCGGTGAAGGCGGTCATGCTGCCATCCGCATCGATCCTGATCCAGGCATCGAGGAACGGCGCCTGCTTCAAACTGCTGGGAGGCGTTGGCGCGGGCTGGTTTTGCGCCAGCGCGTCGCGCAAGGAAAAACTCATGATCAGCGCACCGCCGCCGGCAAGGACGCGGCGGCGATCGAGAATAAGGGGGCCGTTCATCGCGCGCCCCCTTCGATGGTCGAGGCATCCGCGCGCTGCATCAGCGCGGCGGCGCGATGCACCGCGCGCAGGATCCGCATATGCGTGCCGCAACGGCACAGGTTCGGCTCCAGCGCGGCGCGGATCTGAGCGTCGGTCGGCCTCGAATTGTCCTGCAGCAGCGCCTGTACCCGCATCATCATTCCGGGGATGCAGTAACCGCATTGCGCCGCCTGCTCTTCCATGAAGGCGCGCTGGATCGGCGCGGGATGCTCGATGGTCCCGAGCCCCTCCAGCGTGGTGACCTGCCTGCCCTCCAGCAGCAACAGCGGGGTGACGCAGGACAGCACCGGCTTACCGTCGACGATCACGGTGCAGGAGCCGCACTGGCCGAGCCCGCAGCCGAATTTAGCGGCATTGAGCTGCAGCTCCTCGCGCAACACATAGAGCAATGGCGTGTCCGGGTCAGCCTCGATGCGGTGGTCCCGACCGTTGACCTTCAGTGTCATCATGGCCTGTCTCGCTGCGCTGGGTCGACGGGCGCATTATGCGGCTCCGCCGAGGTGTTGAGAAATACGGTCTGCGCGCGCCGGGCGTCCGCGACGATTTTTTCAAGGCCGGTCCACGCCGGCTGGTTGCTGAAGCGGGCGCGCAGATAATTCAGCAATGCGGCGATCTGCGTATCGTCCATGCTCACGGCAAATCCCGGCATGATCGGGCTTCGTTCGCCCTCTACCGGGCGAAGGCCGGACAATATCGTGTTGATGACATTTCGCGGATCCGGATTGCTGATCCCGGTCGAGAGGCGAAGATCGATTCCACCGTAAGGCGGCGGCCTGCCGGTGTCATGACAGCCGGCGCAAGCAGCGGTGTAGATCGCCGCACCTGTCTTTTCGCTGGCGGCCTGCGGCGATGACGAGCGTTCGGCGAGCACCTCGTCGGCCCGCCGCTTGCGGTCCGGCTGAGGCGCGCCGAACTTCTCTGCCATATAGACGGCGATGGCACGGACGTCGCTTTCCGGGATCGCGGACAGGTTGGCGACCACCTGTGCCATCGGCCCGCGCGCCACGCCGTGATCGGGATGCCATCCCTGGCGAAGATAGCCGTACAATGCCTCCGCATCCCACGGCACCGGCGAGGGCGAGTGCGCGTTGATCGCATAGGCAACCCAGTTGTCGGCCTCGCCGCCGGAAAATTCCGCGTTTTTCCGCTCGGCGCCAAGCGCATTGCGCGGGGTATGGCACGCGCCGCAATGCGCCAGCCCCTCGACCAGATAGCCGCCGCGATTGTATTCCACGCTTCGGGCAGGATCGGGCTGCCATTTCCCGCGATGCAGGAACAAGAGCTTCCAGCCCGCGATCAAAAAACGCTGGTTGTAGGGAAACGGCAGCTCGTTGCGACGGGCCGGCGCATGAACAGGCTGCCTTGTCATCAGAAAGGCATAGAGCGCCCGGTCGTCCTCGTCGGTGACATTGATGAAGTGATCGTAGGGAAAGGTCGGATAGAGATGGCGGCCGTCGCGGTCGACGCCGGAGCGCATGGCGCGGCGGAATGCGGATTCCGGCCAGCGGCCGATTCCGGTCTGCGGATCTGGCGTGATGTTGGAGGAATAGATCGTGCCGAACGGGGTGGGCACCGGAAACCCGCCGGCAAAGTCCATGCCGCCGCGCAGCGTATGGCAGTCCGCGCAATTGCCGGTCGCGGCGAGAGCCCGGCCGCGCCGGACCAGAGCCGGATCGAAGGAATTCGGCGCGGGCGGCTCGACAGCGGCGAACGGAGATCGCCAGGTCACCGCAAATGCCGCGACCGCGCCGGCAACCATGATCCCGGCAATGACGGCGACTATGATCCGCGAAGGTGCCATCCGCTTTCCGCAGCCGCTCCGGCTCTGTTATCCGGGCCTCGTCCAGCATAAACGACGATGGGCGGTGTTTCTACTAAAACGGGTAGCCAACGTGGTCCCGACGTATTCGTTTCATGCGTTTAACACCCGCTGCCGTGCCCGCCACGCAGTTGTCTGATGATATACGGCTGAGATACGCTTGGGATGGATGTCAGAACTCGCCAGCCTTCGAGGAACTCATTGAAGTCGAAAACGCCGGCCAAACGTCGATCCCGAACCCTGGAGACCGATGACGGCACCTTGACGGATCGCGCCTATCGCGAACTCGAGGAAATGATCGTCACCTTGCAATTGTCGCCTGGCACGGTGTTGTCGGAACAGGCGCTTGCGGTGCGCCTGAAGATTGGCCGCACCCCGATCCGCGAGGCGCTGCAGCGGCTTTCGCGGGACGGGCTGGTGGTGATCATGCCGCGGCGGGGCATTATGGTCTCCGAGATCAATTTGCGGCTGCAACTTCGACTGCTCGAAGTCCGCCGCGAACTGGAACGGCTGATGGCGGCCCTCGCCGCGGAGCGCGCGACGCCCGAGGAGCGCCGCGAGTTTGCCGAAGTGGGGGAAGCCATGCTCGCGGCGGCCGCGAGGTCCGACGACATCGCCTTCATGCGGCTCGACCAGCGTTTCAACATGCTGGTGGCGACCGCGGCGCGCAACGAGTTCGCGCGGCGGTCGATGGGACTGATGAACGCGCTGTCGCGGCGGTTCTGGTATCAGCATTATCAGGAGGTCGCGGATCTCCCGCTTGCGGCGAGGCTGCACGCCGCGGTCGCCGACGCTATCGCCCGCAAACGAAGCAAGGCCGCGGCAACCGCCTCCGACCGGCTGATCGACTACATCGAGGATTTTGCCCGAAAGACGCTGGATGCCTGAAACCGCCGCGTCAGTCGAAGATAATGACGCTGCGAATGGTCTCGCCGCGTTTCAACGCCGAAAAACCCTCGTTGATCTCGCCAAGCGTGATACGGCGCGAGATCAGGTCGTCCAGCATCAGCTCGCCGTCGAGGAAGGCGCGCGCCAGCAGCGGGAAATCGCGCCGCGGCCGCGCATTGCCGTAGCTGACGCGGCGGATGCGCTTTTCCTGCATCAGGGAGCCCCAGCGAAACGCGACGTCCTTGTTGACGTCGATCTTGCCGAGCCAGATCAGATGCCCGCCGGGCCGCACCGCTTCCGGGCTGACCCGAAACGCCGCCGCGCTGCCGGCCGCCTCGATCACCACGTCGACGCCGCGGCCGCCGGTCGCCCGCCTTCCGGCATCCGCCGGGTCGTCCTTCGATGCATCGATGCCAAGCGTCGCGCCCATCTTCGCCGCGAGCGTCAGTTTCGCCGGATCGATGTCGACGGCAATGATGACGCCTGCGCCGGCGAGCCGCGCGCCCTGCACCGCAGCGAGCCCGACCGCGCCGCAGCCGATCACCATCACGGTGTCGCCATGCGCGATCGCGCCGAGATTGAGCGCGGTGCCTGCACCCGTCATCACGCCGCAGCCGATCAGGCAGGCGCGGTCAAACGGAATCTCCTTCGGAACGGGGATCGCCTGCTGGTCGGACACCACACAGTATTCGCCGAACGCGCCAAGAAACATCAACTGCCGCAACGGCCGGCCGTCGGCGAGCCGCGCCCGGCTTTCGCCATCGAAGGCAACCGCCTTTGGGCCTTCACCGAGATACTGTTCGCACAGGATCGGCGCATCGCGGTCGCAATAGAAACAATGGCCGCAATGCGGATTCCACGACAGCACCACGTGGTCCCCGACCTTTACCCCGCGCGCGGCAGGGCCTACCTGCTCCGCAATCCCTGCGGCCTCATGGCCCAGCACGATCGGCATAGGATAGCGTAGCGATCCTTCGATCACCTCGAGATCGGTGTGGCAAAGGCCCGCGGCGCGGATTTTCACCAGCACGTCGGCCGGCTTCAATTCCGCGAGCGTCACGGTTTCGATCGCCATCGGCGTTTGCGCGGCATGCAGCACGGCGGCTTTGTAACTCAAGCCCATCAGGCAACCGCCTTGCCGAGCGCGGCGAGTGCCTCGTCGATATCGGCCGAGGTCATCTCCCATTCGTTGTCGAAATTCGCCACCACGGCCTGCATGAAAGGCTCGACCGAGGCTTTCGCCTTGTCCCCGTCGCCGAGGTGATGGAGCAGCAGCGCCAGCGCCAGTTGCCGCGGCTCCGGTCCCTCGTAGCTCCACTCAAAGCCGTTTTTGGTGAACTCCACCACGTCGGTGCGCGGATCGAGCGGCGCGCCGTCGACCGTCACCTTCACGCCGTCGATGGTGCGGTCTCCCACATAGCGTTTCATGACTTTCTCCTGGATCGGCGCGGCATCACGGGGCGACCTCGATCTGGCCTGCGATCACGCGCATGACGTCCCGGTCGCGGCGCGCCTGGGCAAGCGTTCCCGAAAACATCACCTCGCCGCGCTCCAGAACATAGATGCGGTCGACGTAGTCGGGAATATGATGAACGTTGGATTCCGCGATCAGAACTCCCTTGCCCATGGCGCGGATCGAAGCGACGCCCTCGGCGATCAGCGGAATGATCGCGGGCGACAAACCCTCGAACGGCTCATCCAGCAGCAGCAGTTTCGGGTCGAGCGTCAGCGCGCGGGCAATCGACACCATCTTGCGCTCGCCGCCGGAAAGCTGCCCGCCGCCACGCGAAAGATACTGCCGAAGTTTTGGGAAAACCGCATAAGCTTCCGCGATCCGGACGCTCGCCGCGCGACCCGACGGCCGCGTCCAGGTCGAGAGCTCGCTTTCCAGCACAGTGGGATCCGAAGCTTGGAATTCACGTGACTTGAAGTCGCGGC
>JADMIO011863719.1_pt1 | contig 11991 bp, 20 predicted proteins | sample 8958161 | NCBI WGS metagenome assembly JADMIO01 (sample SAMN16585339, study PRJNA669376) | soil metagenome | isolation source: Crop rotation soil | place: USA: Cullars Rotation, Alabama | collected 2011
CTTTCCCATCAATCCAATTCGCGTGGTATAATTGTGAAAACTCCACGGCCCAGGCAAATCCGAGAGCAAGCAGCGCCAACCGGAGGGTGGATTGGCGATGAAAGACAAAACCAAACCCCAAAAACACCAGAAGGGCCCAAAGCAAGTCCCCACCGTATTTCGTCGCAAATGTTGGCAACGAAAGAAAAGCTGACCGCCACAACAAGCCGCCCATCATTACCAATAGAATTGCCAGGCCATACAACAGGCGATTGCGGCGGAACAAATCACCTTCCGAACGAGGATTCACAGTGTCAGAGTCAGAGTGCATGGCAGCGAGCACTACTTCGGACTGTCGGCTATGTTCTCATTTCTGCGCCGGCTCGAAACGGACAAAAAGGCAAACGGCCACGAGGTGGGCTAGAGTAAGGAGAGCAAATAGCAAGACACACGTCCAAATGTCCCAATCTCGCGACCAAAACCAAATGAAGGGAAAGGTTACGCCAGCATATGCGAGGGGAATTACCAAATCCTTTTTTGTGCTGATCTGCGACCGTCCTCGACAGTGACCACAGCGATATAATTTCGAACTGAAAATCACACGCAGCGGATTAACAGGGGCGTTGCAGTGAGGACAACCGTTCATATGCGGCTATCGTACGAATATGGGCCACTGGTTCATAATTTTCGTCCCTGCCAGGGCTGAACAAGCCCCTTCGCGCTCATCTGACCGCTCGACATGTCCCAAGGTTCAAACTCAGGCCTCAAGCGTGCAGTGCCCGTAGTAATCTTGTGACGCATCGAAAGGTACCAGGGGAATCCAACAATCCAAAACATCGAGCAGAGTATGCCCAAAACGATGGGGCTATACGAAATACCGGACTGATACCTTCGCAAGTGCAGCCTCGCGGAATCAACGCCAGCCCAGACAGAAGTTCCAACGACCATTGGAACGTAAAGATTGACGCCCGCGAACGCGCCAAGCACTCCACAGCCGACGACCAAGCCGATAGTCAACAGAATCGCAATCCATGTTTTCATAGTCGTGACAGGATCACTTTATTGCAATTTTCATTCTAGGAGGACCCGGCTTTCCCGCACAACGCTTTATCGTCCAAGAGACCTGATACGACCTCGGCCCACTCGACGTTGGGCGTTCGATGTTCGATGTTCGGCGTTTCCGTTCGTGAAAACAAAGAGTCCCTGCCTCACCTTGCGGCAAAGCAGGGACAAATTGGGGGATGGGAGTTCGCCATGCTCTCTTTCCCATGCCGACATTGGGCGCGCCCACCTAAGCGGGGCTGCCGGCTTCCCGACGCCATTCTCCACGGCAAGCGGAGTTTTCGGCCTCGTAGCAGGGCCGTCCAGTGTTTCGCAACGCTGGATTTCGAGTGAGGCTTTTCAGCTCGCTTGGGCTGGTGGTTGCGCCACCGGCCTGTGAACCAGGTCAAGACATGTCTGCGATTTTCTTCCGCGTCTTGACCGTTGGTCCTGGTCTGCCACCGCTTTTTAGCGATGCGTTTGCCAGCACCACGGGTCTCGCCTCTTCCCTCTCAGGCTGCTTTTTGCTCACAGTCCAGCGGTGTCGTTTTTAACATCGCCGGCGCTCGGAAGTTTTTCACGCGACCTGCCTAGCCTGCGTGGTCTTCCCGGTGCGAACTCTCTTTTTGTCCACCTTTCGGTGTTTTTCTTTGGCGGTTCAAATGGTTGATTGAATCCGCCAGAGTCGTCCGCCCCGTGCTGATGCACAGTAGCAACCGAATACCCTCTGGGTAACTGCGTTTCATCCAGGCTCGAAACCTGCCCGGACTACTTGAATCGATTCGGAGCGGTTTCTAATCACTCCTCATCGCCGAGTTCCTTTTTCGCGTATACTGACAGCGCGCGAACGCCGCCAGAGGAACTGGTGAATCCTGCCTCAGCCTCCGAACCTTTCGATTCGTTCTTTGAGGAGCCAAGCCAACCAGCCTGACCTGACTTTTCCCCAGTCGCCTGGGATTATCCTTGAAACCTTCAACGACTTTCTTGCGATCACCGCCGTCGGTCTCAGTTCTTTCAATGAACTGCGAACATCATACCGCGAAACGCGATTCCGACAATTGATTCTTGTCCACACGCTTGTTCACCAACGAACGAGGCCGACAGATTGTTGGCGATTCAATTCAGCCAGCAAAAACAGCGTTCGATGGCGGGAGAGTCGGAGTTATTCACCGCTGTGAACTCATTGACGATTCGCTTGTGAAGAAGTTTTGGCGAGCAAGCATCTCGTTCGATACGACCCATGGGACCTATGCGACGAATGGGAATGACCGATTCAAAATGACGGCACAAAAAAACCGCCCGTTTCCGGGCGGTTGGCAAATTACGGCCGGAATCAGGCCGCCGCTTTGGCAGGCCGTTTGGCCTTGGCGGTGGCTTTTTTCCGTTTCAGATAACGCAATCGCCGGCTGCGCTTCTGGACTTTATTGGATTGTTTGCTCATAACAGGCTTTACATCGCTATCGTGTTCCGATTTTGTGTGCTCACTATGTTCATTCGCTTGATGCGATTCAACATCTATTTGCTCGGGCTGCTGTTGCTCCTCGCGTTGACGGGCGGCTGCAAGACCAAGACACCCGAGGAGCGTAAACAGGAAAAGATGCAGTCCTGCATTCGCATCTATCGTGAAGTGTATGCCGATCCCGCCGGCAATTACGACACCGTAACCGTCTTTCGCAGCAATCCGATGCATTTTACCGTCTCAAAAATACCTGAGATCACTGAGGCGGAAGTGGAGGCGGCCAGAATCGTCGAGGATCACGGGACGTTTGCCATTCAGGTCAAATTCAAACAACGCGGCACCTGGCTGTTGGAACAGACTTCGGCAATGACGAAGGGCCACCATTTGGTCATCCTTTGCACGTTTGGCGAGAAGCTTGCCAAGAGCCGCTGGATGGCCGCGCCGTACATTACGACGCGCATTTCCGATGGAGTCCTTACCTTCACCCCGGATGCGGACCGCGCCGAAGCCGATGAAATTGTGCTCGGCCTGAATAATGTCGCCGGGCAAACCTCGCATGTCATGGGCGGGGCCGAGGCAGACGCCAAAAAGGAAAAAGAAGCGAAGGAAATGCAAAAGCAACAGGGCAAACCCCCACAATGACGGCCCGCGCTGTTTCTTGCTTCCTTCTGCTCCTGCTGGCTTCTGCGTCCCTTTCGGCGCAGCCCTTTCAACTTCCCACCGCCAATCGCGCCTTGTATGAGCCGGGCGGTGAGGAAAAATTCTTTGCCCCCACCGTCGGCAAGCCCTGGACGACCGGCTGTTTTGGTTGCGTGCGCACCGAGGGTACGCAGATGCACGAAGGGCTTGATATCCGCTCCATCCAGCGCGATAAACGTGGCGAACCCACCGATCCGGTCATGGCCACCGCCGACGGCACCGTCGCCTACATCAACGCCAAACCGTCGCTTTCAAATTATGGCAAGTACATCATCCTGCGCCACAGCGTGGACGGCGTTGAGATTTATTCGATTTACGCGCACTTGAGCGAGATCGGCGCGGGACTCAAAGCTGGGCAAACGGTGAAATCCGGCGAAGTCATCGCCACGATGGGCCGCACCGCCAACACGCGCGAAGGTATTTCCAAGGACCGCGCCCACGTCCATTTCGAGCTGAACCTGTTCATCAACGACCGCTTTCCGGCGTGGTATAAGAAAACCTTCGCCAATCAGCGGAACGATCATGGCCTTTGGAACGGTCAGAATCTTGTTGGGTTGGACCCGCGGCAGATTCTGCTGCAGGAGCAAAAGGCGGGAGCAAAGTTCAATTTGCTTCGATTCGTCCAGGGCCAGACCGAGCTTTGCCGGGTGATGGTCCGAAAAACGGATTTTCCCTGGCTCAAACGTTACGCCACGCTGGTTCGTGCAAATCCGACCGCCGATAAGGAAGGCATCGCCGGATATGAACTCGCGCTCAACTTTAATGGGGTTCCCTTCGAATTGATTCCCCGGTCCGCATCGGAAATCAAGGGCAAGGCAAAATATCAGGTTGTTTCAGTCAATGATGCCGAACAAAAGCGAAATCCCTGCCGCCACCTGCTGACCCGCCGCGGCAGCCGCTGGGAATTGAGCAATGCGGGCATGAACCTTCTCGATTTGTTGACCTATTGAGCCATTTCGAACTGGCAAAATAGCCCGGGACGAGTAGTATTCTTTTGTTCAAAAGCGCCGCACCATGAACGTTCCGCAGGCCAATCTGCGAGTCTCGCTGGACCGGCATTCCGGTGAGCGAAAATCCTGCCCGTCCGCAAACGCGTTCACGCTGATCGAACTGCTCGTGGTCATCGCCATCATTCTCATCCTTGCCGCGATGTTGCTGCCCGCACTGTCCAAATCCAAGAGCAAGGCCCTGACGGTGGCGTGTATTAACAACCTTAAACAAATCCAGATTTGCTGGCACTCGTATGCCATGGACAATTCGGACCTCCTGGCGCCAAACAATTCGGTCATTAGCATCACAACCAATGGAGGTTCGGGCGCCATCGCTGCCGGGGCGTCCTGGTGCCTCGCCGATCCCACGCCTGAAAACGTGGCGTCCGGGATGCTTTACCACTACAACCAATCAGTTGCCATCTATCATTGTCCGGCCGACAAATCCACCATGCCCGACCCGGGCGGAGGCGTCACGCCGGTCCTGCGGGCGCGCAGCTATAACATGAGCCAGTCGGTGAATGGGTATCCGGAGTACGATTCGATGCTTTTTCATTACATTCCTTATTTCAAAAAACTCACGCAGATCCAATCACCCAATATTGCAAACTGTCTGGTCTTCATTGACGAGAACGAAGCCACCTTGCTGGATGCGCAATTTGGCATGCCGACGGATTATTACGGCGGCAGCGGCACTTGGTGGGACATGCCATCAAATCGCCACAATCAAGGCGGTAATCTTTCCTTCGCAGACGGCCATGCCGAACGGTGGCGATGGGCGGTGCCAAAGGTCTCCACGGCCTGGATTCAATCGGTGTCAGCTGATGAATGGCCCGACTATCTTCGCATTCGCGCCACGATGAAGCAGAATATGAATTGAGGTTGGATAGCGGAAACACGGGACAAGATTTCAAGTGCCAGCGCAACCCTCTCACGTGTTTGTCACCGGCGCCACGGGTTATCTCGGAAAGTTTCTCATCCCCGAACTGATTCGGCGCGGTCAATCGGTTCGGGCCCTCACGCGACCTGGCTCAGAAAAGAAACTTCCCGCCGGCTGCGAAGTCGTGCTTGGCGACGCGCTCAATCAGAAAACCTTTGCGCACAAAATCGCACCCGCAGACACGTTCGTTCAACTGGTCGGAGTGCCCCATCCCAGCCCCAAAAAAGCCGCGCAATTTCGCGCGATTGACCTGGTTTCTGCCCGCGAATCAGTGGCGGCCGCGAAATCTGCCGGCATCAAGCATTTCGTGTATTTGAGCGTGGCACAGCCCGCCCCGGTCATGGGCGAATACATCGCCGTGCGCGCCGAAGGCGAAGCCATGATTCGCGCCAGCGGAATGAACGCGACCTTCATCCGGCCATTTTATGTTTTGGGCCCCGGTCATCGCTGGCCTTATCTCATTATGCCAATGTTCTGGCTCGCGGAATTGATGCCATCGAAACGCGAGTCTGCGCGCCGCTTAAAACCAGTCACGCTGGGCCAGACTATTTTGACGTTGGTTCGCGCCGTGGAGAATCCAGCACAAGGAGTGCGTATTATTGAAGCTGAGGAGATGAGAAACACGACAGAGTGATTGCGTGTCGAACGCCCTTGTTAGCCGTCAGTATTCCGAATTGCTCCACACTTCCAACACGAGCCGAACTGCCCTTCCAACATCTCACCGCAAGAAGGACAAGTCCAAGAATTCTGTGGCAACGCCGGCAGTTTGGTAACTCCATCCCGCAACTCGCAGGCCCTCACAAACTCGCTGTCCTTGATGATCCAAACCTCAGGGTAAAAGATCGCCCCGGGATAAGGGATGGTCTCGTTCTGCATTTCATACGCGATCCCGGCGTCATCAAGTGCGCTCTTGACCAGGCCGATGCCCCGAATGTCATCTGAGGAATAAAGCAGTTTCATGGTTCGATAACAGCTAACATCCTGAGTTTAACTTTCTGTTTGCGGCCTATTTTTCCACCGTGCCGAGCGCCAGAATTATGGGAATTTCACGGTCCTCATGATGCGCCGCAACGAATAAATGCTTGTCCCCAACCTCCCATAGCGCATAGCGAAAAACTCCATTGAGCGGGATGAACTTGTGGTTCGACTTTCCTTTGTGCTTTGGTGGGCCTAACTCGGCCGTCAGCGCGTCCTGGATGGTTTCGACATCGGCGGAAAACTCCACGTAGAGTTCTTCAATGCGATCGTCATCATGGGCCCGCCTCGTCATCTGGGAAATCGTGCATGCGCAACATGTCCAATTCATCCTGGGCGCTTTTGAGGAACTTCTGAGCCGTTTTGACGGCTATTTGAGGCAGGTCTTTCTTCTTCTTTTTCATAGGCTTTTCAAAGTCTGGCTAGCTTGCTGATTGCCAGGATTCAAAATCAACTCCTGAAGCGCGCATTTTCCTGATGCATCCATCCAGCTCTTCGAGCATCCACGTGACATGAATTGTCGTGGGCGTGATTAAAACCACCAGGCCATACAACGGCGGAATTGCCCGCCAATCTTCCAGTGTCATGCCTCCTCCAGCGAGCCCCATGCTGGCATCGATATGGTGTTTCGCGACGACCTCCTGAAATTCATGGAACACATGCCGCGAGAAATTGCGTGGGTCAGTTATCATGAACCCGTCGCCTAACTCATGAAACCAATCCCCAGTGTGGTAAAAGTCCGGCGCCTCGCTGGGCTTATAACCAACCTTGCCAAACCGACTGGCCACGATGCAAAGCTCATCATGGTAACGCTTCCACACGCCATAACCACTCTTTGATGCCCCGCCACGGCGTTTTGCCAGCGCCTTCTCAATTGAGGCATACTCTTCGTACCCGACGATTTGTATGGGGGTTGGCACGGTCATCGGAGGCTCGACGCACCGTTAGGCGGGCTCGGAAGTCACCTTGATGTTCGAATGTTGCTTGTTTGCATACCGCGCAATCAAAAAGAAAATAATCGCGAGCGGAAGCGGAACAAATGTTTTCAAAGCCGCGTCTCGGAAGCGCCTTGGTTCTTCATCGAAGTAGCTCTTCCCAGCCTGGATCAACCGCGACGATTCCCCATTAAACACCGTGCTGGGCGCATCAGGATTGTATATGACGCTGATTTCTGTTCCGAGTGGATATGCCCGCAAGAGATCCGCTTTATTTCGAGGCTCGCTCCCCCGGGGAAATTGTGGAAAGAGATGCTCTTCGCGTCCAGCGACGGTTCCCGTGAGATCGTAGTCAACGTTTCCCTCATAACGCGTCACGGATGCGTCTGTTACCACAAATTTTCCCTGCCGGTAGTTGGCCCGGTGCTGTCGGATGGTAAGACGCGTCCAGAATGTCATGCCGTGAATCAACGTCAGGATGACGGCAAAAAGGATGAGCACCTTACTTAGCAAATCAAGCGATTGACGGAGATTCCGCATATCAACGCTCCAAGCTCAGCTTATGGTTAAGAGACCGCTCACCACTTCCGATGGCGTTTTCCATTAACAAAAACTGATCCGTCTGCATAACCAACGCTCCCATGAATCTTGCACCGCAAGAATACCGCATTCGTATCCCCCGAACGCAAGTCCGGCGTGACAATCTCAAAACTGCTTTGCTCGGGCGTGAACGAGGCCCAATTCGCCGCCGGTTTGCGTGAACGGTCTCCCGGGCAAATATAAATCTTCGGAAGGCAAACCTCGTTGGACAGCGAAAGCAAGTCCGGCGGGGACCGGTCGCCGTAGTCAACCGCCCAACTTCGAGCCGCGAGACAAATCGCCGCCATAGTGTTTCCACAACTCCGCAACTCTGCCCACTGCTTCGCGCGCCCACGGGCAAAGAGGAAGCAAACCGCACCGACTGCCAGGACTGCAACAATGATGAGATAACGACGGCGCACGGTCAGGTGGCCCGGTCATGACATGAATTGCGGTTTAAACCACCGAACGGCCAGAAAAATGAAATGGCGATAACGAAGGAGAAGACGGACCAAAATATCCAATGGCACAGATAACCGTGCTGATGCGGTAACGCCGGGACACCGGAGAGCACGTGCGCACCCACCCAGGCGGTGGCCAGGCTCCAGAGCACCAGCGCGGCGGTAATGGCATGAGTCCGTTGCGTTCGGTGCGGCATGAACCGGCGCATTCCCGCACGCAAGGGCAACAGCAGCAGCGCCAACATGATCGGGAAAGCCATCAGCCCAGAAACGAACGCGAAAAAGAAACACGCGGCCCTGGTCGGGGCAAACTCGAATGGCGGCGCAATGATGCAGGCGACGGCATGGAGAACGGTGGCTATCAGGACAGTGACGATAAATCGTCTCATGAATATTTGACCAAACAGCGTGCGAGTCCTCACGACAGTGCACAACATGATTAGGCCACTTTGTGTTCATAACTCATAGTCACATCGGCGGCGAACTCCAAACCGGTAAGAGCAATCCCAGTGCGATGCCAAGCGCAGCGACAATCAGTAAGACCAGCCACAGCGGAATCCGCTTCTTTGCCTTTTGCACATTCGTCATTTTGGTTTGTGCCATGACTCTCGTAGCCTAACGCCCCACGCTCCGCCTATGTCAGGCGGCATTGTCATCTCCTAGAATCCTACCTTCCGACAGTTTATCAAGTCCATCTCCGGTCAACGTCAGTCGAGCGGTCATACCGCGAGAAAGCTCGTCCCACAAACGACGATACGATTCAATGGACTGAATGACCAGGCGCACCGCGTATGTCGGACCTGGGTCAACATCTACCAATTGCTTGCCATCCCACTGCTGCTTGTGACCATAAATCTTGGTGAACACGTCCCCGACTCGGATCTCTGACTCGCAAACACGTCCATCAACTAGCGCACGACCGTCCTCGAGCGTGAACTGCTCCACGGTAAACTCGATGTGGCGATTCATGGCCGGTTAACGACCGAAACTCCGTGCATGGTCAGGCTGACGGTAAATCTCTGGATCAATTTCTACCAAATGAAACTCCTCGCGAATGTAGCTGTCAACGTCCGGTGCTGGGTCATCGGGGTGGCGTCGTAGCCATGCGATACACAACTCGGGCACGCGTTCTGGCTCTGGAATACGATATACATGCGGTCCCCATGTACCGAGAAACCAACCGCTGGCTCTTTGAGCTACCCAAAAACTATTGCCTGTGTAACCGCCCTTGGAGCGGATCTTGGATGCACAAATGACGTTGCTCTCGAAGTCGCCACTGGTGAAAAGCCCGGCGTCAGAAATCTCTTTTGCAAGCAACGGATAGGTCATGGCCTAAACCAGAACAAGGCATTTAAGAACCCAAGCCCGATTTGTGTTCATCAGATTTTTTCTTTCCGATGGCTTTGGCCAACGGCTCTGCGCCGGCAATGAAGTACAGCGACAGCACGAAGAGAAATAGTGTGTATAAAGGCCAGTAGCCAACGGACTTGAGGACGCTGTATCCCACACCCTCTGCCTCTGCACCCAACATCAGGGCCACGCAATATAACAATGACACCCCTGAAGCCAGGGCAAGAATGAAACCCGCAACCAGAATGATTATTTCCAGAGGTTTCATGACTACGGCTAAATCATGGTGGCAATCTCACCTCACTGTGCCGCCAGAGCCTGATGTTGCCCTGTGCGACCAATCGCCCAGCGCTCACCAAAGCGCCCATTCGCCGATCAAACAACTCGTGCCCAGCCTGTCCCTCGGGAAAATCTGTGCCCAATGCCTCTGTCACCTTCCCATAAACCATCGCGACTTTTTCCCAATGACCGTTGCTTGTCGCGAGATAGGTAAGCACAGCATCATCAATTTGCATATCGGTAATCATGCCACCAACTGCACAAGCCTTTCTATAATCATACCGCGCCTACGGCGACGACTCCAAGCTGTCATTAATGCGCCTTCGCACCGTGCTGGCGTAACAATGTTTCGACTTCCTTATGCTTCGCTACAACTGCACACATCAAAGGTGTATTCTTATAAAGATCTCTCGCATTCACATCGGCTTTGCTTTCGATGAGCATTTTGGCGATCTCAACGGAACCGTTTGAGGCAGCAAGATGCAGCGGCGTCTTACGATCTCTTTGTTGTGCATCGACATCCGCCTTATGCTCAACAAGAAGCTTCACGGCAACCGTGTTGCCGCTTTGGGCCGCGAAGCGCAATGGCGTCCGACGATATTCAGCTCTCGCATTCACGTCTACCTTGCTTGCCAGCAGCAATTTCAGAATCTCAACGCCATTCGAGGAAGTATGTCCAACTGCAAAATGAAGCGCTGAGAATTGATGGTCCGTCTTGCCGTCATTTGCCCACTCAATTCCTGCAGCCAGGGCAGCTTTGACTTTTGGAACATCCTCGTAGGTGATAGCGTTGTAAAGCTGGCCTAAAGAACCTTGGTCGGCGTGCACCAAAGCCACGCCGATACCACCTATCATCAAAGCAAGCACCAGCAGCTTCGTGATAAAAAAATTTGCCATCTTCTTTTGCGTCGATACCCCACACGTCAAACGTGCTGAATCCCATCCGAACCGGCAGTAAATGTTGTGTGCCGACGGCTCGCCTTGTTGCCGGACTCCAAGTGCTCCCAAGCCAAGTGCAACGCCTGCCTGCCGCTCTCGAACTGACCCGCGCGGTAATGCACCTGTGCCCGCTGGGCGTGTTCCAATGCAATCGTGAACCAGTTGTGGCGCGCCTTATTTCGATTGCGTGCGAGCTTGTCTTCGATGCGCTCGACAAACTGTGCCAACTGCTTGTGGATGTCTGTGTCCGACTCACCCTCGCGCCAGTAAGAGGCAACCAGATAACAGCCCATGATGTCCTCAAGTGTGTTGTCATCGTTGAATGGCATGAGTGCGTAGTGTAGCCTAACGAAGCCAAACGCGGGTTTGGTCTGTTGCGGACCGGATTGGCCTTCGGCCTTGCATGAAGGCAATTTGTGCCGGATTTCATTGGTTGGCAACCCGAATGGAGAATCGTGTACTGACTACGAAATTCAAAGGGTGACAGAATGTGGAATTTTGGAGTGCGGTGACTTGTCACCGCTTTTACTGTTTGGCGGACTTGTCCGTCGAACAGCGCCGCGCAGAGCGGCGCGACAAAACACCTCACGCGCGCGATTTTGTAATGCTCTTCGCGCCACCACATTCGACGGCGACAAGTCGCCTGCGGAAAGCGGTGACAAGTCACCGCACTCCAAAGCTGGACGCGTCTTCATCGTCTCTCAAACAAAACATCCTGGCCGTGTCGACTCCTACGGTCATTTTGATGGAGATTTCGTGGATTCATACTCCGAATACATAATCTTGCGAAGCTGCTCGCTAATTTCCCGCCATGAGTGGCCCTTGATCTTAGCGAGATGCTCGCGCACCGTCCGCTCAATCGATTCGCGCGTGAATTCCTCAACCACCAACAACCTTTGCCGACGCGGCTCTTGCTGCACTCGGGCAATGGCGCCCCTCGTGACGGCAAGGAACTGGAAATTCTCTGCACCCGCTTCGCCGTCGGGCCCAATCCCGCAGCTAAACCAACCCGAACAATCGGAAGGGTCGGGACGTTCGGCAGCGGCAAACGCTTCCCAGGACGGGAAGTCGTTCGTCGTCAACCATCGCAGTTCAGGACGCATTCAATTCACCGATGCCCGAGGCGCGTCGGGTGAGCCGGTCTTTGGTGTAGCTCCTGAATCGGATGGTTCAGCGCCACGGTCCGCTTTGAAGTATAGCCCCCGAAGGCTTACTCGACCGTCCCGCACGAATGGCGCGGCCCCTCCGGCAAACCCGGTTCGGCAGGTCATGCCGGATTTGGGATCGCGAAATGTGAACCGGCACTGCTCCCAAAGACTGTCGTTGGCGATGAGGGCTGCGTCTTCATGATTACGCGGTGTGAAAG
>JADMIO010871568.1_pt1 | contig 11990 bp, 10 predicted proteins | sample 8958161 | NCBI WGS metagenome assembly JADMIO01 (sample SAMN16585339, study PRJNA669376) | soil metagenome | isolation source: Crop rotation soil | place: USA: Cullars Rotation, Alabama | collected 2011
GCCAGTACTTGTCAGGCAAAACCGATGAAATCCTCGTCGGCAACGAAATAACACTCCACTCGCCGCTCCCACGCGACGATATCAAGAACAAAGTCGTTGCACTCATGCAAGACTGCGACAACGTGTTCTCAGGCGCGGTATCGTACCAGGAATTCTGGTACGCAAAGGATGTCTGGAAAGGCTACAACGGCCGCATCTACTGGATGATGTACGAGAACATGCCAAGCTTCATGGCAAACATGGATGAGCTCTCAAACACGTTTGGCACCAACGGTGCAATCGGTGAATGGGGCGAAGACCAGCTCGAAGGAAACCAAGAGCGCGATGAAGAATGGCAGCGCACGCAGATCCAGCAGCGCTGGGACAAAATCCAATCATCGAAAGTACCGATTGCGTACATCTTCACCTACCGCGAACCATCGTGGACAGGATTCGGTATGCTGCGCGCTGACAACAGCCACAAAGCATACTGGGAAGTATTCGGCGGCAGACCAGGATCATCACCACAAGTGAACCAGCCACCACCGCCTCCGCCACCTCCACCAGCATGCGTACCAACAGCTGAAGTAGCAGACGGCAAAGACAATGACTGCGACGGATTCGTCGATGACGACATCCCTGTTGCAGCGCCACCAGTCCAGCAACCGTCACAGCAGTGCGTGCCAACGACTGAAGTGCGCGATGGCAAGGACAATGATTGCGACGGCTTTGTCGACGACGACATTCCCGCCGAGCAACCAACCACGCCGCCAGTCCAGCAGCCAACCTGCATACCATCAACGGAAATCCGTGACGGAAAAGACAACGACTGTGATGGTTTTGTCGACGACGTCGTCGAGCCAGTACCACCAGTGGTGCAGCCGCCAGTCGTACAGACGCCGCAGTGCATTCCAACAAACGAAGTGCGCGATGGTAAAGACAACGATTGCGATGGTTTCGTCGATGACGACATCAAAGATGCAGTGCAGACACCACAGTGCGTCCCAACCACCGAAGTCAAGGATGGCAAAGACAATGACTGCGACGGCAAAGTAGATGAAGACCTCACGGTCGTCACGCCAACGAGCTCGGAAACCACGAGCTCAAGCGGTACAAGCGGTTCGAGCCACAAGAAGAAATCGACGAAGAAGAAGTCTACACGACCGTCGATCTTCGGCCGCTCGACGAAGGCAACCATCCAGCCAGTTGCATTTGGCAGCAACGGTACCTGTGACAACTGCACGCGACTCAACGCTCGCGGACAGCCAATCGTCGAAGACATCGTGTTCAGCGTTGACCCTGTGAAGCACGATGACCTCACGACGACTACGTTACAAACACCACTTGTCGACAACGAAGCACCGCAACTCTTCATTACGGTGGAAGTCACTCGCAACGGCGAAGTGAGCACCCAAGAAGTGTTCGGCAACGGCTGACAATAACTTTTTTATTCTCTTCTTTTTGCCTTTCTTTCATGATTAGCACTGTAAAGCAATTCCGCTCACAATACACTGACCTCAGCTACACGATTTTTCGCGTGCTCGTAGGTATTCTCTTCCTCTTTCACGGATTGCAGAAGACGTTTGGCATGTTCACCGACAAAGGACCACAGCCACTCGCGAGTCTGCTCGGCGCTGCTGGTATCATCGAAACCATCGGTGGTATCCTGATTATCCTTGGTCTGTTCACGACAGCAACGGCTGTGCTTGCCGCAATCGAAATGGTATGCGCGTTTTTCATCGCACACTTCACCACCGCAAACCCAATACCATTGCTGAACCGTGGCGAACTGCCGCTGCTCTACTTCGCGGCATTCCTGTACATCGCATTTCACAGCGGCGGCAAGTGGTCGCTTGACCGGCACTTTTGGAAGTAGCTTATAAGCACGTCCACAGGGTTTAAAAATAAACTAGCGCTCTGCGCTCTATGAAACAGCTAGTCGGAGCTCTAGCATTGGCAGGGGTAGCGCAAGCACAATCCCTCGAGCACCGAGTTAAGCCCGACAGCATCGTTGTTGATCTCGCGAAGCGAACCATACTCGCGACGCAAGGCAAAGACACACTGCTCTTTGATAGCGTCGCGGTTTCCATGGACAAAGAGTTCTGCTATCAGAACCGCTGTTGGCAGTTCAAGACGCCAAGACGTATCTACCGTGTACAGGGGAAGCGAACCGATCCTATCTGGACCGCGCCTGAGTGGCAGTACGCGCACTTTGCAGCAGACAATAATATTCGCTTCGAGCAACTGACAAGACCGGTACCGATCGACAGCGGCAGAACGCTGCTCATGCGTAACGACACCGCCATGGTTCGTGCAGCAGACGGCTCCTACGGCGTTCCGCCAATCGAGGAATATCTCGTGTTCCCAAAGAAGAGCACGGGCGCACTCACCGTATTCATTCCACCGCTACGATCCGTCAACGCCAAACAGCATGGTGCGCTCGGCAAGTATGCGGTTGACCTCGGGAACGGTTACATGCTCCACGGTACGCCGCAGCCAAGTACGATCGGCACTGCCGTAACACACGGCTGTGTACGCCTACGCGACGACGCCATCAAATGGGTGTACGACCATGTCAAGCCTGGCGACGAGATACGCATCCGCTAGACATTTATACGTCCTGCTCTGTGCAACCACATGCGGACACTCCTTTTGCTCCTTCTGCTCACTGCATGCACACCTGCCATCGTGCCAGACCAACCCGTGTGCGACAAAGATGCACTACCTTGCCCGGACGGATCAACGGTATCGAGGCAAGGCTTTGATTGTCAGTTCCCAAGGTGCGCAAGCTGCGATGCGCCAGCAAGAGAGTACAAAGCACAGAGTCCGCAGGAATGCATGTACGTAAAGTTCGCGTGCCCTGCGAATCAGACGATGTTTAGCGACTCGTGCGGCTGCGGCTGCACTAGCGATAACCGTACAACTCGCTAAGTGCTTGCTGTACCGTCGGAAAATGAAAACGATACTTCTCTGCCTGCAGTCGCGCAGGCACGACGCGCTGACTCGCAAGAATCGTGTGCTCACCCATCTCACCGAAGAGCAACTGAATCGCAGCGCGCGGCACAGGCAGCCAGATCGGTCTGCGCAAGGTATGACCGAGTGCTCCCATGAAGTAGCGGTTGGTGACCGGAAACGGTGCAGTCACGTTGTACACACCTTTGCAGCTCGTGTGCTCGAGGAAAAACTGCACGATACTCACCACATCCTTGATATGTACGAAGGACTGGTACTGGCGACCACCACCGATGATGCCGCCGACGTAGAAACGAACAGGACGAGCAAGACGAGGCAGCATACCACCATTGCCAAGCACGGGCGCGATGCGCATGACGCAGCGACGCACCTGCATTTTCTCCACGAGTGCAGTCGATGCTTCCCAGTCAGCACAGACTTCCGCAAGAAAATCATCACCGGGAACGTGCGTTTCTGTCACAATGCTGCGGCCCGTGTCGCCATAGTAGCCAATCGCTGACGCTTGAATGAGTACGGACGGCTTCACTTTGCAGCGTGAGATTGCTTCGGTGAGCGCAGCGCCACTCTCGATACGACTGCTGTGAATGGCGTGCTTGCGCTCCTCGGTCCAGCGCTTCCCAATGTTCTCGCCAGCAAGGTGCACAACGCCGTACGCACCATCGATTAATTTCTGCAGTGGTTCAGCAGACACGCCGTCCCAGCCCGTGCCGCGATTGCCGTACGAAAGCTGCGTCACTGCATAATTGTTCGCACGCAAGTGCTCAGCGAGCGCGGTACCAATGAAGCCCGTCCCACCGGTGATAACTACTTTTTTCTGCACGAAAACAATAGCTCGGCCTGTATTCAAAAAGCTACTTGTGAGGAGAATTGTTAAAAAGGAGGAGAAACAGAAAAAAGAAGTGAATTCACGGCTAACTACGGCGCTTTTGTCCGTGTGCGCAATTCTCATAGCAGCGCTCATTCTCCTTGCGCTTTTCCACCCAGAGAATGATGCGGTCGTCGGACAAGTCATCGAGGTACCACCTACTCTGCCGGAAGCAATACACCCGTCAGTGAGTAGTCCGGTCGCCCCCCGTAATTCAGGATTAAAATCAATAACGGTGATAAAATGAATGAACCGCGGATAACTCCTAGCCGCGTCGTAGCGCTTATTGCAATCGCTGCAATTGTGCTCACCGTCACTAAGTAGGACGCCTCCGAAATCTTTTTATGTTACTCCTCTACCGTAGTTGGTAGAGGCAATGTTCAAACTACTCCTTGTTGTTTTCTTTGCAACGCTTGCCGCAGCCTCAGCGCTGCAACTAACGCCTCCTGGAGGGTTCTATGCCGACGCACAGCAAGTTACTGTCGACGTTGCTCCTGGCCACTACGCTCTCTATACACTCGACGAGACAAACCCTGCCAATGGCACTCTTGTGAACGGTACAGTCAACGTGACTGCTCGCAACGAGACGCCGTCAAACCGTTCGCAGAATAACGAGAGCACGATCTTCTCGTTTTACACGCCAGCACGCACCGACAAAGCAACAGTACTGCGCGTCGTCGAGTTTGACGAGACGAACAAAGTCGTTGCGACGCAGGACGCAACCTACTTCATCGGCTGGAACGCCAGTAACTTCACAGTACCCGTGTTTAGCGTCGTTGTGGACCCTGCGTGGCTTGACAGCTACGAGAAGGGCATCCTCATCAAAGGACAGACGTACTATGATTACCAGGCAACGCACCCGACAGCGAACCCGACAAGCCCGTTCCATCCGGCGAACTGGAATAATGATGACTTACGTGCACCCGCTCACTACGAGATCTACAAGGATGGCGTACTCGAGATACAGGACACCATTCTGTTCTACCCGAGCGGCCAGTGGAGTGCTGGCTTGCGCCAGAAGAGCTTCAAACTTGCGTACAATAAAGATGTTGGTAAATCGAAGACGAGCTACCAGTTCTTCGGCACCGAGTCGTTAGCATCAACAGTGAAAATCCGCTTGCGTACGGGCAGCCAAGATTGGGATAGTGGTGTCATGATGCGCGACTGCGTCACCGCACTGCTTTACAAGGGCACGAATATGGAAGTCATGAACTGCAGACCTGCAGTACTGTTCCTCAACGGCGAGTTCTGGGGTGTCTATAACTTGCGCGAAGACATCGACGACAAGTACTACGCTGCAAAGTACACCATCAACAAAGACGACGTCGTCATCATAACTAAAGACGGAGATCTTGATACCGGTGTTGCTGGTGACAACGCACCGTACATTGCGTTACGCAACTGGCTCATGAACACGTCGCTTGACAACCAAACGAATTACGACCTTTTCGCAAGTCAAGTGAACATCGACGGCCTCATTGACTACTACACGTGCCACATGTATGCGAACAACGCTGACTTCCCCGGTGATCACTTACTGTGGCGCAACAAGAACCCTGCTTCACAAGTACCCGGAACGCCTGCTGATGGGCGATGGCAGTACTTCTGCAAAGACCTCGACCAGGGCTACGGCTTGTACAACCGTAACGACTACACGACCAACACACTTAACGACTTCCTCACGACGAAGCACAACGGCTGGCCGACCCTGTTCCTGCGCAAAGCATTTGAGAACCCCGGCTTCCGTGACAAGTTCTTTGCACGCAGCGACGAGCTCCTCGCAACGAGACTCGCACCGAATCACACGACGAACGTCACAGCGACGTACGCACTCGCAAAACAGCCTGAGATGGCTCGCGAAGTGCAGCGCTGGGGCAAGCCGTCGAGTGTCGGCTCATGGAACAACGATGTGTTACGCTTCGAGAACTGGATGGTGCTGCGCAACCAGTACTACAGCACGTACTTGCACCAATTGCAAGCGTCGTGGAATGGTACGAACCAGACGAATCAGTCGACGAACCAGACAAACCAAACGAATCAAACGATTCCCACAAACACAACAAACAGCACCAATCAGACAAACCAAACTGTCTGTGTCAAAGGCATAGCAGCAGTGCCTGTGACGTGTACTGGCGGCACGATTGTGCTCGACCAAGTCAGTGGCGTGTGCCGAACGATCAGTTGCAGTAACGGTGTCGACACGCTCAAAGTGCTTGCGTGCGACAAACCATCAGGCAATATACAGTACTTTGAGATGTATAAACAGCAAGCAGGCGCGATGTCGCAACAGATCTGTCTGAGTACGACGTGCATCGGCTACTATAGTGGCTTTAAGAAAAGTCCCCTCTATCCGTTCTGTGCACAGACAACATGTGTCGCTTCAAAAGAAATCTGTGACGGTAAAGACAACGACTGTGACTCTATCATCGATGAAGGTGACGTTTGCGCTCCTGTCTGTGTCGCTACTACGGAAGTGTGCGATGGCAAGGATAACGACTGCAATGGGCAGATAGATGAGAACAACGTCTGCACGGTGCAGAGCGCTTCGCTGACGGTGAAGCAGTGGTATCCGAAAGGGCGAGACTACGTCTTCGTCTGCACCGCAACCGGCTTCACGCCGACGAGCTACGTGTGGCGGTTCGGTGATGGTAGCCAGCAGAGAACAAGTGGCAATGACGTCTACCACACGTACGTAAACGCAGGTGCGTACAGTGTTTCGTGTGATGCGGTAAGTGCTGCTGTTACGAAGACTGGCTTGCTCTCGATTACTGTTTCCTAGCGCTGCGGTGCACAGACGAGTCCTTCGGGTACGTTTCTACAGGTTCCTTGTACTGTTCGTCCATTATCGGTGAAGCTGCAGCTCTTGCCTGCTTTCGTGCATGCGTCAAATGCTGCTTGCGGCGGCTGTTGACTTGGTTGTTGCTCTTGTTGTGATGGTTGCGTTCCTGTTTTGGGAGGCTGCACTGCGTTGCCGCGGAAGCAACCGACGCTGTACGGGAAGTCGTCGGTGAAGTGGTAGTGATACATCGAGACTGTCTGTCCGTCCCACTCGATAGTATGTGTGTGTCCGTGGCACTCGTCAAGGGCTGCTGTTGCAAGTCGTTTGCCGTCTTCTTCTGGTCCGTAGATACCAAAGCCGTCGAGCGCGTAGCCGAGGAGCCCTGAAGTTTCGTAGCAGTCGCTCCACGAGTGGTAGTGGTATTCGCCTGCGACTTGTGGGTGTCCTTCGCACTCGTCTTGCACTTCGTGCGCGGGCGCGTCTCGTCCCCCTGCGTCAAATGCGCTAAAGATGGGAACTCCTTGTATGCTAATGCCTACTTCGCCACCGACGCAACTTGGTGTTTGTACTGTCGGGTTTGTATCGAGTTCGAGCACGAGCGTCTGTGCTTTGATGCTGTTCGGGTTTCTGTCGTAGGCGTACGCGTCGTCGGATGATTGAATCGGGAATGTGCCAGTTGTGTGTTCTGGCAGTGCGTTTGCGTGGAACTGTCGCTTGCCATTTGCAATCGCAATAGCAACTTCGTGTGGCCACGTGACAGCGCCGCTCACCGAGACTTTTGCCGTCTTATCCCACGTGCTGCCGTGGATCCATGGTCCGTCAGTGCCTGCGCCGCCTTCTTCCGTGAACGTTTTTTGGCAGCTAAACAGATACCCTACTTTCGGTGCGCTGCTTATCTTCAGATCGCCAAGTGGTAGTGCGGTGAGGTCAACCGTACTAGGTTCCCCTGCAACAGGCGGTGCAGTAGTCTGCTCCGGTGTCGGTTCGGCCGATGTTGTTTCTTCGGGGGTTTCGAGAGGTAACGGTGTCGGATGGGGTGAAGGCGCCGTCTGTGCAACCGGTGCCTGTGTTGTGCAGGCGACGAGCAGTACGGCGAGAAGCACGTATTTCATGCGCTCATCCAACCAAGCATGCTATATAAAAATGGTGAAATGTCTTCCCTTTCGTATCAGTCGTTCTGATTGCTTATAAATTCTGAAATGCTGCATGATGCATGGCAAATTGGGACCAGATTAAGGAACGAGGCAACGTACAAGACCGTCGCATGAGTCGACCAGTCGCAGTCGGTGGCGGCATGAGTATTGGTGTGCTTGCGATTCTGCTGCTTGTCAACATGCTTGGCGGCGGCAATGTGACTGAGGTGATACAGCAACTACCACAGGACACGCAGTCGAATGTACGAACTGACGACGCAAGCCAGTATGAAGGGCTCGATCCGTATGAACTCTACGTCTCTGAAGTCACGGGTTCCGCCGACGCCTTGTGGCAACGAGAGTTTGCTGCTTCTGACCTTGAGTACCGTGCGCCGACGACTGTTCTGTTCCGTGACGCAACGCAATCTGCGTGTGGCGGTGCGAGTTCCGCAGTCGGTCCGCACTACTGTCCTTCTGACGAAACGATTTATCTTGACGAAACATTTTTTGATGAACTGACGCAGCGCTTCGGTGCTCGCGGTGGTGACGTTGCGCAAGCGTACGTGCTTGCGCACGAAATGGGGCACCACGTGCAGAACCAACTTGGTTTAGCCAATGCGCGCACCAATGAAGAATCGATTGCTGTTGAGTTGCAAGCAGACTGCTTTGCGGGCGTCTGGGCGCACTCCGTTGAAGACCAAGGCGTCATTACACGCGACGAAGTTGATCAGGCTATCGATGCTGCCGAAGCAGTCGGTGATGATCGTATTCAAGAAGCAACGACGGGGCGCGTGAATCCTGAGAGCTGGACGCACGGCTCATCAGCACAGCGCAAGCAGTGGTTCCTCACCGGTTTTGAAACAGGCGACCCGACGAAGTGTAACACGGTTTCATAAAGACATAAAAGTACTCGCTGCTTTGCCGCTTGTATGCAATGCGTTCTCTGTAACAAGCCGATCGAGCAGTACGATGCGCGACTCCACGAGTTTCGCGTCGATGCGCAGCGCTCTGTTGCGGTGTGTCAGCATTGCATTGATCGGTTTCTGAACTGGCAACATCTCACGTACACGAAACTGTTTCCAACAAAATCAATGAAGCGTGCAGCCGAGTGGCGGCAAGGACATCAAGATCTCAAGCAATTAGTTCATGCGCCAGATCGTGTAGTTGAGCGCTGTTGCAAACGTCACCCAGAGTAGATAGGGTAGAAGCAGTATACCTGCCCAGACGGAAATTGGAAAGAACGCGACGACGGTGAGGAGTATGGCGCACCAGAGCAGGATGATGTCAATGAGGCCTGCGAGCGGCGAGCGTAGTCCGAAGAACAGCGGCGACCACAGGCCATTCAGTACCAGTTGCACCGCATAGAGTGCAAGAGCTATTGTGTGCATACCATCGACCCATACGAGATACGATGCAGTACCCATGCACACGTAGAGTGATATCCATACAGGATCAAAGACTTTCGATGGTGGTCTCCACGATGGTTTGTGCAGACGAGGATACCACGATCGCACTGATTGTGCGGTGAAGTAGGCGCCTATGGTGCCCACGAGTTGTGGTAGTGCAAGCGCAACGAGAAGAGCGAGCCACGATACCATGAGTTAGTTACGCATCAGGAATCTCTGGCTCAACAAGCTTCGTCAGTTTCTCCAGTGAATCCTGCCATCCTAAGTAGCACATCTCTGCGGGAATCGCTGCAGGAATGCCTTCTTGTACGATAGTGATATCTGTACCTACCATGACTTTTTTGAGGCTTATTGTTGTCTTCATTTCACCTGGCGGGTTTGGGTCATCGAATTTGTCTGAGTACTGTATCAGTTCGCCCTGCTTCAGCGTGATGTATTTGCCACCGAATGATTGCTTACTGCCGGTTGTAAAATTTGTGAAGGTCATTTTGTACATGCCGCCGACCTTTACGTCCATGTGCTGCACACTGCAGACAAAACCATATGGTGGCAGCCATGATGCGATTGCATCGGGTTCCGTGAATGCACGATATACTTTTTCTGGCGTTGCTTTGAGTACTTTGTGGAGTGTTACGGAGTTTGTCATGGCGCTACTATGCGCGCATCGTTTATAATGCTAGCTGGTAGCAAACAGCACTTTGCCGGCGAGCTTAAATACTTCTACACTGTTTTTTTTCCTCGTGCATGCAACATCGCGCCACCAAACGGAGTCGAAAGGAGCACGGAAAGGCAAGCCCCGTAAAAGAAAGAAGCGCTACGTACCGCTTGCAAAACTCTCAAAGAATTGGGTGCAACGCTAATCAATATTGAGCGCACGCATAATTTTATCAAGCTTCTCGTTGAAGTAACCTGCTATGGCTGCCAGCCATATATACCTTATATTCAATATTTATATGCTTATAAATTCATACCCGCCAAAACAGTGCTTATTTATAGTGGGCGCGTTGGTTAATAGCATGCCAAGTGATACTGTTCTTTTAGTAGTAATCTTGTCTGCACTTCTCATAGTTTTCTTGCTAAATCTCTATATCTATCGGAAAATATTTGCTAATCTCGGTAAAATCAAACTTAAGAAACCTGTAAATAAATTATACCAAGTAGGACAAGTAAAGCAAAGCTTCACCTATTTTTTGTTATTTGGTATAGAAAACGAGCCTGATAGCTTGCAGCGACTTCGAGGATTTTTTCTACTTACTTGGCTCATCGTACTTGTATTGTTTGGATACCTTGGTTATTTTGCTGATAGTCATAGTAGCATCGAAACGAGCACTCCCGTAAATGACTCTACATTTATGTTCAGTAGAGGTGCATGTTTTGGAACATGTCCAATCTATACTTTTGTGATTTATGAAGATGGCTCAGCATACTACGAGGGAATTCGCTATGTTGAAAAACAGGGCTTTTACAAGGGACAGATTAGCAGAGCAGATGTCCAAAGGTTAACGCAGTTATTTCTGAACAGAAATTACATCGGATTGGATGAAAAATATACGTATCCGATAACAGATATGCCTTCTGTAAGCACAGGGTTCCAGTACGGTGGGAAATCAAAAACCATATACAACTACGCAGATTCGGGTCCGCGAAACCTGGAATTTTTAGAAAACGAGTTAGACGCGGTTGGAATGAAAATAAACTGGAAGCCCATCACTGTTGATAAGGAGGTATGCGATAAATTGTATGCTGCTGAATGGGGGAAATCGAATGCCCTTGCAAGCTGTTACAAAAAAATATCTGAATTTTCGTGCTCAGAAGTAGGTGTTAAGCTGGAGAGAGGTTGCTATCAAAGACTTGACGAGGAAAATTCGCTATTGCATCTTCAATATACAAATAATGGTGGCCAAATAAAATCGATTATGGGTATGCCTTACAATACTTCAATTAATTTATCGAGATACATTGATGAAGACCTTACAGCAAACAACACACTCAAACCTTTTGACGCTCCAACGGAAGTTCTTTATCACGGAGCTACCGTTACATGTAATTTTGGGCTTCCTCCTTGTTCTGATGTTGAGCAATTTAACTTGAATTTTTCAAAAATAGAGATAGAAGTTGACCTATCCGGAAATTTTGATACAAGCGTTCGAAATGTTGGTCCGTACAATCTAAAGAAACCAGGAATCAGCATGTGGATTAGCAGAATTAACAAAACTAACAACAAACCATACGAGGAGTTGGTTTACGATGGATGTATTTCTGGAACAGGTGATGGCTCGATATACAGTGTTTGTTATATGTACTACAATGCGTCAGGAGGTTTTTATCCGCCACCCGCAGACTATGTTGTTTTTACGGAGGAAGAAAAGGCAAATATTTTCTTCAAGTACCGAGGCGAACGCATAAAGCATGTTCGAGTACCCTACTTTAGCCATACTACGCCTTATATTCCTCCCAAGACCTCATCAAGATAATGCTTTATTATTTCCATTACAAAGCCATTTATCGAGCTTTTAAACAATCCGTTTTTTATATGACTGGTTCAGTAAACTACATGCGCTCAGCTTTTGAGAAATCTGTTTTTTGGTCTATCATCGCAGTTAATCTTCTTAACATAATTTTGTCGCTTAACCAGTTTTATGGATTTAAGCAAGTCTATACAAAAGCGTCCAGTCCTGTGCCTACACTCTCACTAACTAATCCATTTCTCATGTTTTCATTGCTCTGTATTATTTCGTGTCTTTTTGCTATTGCGGGAATAGTATACAGAAAAAATGGTTTCAGATATCTCTCGATTAGTGCAGCCATTATCGCTGCTGTATATCCAATAGTTTTGCAACTGAGTCATAAAAGCG
>JADMIO011281706.1_pt1 | contig 11990 bp, 9 predicted proteins | sample 8958161 | NCBI WGS metagenome assembly JADMIO01 (sample SAMN16585339, study PRJNA669376) | soil metagenome | isolation source: Crop rotation soil | place: USA: Cullars Rotation, Alabama | collected 2011
AGCAATCCGCCGCGATGAAGCGTCACCGCCAGCGCCGCGCCGATCATGCCGGTGAAGGTCAGCGCCGGCGTTCCGGCCAGCAGCGTCAGCGCCACCGCGAAGGTGGCGGTCGCGTCGAGGTTCAGCAGCAGTCCGAGGATGGGCGTCGCAATGATCAGTGGCAGCCCGGCGGCGAGCCAGTGCGCAACCGCCTTTGCGGCGCAGGCCAATTCCAGCGGCGTGCGGCTCATCACGATCAGATCGAGCGAGCCGTCGTCGTGGTCGGCCATGAACAGGCGATCGAGCGTGAGCAGGCTGGCAAGCAGAGCGCCGAGCCAGAGGATCGCCGGCCCCAGCCGCTTCAACAGCGCCAGATCGGGACCGACCGCGAACGGCATCAGCACCACCACGGCCAAAAAGAACAGCACCCCGATCAGCGCCCCGCCGCCAACGCGCAGCGCGATGCGGATGTCGCGGCGGATGAGGGCGGCAAGGGGGCTCATGACTTGCACCCCGACCCCCCGCACGATCTCCCACCTCCCCCCTTGAGGGGGAGGTCGACCGGCCAAAGGCCGGTCGGGAGGGGGGTAAGCCGCGAGCTCCGGTGCTTGCGGCTTACCCCCCTCCCGACGCTGCTACGCAGCGCCGACCTCCCCCTCAAGGGGGGAGGTGAAAACAGTGCGTGGAGCGCGCACATGCTCATTGCGCGAGTCCTATTCTTAATTCCCGCGCCGCCACATCCAGCGGCGCATGGGTCGCCGCGACGATCAGGCCGCCTCCGCCAAGATGCTCGCGCATCAGCGCGGCAAACATCGCCTGCCCTGCGGTGTCCAGCGCCGAGGTCGGCTCGTCGAGCAGCCAGATCGGGCGGCGCACACCAAGCAGCCGGGCGATCGACAGGCGGCGGCGCTGCCCGGCTGACAGCACGGCGGCCGGCAGCTGCGCGGTATGGTCGAGGCCGACCGCGGCGAGGCTCGCTGCCGCATCGGCCCTTTCGCCGCCGAGAAAATCCACCCAAAATGAGAGATTCTCGCTCACGCTGAGCGAAGGTTTCAGCGCGTCGCGATGGCGGAGATAGTGCGCCTGCTCGGGCAGGGTCAGCTCACCATCGCCGCCTTCGAGGCCGATCGAGCCGCCCGATGACGCCAATAGCCCTGCGATCAGCCGCAGCAGCGAGGTTTTGCCGGCGCCATTCGGTCCGGTGACCGCCAGCGCCTGTCCGGAAAACACCTCGAAATCGAGGCCGGAAAACACCTCGCGGCCGCCCCTGACACATCTTAAGCCCCGCCCCGAGAGCCGCATCTTGCCCCTTTTTGCCTCACGCGCTGGCTGAAAATCGCATTGTTGCGGCGCGATTGTCGGTATGGCGGCGGCTCTGGAAAGCTTCTATAAGCCGGAACTTGCAGCACACAATCCGCGCCCGCAAGCCTGCCGGCTTCCACCTCGCGGCACGGTGTTCAGATACCCCTTGCGGGGTAAACCGACGAATTCAGGATCGCCCGACATGCCCTCGCTCGACAGCTTCAAATGCCGCAAGACTCTCAAGGTCGGCGGCAAGACCTACGTCTATTACAGCCTGCCTGCGGCCGAAAAAAACGGCCTCAAGGGGATTTCGAAGCTGCCCTATTCGATGAAGGTGCTGCTGGAGAACCTGCTGCGCAACGAAGACGACCGCACCGTGAAGAAGGACGACATCGTCGCGGTCTGCAAATGGATGAAATCGCGCAAGCTCGAGCATGAAATCGCGTTCCGCCCCGCGCGGGTGCTGATGCAGGATTTCACCGGCGTGCCGGCGGTGGTCGATCTCGCGGCGATGCGTAACGCCATGCAAAAGCTCGGCGGCGACGCCGAAAAGATCAATCCGCTGGTGCCGGTCGATCTCGTCATCGACCATTCGGTGATCGTCAACTTCTTCGGCGACAACAAGGCGTTCGCGAAGAATGTGGTGGAAGAATACAAGCAGAACCAGGAACGTTACGAATTCCTGAAATGGGGCCAGAAGGCGTTTTCGAATTTTTCCGTGGTGCCGCCGGGCACCGGCATCTGCCACCAGGTCAATCTCGAATATCTCGCGCAGACGGTATGGACGCGCAAGGAGAAGATGACAGTCGGCAAGAAGACCGGCACCTTCGAGGTGGCGTATCCGGATTCGCTTGTTGGTACCGACTCGCACACCACCATGGTCAACGGGCTTGCCGTGCTCGGCTGGGGCGTCGGCGGCATCGAGGCGGAAGCCGCGATGCTCGGCCAGCCGCTGTCGATGCTGCTGCCTGAGGTGATCGGCTTCAAGCTGAAGGGCGCGCTGAAAGAGGGCGTCACCGCCACCGACCTCGTGCTCACCGTGACACAGATGCTGCGCAAGCAGGGCGTGGTCGGAAAGTTCGTCGAGTTTTTCGGCCCCGGCCTCGATTATCTCTCGGTCGCGGACAAGGCGACCATCGGCAACATGGCGCCCGAATATGGCGCGACCTGCGGCTTCTTTCCGGTCGACAATGAGACGATCGATTATCTGAAGACCTCGGGCCGCAAGGCGGATCGCGTAGCGCTGGTGGTGAAGTATGCCAAGGCGCAAGGCCTGTATCGCACCTCCGCCTCGCCCGATCCGGTATTCACCGAAACGCTCACCCTCGATCTCGGCGACGTGGTGCCGTCGATGGCCGGACCGAAGCGGCCTGAGGGACGCGTCGCACTGCCGGCGGTGGCCGACGGCTTTTCGCTTGCCATGCAGAGCGAATACAAGAAGGCCGGTGACGCCGCAAAACGCTATCCGGTCGAGAACCGCAATTTCGATCTCGGCCATGGTGACGTGGTGATCGCGGCCATCACCTCCTGCACCAACACCTCCAATCCGAGCGTCTTGATCGGCGCCGGTCTGCTGGCAAAGAACGCGGCGGCCAGGGGCCTCACCGCAAAGCCGTGGGTGAAGACGTCGCTGGCGCCGGGCAGCCAGGTGGTCGCGGAATATCTCGCCAACTCCGGGCTTCAGCTGGAATTGGACAAGGTCGGCTTCAACCTGGTCGGCTTCGGCTGCACCACCTGCATCGGCAATTCCGGGCCGCTGCCGGAAGAGATTTCGAAAACGATCAACGACAACGGCATCGTCGCCGCCGCGGTGCTGTCGGGCAACCGCAATTTTGAAGGCCGGGTCAGCCCGGACGTGCAGGCCAACTATCTGGCCTCGCCGCCGCTGGTGGTAGCCTATGCGCTGGCCGGCACGGTGACGAAGAATCTCGCGGTCGAGCCGATCGCCACGGGCAAGGACGGCAATCCGGTTTACCTGAAGGACATCTGGCCGACCACGAAAGAGATCAACGCCACGATGAAGAAATACGTCACCTCGACGATCTTCAAGAAGCGTTATGCCGACGTGTTCAAGGGCGACACCAACTGGCGCAAGATCAAGACCGTAGAAAGCGAAACCTATCGCTGGAACATGAGCTCGACCTATGTGCAGAACCCGCCCTATTTCGACGGCATGAAAAAGGCGCCCGAGCCGATCGCCGATGTGGTCGATGCGCGGATCCTTGCGATGTTCGGCGACAAGATCACCACCGACCACATCTCGCCGGCAGGCTCGATCAAGCTGACTTCGCCCGCGGGCCACTATCTGTCGGAGCATCAGGTGCGGCCCGCCGATTTCAACCAGTACGGCACGCGGCGCGGCAATCATGAAGTGATGATGCGCGGCACCTTCGCCAACATCCGCATCAAGAATTTCATGCTGAAGGGCGCCGATGGCAATATTCCGGAAGGTGGCCTGACAAAGCACTGGCCCGACGGCGAGCAAATGTCGATCTACGATGCCGCGATGAAGTACCAGCAGGAGAAGGTGCCGCTGGTGGTGTTCGCGGGCGCCGAATACGGCAATGGGTCGTCGCGCGACTGGGCCGCCAAGGGCACCCGGCTGCTCGGCGTTCGCGCCGTGATCTGCCAGAGTTTTGAACGCATCCATCGCTCCAACCTCGTCGGCATGGGCGTGCTGCCGCTGACCTTCGAGGATGGCACGTCGTGGTCGTCGCTCGGCCTGAAGGGCGACGAGACGGTGACGATCCGCGGCCTGCAGGGTGATCTGAAACCGCGCCAGAAGCTGACGGCGGAAATCGTCTCCGCCGATGGCACGCTGCGGCGCGTGCCGCTGCTCTGCCGCATCGATACGCTGGACGAACTCGAATATTACCGCAACGGCGGCATCCTGCATTACGTGCTGCGCAAGCTCGCGGCCTAGTTCAGGTTGTATTGGTCGCGACGAGCCTCACTGCGAATTGAGTAGCAGGTGAACAACAGGCGGCCTATGAAGGGGCCGCCTTTCGTTTTGTGCGGTGAGGCGAAAGAATGCGATAGTGCAAGCGCGCGTCGCGGTTCAGTGTGGCAGTGTTCATGACCCATCATTCCATTTCGCGATTGACCGGCGCGCTCGGTGTCTGTGCCGCCATGGCGATCGCCCGGCCGGCGCATGCCGATCCGCGCGCGGTGGTGGAATTGTTTACCTCGCAAGGGTGCTCGTCATGTCCAGCAGCCGACAAGCTGCTCGGCGAGCTCGCAAAAGATCCGAACCTCATCGCGCTCAGCCTGCCGATCGATTACTGGGACTATCTCGGCTGGAAGGACACGCTGGCGGATGCGCGGTTTACCGCGCGACAGAAGGCGTATTCGCGCGCGCGCGGCGACCGCGACGTCTATACCCCGCAGGTGATCGTTAACGGCTCGGCGCATGTGATCGGCAGCGACCGCGCAAAGATCGAAGGCGCGATCGACGCGACGAAAAAGACCGAGGGCGTGATGTCGGTACCGGTGTCGATGTCGGTGTCGGGCAAGCAGATCAACGTTTCGGTAGCCGCGTCGAACAAGGCTGCCGGCGCGAGGCGTGGCGAGGTGTGGATCTGCTCGGTGTCGAAAGCGGTGCCGATCTCGATCGGCCGCGGCGAAAATCGCGGCCGGGAAATCACCTATCACAATGTGGTGCGTAATCTCCTGAAGGTCGGTGACTGGAATGGCAGTGCCGGAAACTGGACCGTGCCGCTGGAAAACATCTCGCGCGACGGCGTCGATGCCGCGGTGGTCTATGTACAGGACGGCAGCCGCGACAACCCCGGCCAGATGCTGGGCGCGGCGTTTACCTCGCTGCACTGAGTCCTTTCATCCGTCATTCCGGGGCGCCGCATCCGTCGCGCAACGCGCGATTGATGCGGCGAACCCGGAATCCGGAGGTCAGTTCGCGTCGCTGGATTCCGGGTTCGCTCGCCAAGCGGTTCGCGCCCTGGAATGACGGAAGCAAAGAGCGTGGGGCTGGATTCCGGGTTCGCTCGCCAGGAGACTCGCGCCCCGGCATGACGAACCCCCAAAAAGAAAAAGGACCAACTTTCGTTGGCCCAGTGGCGGGGTAATTCACTGCGACAGGCCCGATCCCGACGACCCCGGGGGGCTGGGGGCTGAGGAATCCGGAACCGAAAGGACCGGGCCAACGCAGTGACTTTGTTTCGCAATCCAGCTTGGCCGCCGCTTGTCGGAAATTGGGCCCTATTATGATTCCGCTAACGATCCCGTGAGCCCGGCCAACGTCCGAAAGCGGACAGTCATCGGGACCGGATTCCCCATCCTTTTACCGCAACAGGCCCTTGCAGCCACGTGCGGTCGGCGCGATCATATGGCAGCAATTTTCCGGAGGCGCGCATGGACATGATGTCAGGGGAGGCTGACCCAAGCGAGATTGTCGCAGCGGAGCGAAGTTCCGCTGCGAACCCCGCAACGGGCAGGGTCACTTTCAACCGCTTCGAACTCAATCGTATCCTCAATCTCTATGGACGCATGGTCGCCGCCGGCGAGTGGCGCGACTACGCCATCGATTTCCTGAAAGACCGCGCGGTGTTTTCCGTGTTCCGCCGCGCCTCCGAGGTGCCGATCTACCGCATCGAAAAAGACCCGCGGCTGGCACGCAAGCAGGGCGCCTACAGCGTCATCTCGGCGACCGGCCACATCCTGCGCCGCGGCCACGAGCTGGAACGCGTGCTGCTGGCGATCGATCGCAAGCTGGCGGTGGTGTAGCGGCGAACTCCCATAGCCCGGATGAGCGAAGCGACATCCGGGGCCATGCTTTCATGCGGAGGAATCCCGGGCAGCGCTTCGGTCCTCCGGGCTGCGATTTGTTGCGGGTGGTCCCGGCAACGTCGCCGCACCTGCGCCCAGCGCACGCTGCATCATCACGGTGTCTAGCCAGCGGCCGAACTTGAAGCCGACATCGGGGTGCGTCCCGATCATTGCAAAGCCGCACTTCTTGTGCACGCCGATCGAACCCAGGTTCGCGGAGTCGCCGATCACCGCGATCATCTGCCGAAAACCGCGCGCCTCGCATTCGGCGATCAGCCGCTGCAGCAGCTGCCGGCCGATGCCGCGGCGATGGATCTCAGGCTTCAGGTACACCGAGTTCTCCACGGTGAAGCGGTAGGCCGGACGCGGCCGGTACGGGCCGGCATAGGCATAGCCGATCACGCCGCCGTCGAGCGTGGCGACGAGATACGGGAAGCCGCCGTCCATCAGCCCATTGAAACGCCGCGTCATCTCGGCGAGATCCGGCGGGATCAGCTCGAATGTCGCGGTACCCTGGAGGACGGCATGCTCGTAAATTTCGGTGACGGCCGGGAGGTCGGCTTTGGTGGCCGGGCGGATATCGGGGTCGGGCATGCCCAAAATTGTAGAAGGGCCGTCTTCAGGTGAAAAGCCGAATTTCGCTGCCACAAGCAAAAGCCCCGGCCGTGAGGCCGGGGCTTGAAACGTCGTACTTGACGCGAAGGCGTCAGTCGCGCTGTCCGAGCAGCTGCAAGAGCAGCGTGAACAGGTTGATGAAGTTCAGATACAGCGACAGCGCGCCGGTGATGGCCGCGCGTTCGGCGACGTCGCCGCCGGCCGAGGCGTAGCCATAGATGTATTCGTTTTTCAGCCGCTGGGTATCCCAGGCGGTGAGGCCGGCGAATACCAGCACGCCGATCACCGAGACGATGAACTGCAGCGCCGAGCTTGCGACGAACAGGTTGACGAGACTCGCGATGATGATGCCGAACAGCCCCATCATCAGGAACGAGCCCATGCCCGTCATGTCGCGCTTCGTGGTGTAGCCGTACAGGCTGAGCGCCCCGAACGAGGCGGCGGTAATGAAGAACACCCGCACGATCGAGGTATGGGTGTAGACGAGGAAGATCGACGACAGCGAAATCCCCATCAACGCCGAAAACACCCAGAACAGCATCTGCGCCGTCGCCGGTCGCAGCCGGTTGATGCCGAACGAGATCACGAACACCATCGCCAGCGGGGCGAGGATGAACAGCCATTTCAGCGGGCTGACGAACATCGCGTAGCCGAATGACGTCAGGTAGGCGTTGCCGAACCGGGCGACCGCGGCGGACTGGTCCGTCGTCACCGCGGCCATATAGACGCCGAGCGCGGCGAAGCCGGTGATGGCCAGCCCAATGGTCATGTAGTTGTAGATGCGCAGCATGTAGGCGCGCAGACCGGCATCCACGGCCGCGGCGTCAGTACGCCCGACGGCGGCCCGGCCGAAAGGCGAAGCGTAGTTACGGTCCAGGTCTGACATGGTCGAATTCCTGTTGGTTGTCCGCGGCGCTTTGAGGGTCTGCGCCGCCGGTTCGAATCTATCCGGATACCGGGTCCGATGACATTAATTCCGTGTCATCAAACCGGCTCCGACCCGGTTGATATGTGGGAAACTAACACATCCCGCGCAAGCTTCCATGCGCGGCTGAATGTCGCTAGGCGACCATCTTTACCTCTCCCCGAAGGGGAGAGGTCGACGCGCATCGTCAAGATGCGCGGCGGGTGATGGGCCTTCCACGCGCCCGGACTCGCGGCAGCCCCTCACCCGGATTGCATCTGAAGATGCAATCCGACCTCTCCCCTGCGGGGAGAGGTGACAGCCTTTCCTGCTTCAATTTGTCATAGATTGCGCAGCACCGTGGCCGGCTTGTGGTTCAGCGCCAGCAGCGTGCCGGCCAGCCCCAGGCCGACGGTGACGGTCAGCGCCGCACCGACGACGCCCAGCGCACTGCTGGCCTGCCAGATGAAGCCGAGGGTCATCAGCCGGGTCACGATTAACCACGCCGCCACGGAGCCTGCGAGCACGCCGAAAATCGAGGTGGCAAAGCCGATCATCAGATATTCCAGCGCGTAGGCCCCGAGCAGCCGCGCCCGGGTGGCGCCCAGCGTCTTCAGGATCACGGCGTCGTAAACCCGGTGACGGTGGCCGGCTGCGAGCGCCCCGCCCAGCACCAGCATGGCGGAGACCAGCGTCGCCGCGCTCGCGCCGCGGATCGCCAGCACGAGATTGGTGACCACCGCGCCGACGGTCTCCAGCGCCTCGCGGACCCGCACGCTGGTGACCATCGGAAACGCGTCGGCAACCGCCTTGATGATTCTGGCGTCGCCGGCGGCGTCGGCCTGCGGCTCGGTCAGGGTCGCGATATGGGTATGCGGCGCGCCGCCAAAGGCGTTGGGCGAGAACACCAGCACGAAATTGATGCCGAGACTTTGCCAGTCGACGTTGCGCAGGTTGCTGATGGTGGCGCTGATGTCGCGGCCGAGTACGTTGACGACGACCTCGTCGCCGATTTTCAGCCCCAGGCCATCGGCGAGCTTTTTCTCGAACGACACCAGCGGCGGGCCGTCATAGTCCGGACGCCACCATTGCCCTTCCACCACTTTGGACCCCTTGGGGACCTCGCCGGTATAGGTCAGCCCGCGGTCGCTTTGCAGCACCCATTCGGCGTCGTGCGAGGGTTTCAGGTCTTCGGCCTTGACGCCGCGCGCGCCGACAATGCGGCCGCGCAGCATCGGCACGTCCTCGATCGTCGCTTGCGGCGACTGCGATTTCAGAAATGCGCTGAACCGGCCGGCCTCGGCGGCGGGGATATCGATGAAATAAAACGACGGCGCGCGATCGGGCAGCGCCGCCAGAAACTGGCGCCGCAGATTGCCGTCGATCTGGGTGATGGTCACCAGCACCGCCAGCCCGAGGCCGAGCGACATCACCACCGACGGCGTCAGCGCGCCGGGACGGTAGATATTGGCAATCGCCAGCCGCAGCATGGTGATGCGCGGGCGCGGCAGCCTTCGCGCCAGCGCCATCAGGCCGGCGGCAATGCCGCGCAACAAGGCGAACACCGCAACGGAGGAGGCGACGAACAGCCCCGCGACGCGCTTGTCCCAAGCAAGCCCGACCGCGATGGCGGCCAGCGCCAGGATCACCACCGCCATCAACGCGAGATACCGCCGGCGCGGACGGTGCCATTCGCTGGCGACCTCCTCGCGGAACAGCGCCGCCACCGGCACGTCGTGGACCCGCCCCAGCGGCCACAGCCCGAACGCAAGCGCGGTCAGCAACCCATAAACCAGCGCCAGCGCCAGCTCACCCGGATGCAGCGCCGGCACCAGCGGCAGCGGCAACACTGTGCCAAACAGGCCAGCGATCAGAAACGGCAGTGCGGCGCCTGTAACAAGCCCGATCAGCGAGCCTGCGACGGCGAGCACCATCACCTGGGTGAGATAGATCGTGAAGACGTCGCGCCCTGTCGCGCCGACCGCCTTGAAGGTCGCGATCACGTCGCGGCGGCGGTCGATATGGCTTTTCACCGCATTGGCGATGCCGACGCCGCCCACCAGCAGCGCGGCAAGACCGACCAAAGTGAGAAACTGGGTGAAGCGGTTGATGGTGCGCTCGAGCTGCGGCGAGGCGTTGCTGCGGGTGCGGATCTCCCACCCCGCATCCGGAAAGGCTGCTCGCGCGTCACGTGCGAGCGCTTGCGCTGCGCGGTCGTCGGCGGAATTGTCGGGCAGTTTTACCCGATAGATCCAGCGCACCAGACTGCCGGGCTGCAGCAGCCCGGTGGCGCGCAGCCCCGCTTCGCCGATCAGAAATCGCGGCGCAAAGCCGACGCCGCCGGCGAGCTTGTCCGGCTCGGCGCCCACCACGCTGCGGATCTGGAACGTCGCGCTGCCGACCGTGATGCGGTCGCCGGTCTTCAGATCGAGCCGCGCCAGCAAGGCCGCATCCGCAGCGGCGCCGAACGCGCCGTCGCGCTCGGCCAGCAAATCGTGCACCGGCATTTCCGGGTCGAGCGTCAGCGCGCCGAGCATCGGATAGTTGCCGTCCACCGCCTTGAGCTCGACCAGTGCCAGTTTGCCGTCGCCGCTGCGCGCCATGCTGCGCAAGGTGGCGGCCGTCGAAACCGTGCCGCGTCTGCGCAGGAACGCGACTTCCTCAGGCTTCGCTTCGCGCTGGATCAGCGAGAATGCCGCGTCGCCGCCGAGCAGGGTGCGGCCCTCGCGCGCGAGGCCGTCGCCCAAGCTCGCTGCTACCGACCCTACGCCGGCGATCGCCATCACGCCGAGCGCGATGCAGGCGATGAATACATAGAAGCCGCGCAGGCCGCCGCGCAATTCGCGCAATGCATAGCGCAACGCCAGCGTGGTCGCGCGGCCGGAGTGAGCGTGCTCCAGAGCAAGCGTCATCGGATCATGCCGTCTCGATCCAGTGGCGATCGGTGGCCAGACCGTCGATGTGTCCCGAGCGCAGCCGCACGACGCGGTCGCAACGCCGCGCCAGCGCGGCATCGTGCGTCACCAGCACCAGCGTCATGCCGCGCTCGGCATGCTTGGTGAACAACAGGTCGACGATCTGCTGGCCGGTGGCCTCGTCGAGATTTCCGGTCGGCTCATCGGCGACCAGAATGGCGGGATCGGGAGCCAGCGCGCGAGCGAGCGCAACGCGCTGCTGCTCGCCGCCGGACAATTGCGCGGGATAGTGATGCAGCCGGTCGCCGAGCCCGACCGAGTCGAGTTCGCGCGCGGCGCGCTGCCACGCCTGCGGATTGCCGGCCAGCTCCAGCGGCACCGCGACGTTCTCCAGCGCGGTCATGGTCGGGATCAGGTGGAAGGACTGAAACACAATGCCGACATGGCGGCCGCGAAACCGCGCCAGCGCATCCTCGTCGAGGGCATTGAACGGGGTGCCGTTGACCACCACCTCTCCGCTGTCGGGCCGTTCCAGTCCGGCCATCACCATCAGCAGCGTGGATTTGCCCGAGCCCGACGGTCCGATCAGCCCGATCGCTTCACCCGGTGCGACCCGCAAGCTGATATCTTTCAGGATATGAACGCGCGCGGCGCCGCTGCCGAGCGAAAGGTTGACGTTGGAGATAGAAATGGTGTCGGGCTCTGGCTGCGACGGCGCGCCGGTCAATGTGGGTGCTGTGAGACTGTCCATGTGGGGGTCATATGGCATCTGCATTGCGGCGGTCGAGGGGCCGCGGCGCTTTCTGACCCTCGTTGTGTCCGCGCTCCTGGCAGCGATGCTGGTGCTGCCCGTGCTGCCCGTTGCCGCGCAAGCTCCTGCAGTCGCGGGAACAAAGCCGATCAAGGCGGTCGTGCTTGGGGACTCCCTGACCGCCGGGCTAGGCCTGCCCGCCTCTGCGGCATTCCCGGTGCGGCTGGAAAAAGCCTTGAGAGCCAAGGGGATAGAGACCACGATGGGCAATGCCGGGGTGTCCGGCGATACCACTTCCGGCGGCCGCGACCGGCTCGACTGGTCGGTGCCGCAAGGCACCGATGCGGTGATCCTCGAACTCGGCGCCAACGACGCGCTGCGCGGAATCGATCCCGACATCACGCGCGCGGCGCTGACCGAAATCCTGACCCGGCTGAAGGCTCGCGGCATTCCGGTCCTGCTATGCGGGATGCTCGCGCCGCCGAATTACGGCGCCGATTATGCGGCGCGGTTCAACGCGATCTATCCGGACCTCGCAAAGGCATTTCAGGTGCCGCTTTATCCGTTCTTCCTCGAAGGCGTTGCCTCGGAGGCAAAACTCAATCAGGCCGATGGCCTGCATCCGACGGCGGAAGGCGTCGACGCCATCGTCAGGAACATCCTGCCGACCGTCGAGGCGTTTCTGGGCACGGTCGCGCGGCAACGCAGCTGAAAATCAGGCAACGATAACCGCCAGAACGCG
>JADMIO011014822.1_pt1 | contig 11988 bp, 10 predicted proteins | sample 8958161 | NCBI WGS metagenome assembly JADMIO01 (sample SAMN16585339, study PRJNA669376) | soil metagenome | isolation source: Crop rotation soil | place: USA: Cullars Rotation, Alabama | collected 2011
CCCCATTTCATAATAACAGGAAAGAAGTTACAAAATTCTTTAAAGAGCTGAAAAGCTATTACCCCGCATTCGATCCCTCTAAATTTACAAAGGAAAAGATATATTCTAATTTATATCCGGAAGCAAAATATAGAGATGATATAATGAGAAGGCTTTCCAGCAATTTGTTTAAACTTTGCCAGGATTATGGAGCATATAAAATGTTCAGAGATGAGCGGTTTGATCATAACAGGTATCTCCTTGAGTTTCATTTATCAACATATAATGATGCGCTTTATTCTAAACAGAAAAAAAAGGCTGACACGTTTCTTGAGGAACAGCCGCTAAGGGACGCGAAATATTTCCTGCATGTTAATTTCCTTGAAGAGCTGAAGCGTGTATACCAGATTAAAAGCGATCCGCTGGGCAAAAAGATAAATATTCAGAAACAGATTGACAGTGTGTGGAAATATTCTATTATCACTTTGCTCAGGCTTTATAAAATAGCGGTAGAAAATACAAAGCAGTTCAATAAGAAATATGACACAAAGTATTTAATGCCCCTTCTTAAGATAATTGAGAATTCGGACTTCTTAAATTCAAAGGCTGTTGAAATATGGTATTTTGTGATCAAATTTCATATAGGCAGCAGAAGCGATGAGACCTTTTACAGGTTAAAAAAGCTCCTTAGTGATAATTTTAAAATATTCGATCCTATAGAAAGTTTTATAATTCATGTAAGTCTGTTAAGTTATTGTTATGATATGAATGTAATGCCGGCAAAGAACTTTCATAAGGAGGAGTTTGAAATAATCTTCCAGATGCTGAAGGCAGGACTGCTTATAGAGAATGAGACTATGTATTCCGAATGGTTTATGTATGCATTTTTGAGCGCTTTAAGAGCAGGGGAGGTAAGTTTTGCAGAAAAGTTTGTAAATGATTATAAGGACAAGATACATCCCAATGAAAGAAAAAATGTTATTAATCACGCAATCGCCGAGCTTGCAATAGAAAAAAAAGAGTTCGAAAAGGCATTGAAATATCTTTCGGTCCCTAAATACAATAATGTTGCTGAAAAGCTGCGGTCAAACCAAATGTATCTTAAAATATATTATGAGCTGGGATTAAGTGAACCCTTTTTTTACAATGCTGACAGCTTTAAGCATTTTATAAAGGATGAGGCTTCATTAAGCAAGGATATTAAGAATATTCGTGAAAATTTCATTAATTTTACTTCAAGGCTTTTTAAGTTAAAATTAAATTTTGAAAGCAGCCGTTTAAAGAAGCTGAAAAAAGAAATTATGGATTCAAGGACGCTCGGAAATAAATGGCTGCTAGCCAAAGTTAAGGAGCTGGAAGAAAAGAAAAAATAAAATCTAACTTGTTATTTTTTTCAGGAAGGGGTGAAACTCGCCTTTCAAACCTATAGGACTTAAATTGCGTATCTCGTAAACTGCTTCAAGGGAAGCCTTTGTTTCATCGATACCAAAACCGTTTCCATTTAAGATCTCCTTGTAACTCAATGTGTGTAAGTCTGTAAACCCATCGGAAAACTCCATTTCTTCGCCATTAATTGTAATAGAACGGAATGTTTTCTGATTTTGATCAGGAAGATCATTTTTATCAATAGACAAGTACCATTTTACGTCGGCATTTTCAAGCTCAAGCATACCGCCAGCCTTATCTTCTTTGCTGTAATTCAGCATATTCGCATTGGATTTCCCGAATATCCATAACAGCATATCAAAAAAATGAACGCCTATGTTAGTCGCGATGCCGCCGGACTTAACAACATCACCTTTCCATGAATAATGATACCACTTTCCGCGGGGAGTAATATACGTAAGCACCACACTATGTTTTTTATCTTTTGGCAGTGACTTTATTTTTTCTTTGAGCGCAATAATAGAAGGGTGGAGGCGGAGCTGAAGAATAGTATATACCCGTTTACCGGTTTCCTCTTCCATATCCTTTAAGGCTTCGGCATTCCATGGATTTAAAACAAGCGGCTTTTCACAAATTGCATGAGCCTCAGTTCTTAAAGCAAATCTTATGTGCGAGTCATGTAAATAATTTGGTGAACATATACTTACGTAGTCAACCCTGTTGTTATTATCTTTTCTTCTAAGCATTTCGCAATGCCTGTCAAAACGTTCAAATTCAGTAAAGAAGGATGCCTCCGGGAAATAATTATCAATTATTCCGACTGAATCGTTGCTATCCAACGCCGCCAGAAGGTTTTGATTATTATCCTTTATTGCCCTTAAATGTCTTGGTGCAATGTATCCTGCCGCACCTATTAATGCGAAATTTGCCATGTAATATGTCTTCAGTTTGCTTAAGGTGCAAAATAACGAAAGATTTTTAGAGTATGTATGATATATTTGAGTAGATTGGATTAAAGGATATTACCTGTCTTTTACTCTGTAGACCAGCTTTAACCCTGACCAGTTGTCATCAACGGCACATACCTTCACATCCACTAAACCATTTTCTAGCGCAAAGTCACGGATTATATTTTCATTTAGATCGGTAGGTATTTTTGAGGATTTTTTCGGCCATGATATCCATATCATTCCGTTCTTCGTAAGATATTTTTTGACAGAAAAGAATTTTAATTCATATTCTTTCTTGCTTTCAATAAAGATGTGAATAAAATCAAGGATACCGGAAAGCTTTTTAACTATCTTAACACCTGGCGGCAGGCCGCCAAGTATCTCAAAATAATTTTCAGGCTGATTTATAACACAAATAGTAAAGCCCTCTTTAATACCGAGCTTTACTATTAATGGTTTTCCTGAATATCCTGCAGGTGTTTCTGTTAATTTCACTTTTTAGTAATGACTATATTACCGCCTGAAGTTATGCATTTAAAAGTTTTGCCGCCGTTATTGAATTTAGTTTTTAAGAATGTAGAAACTGTCCTGTTCTCAACCTTAGTGAATTCGCAATCCACTCTCCCGGCAAGTGTGCCAATATCGGCATCAGCGCTGAAATCAGAAGGCAGGTTTGCAACAATATTGCCGCCGAGGGTACTTGCATCTATTCCGTCATTCGGCCCGGTATAATCTATTTTAATATTGCCGCCTGAAGTGGAAGCCTTGATAGAGCCATCAGAACCTTTAAGTATAATATGCCCGCCCAGTGTAGAGGCATTAATATTGCCCGTAAAATTCAAAGCGGTGATCATTCCTCCTGATGTTGAAAGCTCAATATTCCCGGTATTATTTTCAGTTGAAATATTTCCGCCCGAAGTAAAAGCTGTAATACTTCCGTTTGACCTGTCAATTTCAATGTTTCCGCCGGATGTATTCATCTTAATAGAACCTTTTAGATCAGCAACATTAATATTTCCGCCGCCGGTGAACAGATCAACGTTATAATCAGATGGAATATTAACTATAATCTTTAAGTCCAGGTTGTTCATGTTCTCATCACGCTTTTGGCCGCAGTCTATTTTAGCTCCTTCATCTGTCTTATGTGCGTCAAAAATTAATTTCCTTTCAGCTTCATCATTTCCCATTATCTTTACCTGGAATTCATTTCTATCCCAGGTGGATATTTCTATATCACCTGCTACAGAGCTTGCGGTTAATGTTTTACCGGTCTCGGTATCGAATGTTTTTTCATAAAGCTGTCTTAAATCATCGGTTGTTATAACAACTTTTGGAATTGTAACTGTTTCCGGTTCTATTATTATCATAGGAGCTATATTAACTTCAGTTTTATTATGTTTAGGTTTTTCCTGGCTAATCGCGGATTGGCTAAGTGCAAATATAATAAATAATACGAAAAATGTAGTTTTTTTTAACATTTTAGACCTTCTTATCTTAATTTACTTAATTTTTTTACTATATATAAGATGATTTTTGAAGGGGTTTGGTTTACTTGTTATCTATATATAATGAACATAATTCTACTGAAACATATTCAGAAATTCAGGGTCATTATGCAGGATTTTGAGATATTCGTCATCTTTAATAGACCTAAAATCAGTATAACCATTCCATTCTGCAAGCCTGACATATTCAAGGGCATTTGATCTGTCATTCAGGAATCCAAAGCAGCTGGCAGCACTATGTAAAACATATTCATGTCCGGCAATTATACTAGCATTATTTTGGAATGCTTTTACAAACTCTTCAACAGCTGATCTTACTTTACTGCTGTCATTAAGTTTCAGCGCGACGTACATTTTCTGATTATAAATATCAGCGGTCATAAATCCGCCATTATCTTTGTAGATATCCAGCAGCTTTTCGGAGTCTGTGTAACGTCCGTCGTTATTAAGTACTATTGTTGCGTTGCAAATAAAATCTTTATTTGTTTTGAAATCATTCTTGTTATTCTGAACCGCAAAATTCATCGTCATCAGCAGGAAAGGTTCTTTATATTTATCTGCCGGCCCGTTAATATATGTGTATAAAATATTATTCATTAATTGCGGACTTACAACACCTCCATGTTCTGCAAATTTAAGTACGCATTGCCTGGCCTTTTCATTTTCTCCGTTCTTAATAAAATTATATGTCCGGTTGAGAACAAGAACTGGGTCTGTTGAGGTAATATCTTCAGAAATGGCTGAATACTTATCTGCAATTTCTTTATTCCCAAGATTCTGAGCTGAATAAATAATATTAGCTAAAATTGTAGTATTCCCGCTGAACTTTTCATATCCTTTGATACTGACTTCCATCATTTTATTAAAATCTTTAAGCCTGTCATAAAAAGCTGCTGCATTAATAAAAGCTTCAGGCCTGACATCCTCAATATCAAAACTTAATTCAAGAATGCCGGCAGCAGTCCGTGCATGCGCAAAGTCATTTTTATCGCCATATGCGGGCCCGACTTTAACCATATTATTTGCCATAAAATACAGAAGCCCGGCTATTGTGGAGACCCTATTCTCTTCCTGTTCTGTAATTAATCTCTTTATAATTCCAACCGGATCGATCTGCCTTATAAGATAAAGCGAGTTATTATATGTGGAAGCATAAAATGCAAGCTGGATATATGGTTTTAATGATCTAATTATTTCAATTTGTTTATCCCATGCAAAATCTTTAATAACTTCTGCAAGCTCTTCGGAATTCGTCTTTATTCTTGTATCGCTGTAAGTTAAGGTTTCAATGTAGTGCTCAAGACCATCTGTTTCAAATAAAGCTTCAATTATTTTTAGATCTTTAATTAAAGTGTTGTCATCTTTAATAGAGTTATCTTTTGGGAATTTTATAACAAACCTTAAAATATAACCGAGTGTGCTTTTGATCTTGTATGGACTAAGGTCTTTTATGATGGTCCCGTCTTCCCTGATAATGGTTTTTTCCGCTTTGCCTGTATTAGCCGATAAGATGGTGTTATAATTTTCAAGAAATGCGAGAATACTTTTTTCTGCCTCCGGCCTCAGATTTTCACGGCTCCACCTGTTCCAGGAATCATTATCTGAGGAGCCATTAGGCCCTATAAAGAATGAAACGGGGACAATTGAATTTACTTTTATGATCCATTTCTCAAGTGCATCCGCAAACCTGTCGAGGGAAGCTGTAAAGACTTTACCATAATTATCCCCGGCAAAGAAACTATAATCATTATTGTTTAACTTTTCCGAGGTTTCTTCATTACAATAATTTTTTATTATGTGAAGATCATATGTATCATCTGCACAGCCAAAATGCAGGAATTCACCTGCCCAGTAAAAAAATCCTGCCAAAGGAGGAGGACATCCTTCCATAATTTTTTGTTTCTCAGCATCATTTACTTTTCTTTTAAACCATATGTAACATTCTTCGGTCTTATCAACATAGACTGAATTAAGACTTCCATGTCCTATATAAACAAATGGATATTTTTGATCATGCTGCATATACTTAAATTTTAATATTCCCTGAAATGTGCCGGTACAGCGGCGTTGAAAACAATATTAGGTATCTTTCTTTCATTAATATCATTTTTTTTCAGATCAAATGTAAATTGCAGGTTGTCTTTATTGTTTTTAAGATAAGCGATCAGGTATCTTGCTGTATTGTCATTATATTTCAGCACAGCTCCGCTGAAAGTCATTTTAACAGCGTAAACAACCTTGTACGTTTCATCATCCTGCGGCCTTTCCATGGTTGTTCTGTGCTCTGCTTTAATATGAAACATCAGGTTTAAAAATTGGTTATCTTTTTTCAGGTTTTCAAAGTCTGATTTTTGCTCCATACCTGTCATTTCATTCGGTTCATTGTAGGAAACGGAATCATTTACCAGAACGGCGGAGTTACTTTGAAAAGCAGCGGGATTCCGCAAACGTCTGTTTAATTCTGAATCCTGGCGGTTGTTCAATAATATTCTGAGTGTAATTATAATTCCGATTATAACCGCAATGATCGCGGCTTCTATAATAATTTGTTCCATCATGAATGTGTTATAAAATAAAGTCGTGAACAAATATTATTTATCCACGACTTGTTTTAGAAAGAGATAGAGGGAGTAATAACTATCTCTTAATACCCAAAATTCTATCTGAGTTTTGCTGAGTGTATGCCGCAAACTTATCGTGCAGCTCACCGGCTTCACTTACTTTAGGGGTCCAATAACTGCTAAACTCGCCCCATTTTGTAACGCTTATATTGTTTTCCTTTAAAACATCTTCATGGTTGATCTTTTTAGCCGGATCATTGGGATCTTTTCTGAAGGCCATATCGCTATGGATCCTTGCGTATTCTTCAAGTGAGATCGGTTCTTTTTCAGAATTCTTTTTACTGAGTTCCGCCTGGTATAGCGGCATAAATGCCATTGCGGTTTTACCCATATCAGAAGGATCACCCATTTTAGCTGTCCATCCGTCTTTTGCGGCTTTCCAGTTTTCTCTTGAAAAACCTTCCTGCTCGGCGATTTTATTACAGGCTTCTTCATCCTCGCCGCAGTCACTCATCATTACAATAAGCTTTGCATATTGTTCAAGTGATATTCCGTTAATTGGTTCCATTAATTAATATTGTTTAAAATTTTCGTTATATGATCTCAACTTCACCAGTTGCTATTACACTGCCGTCTTTTTTAAGGCAGCTTACTTTGTATTTACCCTTATTTTCGAATTCTACATCGTCAAAGTGAATATAATCCCAGCTTGGCTGAACTGTGAACGGCTGTGTATCGGTAACTTTACCGGTTCCGAGGTCTGTTATGTTAAGATTAACGGAGCTCTCACCAATCTTATTTTTCAGTTTAAGCATAACCGTTATTTTCCCCGGTTTAAACTTTGTATCTTCGCCAATTTCTTTTGTTACGTATCTTTCGCAGAAATACAACCTGTCGCCTTTTACTTCATCCGAAACCTTTTCGGTCAGATTTTTTATTGTGTTTATTTTGCTGCATCCTGCTATTACTGTAACCATAAATAACAGAACCGCAATTGTTTTTAAGTGCCTCATGTATTGTTTTCTCCTTTAGCTATTTATGTTTTGGTTTTTGTTATTGTCAAATTATGTATCTTATATCGGTAGTTGTTCCATTATCTTCTTCTTTCCAGATATTACCCAGGTCAAGCATTTCAGGGTTGGCTGACTTCACGATGGCATTTAATTCGGCTTTCCCGAGCAGTTTCAATTCTTTTTCTCTGGCTGAGGCTGCCCGGATGCCTTCTATTTCCTCGTAGTAAACTATTTTTGCCGATGAAACCCTGTTCTTTTTTCCTGAGTGATATTCATGCCTTGCAATTTCTGAATTCATATTGGAAGCAACACCTACTGTCAATTTATCGTTTATATCAACTTTTATATAAACTATATATTTTTTCTGCATTCAATTCTTACGTTATCCGGAGTAAATTCATTTAATCAGGAAATCAATTATATCCCGTTTTTTTAAAATTATTGGATCAGTATAACAAGTGATGTTTTGGCTGAAGCGTCATCATAGCCGTATGTAAAGCTGTATTGTTTGCCGCCTTTTTTATACATCATAATACCGCCTTTATCAGTCATCATCATTTCCATATTTTTATCAGATTCATAACCGTTCTTTGACATTTCGGTTTTATAAAAATCTGCTACCGCTTTTGCTTTATCGTTTATTTCAAAAGTTACTGCAGTACCCTGGGATGTTTTAGCTGAAGCAAGAATTTTGCTGTCTTTGTATTGCGGTATATCTGATGGGAAGTCTGACGGAAGCTTATTATCAGAAACTTCGACATCTTTTGTTTTTACGTCTGTTCCTTCTTTGTTTTTTTCAACTTTTGTATCGCCTGTTTTTGTGGACACATCATCTTTTTTTCCGCATCCTGTTAAAGCAAGTACAAACACCATTAAAGCTATATATACTGTATTTTTCATTTTTGTTCTTAGTTTTTATTTTAGTTTTCTGAATTTCCCGTCCCGGTGTTTTACCGGAACGGGTATCCAGTGAATAGTTTATAATTATTTTACAAGCATCATTTTCTTAACATCTGTGAATCCATCTGACTGGAGTTTATAGAAATATACTCCTGTTGCGATGTTTGATGCGTCGAAATCGTATGCGTAATTACCTGCATTAAGCTGACCGTCAACTAAGGTTGCAACTTCCTTACCTGTTAAGTCATAAATGGTAAGCTTAACAAGTGAATTCTTTGGAATGCTGAACTTTATGTTGGTTGTTGGATTAAATGGATTTGGATAATTCTGTGATAATGAATAATTCTTAGGAATTTCATTTCCGTTATGCTCTATCGCTGTTGTTGTCTGGCATAATCTTGAACCATATACTCCTGAACCGCTGCCTAAAGAGTATACAGCGAAACAGTCATCACCGCCGCCATTTTTATAGCCGGCTATACATTTTGTGTATACTGAATCTGCTCCTACAGGTGATACTGCTAATGGGTTTGGCTGATTGAATACTGTCCCATTACCGCCTGTGTAGTATGCATATGCGCCTGCTGTACTATCCTGTACATATCCTACTTTGTATGAGTTTACGACACCCCTGACTGCGATCACGTCAACTGTTCTTGCTCTGTTTGAGCTTGCGTCAACGTAATTTGCTACCCATGTTCCGCCAGCATCAGTTGTTGATCTCTTATAAGGATCCCAATCTGTACCTGAAAATTGTCTTACATAGGTTATCATCCCTGAATAAATAGCAGAACCTCCGTTGAATGCTATTCTTGCACCATAGTCAAGATTAGTTTCCGTAATAACGGCATTACCTGTTACTGTTGTACCGTAATCATCTGTCCAGGCCGTATACAGGTTATAATTCGCTGTCCCTGGGATATTGTAAACAGTCATAATTCTGTCCACATTGCTTGTATTCCTTGTATATGCAAGGTCACTCCATAGATAGCCAACAGATGTAGCTGATGAATTCCAATAAAATCCACCGTTACCGCTGCCCATTGTATAGTTAATTGTTGGTGATGCACCAAATGGAGCAGTTAAATGAGCGTATTTCTGTCTTGTAATATGAGTAGCGCCGGATGTAGAATCGAATGATGCTGAACAATAAATATATGTTGCGGTTGTATAGTTTGAGTTGTCACTTGTAATTCTCGGATTGTAGTATAAGTTAGTTGTAACTGCTCCCGGCCATGATAATGTATAACCATTATATGTATTTGCATTTGTATTAAATCTGAAAAGATGTGACTTTGTTGTGTTGTTTGTCAGATCCTGGTATCCTGCAACACCCCAGATCCAAACGTTAGTACCGTCATAAACTAATTCGATATCTAATTCATTTGCCCTGAAATCCATGTTGCTGCCAAAATAAAATAAATAAGCATAAGTAAAGGTAGCTCCGCCGTTTGTTGAAAAATATAACTTACATGTATCTGAACCTGCAGCGCTATATTCTGTTCTTGCAACCCAAATTACACCCGCTGTAGGAAATCCCGTTGGGGTAGTCTGTGTAGCACTTGCCCAGGTACCGGCGCTAGATATCTGAGTTGACATGTAGTCATGTTCATTATTAAAAGGCGGTTTTGAATCATATGAAACCTGTCCGCCAAATGAATTATTATTTTCAATAAGCTGAACTTCTGAAATTCCGTCAAGCTGGTTGATCTGGTTTTCGATCATTTGTTTCTGCTGCATATTGTTATTAGTTCTTGCAGTCTGGAGCTGACGTAATAATTGCTGTTTTTGTGCGCTAACTTGTTTTTCGCCGTTATTAACGTTTGATAAAGTATTAACATCGTTTGTTGAGCTTGATGTTGAATACTTTGTTACGTTTTCCTGAACAGGCTTTGTTGATTGTGAATATCCCTGTACGCCTGCTGCGCACAAAAGGACTATCAATAACATTGAATACGTTTTTTGTATCATTTTTTCTCCTTTAAGTTTTTGAATGTTTGTTTAAGTAATTTATGATACAAAGATAGTTTTATAAAGAAGCCTATTCCAAAGAAAAGAAATATGTTATGTTTTAAAAAAAATGAATTGTTGCCTAAAGTATATAAGTTAAAAGGTTAATTACGACAAAATTTTATATCATTTCAGCAATTTATGGATGGAAAATTTTGTTGAGATGTTTGATTTTTTTTTAAGAGGAATTAAATATAAACTTGTTTTAAAAAATATTTGAATATAGTTTAAAAATATCACTAAAATCAGCAAAAATCCCGTAAAAAATGGCGTTAATGTAAAGGTTGACGTAGCTATATTGTTTTATAAAATCGTTAAAAATTTGTAATTGAATACTGTATGCTGAATAGCAATTTATTGGAATTATTGAGTAAATTTACATTAACTGAAATTAAAGAGTTCAGCGAGTTTGTTATTTCTCCGTTCTTTAATAAAAATGAAAACGTTGCTAAGCTTTTCAATTACATAAAAAAATATTATCCTGATTTTGATAATAAGAAGCTTGAGAAGGAATATGTATTCAGCAAGATCTTCAAAAATGAGAAATATAATGACGGATTTATGCGTACACTCATGTTTAATCTTGGAAAGCTGGCTGAAGAATATCTTACATATACAAATTTTAAATCAAAATCAGGCAAAGGAAATCTTAACCTGCTGGAGGAACTCAACACAAGGAAACTGGAAAAAGCTTTTTTAAAAAAGCTCAAAGAATCTGAAAAGGAAATTGGCAGGCAGGAATTTACGGACGCTAATTATTATTATGAAAAATATGTACTTGAAAATATAATTACGGATTATAAAAACTGGAGCAGGTTCAAAAGCAAAGACCTTAAAGATTACAGCAAAGATAATATAATAAACAGTATCGATTTTTTTACGCAGTATTTTCTTATCAAAATTCTGAATTTGTACGCGTTCCTTTCATATAGAAAAAAATATGAGCAGGTTGATTTTAAGCTGGACATAGTTGATGAGCTTGTTAACAAATTAAGAACTTCTGAAGAATTTAAGGATAACCTGTTTATCCGTACAAGTCTTTATGAAATTCTTCTTCTGCAGGATAATGACGAAAAACATTATTATATTTTAAAGGATATATTTACTAAAAGAATAAATGAGCTTACATGGAACAGTAAGTATAATCTGCATAACCAGCTGCAGCTTTACTGTACCAATATGGCTTATGAAAATGATAACAGGTTTATACACGAAAGGTTTGAACTGTATAATATAGCGCTGAAACATAAGCTTTATCACGGCGCAGAAGATATATATTTTGATGATGTTACATTCGGAAATATGGTTTTAGTCGGGGTAAGATTGGGCAAATACAGCTGGGTTGAGTCATTTATTAAGGATTATAAACATTTATTAGCGCCGGAAAACAGGGATATTGTTGTCAATTTCTGTCTTGCAAGGCTTGGCTTTTTTAAAGGTGAATTTGAAGATGCGCTGAAAATTTTAAATAAAATGAAATCGGTCAAGCATCTGCAGTATAAGCTGGCTGTACGGGAACTTACACTTTTGATCTATTTCGAGCTTTCATTATACAACCAGGCGTATTCATTTTTAGACGCACACAGGCATTTCCTGGTAAAGCATAAAGAGACTTTCTCAGATGTTCGTTATGAACGCCAGCAGAAATTTCTTAAATTTTACGGAAAGCTTATCAGGGCAAAAG
>JADMIO011367311.1_pt1 | contig 11987 bp, 9 predicted proteins | sample 8958161 | NCBI WGS metagenome assembly JADMIO01 (sample SAMN16585339, study PRJNA669376) | soil metagenome | isolation source: Crop rotation soil | place: USA: Cullars Rotation, Alabama | collected 2011
CGGCCCGCCGCAGCAACGTGGTCTGCGAGCGCCACACCTGACATTCAGGCGTTTCGTGAAGGCCTGTTGGACATGGTTGACGAAATTGCGGCCGGAGGTACCGAGATTTACGGCGGCTTCACCGAAATCCTCTGTATGTGGTTTGACGACTACTGGGGTCATCACCCAGAGCAGTTAATCCGGGACGGCGTGATCAATGAAGGCGAACACGCAATTCTAAATCGATTCAGTGAAAAATTTCGGAAGGCATATCCGAAAGCCGTTCATGAAGAGCAGGATCTGCGAAAGCTCCAGGATGACCCCACCTGGAAGTCAGTCGTGATGGCCGCCAAACACGCGCAGTTAGAGTTGAGGGAATTGGCAGAATCTGAAATGGTTAGATCGTCCAGCTAAAATGTTGCTAGTGATCGACATCGGCAATACTAACACCTCGCTCGGCGTTTTTGACGGCGAGGCATTGGTGGCGCATTGGCGTCTGACAACCGCGCGCTCACGCACGGTGGATGAATGGGGCGTACATGCGCGCAACCTGTTTTCACTTGCCGACCTCGATGTCAAATCGATTGACGGCATCACGATCGCGTCAGTGGTGCCGCCGCTGAACTTCACTCTAAAGCAGATGGCTGAGGTTTACTTTCACCTGACACCTCTGTTCATCGATCACACGATTGATACGGGCGTGCCAATACTCTACCAGCCGGCTTCAGAAGTCGGCGCCGATCGGATCGTTGACGCGGTGGCCGCCATTCATAAGTATGGAGCGCCATGCATCGTGGTTGATTTCGGCACCGCCACGACCTTCGACGCGATCAACGAGAAAGGTGAATATCTCGGCGGCGTAATTACTCCCGGCATCACCATCTCGTCCGAAGCGTTGTTCCAACACGCGGCCAAATTACCGCGCGTGGAAATCAAACGGCCCGCGAAGGTGATCGGATCAGCAACAGTCGAAGCCATGCAGTCTGGTCTCTATCATGGTTATGCCGGGCTCGTGGACGGCATCCTCAAGAAGATGATCGAAGAAATGGGTGGCTCGCCAACTGTGATCGCGACCGGCGGGCTCGCTCCACTGATCGCAAAAGGCTCAGACTTTATCAAGCTGGTCGACGAAACGCTGACGCTGGAAGGATTGAGATTGGTGTACCAACGTCAGAAGCGATCTTAGTGCTTTGTACTTCGTACTTTGTCCCAATTTCCCGAGAGGTCCGGATGCAGATGCAAAGTACGAAGCACTAAGCACCAAGCACAAATCGATTGAATTACTTTTCCTACTTCTCAGAAATCGAAGACACGTTCATTCGCCGGCGCGGCAAGCACTTGATGCTCAGTCCGATCGACTGGGCCTTAATCGAAAGCTGGAAAGAGCGCGGTGTGCCTTTGCATGTGGCTCTGCGCAGCATTGAGCATGCCTTTGATTCTTACGAATCAAAAAAGCGCAAACGCTCTGTTAAGTCTCTGCTGTATTGCCAGGAAGAGGTTGAAGCACAATACGCCGAATGGCTCGAGTCGCGCGTCGGGAGTCACGAGGAAGCTGCAGATACTTCGTCCGCAGATGCTTCTCCCTTTTCACGCGAGATCGTACTCGCGCACCTGACACGATCGCTCGACAACCTCAATGAGCTCGCCGCTGAACGTGGAACGCAAGCCGACGATTTGAGTGAAGCTCTGGCTCGCGCAGTCACGCTGCTGTCTGACATCCGTGATGATTACGAAAGCGCTGCACGCCCGGATACGCGCAAGCTCGAAGAATCTTTGACTGGACTCGATCGGCTTCTGGACAGTGCGATCACTGCGACGATTCCCGGTGAACAACTTGATTCTGCTATCGCGACTGTCGAGTCGCAGATCAAACCTTATAAGCGACAGATGGACAAGGCCGCATATGAACAAACCCGCGACAATCTGCTGCGCCGCCGTTTGCGTGAGCAGTACGGCGTACCGCGACTAAGTCTGTTCTATTTGTGACGTTGGAGTTCTGCAAGGCGACTTCTAATATGGACTGCCTGATCCAGGTGTGATCACTGGGGAATTTTGGAGGACAGTAATGCTGCGCCGCTTGCTGCTTGGTTTTCTTACGCTTCTCATCGCCTCGGCCTGCCTCGGTATGGATAAATCCGACGCGACCATTGAGATTCCGTTCTCGTTTGAGAAAGGTTATATCGTAGTTAAGGGAAAGATTAAGAAAGACACTCCAGTCGAGATGGTTGTTGCCACTGGCTCTGAACACTCCCGAATCGACATCGGCCTTCTCGACAAATACAAATTGCCGGCCTACTACTCGGCTGAGGGGCCGGTTACCGGCTTCAATGACAAGACGTTCTCGTTCAGCGCCGTACCAGACGTTACTTTGGGCGAGGCCAAGAGCAGAAGCCTCAACATGCGTCTTGATTCAATGGCAGATGTCAGCAAAGCCCTGGGCCGGGAGATTTTTGGAGTTCTAGGCGTTGATTTTTTTGAGGGGAGTGCAATCCAGTTGGATTTCGCCAGGAAGCTAATCCGATTTCTTTCAAAGTCTGACGCTGAGTCCCTCACAAACATAACCGGCGATGCGGCTGTACTTCGGTTCATACCTGCTGATGATCCTTACAAGAATCTACCGGTACCGGTAGTCGAAGCTATCGTCGAAGGAAAGAAAGTAAAGACTCTCGTGGATAGTGGCGCCATCGTAGTCGTGGCCGTATCACCGTCGACGGCGCAGAAAGCAGGCTTATCAAGTTCAGCTGGAAACCGCGTGACTATCCACTCAATCCAACTCGGAAAGCTGGAAGTGAGCGATGTGCCCTCACTCATCGCTGGCAAAGACGCTGCGGCAAATCGCTACCTGAAGGGCTACCCCGCGGTAATCGGTGTTGGCGTCCTGCAGAATTATCTGGTTACATTTGATTTTCGACAGAAGCTGTTACTCATAAATTAATGAACAGCGAGTTAGAGGTCATTGTCGAACGAATCCTGCCGGGCGGACTGGGTCTGGCGCACCACGACGGTCGCACAGTCATGGTGGCTTTAGCCGCGCCGGGCGATCGCGCGCGCGTGCACGTCGATCGCGTGAAAGGAAATGTCAGCTTTGCCTCCATCAGAGAAATAGTTGAGCCTTCCACCGCGCGGATCGATCCGCCGTGTCCTTACTTTGGCCGCTGTGGCGGATGTGACTTCCAACAACTGAACTATCAGGCGCAGCTCGACGCGAAAGTCGAAATGATTCGCGATTGCCTGCGCCGGATTGGGCGTATTGAAAACATTCCTGAGTTTGGCATTACCGCTGCGCCAAACCAGTGGCGCTATCGTGTGCGCGCGCAATGGCAATACGATTCGATGCGAAAGCGCCTCGGTTATTTCGAGAGTGGTTCCCATCGTGTTTGTGACGTCGTTGAATGTGCAGTGCTCGCGCCGGAGCTTCAGCAGACATTGGAATTGCTGCGCGCGCAGATGCAGCAGGGCGATCTTTCCGATGACGCGCGTCACTTTCGCGCGATTGTGGGCGATGAGGGAGTTGCCACTGTCGATGACAAGGGAAGGCAGGGCGCGACGGCCAGCGACATCACGCGCGCAATTCAGGGCGATACATACCACTTCAGCGCCGCCAGTTTCTTCCAGGCTAATTCGGATCTGGTCCCACAGTTAATAGAAGCGGCGATTGGCGAAGCCAGGGGTAAGCAGGCCATTGAGCTTTATTGCGGTGTGGGACTATTCACCCTGCCCCTGGCGCGGAGTTTTGAAAGAGTCATCGGAGTCGAAAGTCATTCCGCGGCGGCTGACTTTGCGCGTGAGAATCTGAGCAATGCTCGACTCACAAATGCGGAGGTCGCTGACGAGGATGTAGCGGACTGGCTGGAAAGCGATTCAGCTTTCACGAGCGAGGATGCGCCGGACTTCCTCCTGCTTGATCCGCCACGAACCGGAGCGGAGTCGCGCGTCATTTCGGGAATCCTGCGATTGAAGCCAGGAAAGATTTCGTATGTTTCCTGCGACCCGGCGACGCTTGCGCGCGATCTCAGGAAGCTGATCGCAGGCGGCTATGCGCTAACTCGGATTAAAGCATTCGACATGTTCCCACAGACCCACCACGTCGAGACCGTCGTCCATCTGACATCTTGATAGCTCGACAATCCAGCCTCGCGGTATTAGCAGTTAGCGGCGCAAGCGCACGGAAGATGATGGCGCCACCCCGGTTTGCAGCCAGCAAGAATCTTGCAATCCAAGACGGTTGACGAAACATGAGGTTCTGTTATCGTCTCGGTCCGCTTGTGGATATTACTTAAAGAGTACGGTTACGCCGACTAGTAAGTCCCAAGCGGTTGGGCTGCGCCTACTTTCCAGGGCGTGGCCGAGCACAGGGAAAGAGGGCTGACGGAAGCGCGGAGTTTCCGCACATCGAATGGCGTAGCCCCAAACCCGTACTTCTCCCCATGAAACCAGCGCCCGCTTTCTCGAGTCCTCTCGTTGTGCTCGCGGCAGCAGTGTCTTTGGGAATAGTTGCCGGCCAATTCATCACCCCAAATTCGGAAGGAACTTTGCTCACGGTCGGCATAGTCAGCATGGTTTTCGCCTTGCTGTGCGTTGGCTTTCTGAGAAGAGAGAAGCTGACCGTCGCCACTGTCGCACTCTTGGCTGCATTTCTCTTTACAGGATTTGCATTGGCGCACATCGAAAATCGTGCGTCTGGTCCAAACACTGTCGCGCAACTGTATGAAGCCGGCCGGATCCCTCCCGGCGAACCGGTTGAGGTAACCGCCTCCGTGGTCGGCGAACCTGAACCGGCGCCGGACAGCTTCTATCTCACGCTTCAAGTGGAAGCAGTGCGCGTGAAGGGAATCGAGTTTGCCGCATCCGGCACCGTGCTTTTGATGGCGCGCCCGCGTGACTCACTCGCGCAGAGCCAATACGAAGGTTTGCAACTCCAGCACGGTGCGCGCGTGCGTGTGATGGTCGTGCTTGATCGCGAAGATGGCTTTCGTAATCCGGGAGTGTCGCCGTTTACCGAGTATCTAAAACGCAAGGGTTACGATGCCACTGGAGTCATCAAGAGCCCGCTGCTGGTTGAAAGACTGGATGACAAGAGGGTGTTTCTGCCGCTGGCTTGGCTTTATCAATGGCGCGCCGAACTGCAAAGACAGTTTAATCAAAAGTTTTCTCCTGAGACCGCCGGAGTACTGAACGCCGCGCTGCTCGGCAATCCATACAATCTTTCGCGCGGGTCGGCCGAACGATTTCGGGCCGGCGGTACTTTTCACATCCTGGTGATTAGCGGAATGCAAATCGCGTTTATTGCCGGCCTCGTCCTGTTGATTGTGCGTCGGATTACGCGAAACAGGCTCTGGCAATTCATCCTGGCGAATGGATTTCTTTGGGCCTACACAATTGCAGTCGGCGCAGAAACGTCTGTGACACGCGCGGCGTTGATGTTCACGATCGCGTCGTTCGCGCCGGTGGTGGCCCGGAAGCCAACCTCGCTCAACACCATCGGGGGCGCTGCCCTGCTGCTGCTAATCTGGAAGCCAACTGATCTTTTCGATCCTTCTTTTCAGCTAACGTTTCTTTCAGTAGTAGCGATCGTTTCCGTGGCTGTGCCGCTGTTGCGAACTATGCGTCGCGTTGGTTCCTGGCGACCGACAAGGGTCACACCTTCTCCGCCTGATTGTCCGCATTGGTTCCGCGTTCTTTCAGAGATTCTCTACTGGCGCGAGCGTGAGTGGCAGGCTGAGATGTCTGCCTCAAATATTCGGTATCGACTTTTTAAATCGCCACTCGCGTTGGCGGTTGATCGGTGTCGTGTGCAAGGTCTGCTGCAATTCGCAGTGTCTGCTTTTGTCGTTTCCACGGGCGTGCAACTGGTGCTACTTCCGGCGCTAGTCGTCTATTTCCACCGTATCTCGATTGCCTCTCTACTACTCAACGTGTTTGTTGGGGCCCTGATGGTGATACTGGCATTCGCGGCAATCCTTGCGGTACTGCTCTCGCAAATCAGCGTGACGTTGGCAGCGCCATTGGCATTGATCGCGGAAAAGACGAATTGGTTGATGGTCCATCTCATCGATCCGTTCTCGCGGCTTGGCCTCGGGTCGATGCGGTTACCGCAATACCCGGGCGCGTGGAGACTCATTTATGCTTTGTATTTTCTGACGCTTGGGTTCTTGATCTTGCGCCTGTCGCGATGGGACCCGCTCGCCCTTTCCGCAGAGGGATTTCGCATGCAATGGAAGACCCGGGCTGCGATGGTGTCGCTTCTTTGTCTGCTTTGCGTGATTGTCTTTCACCCCGGCAGCGCGCCCAAACCCGACGGCCGTCTTCACATAGATTTTCTCGATGTAGGCCAGGGCGACGCTGCTTTGCTCACGCTTCCGGACGGCGCCACCGTGCTCATTGACGGTGGCGGGCAACCAAACTTTGACCGAAAATTATCTGAGGCCGAAGAAGACGAACCCTTTGAGCGCGATGCGCGAAGCATTGGCGAGCGGGTCGTCTCTGAGTTTCTCTGGTCCAGGGGATTGGATCGCGTTGATTATCTAATGGCCACTCATGCGGACGCCGATCACATCGCCGGGTTGAATGAAGTTGCACGCAATTTCGCGGTGGGTGGCGCGATCGTCGCGCGCACGCCTGCCGATGATCCTGAATTCAGGCACTTTGCGGAAACCGTAAGCCAGGCAGGTATTCCGATGGAAGTGATCGGAGCGGGAGATCTGCTGCGCATGGGCCCGGTTTCTTTTGAAGTTCTTTGGCCGCCAATGAATCCAGGCGCCGGGGCGAGTTCGCGCAACAACGACTCGCTCGTATTGCGAGTGAGGTTTGGGCGGAAGTCTTTTGTCTTTACCGGCGATGTGGAAAAGGAAGGCGAAGCGGCGTTGTTAACAGAAGGGATTGATCTGCATTGCGACCTCGTAAAGGTGGCGCACCATGGCAGCCGGACTTCTTCCATCGCGCCTTTTATTCAGGCCACGCAACCTGCGCTGGCAGTGATCTCAGTGGGACGAACTTCAATGTTTGGGCATCCGCATAAGGAAGTGGTTGAGCGCTGGCGTGCTAGCGGCGCACGGGTCATGACGACGGGCGAGAAGGGAACGATTTCTATTGTTACTGATGGACGAGACGTTGAGGTGACAACGTTTGTTCGGTGATCAAGTGGCGCAGACTTTAGTCTGTGGTTCAACGATTAGTTCGCACATGTCGAATTCTTCGGTCTTCTATCACAGGAACCAGGGCGGCGGAAAGAAAGCGCAGAGGGGCAAGTGAGATTGTTCCATTGAACGTAAGTTTGAAGGATGGTTGAAACACAGACTAAAAGTCTGTGCCACTCTCATAGAAAATCAGGTTCGGCGGGTGTGTACATGTCGATGGCTGAGCTGCCGAGCTTGTAAGTCTTCAGCACCCCGAGCGGCGGCGCATAGATGTGAATGGTCACCAGATCGCGACCGCTGACGTCGGGATTACCCAACTGGTGGATATCGGGATCTTCCGAACCGGTCAGACCGCCGCCGCGCAGCTCGCGATGCGAGCGATACTGCAGTCCGGTTTCGGTGTCATAGTCGAACATCGTCTCCCAAAGAATTCCCTGGTGCACAAACACTGCACCATGCGAACCGTTGTGATCGTGAATCGGCGTGCGTTGTCCCGGCTTCCAGCAAAGCACCAGCATCTCGACAAACTCGGTCTTCATCACGCGGTGACGTGAGTAATTGCCGACCTTGAAACCGAGATAAGGCTCGATCTCTTCTTCGGAAATGTCGGTGTATTGAATGAGCCGGTTGGTTTCTTCCAGAGATGGAACGGCGGTAAGTGAGCTGAGCTTGTCAGCGAGCGACTGAAACGTGAATCTGCCGGCGAGATCCATCGACGTCCGGTCGATTGATTCGATCGTTTGCACGATGTTTAGCTTATAGTCGTCGCGTGGTGTGGAGTCAAGTATCAGGTTGTTTTCTCTGCACTCAATTTGGAGTGCGAATCAGCGTCAAGCCTATGCGCGCAAAAGCGGTGACAGGTCACCGCACTCCAAATTTACGGCACTAAGCACTCAATGTGGAGTGCGCCGACCTGTCGGCGCTTTGGTCACTGCAACCTGTCGGCGCTTTGCTTGTTGCGACCTCTCAAACGGGATTGCGAAAACGGACGATGCCAAAAAAGCCGTAGCGTCAAGCCTATGCGCACAAAAGCGGTGACAGGTCACCGCACTCCAAATTTACGGCACTAAGTCTGTCTCTCTGCACCATGCAAGAGAATTCTGATGTCCCGCACGTTTGTTCCCGTCGGTCCGGTGGTGATCGCGTCACCCAGCGCGATGAAAAACGAATAGGCATCGCTCCGATTCAAGAAATCGAGTGGCTCAAGCCCGATTTTCTTCGCTCGTGCGATCGTCGTGCTGTCGATAATAGCGCCGGCCGCCGGACTGTTGCCGTCGATGCCATCAGTGCCGGCGCATAACGCTACAAAGTTATCCATCCTGGCTTGATCTGCGAGAATGGCCAGGCGCAGTGCTGTTTCCAGGTTTCGTCCGCCCAAGCCGTTGCCCCTTACCGGGCAAGAGAACTCGCCACCGGAGATCAAACAGAAGTCTTTTTCGGATCTTTGGCTGAGTTCTGAGAGAAGCTGGAGAAGGGCGGCGCATCCCGAGTCGATTGGATCGTCTGAGATATCTTTAGGCAGGAGAGCTTCGGCACCGGTTTCTTCAGGAAGTTTCGCCGCTAAACCTCTTCGCTGGGCAGCGGCTATGGCAGCGTCCTGAGCATCATAGTTGCTCAGCAGTACAGAACAGTCTCGTATTCTGCCGGAACGTGTGGCTGGAAATTCCATTTGCCTTGAGCCGGCATCGACGGCACGGAGGATAGCTGCCGGCAGTTGCGAACGAAGCTGATAGTAATCGATGACTTCGCGTGCATTTGGCGCATGTCCGGGCGGCGAGAGACTGGGGCCCGAGGCGACGTTCCATTGCTCGCCCGCCGGCACATCGGAAATGATTAATGTAATTTGATCGCAGTTGGATGCGCGTTCAGCAAGTCGCCCTCCTTTGACCGCGGAAAACGAGCGGCGCACCGAGTTCACCTCGCCAATTGACGCGCCGCTCCCGATTAATAGCTGGTTAGCGATATTGATGTCCGCCAGGGTGATGTCTTCGTTGATTGGCAGCTCGAACATCGCCGATCCGCCCCCCGAAATGATGAAGACCACCGTCGCTTGTTCCTGATTTGCGCGATCAAGCAACGCGAGTCCTTCCTGAGCGGCGAGCAGGCTCGCTTCGTTTGGTAGTGGGTGTCCACCTTCAAAGTAGCGCCACGCATGGCCGAGTGCTTTCGCAGCCCGGGACTGAGCCGGCCCGGCAATCACACCGCCAATCAGGTTTGCGCCGAGACATTTTTCAAGCGCGACTGCCATCGATGCCGCAGCCTTACCGATAGCGATCGAGTACACGCCGCGTTGACTCAGGTCGACGCCAGTTCCGGCAATCACGACTTGATCATTCTCACGAGTGGAAATGCGTCTGAAGGCCTCGCCCGCATTAATCGCGCGCAAGACTTCGTTCCAGATTTCGCGGGCTGTCAAACGAAGTTGGGTGAGATTTGTCATTCGACAGTAACTAAATCCTGAATGGCGCGAAATCGGCGGTCGCTGATGCCGCGCACAACGATCAAGTGCTCGGCGCGTCGAAACGGTCCGAACTTTTCGCGATGTTCAACTATGCGTGCGGCCAAACCTTTTCCAATTCCTGGCAGCTCTTCCAGATCCCTGATAGACGCGCGGTTGAGGTCGAGTCGCGGTTTCTGGTTTGAAGTGATTGACGTCGGCTGCTGATCGTTCGCCTTGACCGTCGGATATGAACGTTTGGCGCACGATGAGAGCGAGAGCAGAGTGATAAATATCAGCGAGACATTTGAGAGAGCTCGAATCATTGATTGAATGGTACAGAGTCCCGTAGGGACACAATGTCTTTAGACATTGAACAGGAATTGGTTCCAGATCCGTAAGAGCGAAATACTATTCCGCAATTCACCGAATAACAAAACATTTCGCTCTTAAAGGAGCTTTATTTTTTTAGATAACAGTTCATCTACAAAACATCTCGCTTCAGGCGGAGCGAAAACCGGCGTCACAAAACTGTCACTGGCGAGTGCATTTTGCTGGAAGTGTTGCAGTGACAAAACCTTGTCATAACTGCGGGGGCGATCTTCACAAGCTTTTCCACAAAATCTGTGGAAAGCGCAGGCGTCAATTTATCGGGGTGGTGAGCCAGCCGTTGCGCGTGGTGTTCGTGTTTTGATTGGATCGATCTCGAACCCAGCCGTCAACGTGGCCAAATTGTTCCGCGCGCCTCTGCCAACCCGAAGCGCTCCTGGATTCGACGGCGTTTCGGTCCTCGCGAATCTGACGCGGCAAAACCCACTCGTCATCTGTATCTTCGTAACCGAAGTAATGAACGCGAAAGCGATTGCCGTGGGCTTCGACGATGCGCGCTTTGTACCAGTTATTTTCTGAACGGACCATCACGCGCCTGCCGATGTCGGGGGTTGCCGGCCGCGGTGCGTTGGCCATCACCAGATCGCTGGGGAATCCGCTGAACGTGAATGCCGGCTGCTGGTCTTCAGCGAAAACCATGTCGCGTCGTTCGTTCTCAGCCATTTCGCTGAGCGTCACATCGCCATCGCCGTCGATGTCTGCGTAGGACCTTCCGCGCAGACCTGCCAAAAGCATTTCCGTAAACGTCCAGTTTTCGGTTGAAAGTTTGTCGGAAGTGGCCGAGGTCAGCGCGGCATAAGAAAACCGTGTATTCAGCTGCCGCGCATCTTTTACCAGCTCGCCCGAGAAACAGCAGTCGGCAGTCAGCAACACGCCGGCGCCGCGGAAAGCCGAATTGATGTCAGTGACAATCGATCGAGTTGACCACCCGGACTTCGCTCCGGCGTCGTAAGTGGCAAAGTATGTGGTTCGCTCGTCGTCAGACTTGTATCCGTGACCGGTGAAATAGACGAAGAGAAAGTCACCTTCGCGGGTTTGCGAAAGCATTTGCGAGAATCGCGCGCGCACCTCACGGGTGGTTGCCTGCGCGTCCTTGAGATATGTCAACTGATTTGCCGGCACGCCTTCGCGCCGGAAAAACTCCGCGAGTTGAACATCCCGGCGATTTGTCTGGGGAAAAGATGGAAAAGTTTCCGCGTCCTGCCATTTGAGAATTCCAACGATGAAAACCCAGGTGCGCTGCGGCTGCCACGAGCGCTCGCGGGCCGCGGTGGTTGATGCTGAGGCAATCCAGCAAGCGACTAAGATGACGAGCGGAAAGATTACTTTCGCGGTGCGTCGGAAGATGTTGTCCATGGCTGTGGTGGAGAGAGCCTGAAACCTGAGACGAAAGACCGGCAGGATTTTGCGGAACTGTGAGCACAAGGGGCAACCGCGAAGCGGTTGAAGATCGAAGCCCAGGTTTGCGTTCGGGCGTACGCAACCCTGTCAGGGTTGCGGATAATTCGTTCGTCTCGCCAGACGGAGCTCGCCACCTTGGGTCACACACATTCGGGCGTACGCAACCCTGTCAGGGTTGCGGATAATTCAACCGTCCTCCCAGGGTAGCTCGCTGCGCTCGCAACCCTGGGTCACACAAATTCGGGCGTACGCAACCCTGTCAGGGTTGCGGATAATTCAACCGTCTCTTCAGGGTAGCTCGCTTCGCTCGCAACCCTGGGTCACACAAATTCGCGCGTACGCAACCCTGTCAGGGTTGCGGATAATTCAACCGTCTCCCCCAGGGTAGCTCGCTTCGCTCGCAACCCTGGGTCACACAAATTCGGGCGTACGCAACCCTGTCAGGGTTGCGGATAATTCGTCCATCTCCCCAGGGTAGCTCGCTGCGCTCGCAACCCTGGGCTTTGATTCGCAACCGCTTCGCGGTAACTCAATTCACTGGCAAGGAGATTTTTAAGGACGCGGCTACTGCCCCTGCTCGTCCCACTAAGGTAGCTCGCTTCGCTCGCAACCCTGGGTCACACAAATTCGGGCGTACGCAACCC
>JADMIO011235858.1_pt1 | contig 11986 bp, 9 predicted proteins | sample 8958161 | NCBI WGS metagenome assembly JADMIO01 (sample SAMN16585339, study PRJNA669376) | soil metagenome | isolation source: Crop rotation soil | place: USA: Cullars Rotation, Alabama | collected 2011
TGGAGCTGATCGCGCCGATCGCGATGGAGAAGGGCGTGCGCTTCGCCATCCGCGAGGGCGGCCGCACCGTCGGCGCCGGTACCGTCACGGAGATCGTTCAGTAGCGCGAATCGTCATTCACAGGGCAGTAGCTCAATTGGTAGAGCTCCGGTCTCCAAAACCGGTGGTCGGGGGTTCGAGTCCCTCCTGCCCTGCCACTCATAGAAGAACGCAACCCATCATCCCGAGCTGAAAGCGACCCATGAACCGGTTCAAGAGCTTCTTCACTCAGTTCCTGCCCGAGGTGGTGGCCGAGATGCGGAAGGTGACCTTCCCGTCGCGCCAAGAGGTCATCGGGACGACCGGCGTCGTGCTGATCACCAGCACCATCTTCGCCATCTACCTGTGGTCGGCCGACCAGCTCATCTTCCGCGTCTACCAATGGCTCTTCCAGATGACCGCCAAGGTGATCGGGTGAACGCCGAGGCGCAGCAGCCCCAACCGCGGGACAACGAGTTCCGCTGGTACATCGTCCACACCTACTCCGGGTTCGAGGAGCGGGTGAAGGAGGCGCTGCGCCAGCGCGCCGACGCGCTGTCGATGAGCGACGACTTCGGCGAGATCCGCATCCCCACCGAGACCGTCGTCGAGCTCAAGGGCGGCAAGAAGCGCGAGACGCAGCGCAAGTTCTTCCCCGGCTACATCCTCGTGCAGATGAAGATGTCCGACGCGGCGTGGCACGTGGTGCGGAACACCCCGAAGGTGACGGGCTTCGTCGGCACCGGCAAGAAGCCGACGCCGCTCTCCCAGGACGAGGTGGATCAGATCCTCGAGCAGGTGGTGTCGGCCAAGGAGAAGCCGAAGCCGAAGTACGTGTTCGAGAAGGGCGAGCCGGTCAAGATCATCGACGGGCCGTTCAGCAACTTCTCGGGCGTGGTGGAAGAGGTCAACCTCGACCGCAACACGCTCAAAGTCATGGTCACGATCTTCGGCCGGCAGACGCCGGTCGAGCTGGAGTTCCTGCAAGTCCAGAAGATGTAGAAGTCAGTTCCAGTCAGAGCTGTGGGAGGGCGCGTTCTGGATTCCAGCCGTGCCCGCTCGAACCACTAAGGCGCCGCCGCTGCCAATCTTCCTTCCTGAAGACCAGGGCGGCACGCGAAACGAGGTGACCGATGGCCAAGAAGGTCGTCAACCAGATCAAGCTGCAGATCCCGGCGGGGCAGGCGACCCCCGCGCCGCCCGTGGGCCCGGCCCTCGGGCAGGCGGGCGTCAACATCATGGACTTCGTCAAGGCGTTCAACGCCAGGACGGCGGCGGACATGGGCACGATCACCCCGGTGGTGATCACCGTCTACTCCGACCGCAGCTACTCCTTCATCACCAAGACGCCGCCGGCGGCGGTGCTGCTCAAGAAGGCGGCGGCGGTGGAGAAGGGCTCCGGCGTGCCGAACAAGAACAAGGTCGGGCGTGTCACCCACGAGCAGGTCGAGACGATCGCCAAGCAGAAGCTGCCCGACCTCAACACCCGCACGCTCGCCGCGGCGGTCAAGATCATCGAGGGCACCGCGCGCTCGATGGGCCTCGAGGTGGGCTGAGTCATGGCCAAGCACGGAAAGAACTACCGCAACGGCGCCGCCAAGGTGGAGGCCCGTCCCTATCGGCTGCGCGAGGCGATCGAGACCCTGAAGACCGCCGCCTACGCCAAGTTCGACGAGACGATCGAGGTCGCCATGCGGCTCGGCGTCGACCCCCGCCACGCCGACCAGATGGTGCGCGGCACCGTCGTGCTGCCGCATGGCACCGGCAAGTCGATGCGCGTGCTGGTCTTCGCGGCGGGCGAGAAGATCAAGGAAGCCGAGGACGCCGGCGCCGACTTCGTCGGCGGCGACGACCTGGTGGAGAAGATCAACGGCGGCTGGATGGACTTCGACGCCGTCGTCGCCACGCCCGACATGATGCGCGCGGTGGGGCGCCTGGGCAAGGTCCTCGGCCCCCGCGGCCTGATGCCGAGCCCGAAGGCGGGCACGGTGACCTTCGACGTCGGCAAGGCGGTCACCGAGATCAAGGGCGGCAAGGTGGAGTTCCGCGTCGAGAAGGCGGGGATCGTCCAGGGCCGCGTCGGCAAGAAGTCGTTCAGCGTCGACCAGCTGGAGGCCAACACCAAGGCCTTCATCGACGCCGTCCTGCGCGCCAAGCCGGCCGCCGCCAAGGGCAAGTACGTCAAGTCGGCCCACGTCACCTCGACGATGGGCCCGGGCATCGCCCTCGACGAGGCGGCGGTGACCGCCGCGGAAGCTTGAGGAGCTGACTGACCATGGCACTCACACGCACCCAGAAGCAGGAGATGGTCGACCGCTACGCGGACGGCCTCGCCACCGCTCCCCACGCCTTCCTGATCGCCTACCAGGGGATCAAGGTCAACGACGTCACCGAGCTGCGGGCGCGAATCCGCGCCGCCGGCGGCAGCTACGAGGTGGTGAAGAACACCCTGGCGCTGCGCGCCATCGACGGCAAGGCGCTCTCTGCCCTCTCCTCGACGTTCACCGGCCCGCTGGCCGTCGTCTACACGACCGGCGACGCCGTGGCGGTGGCCAAGGCGCTCACCGAGTTCGCCAAGACGGTGCCGCAGATCGTCTTCAAGGGCGGCATCGTCGACGGCAAGCCCATCGCCGCCAACGAGGTGGAGCAGATCGCCAAGCTGCCCGGCCGCGAGGAGCTCATCGCCAAGCTGCTCTTCCTGCTGCAGTCGCCGATCTCGCGCTTCGTGCGCACCCTGGCCGCCATCCCGCGCGACTTCGTGGTGGTGCTCGACCAGGTCGCCAAGCAGAAGGCCGAAACGACCTGAAGACCCGGGCCGCCTGAAAAGTAGTTGACCAGTCCAGGAATAAACCCTTCCCGATCCACGTTTTGACCTGATCCAAGGAGCAAGCAAATGGCCATTGCGACCCAGGAGCTGATCTCGCAGATCGATTCGATGACCGTGCTCGAGCTCAACTCGCTCGTCAAGGCGCTCGAGGAGCACTACGGCGTGTCCGCGGCGGCCGCCGCGGTGGCGGCGGCGCCGCAGCCGCCGCAGCCCCGGCCGAGGAGCAGACCGAGTTCGCGGTCATCCTCGCCAGCGTCGGCGAGAAGAAGATCAACGTCATCAAGGCCGTTCGCGAGGTGACCAGCCTCGGCCTCAAGGAGGCCAAGGACCTCGTCGAGTCCTCCAAGCCCACCGTCAAGGAGGGCGTGAGCAAGGACGAGGCGGCGAACATCAAGAAGAAGCTGGAGGAGGCGGGAGCTACGGTCGAGGTGAAGTGACGCTCCACTCAGAGCACGCAACGGCGCACCGCTTCCTGCATCCGTCAGAAGGCGGCTCGCCCGGTCCGATTCACCACGCCACGTTCCGGTGCCCCGACGGACAAGGGGTACCGGAGCGTGGTGTCGGCGCGTTCCGCGGCATCGGGGCGCTCGAGGTTGTATTGCCTCTCCCCAGGAAGGACTGACGAGACGATATGGATACCACCCCCAGCAAGAACGGAAATCGCCAGCGGGTCGACTTCTCGCGCATCAAGACGTCGCTGCCGATCCCGAACCTCATCGAGGTGCAGAAGCGCTCCTACGAGCGCTTCCTGCAGATGAACCTCCTCCCCGAGGAGCGGGCGGCGCAGGGGCTGCAGGCCGTCTTCACCGGCATCTTCCCCTTCTCCGACTTCCGCGAGACCTGCTCGCTCGATTTCGTCAAGTACACGATCGGCGATTGGGAGTGCAAGTGCGGCACCCTCAAGGGCCTCGAGTACCTGCGCATGACCTGCACGTCGTGCGGCGCGAAGATCATGACGGACCACCCGCACGAGGACAAGGTCACCTGCCTCGAGTGCGGCTTCGTCAACAAGAACCGCGTCGTGCGCTGCGACATCTGCGGCGGCCCGGTCGAGCTGCAGCACAAGTACTCGATCCAGGAGTGCCAGGAGCGCGGCATGACCTTCGCCGTGCCGCTCAAGGTCACCTTCCGTTTGATCGTCTACGACAAGGACCCCGAGACCGGCACGCGCATGATGCGCGACGCCAAGGAGGAAGAGGTCTACTTCGGCGACATCCCGCTGATGACGGACAACGGCACGTTCATCATCAACGGCACCGAGCGCGTCATCGTCTCGCAGCTCCATCGCAGCCCCGGGGTGTTCTTCACCCAGGAGGGGCCGCGCACCTACCTGTCCAAGATCATTCCCTACCGCGGCTCGTGGGTGGAGTTCGAGTACGACCAGAAGGAGATCCTCTCCGTCCGTATCGACAGGAAGCGCAAGTTCTACGGCACCGTCTTCCTGCGCGCCCTCGGTCTCGAGTCCGACGAGTCGATCCTGCGCAAGTTCTACACGGCCGTCCCGGTGCGCCCCAACGAGGGCGGCAGCTTCGAGGCCGAGGTGACCGCTCAGGTGCTCGAGAAGGAACGGCTGCGCGACCGCCAGCGCCACGGCCGTCGCGACGCCTACCCGATCTTCGGTGGCATCGTGCTCAAGCGCGACCACATCGCGCGCCTCGACGCGGGCGAGACCCTCACCTACTCGCTGCCGCCGGCCGAGCTCGAGCGCGGCACCTTCCTCGCCGACGTCGTCGACCTCGACACCGGCGAGGTGGTCTTTGAGTCCAACTCCGCCGTGCCCGACGACCTCGCGGCGCGCTTGAAGGACCGCCAGACGACGCCCGTCGAGCTCTTCTTCCCCGAGTGGGAGCTCACCGGCGCCATCCTCTCCAACACGCTCGCGAAGGACACCACCCGCGACTCCAAGGAGGCGCTGATCGAGATCTACCGCCGCATGCGTCCCGGCGATCCGCCGACGCTGGAGAGCGCCCGTTCGCTCTTCTACGGCATGTTCTTCGATCCCAAGCGCTACGACTTCTCGCGCGTCGGGCGGTTCAAGTTCAACATCAAGCTCGACTCCGAGGTGCCGGTCGAGCAGAAGACCCTCTCCGAGGACGACTTCTACCGCGTCATCGAGTACCTGCTGCGCCTGCACAAGGACATCGGCCGTGTCGACGACATCGACAACCTGGGCAACCGCCGCGTGCGCGCGGTGGGCGAGCTCTTGGAAAACCAGTTCCGCATCGGCCTCGTCCGCATGGAGCGCGCCATCAAGGAGAAGATGTCCGTCCACCAGGACATCGACTCGGCGATGCCGCACGACCTGATCAACAGTAAGCCGGTCATCGCCGCGGTGAAGGAGTTCTTCGGCTCCTCGCAGCTCTCGCAGTTCATGGACCAGACGAACCCGCTCTCCGAGGTGACGCACAAGCGGCGCCTGTCGGCCCTCGGCCCGGGCGGTTTGTCGCGCGAGCGCGCCGGCTTCGAAGTGCGCGACGTACACGCCTCCCACTACGGCCGCATCTGCCCGATCGAGACGCCGGAAGGTCCGAACATCGGCCTCATCAGCTCGCTCGCCACCTTCGCCCGCATCAACGAGTACGGCTTCATCGAGAGCCCGTACAAGAAGGTCGAGGGCGGCCGTGTCCTCGAGCACTTCCGCGTCGTCAAGGTGGGCGAGACCTCCCTCAAGCTCGGCCAGATCGTCACCAAGGACGAGCTCGAGGCGGAGAACAAGCAGCACTCGGGGCGCAAGCGCGCCGAGGTCGAGCCGTACTGCTTCTACTTGACCGCCTGGGAGGAGGAGAAGTACGTCATCGCCCAGGCCAACGCCCGCATCGACGCCAAAGGCAACCTGGTCGACGAGCGCGTCATCGCCCGCGCCGGCGGCGACTTCATCACCGTCGAGCGCACCGAGGTCGACTTCCTCGACGTCTCGCCGAAACAGCTCGTCTCGGTGGCCGCCGCCTTGATCCCCTTCCTCGAGCATGACGACGCCAACCGCGCGCTGATGGGCTCGAACATGCAGCGGCAGGCCGTGCCGCTCATCCGCACCGAGGCCCCCATCGTCGGCACCGGCATGGAGCAGACGGTGGCCCACGACTCGGGCGCGGTGGTCGTCGCCAAGCGCAACGGCATCGTCGACAGCGTCGACGCCGAGCGCATCATCGTCCGCGTCGAGGGCGAGGACTACGAGACCGGCGAGGCGCGCGAGTTCGGCGCCGACATCTACCAGATGATCAAGTTCCGCCGCTCCAACCAGAACACCTGCGTCAACCAGAAGCCGGTGGCGAAGGCGGGGCAGCGGGTGAAGAAGGGCGACGTGCTGGCCGACGGCCCGTCGACCGACCACGGCGAGCTGGCGCTCGGCCGCAACGTGCTGGTCGCCTTCATGCCCTGGCGCGGCTACAACTTCGAGGACGCCATCCTGATCTCCGAGAAGGTGATCAAGGAGGACGCCTACACCTCGATCCACATCGAGGAGTTCGAGATCGAGGCCCGCGACACCAAGCTCGGCCCCGAGGAGATCACCCGCGACATCCCCAACGTCTCGGAGAGCGCCCTGCTCGACCTCGACGAGAGCGGCATCATCCGCATCGGCGCCAAGGTCGGCCCGGGCGACATCCTGGTCGGCAAGGTGACGCCCAAGGGCGAGACGCAGCTCACTCCCGAGGAGAAGCTGCTGCGCGCCATCTTCGGCGAGAAGGCGGGCGACGTACGCGACGCCTCGCTCAAGGTGCCCCCCGGCATCGAGGGCACGATCGTCGACGTCAAGATCTTCGCCCGCAAGGGCGTCGAGAAGGACACCCGCCACATCGACATCGAGCAGATGACCATCTCCCGCATGGAGAAGGACATCAAGGACCAGGTGCGCATCCTCAACGAGGAGCGCAACAAGAAGATCTCCGACCTGCTCGACGACCAGCCGGTGACGGCGGCCGTCAAGGCGCGCACCGGCGAGGTGCTGCTCGCCGAGGGCGACAAGGTCACCCGGCCGGCCCTCGAGCGGCTCACGCGTCAGGAGATCCTGCGGCTGCCGCTCAAGAACCGGCGCCTGCTCGACACGGTGGAGACGATCTACCGGAAGACCGACTCGCACGTCGAGGTGCTCTACAAGGTCAACGAGGAGCGCATCCAGCTGCTGCAGAAGGGCGACGAGCTGCCGCCCGGCGTCATCAAGTTGGTCAAGGTCTACGTCGCCATGAAGCGCAAGCTGCAGGTGGGCGACAAGATGGCCGGGCGCCACGGCAACAAGGGCGTCATCTCGCGCATCCTGCCGGTCGAGGACATGCCGTTCCTCCCCGACGGCACGCCGGTCGAGATCGTGCTCAACCCGCTCGGCGTGCCGAGCCGCATGAACGTCGGCCAGATCCTCGAGACCCACCTCGGCTGGGCCGGCAAGCTGCTCGGCGTCAGCTTCGCCTCCGCCGTGTTCGACGGCGCGGCGGAGCGCGACTTGAAGGGCTACCTGGCGCAGGCCAAGCTGCCGGGCTCGGGCAAGACCGAGCTCTTCGACGGCATGACCGGCCAGTCGTTCGAGCAGCAGGTCACCGTGGGCTACATCTACATGCTGAAGCTCTCCCACCTGGTGGACGACAAGATCCACGCCCGCTCGATCGGGCCGTACTCGCTCATCACCCAGCAGCCGCTCGGTGGTAAGGCGCAGTTCGGCGGCCAGCGCTTCGGCGAGATGGAGGTGTGGGCGCTCGAGGCCTACGGCGCGGCGTACACGCTCCAGGAGCTGCTCACCGTCAAGTCCGACGACGTCGAGGGCCGCAGCCGCATCTACGAGGCGATCGTCAAGGGCGACGTGCCGGAGCACCCCGGCCTGCCCGAGTCGTTCAACGTGCTCGTGCGCGAGCTGCAGAGCCTTTGCCTCGACGTCGAGCTCCTCAAGGTCTGACACAGGTATCGACAGGAATCCCGAAACCAAAGGGGACGTCCTTGCAGCCATACAGCCGATTCGACAAGCGCACCGACAAGCCGCAGACGTTGAAGGACTTCAACGCCATCAAGATCTCGCTCGCCTCGCCGGAGAAGATCCGGTCGTGGAGCCACGGCGAGGTCACCAAGGCGGAGACCATCAACTACCGCACGTTCAAGCCCGAGCGTGACGGCCTCTTCTGCGCCAAGATCTTCGGGCCGATCACCGACTGGGAGTGCTTGTGCGGCAAGTACAAGCGCATGAAGCACCGCGGGGTGGTCTGCGACAAGTGCGGCGTCGAGGTGACCCGCTCGCGCGTGCGCCGCGAGCGCATGGGCCACATCGAGCTCGCCGCCCCGGTGTCGCACGTCTGGTTCTTCAAGGGCCTGCCGAGCCGCATCGGGCACCTGCTCGACCTCTCGCTCCGCGACCTCGAGCGCATCCTCTACTTCGAGAGCTACGTCGTCATCGATCCGGGCGACACCGAGCTCTCCGAGCGCGAGCTGGTGGCCGAGGAGCGCTACCGCGAGCTGCGCGACCAGTACGGCGACGGCGCCTTCGAGGCCCGCATGGGCGCCGAGGCGATCAAGGAGCTGCTGTCGCGCATCGACGTCGACGAGCTCGCCGAAGAGCTGCGCATCATCATGAAGACCGACAGCTCGCAGATCCGCCGGTTGAAGGCGGCCAAGCGGCTGAAGGTCGTCGACGCCTTCCGCAAGAGCGGCCACCGCCCCGAGTGGATGATCCTCGACGTCATCCCGGTCATCCCGCCCGAGCTTCGTCCCCTGGTGCCGCTCGACGGCGGCCGCTTCGCGACCTCGGACTTGAACGACCTCTACCGCCGCGTCATCAACCGCAACAACCGGTTGAAGAAGCTGCTCGAGCTGCGCGCTCCCGACGTCATCGTGCGCAACGAGAAGCGCATGCTGCAGGAGGCGGTCGATGCCCTCTTCGACAACGGCCGCCGGGGCCGCGTGCTCAAGGGCTCCAACAACCGGCCGCTCAAGTCGCTGTCGGACACGCTCAAGGGCAAGCAGGGGCGCTTCCGCCAGAACCTGCTCGGCAAACGCGTCGATTATTCAGGCCGTTCGGTGATCGTCGTCGGTCCCGAGCTCAAGCTCCACAACTGCGGGCTGCCGAAGAAGATGGCGCTCGAGCTGTTCAAGCCGTTCATCTACAACCGCCTCGAGCAGAAGCAGCTCGCGGGCACCATCAAAGCCGCGAAGGAGATGGTGGACCGCGAGGAGGACGCCGTCTGGGACGCGCTGGAGGAGGTCATCCAGGACCACCCGGTGCTGCTCAACCGCGCGCCCACGCTGCATCGCCTCGGCATCCAGGCCTTCCACCCGGTGCTCATCGAGGGCAAGGCGATCCAGATCCACCCGCTGGTCTGCGCGGCGTTCAACGCCGACTTCGACGGCGACCAGATGGCGGTGCACGTGCCGTTGTCGCCGAAGGCCCAGGTCGAGAGCCACATCCTCATGCTCTCGGCGCGCAACATCCTCTCGCCCGCCCACGGCCGGCCGCTGGCGGTGCCGTCGCAGGACCTCGTCCTCGGCGGCTACTACCTGACGATGGCCAAGAAGGGCGCCAAGGGCGAGGGCCGCGCCTTCGCCAGCTTCGACGAGGTGCTGCTCGCCTACCAGGAAGGCGTCGTCGAGACGCAGACGCCCATCCGCGTCCGCTACACCGGCCCCTACTTGAACCTCGACACCCAGTACGACAGCCAGGACGTGCTGCACGCCGAGCTCGAGGAGATCGAAAACCAGCTCATCGACACCACGGTGGGCCGCGTCATCCTCAACCTCCACCTGCCGCCGGCGCTGCCCTTCGTCAACGGCCTGCTCAAAAAGCGCGGCCTGCAGGACATGGTCGGCTACTGCTACTTCAAGCACGGCAATGACCTGACGGTGCGGCTGCTCGACGACCTCAAGGAAGTCACCTTCACCTACGCGACGCGCGCCGGCATCTCCTTCGGCGTCGACGACATGGTGATCCCCGACTCCAAGCGCGAGATCCTCGACCAGGCCAAGTCCGAGGTCTTCGAGATCGAGGACCAGCGCGCCAACGGCGTCATCACCGCCGGCGAGCGCCACAACAAGATCATCGACATCTGGCACCGCGCCACCGAGCGGGTGTCGGAAGAGATGTTCAAGCAGATGAAGGGCATCGAGCGGCAGACCGGCCAGCTCAACCCGATCTCGCTGATGGCCGACTCCGGCGCCCGCGGCAGCCGCGAGCAGGTGCGTCAGCTCGCGGGCATGCGCGGCCTGATGTCGAAGCCCTCGGGCGAGGTCATCGAGACCGCCATCACTGCCAACTTCCGCGAAGGCTTGAGCGTGCTCGAGTACTTCATCTCGACGCACGGCGCGCGCAAGGGCCTCGCCGACACCGCCCTCAAGACGGCAGACTCCGGCTACCTGACGCGGCGTCTCGTCGACGTCGCCCAGGACGTCATCATCACCGAGCCCGACTGCGGCACCATCGACGGCATCTTCGTCGGCGCCATCATGGAGGGCGGCGACATCCTCGAGCCGCTGCGCGACCGCATCGTCGGCCGCGTGGCGCAGGAGGAGGTCTACGACCCGTTGACCGGCGAGCTGCTCGTCGAGATCGGCCAGGAGGTCACCGAGGACGTCGCCGGCGCGGTGCAGGCGGCCGGCCTCGAGCGGATGAAGATCCGCTCGGTGCTCACCTGCGAGTCGCGGCGCGGCGCCTGTGCCCGCTGCTACGGCCGCAACCTCGCGACCGGCAAGATGGTCGAGATGGGCGAGGCGGTGGGCGTGATCGCGGCGCAGTCGATCGGCGAGCCGGGCACCCAGCTCACCATGCGTACGTTCCACTACGGTGGTACGGCCAGCCGCGTCGGCGAGGCGAGCAAGCACACCGCCAAGAACCCCGGCCACGTGCGCTTCCTCAACGTCGCCTTTGTGGAGAGCAAGAAGGGCGACCTCGTCGTCGTCAACCGCAACGGCAAGCTCGTGATCCAGGACCCCAAGGGCCGCGAGGTCGAACGTTACGCGCTCGTCTACGGCTCGCACCTGCTGGTGCACGAGGGCGCCGAGATCAAGCCCGGGCAGGAGCTGGTGGAGTGGGACCCGTTCACCAGCGCCATCCTCACCGAGATCGGCGGCACGGTGACCTTCCAGGACATCGTCGAGGGCGAGAACGTCCGCGAGGAGACCGACAAGGTCACCGGCCTGACGCAGCGCATCATCGTCGAGGCCTCGGCCGCCGACAAGCGGGCGCCTGCGATCCTGGTCAAGAGCAAGGGCGAGGAGCGCCGCTACCTGCTGCCCTCGGGCTCGCACCTGGTGGTCGCCGACGACCAGAAGGTCAGCCCCGGCGACGTGCTGGCGAAGATCCCGCGCGAGACGACGAAGACCAAGGACATCACCGGCGGTCTGCCGCGCGTCGTCGAGCTCTTCGAGGCGCGCACGCCGAAGGAGCCGGCGATCATCAGCGAGATCGACGGCACCGTCCACTTGGGCGAGCTGCAGCGCGGCATGCGCAAGATCATCGTCTCCGGCGACGACGGCGAGACCCGCGAGTACCTGGTGCCGCGCTCCATCCACGTCAACGTGCAGGAGGGCGAGCGGGTGGTAGCCGGCGATCCGCTGATCGACGGCCCGATCAACCCGCACGACGTGCTGCAGGTGCTGGGCGAGAAGGAGCTGCAGCGGTACATGACCGACAAGATCCAGGAGGTCTACCGCTCGCAGTCGGTGAACATCAACGACAAGCACATCGAGACGATCGTCCGCCAGATGATGCGCTCGGTGAAGATCGAGGAGGTCGGCGACACCGACTTCCTGATCGACGAGCAGGTCGACCGCTTCCGGTTCACCGAGGAGAACGACCGCGTGCTCGCCGCCGGCGGCCAGCCCGCCATCGGCCGCCCGCTGCTGCTCGGCATCACCAAGGCGTCGCTCTCGACCGAGAGCTTCATCTCGGCGGCAAGCTTCCAGGAGACGACCCGCGTGCTCACCGAAGCGGCGATCTCCGGCAAGGTCGACTTCCTGCGCGGCCTCAAGGAGAACGTCATCGTCGGCCGACTGATCCCCGCCGGTACCGGCATGCCGCTCTACCACGAGTTCCACCTCGAGGAGGAGCCCGAGTACGAGCGCGAGGAGGAAGCCGAGTTGATGATCGACTTCGGCGAGGACATCCGGACCCTGCCCAAGGAGGTGCTGGAGAGGGAGTAGGGGGCACCGGCGGAGCCGCCGATCGGCTTGGCT
>JADMIO011429315.1_pt1 | contig 11985 bp, 11 predicted proteins | sample 8958161 | NCBI WGS metagenome assembly JADMIO01 (sample SAMN16585339, study PRJNA669376) | soil metagenome | isolation source: Crop rotation soil | place: USA: Cullars Rotation, Alabama | collected 2011
CGCCGCGACCGCCTACATCGAGCGCTACTTCGCGCGCTATCCGGGCGTCAAGCGCTACATGGACGAGACGCGCGCGCAGGCGATCGAGCGCGGCTGGGTCGAGACGCTGTTCGGCCGTCGCGTCCACCTGCCCGAGATTCGCAAGCCCGGCCCGCGACGCAGCGCCGCCGAGCGCCAGGCGATCAACGCGCCGATGCAGGGCACCGCGGCCGACCTCGTCAAGCTGGCGATGATCGCGGTGCAGGAGCAGATCGACCGCGAGCAGCGGGCGACGCGGATGATCATGCAGGTCCACGACGAGCTCGTCTTCGAGGTCCCTGACGCCGAGCTCGACTGGGCGCGCGAGGCGCTGCCGCGGACGATGGCCGGCGTCGCGACGCTCGCGGTGCCGCTCGTCGCCGAGGTCGGCGTCGGCGCCAACTGGGACCAGGCGCACTGAGCTGCCGAGCGCGGCGCCGTTCGTCGGCGACCTAGGGCAAAGCACTACGCCATCGGCGGCGCCGCGGCCGCCGATTAGGGCAAAGCCCCGGTTCCTTTCGCGGGCCGCCGCCCTATCGTGCGCGCAGTCGAACCCGCCCGGGGGCTACGCCATCGAACCACCGCTGCTCGAGGTCGAGAACGTGTCGGTCCGCTTCGGCGGCATCGTCGCCCTCGACCGGGTGTCGTTCGTCGTCGGCCGCGGCCACATCGTCGGCCTCATCGGCCCCAACGGCGCCGGCAAGACGACGATGTTCAACTGCCTGTCGCGCCTGTACGCATTCAGCGACGGCCGGATCGCGTTCGAGGGCAGGTCGCTGCTCGAGACGCCGACGCACGGCATCGCCTCGCTCGGCATCGGCCGCACGTTCCAGAACCTCGCGCTGTTCAGGACGATGACCGTGCGCGACAACATCAAGCTCGGCGGCCACGCGCGGACGAAGAGCGGCTACCTCGCCAACGCCGTGCGACTGCCTTCGGTGCGCAGCGAGGAGGCGCGCCTCGGCGCCGCCGTCGACCGGCTCCTCGCGCTGCTCGAGCTCGGGCCGGTCGCCGACGTCACGGTGATGGACCTGCCGTTCGGGACGCAGAAGCGCGTCGAACTCGGCCGCGCGCTCGCCAGCGAGCCCAAGCTGCTCCTCCTCGACGAGCCCGCCGGCGGTCTCAACCACGAGGAGGTCGGGACGCTGATGGAGCTGCTCCGGCGCATCCGCGGCGAGCTCGGGCTGACGATGCTCCTCGTCGAGCACCACATGAACATGGTGATGCGGATCTCGGACCGCGTCGTCGCGCTCGACTTCGGCAGGAAGATCGCCGACGGCACGCCCGCCGAAGTGCAGGCCAACGAGGACGTCGTCCGCGCCTACCTCGGAGTCGCCGCGTGAGCGCGCCACGCGAAGGCGAGGGCGCCGCGCTGCTCGACGTTCGCGGTCTGGTCGCGCAGTACGGGCCGACGAAGGTGCTGCACGGCATCGACTTCGCCGTCGCCGCCGCCGGCATCACCACCGTCCTCGGCGCCAACGGCGCGGGCAAGACGACGCTGCTGCGCGCCGTCTGCAACATGATCCGAACGAGCGGCGAGGTCCGCCTCGCCGGCGACCGCATCGACGGGCTCGCGACCGAGGCGATCGTGCGCCGCGGCGTCGGCCACGTCCCCGACGGCCGCGGCACGTTCATGAACCTCACAGTCGAGGAGAACCTGCGCCTCGGCGCGCACACGCGCAAGGACCGCGGCGAGATCGGCGCCGACTGCGAGCGCATGTACGCGTACTTCCCGCGCCTGAAGGAGCGCCGCCGGCAGCAGGCCGGGACGCTCTCCGGCGGCGAGCAGCAGATGCTCGCCGTGTCGCGCGCGCTGATGCTCAGGCCCCGGCTGCTCTTGCTCGACGAGCCGTCGTTCGGCCTCGCGCCGCTGATCGTGCAGCAGCTGTTCGAGATCCTGAAGGCGATCAACGCCGCCGAGCGGATCGGCATGCTGCTCGTCGAGCAGAACGCCGCGCTGGCGCTCGCGCTCGCCGACCAGGCGTACCTGCTCGAGACCGGCCGCGTCGTCATGTCCGGATCGGCGGCGGCGATCCGCAACGACGAGCAGGTCCGCCGCTCGTACCTCGGCTACTGAAGCGCGCGCGGCCGATGAACCAGCTCCTCCACCAGGTCCTCTCCGGCCTCGCCACCGGCGGCATCTACGCCAGCGTCGCGCTCGCGCTCGTCATGATCTACCAGGCGACGCACCTGGTGAACTTCGCCCAGGGCGAGATGGCGATGTTCGCGACCTACATCGCGTGGGCACTGATGCAGGCCGGCGTGCCGTACTGGGTCGCGTTCGCGCTCACCGTCGCGGGCGCTTTCGTGCTCGGCGTCGCCGTCGAGCGGATCATCGTGCGGCCGGTCGAGAACTCGCCGATCCTCGCGCTCGTCATCGTCTTCATCGCGCTGCTGGTCATCTTCAACAGCGTCGCCGGCTGGATCTTCACCTACACGATCAAGCCGTTCCCGAGCCCGTTCCCCGCCGAGCCGCTGTTCGGCAACCCGTTCATGTCGTCGCACGAGATCGGCTCGATGGCGATCACGCTGGTCGTGCTGCTGCTGCTCTTCGCCTTCTTCCGCTTCACTCCGCTCGGGCTGGCGATGCGCGCGGCCGCGCAGAACCCGGTCTCGAGCCGGCTGGTCGGGATCCGCGTCGGCTGGATGCTCGCGCTCGGCTGGGGCCTCGCCGCGGCGATCGGCGCGATCGCCGGGATCATGGTCGCGCCGACCGTCTTCCTCGAGCCCAACATGATGGGCGGCATCCTGCTCTACGCGTTCGCGGGCGCGCTGCTCGGCGGCATCGACAGCCCCGCCGGGGCGGTGCTCGGGGGTTTCATCGTCGGCGTGCTCGAGAACGTCGTCGGCACCTACGTCGGCAGCGAGCTCAAGCTGACGCTCGCGCTCGTCGTCATCATCGGCGTGCTCGTCGTCAAGCCGTCGGGCCTGTTCGGCAAGGTCCACGTGGTGCGCGTCTGATGGGCCCGCTCGACCGCCGCAAGCTCGTCGGCCTCGCGGTGCTGCTCGCGCTCGCGTGCGCACTGCCGTTCCTCGTCGCCAACTACCGCGTCTTCCAGATCACGCTCGTGTTCGCGTACGCGATCGCGCTGCTCGGGCTCAACATGCTGACCGGCTACAACGGCCAGATCTCGCTCGGCCACGGCGCCTTCTACGCGATCGGCGCGTACACGGCGGCGATCCTGATGGACAAGGCGGGCTGGCCGTACTGGGCGACGATCCCGGTCGCCGGCGCGGTCTGCTTCGTCGCCGGCTTCCTGTTCGGGCTGCCCGCGCTGCGCCTCGAAGGCCTCTACCTCGCGCTCGCGACGTTCGCGCTCGGCGTCGCGATGCCGCAGATCCTCAAGCACAAGTCGATCGAGCACTGGACCGGCGGCGTCCAGGGCATCGTCATCGTCAAGCCCGACGCGCCGGCGTGGACCGGGCTGTCGCAGGACCAGTGGCTGTACTTCTTCTGCCTCGCCTGGGTGCTCGTCCTCTTCGTGGTCGGCTGGAACCTGCTGCGCGGCCGGGTCGGCCGGGCGATGGTCGCGGTCCGGGATCAGCCCATTGCGGCGCAGGCGATGGGCGTCAACACTGCGATGGTGAAGACGCTCACCTTCGGCGTTTCCGCGCTCTACACCGGCATCGCCGGCGCGCTCGGCGCGATCGCGATCCAGTTCGTCGCCCCCGACTCGTTCAACTTCCTGCTCTCGATCTCGCTGCTCACCGGCGTCGTGATCGGCGGGCTGGCGTCGATCTCGGGGGCGTTCTTCGGCGCCGTCTTCATCCAGTTCGTCCCCAACGTCGCCGACGAGATCTCGAAGGCAGCACCTTGGGCGATCTACGGGGTCGTCCTGATCGCCTTCATGTACGCGATGCCGGCCGGCGTCGCCGGGTTCGTTCGCCTCGCGCGGGCGCGCCTCGCGCGTCGGCGCGGCGCAGCGGCCGCGCGTTGATTCCACCACCGTCCTTGCAATGGAGCGAGACATGAGCCAGCACCCGAACCGCATCACCCGCCGCACCGCGATCGGTGCCGGCGTCGCCGTCGCCACCCTCGGCAACCGCGCGTTCGCGCAGGCCGCCAAGTACGGGCCCGGCGCGTCGGCGACCGAGATCAAGCTCGGCCAGACGATGCCGTACAGCGGCCCCGCGTCCGCGTACGGGACGATCGGCAAGGTCGAGCAGGCGTACTTCAAGATGATCAACGACAACGGCGGCATCAACGGCCGCAAGGTCAACCTGATCAGCCTCGACGACGGCTACAGCCCGCCGAAGACGGTCGAGCAGGTCCGCCGCCTGGTCGAGCAGGACGAGGTGCTCGCGCTCTACCAGACGCTCGGCACGCCGAGCAACTCGGCGATCCACAAGTACGTCAACGCGAAGAAGGTGCCGCACCTGCTGCTCGCGACGGGCGCGACCAAGTGGGGCGACCCGAAGGAGTATCCCTGGACGATCGGTTTCAACCTGACCTACCAGTCCGAGGGGCAGATCTACGCGAAGTACCTGCTGAAGAACAGGCCGAACGCCAAGATCGGCATCCTTTACCAGAACGACGACTACGGCAAGGACGTTCTCAAGGGCGTCAAGGACGGCCTCGGCGCGGCGGGCGCCAAGATGATCGTCAAGGAGGTCACCTACGAGGTCACCGATCCGACGATCGACTCGCAGATCCTCACGCTGCAGGCGTCGGGTGCCGACACCTTCATCGACATCACCACGCCGAAGTTCGGGGCGCAGGCGGTGCGCAAGGCCTACGACTCGGGCTGGAAGCCGTTCCACATCCTCAACAACGTCAGCGCATCGATCGGCTCGGTGCTCGTGCCGGCCGGCGTCGAGAAGGCGGTCGGCGCGATCACCGTCTCGTACTACAAGGACCAGAACGACCCGCAGTGGAAGGACGACCCGGCGATGCTCGAATGGCGCGCCTTCATGGGCCGCTACTACCGCGACGGCGACCCCAAAGACGCGAGCAACCTGTACGGCTATCTCACCGCGCAGGTCATGACGCAGATCCTCAAGCAGTGCGGCAACGACCTGACGCGCGAGAACGTGATGCGCCAGGCCGCCAACCTGAAGAACCTCAAGCTGCCGCTGCTGCTGCCCGGGATGGTCATCAACACCAGCCCGAACGACTACTTCCTGTTCGACCAGGCGCAGCTGCAGCGCTTCACCGGAACGCAGTGGCAGCTGTTCGGCGAGCTGATCTCGACCGACTCGCGCTGACGGTGCCGACCCGGTGCGTCGCCTGCGCGGCGCACCGGCCTTTCGCGCGGTGTCACGGAACCGTCGTGAAAGATTCATAGACTTCGCGCATGGCAGAGACCGAGACGCGGCCGCGCGCGGCGACGCCGCGCCTGCTCAACCGCGAGCGCGCGATCCTCGAGTTCAACCGCCGCGTCCTCGCGCAGGCGGCGCGCGCCGACGTTCCGCTGCTCGAGCGGCTGCGTTACGTCTGCATCGTCTCTTCGAACCTCGACGAGTTCTTCGAGGTCCGCTTCGCCGACTGCATCGAGGCGGCGAAGAAGGTCGGGAGCGGCACGTCGGCGGCCGACATCGAGGCCATCGCCGCCGCCGCGCACGCGCTCACCGACGACCAGTACGAGGTCTTCAACGACCAGGTGATGCCGGCCCTCGCCGCGAAGGGCCTGCGCATCCTCGACCACTCCGACCGCGACGAGGGCGAGCGGCGCTGGGTCGCGCGCTTCTTCGAGACGCAGGTGCGGCCGCTGCTCGTGCCGGTCGGGCTCGATCCGTCGCATCCGTTTCCGCAGGTCGCCAACAAGTCGCTGAACTTCGTCGCCCGTCTCGGCGGCAAGGATGCGTTCGGCCGCCGCAACACGGCGACGATCGTCAAGGTGCCGCGCGTGCTGCCGCGCGTCATCGAGCTGCCGCGCTCGGCGAAGCGCCCCGGGCAGTCGTTCGTGCTGCTGACGAGCGTCATCCGCGCCCACCTCGGCGAGCTCTTTCCCGGCCGCGTGGTCGAGGCCTTCGCGCAGTTCCGCATCACGCGCGACTCCGATCTCGAGGTCGACGCCGACGTCACCAACCTGCGCCAGGCGCTGCGCAGCGGACTCAGGACGCGCCACTTCGGCCAGGCGGTCCGGCTCGAGGTGGCCGACACCTGCCCGGCCGAGCTCTCCGACTTCCTGCTGCGCCAGTTCGGCCTGCCGGAATGGACGCTGTACCGCGTCCACGGCCCGGTCAACCTGGTGCGCATGAACGAGCTGATCGCGCTCGCCGACGCGCCCGCGCTGCGCTTCCCGGCGTTCGTGCCGGCGCCGCCGCGCAGCATGCGGGCGGGCCAGTCGATGTTCCAGCGCATCCGTGCCGGCGATCTGCTGCTGCACCATCCGTTCGAGTCGTTCGAGCCGGTCGTCGAGCTGCTGCGCGAAGCCGTCCAGGACCCCGACGTGCTCGCGATCAAGCAGACGATCTACCGCACCGGCAGCGAGTCTCCGGTGATGGACCTGCTGATCGAGGCGGCGCGCTCCGGCAAGGAGGTGACCACCGTCGTCGAGCTGAAGGCGCGCTTCGAGGAGGAGGCGAACATCAACTGGGCCGAGCGGCTCGAGGCGGTCGGCGCGCAGGTGGTGTACGGGGTCGTCGGCCTGAAGACGCACGCCAAGATGCTGCTCGTGACGCGGCGCGAGGGACAGGGCCTGAAGCGCTACGCGCACCTGTCGACCGGCAACTACAACCCGAGCACCGCGCGCCTCTACACCGACGTCGGCTACTTCACCGCGGCGGAGGACATCACCGCCGACGTCGACGCCGTCTTCCAGCAGCTCGCGAGCCTCGGCAAGATGCAGCCGCTGAAGGTGCTGCAGCAAGCGCCGTTCACGCTGCAGGCTGGCATGCTCGCGCACATCGCGAAGGTCACCGAGGCGGCGGCGGCGAAGCGGCGCGCGCGCATCGTCGTCAAGATCAACGCGCTCACCGACGTCGCCCTGATCGATGCGCTGATCGGCGCCGCCAAGGCCGGCGCGCAGATCGACCTCATCGTGCGCGGCGCTTGTCTGCTCGCGCCGGCGAACGCGCCGGCCGACCGCATCCGGGTGCGCTCGATCGTCGGCCGCTTTCTCGAGCATTCGCGCGTCGCCTATTTCCGCTGGGGCGAACGCGACGACGACGAGGCGCTGTTCCTGTCGAGCGCCGACTGGATGGGCCGCAACATGTTCGGTCGCGTCGAGGTCAGCTGGCCGGTGCGCGACCCGACGCTGCGCCAGCGCGTCATCGACGAGTGCCTGGTGCCGTACCTGCTCGACACCGTCGACGCGTGGTCGCTGCGCAGCGACGGCACGTACGATCGGGTCGCCGGCGGCAAGGCGTCGGCGCAGCAGGCGCTCGTGCGCCGCTACGACCGGAGCTCGTGAAGGCGATGGACCTCCTTCTCTGGCGCCACGCGGAAGCCGAGGAGTCGGCGCGCGGCGGCGACCTCGCGCGCGCGCTGACCGCGCGCGGCCGGGCGCAGGCCGAGCGCATGGCGGCCTGGCTCGCGCCTCGTCTCGCCGACGATGCGCTGATCTTCGTCAGCCCGGCGAAGCGCTGCCAGCAAACGGTCGCGCCGCTCGGCCGCACCGTGAGCACCGTCGCGGCGATCGCCCCCGGCGCGAGCGCGGAGGTGCTGCTCGCGGCCGCGGGCTGGCCCGGCGGCGACGGCACCGTCCTGGTCGTCGGCCACCAGCCGACGATCGGCCAGGCCGCGGCGCTCGCGATGGGCGTCGCCGGTGCCGACTGGCAGGTGAAAAAGAGCGCGCTGTGGTGGCTGAAGCGCGGCAAGGGCGGCGCCGTCCGCATCCACGCCGTGCAGTCCGCCGACGACCTCTAGGCGCTACGCGGCGTCGAGTGGCGCCGGGTCGGCGGTGACGACAAGGCGCGGCGCCTGCCCGAGCCCTGCCTTCGACCACGTCTCGACTTCGCCGCGCAGCAGGTGCAGCGCGCGCGGATGCGCGTCGGCCCAGCCGGCGCGCAGGCGCACGACCGGCGTGCCGTCGACGATGCGCAGCGTGATCGCGTCCGGGTCGGGGTCGTCGCGCGCGTGGCACGCGATCACGGCGATGCGCAGGCAGAGCAGGTGGAGCGCGAACGTCGCGCTCTGCAGAGCGCCCTCGACCTTGCGCAGGCCGCCGCGCTGCGCGAGGACGAGCTGGCCGACGCGGCGCAGCTGGCTCTGCGAGAAGCCGGGCGCGTCGACATGGTCGAGCAGATACGCGCTGTGGCGATGGTGGTCGTGGTGCGAGATCATCATTCCCGCTTCGTGCAGCGCCGCCGCCCACGCGAGCTCGTGGCGCGCCTCGGCGCCGCTGGCGCCGACGTCGTCGAGCAGCGCGAGCGCGACGCGGCGCACGCGCTCTGCCTGGGCGACATCGACCTCGAAGCGCCGCTGCAGCGCGGCGACCGATGCGTCGCGCAGGTCGTGGCCGTCGGCGCGCCGCTCCGCTGCCTGGCGCGCGGCGAGGTCGAAGATGACGCCCTGGCGCAATGCGCCGCGCGCCGGCCTCAGCTCGGCGATGCCGAAGTGCGTCGCCAGTGTGTAGAGGATGGCGACGCCGCCGCCGATCACGGCGCGACGGTCGTCCTTCAGTCCCGGCAGTGCGAGCCGGTCGGCGTCGCCCGCCTCCAGGCAGCGCTCGATCAGCCAGCGCAGTCCCGCCGGAGTGACGGTGCCGTCGCTGACGCCGCTCGCCGCGAGCACCTGCGAGACCGCGCCGACCGTTCCCGATGCACCGAGCGCTTCGCGCCAGTGCTTCGGCGCGAACTCGCGCAGCGCCTCCTCGAGCTCTGCGCCGGCGGCGACCTGCGCCTCGCGGAACGCCTTCTCGCTGAAGCGCGAGCCCGGGAAGTACTTCATCGACAGGCTGACGCTGCCGACCTGGAACGATTCCGCATGGCGTGGCCGCGTGCCTCGGCCGAGGATCATCTCGGTCGAACGGCCGCCGATGTCGACGACAAGGCGCGGCACCGTCGAAGGCTGCAGCCGGGCGACGCCGGCGAAGATCAGGCGCGCCTCCTCGCGTCCCGAGATGATCTCGATCGCACGGCCGAGGACGCCCTGCGCGCTCAGCAGGAAGGCGTCGCGGTTCTTCGCTTCGCGCAGCGTCTGCGTCGCGACCGCTCGCACCTGGCCCGGCGCGAAGCCGTCGAGCCTGCGCGCGAAGCGGCCGAGGCAATCGAGGCCGCGCGCCGCCGCCTCGTCGCTCAGGTGGCCGCGCGCGTCGAGGCCGCCGCCGAGGCGCACCGTCTCCTTGAGGTAGTCGATGCGCCGGTACTGGCCGCCGTGCAGCTGTGCGATCTCGAGCCGGAAGCTGTTCGAGCCGAGGTCGATCGCAGCGAGCTGGCCCGGCCACCTGGACTCGACCAGGGACGCTGCGGAGGGAGGCTGCATCGGACCATTGTCGAGCCTCGGCGATCGCCGCGCGGCGATACCGCGCGCGTTCGCGTTCCTACAATGGCGCTCCCGCGCGCCGCGCCGGCCGAGAGAAGAAGACATGCTGCGAACCGAGCTCGACGCAATCCCGCCCGCCAGCACGCCGAGCCCGCGCGTCTACGCGCCTGCCGCAGGTCCGGTCGCCGCCCACGCGATCACGACCGACGAGCGCGGCCTCGTCGCCGGTGAAATCACCGTCGACGCGGCTGGCTTCGCGCTGCCCGCCTACCGTGCCGCGCCGGCGCGCGACGGCCCGTTCCCGGTCGTCCTCGTCGTGTCCGAGATCTTCGGCGTGCACGCGCACATCGCCGACGTCGCGCGCCGCTTCGCCAAGCTCGGCTACCTCGCGATCGCACCCGAGCTCTTCGTCCGGCAGGGCGATGCCAAGGCGACGAGCGACATCGACACGCTGTTCGCGACGATCATCTCGAAGGTGCCCGACGCGCAGGTCATGGGCGACCTCGACGCCTGCGTCGCGTGGGCCGAGGGCAACGGCGGCGACGTCGGTCGCCTCGGCGTGACGGGATTTTGCTGGGGCGGCCGCATCACGTGGCTGTACGCGGCGCACAGCGCGACGGTGAAGGCGGGAGTCGCGTGGTACGGCCGGCTCGTCGGCGTGAAGAGCGATCTCCAGCCCGAATACCCGGTCGACGTCGCCGGCCGCCTGCGCGCGCCGGTGCTCGGCCTCTACGGCGGCGCCGACACCGGCATCCCGCTCGACAGCGTCGAGCAGATGAAGGCGGCGCTCGGCAGCGGCAGCGATGCCGCGCGGCGGTCGGGCTTCCACGTCTATCCGGGCGCGCAGCACGCGTTCCACGCCGACTACCGGCCCAACTACGACCGCGCTGCGGCCGAGGACGGCTGGCAGCGCTGCCTCGGCTGGCTGCGCGGGCACGGGGTCGCTTGAGCGGCGTCGCGGCGTCGGCGCGCGTGCGGCGCGCGGCGCGCATCGCGTGACGCTCGCCTGGATCGTCCTCGCGACGGCGATCGGGGGCGTCCTCTCGGTCGTCGTCGCCGCGGCGCTGACGCTCGCGGTGCTGACGAAGATCGTGCACCACCTCGTCAGCCTGTCGGCGGGGGTGCTGCTCGCGACCGCGCTGCTCGACGTCCTGCCCGAGGCGTTCTCGGCGAAGGCGCCGCCGCAGGCGCTGTTCGCGACGCTGCTCGGCGGGCTGCTCTTCTTCTTCCTGCTCGAGAAGGCCGAGCTCTACCGTCACACCCACCACCACGAAGGCGACGAGCACCACCATCACCACGGCTTCGATCGCCAGCAGGCCGGGCGCGGCGGCTGGAGCGTCATCCTCGGCGACAGCATCCACAACTTCTGCGACGGCATCATCATCGCCGCGGCGTTCCTCGCCGACACGCGCCTCGGCGTCGTCACCTCGATCGCGATCGTCGCGCACGAGATTCCGCAGGAGGTCGGCGACTACATCGTGCTGCTCAACGCCGGCTTCTCGCGCGCGCGGGCACTCCTCTTCAACGCGCTCTCCGGGCTCGCCGCGGTGGTCGGCGGCGTGATCGGCTACTACGTCGTCGGTCCGTGGCAGGCGTACTTCCCGTACCTGCTCGTCGTCGCCGCGAGCAGCTTCGTCTACGTCGCCGTCGCCGACCTCATCCCGCAGCTGCAGCACCGGCTGACGCTGAAGGAGACCGCGGCGCAACTGTTCTGGCTGGCGTGCGGCCTCGCGATCGTGGTCGTTGCGATGCGAGGGATCGGCTGAGGAGGCGAGTCAGCGGACGACGAGCACCGGCACCGTCGTGTGCTTGAGGACGTCGTTGGTCTCGCTGCCGAGGAAGAGCGACGCCAGGCCGCTCCTGCCGTGCGAGCCCATGACGAGCAGGTCGCAGTGCTGCTCGCTGGCGTGGGCGACGATCGCTTCCCAGGGCTGCACGCCCTCGACCGTCTGCGGATGGCAGACGACGCCGGCGGCCTGGCACGCCTCGACGACCGCGCCGACGTTGCGCGCCGCGGTCCGCTCCTGGGCGTCGAAGAACTCCTGCGGCGGTGTCGGCTGCATCTCGGCGACGGCGCCGTACGGGAACGGCTCCTTGACGCAGAGCGTGAAGATCTCGGCGCCGACCGTGCGCGCCAGGCCGATCGCGGTGGCGACGGCGCGCCCGGTGATCTCGGAGCCGTCGGTCGGAACGAGGATTCGCTTGAACATGGGGACCTCCGCGCGACGCGGCGATCTTCGCATCGCCGCGCTCGCGCCGGCAAACCGGCGAAAACCCCGTGTCGCGAGGTCAGCCGCGCGCGATCGGCCGCCCCGGATCGGACGACCACTCGCTCCACGAGCCCGGGTAGAGCGCCGATCCGGCGAGCCCTGCGTGCTCCATCGCGAGCAGGTTGTGGCACGCGGTGACGCCCGAGCCGCACGAGTGGATGACATCGCTGGCGGCGCGGTCGCCGAGCAGCGCGGCGAACTCCTCGCGCAGCAAGCTGGGCGGCTTGAACGCGCCGCGTTCGTCGAGGTTCGTGCGGTGAAAGCGCTGGAACGCCCCGGGGATGTGGCCGGCGACCGGATCGATCGGCTCGACCTCGCCGCGGAAGCGCT
>JADMIO010306775.1_pt1 | contig 11984 bp, 10 predicted proteins | sample 8958161 | NCBI WGS metagenome assembly JADMIO01 (sample SAMN16585339, study PRJNA669376) | soil metagenome | isolation source: Crop rotation soil | place: USA: Cullars Rotation, Alabama | collected 2011
GGCGCGGTGTGCACGGCGCCCGTGCCCGCCTTGTGGTCCGACTTCTTCTGCGCTTCGCTAACGTCGAGCTCGGTCTCCGCGTCAGATTCACCGCCGAGCGTGACGTGCTCGCCGACCATCAACAGCGACGAGCGATCGAGCCATGCATGACGTGCCTCGAGCCGGTCGAGCTTCGCGCCCGGAAAACGCGCGAGCACTTTAAGATCTGAACCGAGGCCACACTTCGCCGCGACGGCTTCGACCAGTTCACTTGCAACGATGAAAACCTCATCGCCATATTCAAACGCCGAGTACTCAAAATCAGGATGCACGGCGATGCCGAGGTTCGCGGGTAACGTCCACGGCGTCGTGGTCCAGATGATCACGAACACTTTGCGGCCCGCGAGTGCCGGATCGATCAACGCCGGATCACTCTTGAGCGGAAACTTCACGTACACCGACGGGCTCGTGTGCTGGTGATATTCAACTTCGGCTTCCGCGAGCGCCGTCTGATCCTTGATGCACCAGTAAACAGGCCGCGCGCCTTTATAAACCCAGCCACGCTCGACAAAGCGCGCGAACATGCGAGCCGTCTCAGCTTCGTAGTGGTTGGACATCGTGAGATACGGATCGTCCCATTCCCCGAGAATGCCGAGTCGTTTGAAGTCGCGCGTCTGGTTCTTCAGCGCGTTCTCAGCGTGCTCGCGGCAGATGCGACGAAACGTCTCGACGCTCAAGTCGTTCTTCTTCTTGCCCTTCTTCTCGAGCGCTTTTTCGACGTGCGTTTCGATCGGCAGGCCGTGACAGTCGTAGCCGGGCACGTACGGCGCGTCGTAGCCCATCATCGAGCGCGATTTGACGATGAAGTCTTTCAACACCTTGTTCATCGCGGTGCCGAGATGGATGTCGGCGTTCGCGTAGGGCGGCCCGTCGTGGAGAATGAACTTCGGACGTCCGTCGGCGGCGCGACGAATCAAGCGATAGAGATCGAGCTGATTCCACTTTTCCAGGCGTGCTGGTTCGGCCTGCGTAAGATTGGCCTTCTGTGAGAAGGCGGTCTTGGGCAGGTTGACGGTCTTCTTGAGATCGAGGGGTGTTTCAGTAGACATAAGCGTAAGTCGTAAATAGTAACAAAGGCATCCACAGATTACACAAATGGCAGAACAGTCTGCGTATCTGCGGACAAAAAACCAAGAACCCGAGCCATCCAGGATGAGCTCGGGTCCGGTCAAAACATCTTCCAATTGGAATCAACCGATAAACATCTCATCCTCGGCGTATGTTTGGTTAATGGGCTTCGGCATCGGCGCCACGAGAACCTCGAGGCCGCGGCGGAAGCCCGCCATAATCGCCGCCAGCTCGCGCGCAGGCTCGATCACCTTCGCCTGCACGAAATCCGTCGTTTGGGCGACCTGTCTGTGCGTGCGATCGATCGTGCGGCTAACCAATTCGACCTTATCGCGCGCCTCATGCGCCGTTTCGCTCACCAACTGTTTTAACTCAACGATCTCACTCTTGATCACCCCGAGCGACTCAGAGACGTGCCCAGTCGCCGTGGACAGATGACTGGAAACTGCCGTCAACTGCTCGGCAATCAGTTTCCCCTGCACGGCGACTTGCTTGCCCTGTTCGCTCATCGCGGTGACGCGTTCGAGCAGCGGTTCCACCTTCTCTTCGAGGCGGCGCACCGTCTTCACGGCGCGGCTGACGAAAACCGCCATCGCGATCATCGCAATCGCAATGAAGACAAACGAAGCAGCGATGATCACCATGATCCAGAACATCGGATCGCGAGTGCTCATTTGTAAAAGCAGTGCGAGATACATTTCCGGTTAGTTCGAGCTCTCACCACTACCACCACCACCAAAGTTTGGCGCTTCAATGCGGCCCGACATTTCGGTCTTGCGCTTCTCTTCCTGGTAAGCCTTTTTACCCGCGTCGATGGCGGCGGTCAGCGTTCCGCCTTGGCGCGAAGCCGCATCACGCGCGCTCTGGGCCACTTCAGAAACTCTCTCAGCCGCCTGCGAATACAACTCGGCGGCACGGCCGCGGGTTGCTTCGTAGTATTCACCGGCGCGGTCGCCCAACTGTTGCGCAGCCTCGCGCGAACGGTCGATGCCCTTGCGGGTCGCGTCGGCGATGTCACCGCGCAATTCCTGGCCCGACTTTGGCGCAAAAAGCAGCGCGAGAACCGCACCAATGCCGCCGCCGATGAGCAGGTAAGTCAATTTGTTCGAGATACTTTCGTCTCCCATTTTCTGGGGTCCTTTCTTACCACAAAATTACTAGGATTACGGCGTTGGACTATAGCAAGTAGGAGCGGCTTTTGCCAACAATAAGACAAGTCAAGCCATCCACAGATTACACAGACTTATTCAGAATCAGTGTAATCTGTGGATGGCTTGGTTGGTCAGTTAACTTTGGCCGTTGTTGTATTGCTCGAGCTTGCGGTAAAGCGTTTTGCGGCCGATGCCGAGGGCGCGGGCGGCGTGAGATTTATCGCCGGCAGTGTAATCGAGCGTCGCTTCGATTGCCTGTCGCTCGATCTCTTCCATCGACGAAGGCACGGTGATCTCGAAAGTCGTCGTGCGGCCTTCACTCGCCGCCTTCGCTCGTTCGACTTTGATCCGATCACGTTCTTCCAACGCGATCTTGCTGATCGCTTCGGGCAGATCCTCAAGCTCGATCGCGCGGCCGGATGCAATGATCACCGCGCGCTCAATCGCATTCTCGAGCTCACGCACGTTGCCCGGCCATTCGTAAGTGATCAGCGCCTGGAGCGCGTCTTTCGAGATTCCCGAAATGAATCGGCCCGTCTTCTGTTTGTAGTGTTCGAGGAAATGGATCACGAGCGGGTGAATGTCCTCGGGCCGATCGCGCAAAGGCGGCAGCTTAATCGGAAACACTGACAATCGATAGAAGAGATCCTGCCGGAACGTACCGAGTTCAACTGCACGCTTCAGATCAACATTCGACGCCGCCAGCACACGCACATCTGTCTTGATCACTTCATTGCCACCGACACGCGTCAACTCCCCATCCTGCAAAACGCGCAGCAGCTTCACCTGTGCCGAAAGACTCATCTCGCCGACTTCATCAAGAAACAGCGTTCCGCCGTTTGCCTCTTCAAACCTACCGCGCCGCAACATGCGCGCATCGGTAAACGCCCCCTTCTCGTGACCAAACAGTTCCGACTCGAGCAGCGTCTCGGGAATCGCGCCGCAATTGAGTTTGACGTACGGCTGATCTTCGCGGCCGGAGTTGAAATGGATCAGATTCGCGAGCAGCTCTTTACCCGTGCCCGATTCACCTTCGATCAGGACGGTCGTCTGCGTGTCAGCGACACTCAACGCGAGCTCGATCGCGCGACGTATCGACGGCGTCTGACCAATGATACGTTCCTCGCCGTAACGCTCATGCAGCGCGCTACGGAGGTGCATGATCTCCGCCGACAACTGGTCGCGCTCGAGCGCCGTGCCGATCTGATCCGCGATACCTTCGACGAGCGCGACTTCGTGATCGTCGAAACCCTCGCGCCCCTGGCTCCAGACGAGTCCGAGTAAGCCGAAGGTTTGCCCACCGACTCTCACCGGTGCAACGAGCGCCGCTCGTCCTCCGAGCACCGCGTTGAATGCGAGTCGCCATGTAAACGGGAGATCCGTTTCAAGCAAGCGCAGCGTTTTCCCTTGCGCGAGCACTTCGATCATCGCTGGGAACGCTGTTAGGTCAACTGACTTTCCGTGCTCTTCCAACAGTCCGTGAATTGAATCGACGGCTGCCTCAGGCGCAGCCTTGAACGCCGCGAGGCTCAAACGACTGCCCGCTGGATCGAGTACACCGATCGCGGAATAATCAGCGTTCACGAGCGCAATCGCTCGCTCCAAAACCAACGACGTAACCTCGCCGAAATCAGAACGCGCATTCAGCGCGTTCGCGATCGACAACAGCGCGCGCTTCGTTTCGGCTTCACGTTCTTTGTCGGTGTAGAGTTGCGTGTATTGATAACCGATCGCGATCTGCCCGGCGATCGATTGCAAAAAACTGACTTCATCGTCGAGCCACTCGCGCGGCGAGTGCGTCGTGTGTAGACCAACGAGGCCCAACACGTTATCGCCAAGCATGACCGGCACGACGAGCAACGATCTCGTACCGAGACTCGCCGCCAGATATCGCACCTTCTGATCGAGACCCGCGGCGGCGATATCGTCGAGTCGAATCGGCTTTCGCAAGTCGACGTGTTCCTGGAGTTGTTTTAAGTCGAGAGGGATGACGGTGCCGAGGCTCGAAGGCACGTCGTTCGACGCGCGCCACTCATGACTGATCCGCAGTTCGCTCGCAGATTTCAACTGGATCACGTCACAGCGATCGACGTTCATCATCCGGCCCAGCTCGGAGACTATGACGTTCAGAAAGCGATCGAGATTGATGGCGTGAGGCAGAGTCATCGCGAGGCGATTGATGATCCCCTCGCGCGCCTCGTGCATTTTGATCTTGCGTTCCAGAGAAAGCGATTGAGCGGTATTCGACATCTACGGACACATTTAACCACGGATGACGCGGATAAAAAAATCCGATTTGTTATCTGTGTTATCCGCGGTTAATATAATCGTGCCATGCCGATTTACGAATACGAATGCAGAAAATGTGGCGCGCACGTCGAGGCCTTTCAGAAGGTCAGCGACAAGCCACTGACGAAGTGCCGCAAGTGCGGCGGGAAATTGGAAAAGAAGATCTCCGCGCCCGCGATCCAGTTCAAAGGCTCCGGCTGGTACGTCACCGATTACGCCGGAAAGACAACTCAAAGCGAGAAGTCGGAATCCGAATCAACGACCGAATCAAAATCAGAAAAGACAGACAAGAAGACCAAAGAGAGCTCCCCAAAGAAGACTTCCGACAAGCCTTCACCTCCGAAAGCTTCAACCGGCGATTAGCCGTTCTGGGTTTTGAACATGCGCTCGCGTTTTAAGCTCCTGCTCACACTCCTCGTCGTAGCACTGCTGTCGGTTTCGATCCTGGCCCAATCGGGCGTCCGGCCAAACGCGACCGCCGCGGGTGGCGTGATGGTGAACATCGTCGCTCGGCGCGACAACAAGCAGACCAACCCGATCACGAGCAAGGAAGTTTCGATTTACGACAACGGCATGGAGCAGTCGATCCGCAATTTCACCCCCGATCCCTCGCCGGCACGCATTGTTTTGCTGGTCGACAACTCACTGACCATTCGCGCGGATGTTGAGAAGCTCGAACAGGCCGCACGAGAGTTCGCTTATGAGATTTACGAAGGCGACAAGCTGCTGATCGTCGGTTACGACGAACAGGCTGAGATCGTTTCTGACTGGACCGACGATGCGAAGAAGATCGAGTCGTCGCTGAAGCTGTTTCGAAAGAAGGGACAGCCGCATTTGTTTGATGCGATCCGAGCCGTGGTCGAGGAAGCGCTGCGGCCGTTGCAGAATCAGAAGCGCATCGTCGTCGTGATCAGTGACGGACTGGATCGCGGCAGCAAAGCAACGTTTGAACAGACGCTTGCGGAGTTGCAGTCAGATAACATCATGGTTTATGCGGTGCAGGCCGTCGATCGCACGCGCGGCGCGATTCGACGCGACGTGCCGAAGCCGAAAGTCGTGATTGATAAATTGGTTGAAGGAACCGGCGGGCAGATCTTTTCAATCGATGAACCGCAAGCAGCGGCGAAGGCGATCTGTGATGAGCTGCGGCAGAACCGTTACGTGCTCTCGTATGTACCGTCGAGTGCGCCGTTCGGGCAAGCGCGTAGTTTGTTGGTTGTCGGCAACGAAGGAATCACAGTTCGCTCCAAGTCAATGCAACAACCAAACTAAATCCGCGTCATCCGTGGTTAACTCTTCTTCGAATAAAAATAGAAAAGCACACCCATGATCAGCAGGATCAGCGTCTCCATGAACATGAAGAAGCTGAACGAGAACACTCCGTCATCCGTGAACGCGTTCGAGTAAGCGACGAACGTCCCCATCAACACACCGCCCACGATCCAGATCAACTGACGCTTCTTATCCCACACTACTTCAATATCCCTGACAACCAGTGCATCAGGTTGAGCGCATATTGCTTGTTGTCGTTGCCGGGCACGTTCATGCCCATCGTCCGCTTGTCTGGTCCTGAGATTTGCGCCGACAGCATCGCTGCTTCCCCATGGACCACCACGCGTCCTTTGCCAAATTTCAGCGCGACAGCTTGCGCGCGGCCTGCGGCAGGCGTGGAAGTTTCGGCCGTGTAAGCCGGCTTATCCGTGGCTGTGTCGGCCAGCTTGAGAATCTCGACGCTGCCCTCCGGTCCTTTCAGCGACTGGCCGGTGAAACTCCGCACCAGCTTAATCCGCTCAGTCTCGTTACGACCTTCAGCAATGGAGTGATTCGCGAGGAGTTTGTTCTCGCGAGAGAAGATCAGTTGTGTCGGACTGCCGGCGATCGAGTTTTCCGGATCGAAGGTGTAACCCTTGCTCATGTCGACGCCGAAACGAGTCGCGAGTGCGGCTGCCGCGCCACCGAACGGCGCGTGATCGGCAATCAGTAACAAATCGCCGCCGTCTTTCACCCAATCGGCGACCGCTTCAATCTCTTCGCCGGTGAAGGCTGAGTTGGCGGCGCCTTCGTCGTCATCTTCTTCAGCGCCGAGCGCGTTCGCGATGATGAGGATTTTGAAGCCGCTGAGTCGTGCTTTGACGAATGGCTGGCGATTACGGATCACACGATAACCGTCGTTCGTCAACAGATCGACGAACGGTTTGTAACGGCCGTCGCTGGTGTGAAAATTGTGATGCGCTTCGTCAAACATCACTCGCGGTCCATCATTCTTATACGCGGGACGAGCGACCGACGTGTCAAACTCCGGGTCCGCCATCTGCTGCGCGAACGCGGAAGCGCACGTCAACAATAGAAACGCGCAAACAGCGACAATGAATCTGCCTTTATCCGCGTTCATCTGCGGCTCAGTTTCGACAATCGTTCAGCCGCGCGGTGCAGCGTCTCATCCTTCTTACAGAAACAGAACCGCACCTGCTGCGCGCCATCAGCGGGATTGCTGTAGAAGCTCGATCCAGGCACACACGCTACCCCGATCTCACGAATCAAATGCCGCGTGAACTCCACATCATCCGCAAACCCAAACTTCGAAATGTCGGTCATGATGTAGTAAGCGCCATCGGGCACAAACACGCCAAACCCCGACTGCTCGAGCACCGGCAACAGCATGTCTCGACGCGCCTGATACCCGCGCTGCATCGTGTCGTAATACTCCTGCGGCAACGACAACGCGTAAGCGCCCGCTGCCTGCAACGGCGCCGCGGCCCCGACGGTCAGAAAATCATGAACCTTGCGAATGCCACTCGTGATCTCCGGCGGCGCGATACAGTACCCAACGCGCCAGCCCGTCACCGAATAAGTCTTCGACATCGAATTCACGACGACCGTGCGTTCGCGCATGCCGTCGAGTTGGGCCATCGAGATGTGTTTGATCTCCGCGCCTTCACGCGGGTAGAGAATGTGCTCGTAGATCTCGTCAGTGAAGCAAAGCGCATCGAACTCCTGACACAGCCCGGCGATAAACTCCATCTCATCGCGACTGAAAACTTTTCCAGTCGGGTTGTTGGGATTGCAAAGGATGATGGCTTTCGTCTTCCTGCTGAACGCCGCGCGCAACTGATCGCGGTCGAAGATCCAATCAGGCGCACGTAGCGGCACGTACACGGGATGCGCATCAGAGAGGATCGCATCGGGCGCATAGTTCTCGTAGTAAGGTTCGAAGACGATGACTTCTTCGCCGGGATCGACAGTCGCCATCATCGCCGCGATCATGCCTTCGGTTGAGCCACACGTGACGGTGATCTCTGTTTCGGGATCGATCTGGAAGCCGAGATATGAATGCGTCTTGGCGGCAATCGCGTCGCGAAAATCTTTCGAGCCCCACGTGATCGCGTACTGGTTGATGTCCTGATCGATAGCTTCCATCGCGCGGCGTTTGATGTCGGCGGGCGCGGAGAAATCAGGGAAGCCCTGCGAAAGGTTCACGGCGCCATACTTCAACGCCTCGCGCGTCATCTCCCGAATCACCGACTCGGTAAACGAACTCGCTTTCTTCGATACATGTCTGCTCTTTGAGAGTGATGGGGTAGTCATAAAAGCATTTAACCACAGATTACACGGATTTTGTCTGTAGTCTGCGTAATCTGTGGATGGCTAGGGGATGATCTGTTCGCCGGCGGCTTCGCGTTTCAGTTGTTCGAGGATGGATCGAATCGCGGCGGCGTAGCTGCCGTTGGGCGCGAGCTGGAGATACTTCTCGTACGCGGCGACGGCGTCCTTCGGCTTCTCGACTCGCTCGTAGGCGGCGCCCAGCATTTGATAGATGACGGGCTCGCTGTCTGAAAGTTGGGCCAACGCCTTTTTGTATTCGACGATTGCTTCCGCGAACTGTCCCTTGTCTTCCCAAACTTTCGCCATGCCGACGTACGCTTCCGGCTGCACGCCGCCGCCTTCTCTGATCGCGCGACGAAACGATCGTACCGCTTCATCATCAAATGCCTCTTCGCGATACAACCGCCCCTCGACAGCAGACGCTTCGGCGTAAGCGGGCCGCGTTCGTCTGGCGGCATCGATGGCGGCATGGGCTTCTTTGAACTCATTGAGCGACATCAGCACGCGCGCGAGTCCGATTTGTGCGGTGGGAAAGGCAGGCCTCAGTTTGATTGCTTCGCGATAGAGATCGGCGGCTGCTTGTAGTGACTTATCATCGCGGGCTTTTTCACGTGCCGCTTCGGCTTCCTGGAACTTCAGTTCGGCGGGATCGGTTGTCGCGATGAGCTTCACCGCGAGCGCGCGACGACCGGGCAGTAACGGAGCCGTCGTTTCCTTGAAGCCGTTGGCGCGAACGCGCACCGAATGTCGACCGGCGGGAACTTTTGTGAGCGTGAGTTTGCCGGAGGCGTCCGTCGTCCCACGCCTGATGTCGTCGATCCAGACGATAGCGTTTGGTTCAGTCATGATTGTTAGCGATGTTTGAGCGCGAATCGAGGGCGCAAGGAACAAGAACAGTACAAGGACAACTACGACTCTCATCTCGCAAGTAAATCCGCTTTTAAAATCCGTGTGATCCGTGGCTACTCTTCACCACCGCTAGTGACGCGCCGCTTCCTCACATCCTGATTGCCATCCGTCAACGCCTTCGATCCGACTTCCGGCCGGAAATTTCCCTTGTCATCGTAAAGCCGCAGGTATTGTAAACGGTTCCGCACCACACCCTGAACGTACCCGCGCGTCTCTTTGAACGGCACCGCCTCGGCCCACTCGTCAATCTCCAACGGCAGCGACGCTTTCCACTGCACCGCGCGGTTTGGCCCAGCGTTATATGCCGCCGCCACGTACTCGATTCGTCCAAACTTGTCGATCTGATCGCGCAGGTATGCCGTCCCGAGTTGAATATTCAAGCGCGGCTCGAAAAGAGACTCCGCAGTGATCTCACGACTCACACCATACTTGCGCGCCGTCAGTCTTCCGGTCGGCACCAGCACCTGCATCAGTCCATACGCGGCCGCGCCCGAGCGCGCGCGCGTCATGAAGATCGTTTCCTGACGTATCAACCCCGCTACCTGATACGGATCGAGACTGCGCGCCTTCGACTCCTGCACGATGATGTCCCAGTAAGCGAGCGGATAAAACACGTCCCACTGCTCGCGCGTCATCTCTTCCGGCTTCATCTGCGAGTAATCGGGAAAACTGCGTCGCAGCGTATTCAGCGCGCGAACGTTGTCGTCGTCAGAACGATAGATCTTCGCGAGCGCGAGATTGATCTTCGGACTATCGGGATTTTTCTCCGCGGCTTTCGCCAGTTCTTTCTGCGCCCAATCGTCGAGTCCGATATTCGACAATTGATCGGCCTTGATGATCCGTGCGTCTTCGTCTGGTCCAGCGGTCTCTTCGGCGACTGTGACGGTCTTCAGGTTCGCGATTGCTCGCGCAACTATCGAGTCTGGGGGAAAGCTTTTCGCAGGCGCGTTCCGGCCCATCGCGTCCAATCGTTGTTTGGCGAGATAGCCGTACCAGTTCGCGTCGTAACGCGCGAGCATTGCCTCGTAAAGTGCGCGTGCTTCGGCTAGCTTGCCTGCTCGTTCCGAATCGCGCGCGGCCCAATAACCTGCGCGTCCACGATTATCAGTGTTCTTGTCGGCGTAGTAGGCGAGATGCTCGGTCAGCATTCGCGACGATTCCGCGTAGTTCTTTGCCTCGTGCGCGTCCCATGCGAGATCAAACTGCGCCTGGGCCACTTCGATCGAATTGCCGAAGCCGTTAACCGCGGCACGCTTGAAGTACGAAGCGTCAGCCGTGTTATTTGCGTCCTGTGCGATCTGGCCGACTGCTACAAAGGTTCGCGGAGTGAAGTTGCTGTTCGGAAACACGCGGCGCATCTCTTCGGCAGTGGCGCGTGCCTGTTCCCATTGTTTCGCGCGCGCGTACGTCTGCGCGAGATAGAACATTGCCTCCGCGTGCGTCTCGCCGGCCGAAGTCGGAATAGCGTTCAGAGCGGCAACAGCGTCTGGAGTTTTTCTCAGTATGTAGGCGGTAATGCCGCGGCGGAGTTGGTTCTCGGTCGTCGCGGTCACGGGAAACTTCGCGAACGCGTCGGTGTAGGCAGCCAGTGCGTCGGCGTATCTTTTTGCGCTGTACAGACGATCGGCACGCGTGATCGCTTCTTCAGTAGTAGCCGGTGAAGTGGTTGAGCCGAGACGCGCGATCGCGGTTGCTGCTTCAGCGCTTTCAGCGGATTCGGGTGCGTAGAAGTACAGTCGACGATAAGCGGCGAGCGCGCGTGTTTGATCGGACGACTGCTCGTAAGCCTTCGCACTAAGAAGCAGCGCGGCCGGATCGTCTGAGGCGGCAAAATCTTTTAGCAGCAACGGAATTGCCGAACCCTGGCCAGCCTTCGACAGCAAATCCGCGGCGCGCAATGCAGCATCGCGAGCACGCAGCGACGTCGGATGCGACTGCATCAACTCCTGATAAACCGCTCGCGCTTCCTGGGTCTTTCCGGCCTGTTCGAGCGCAGCACCACGCAAAGAGAGCGCGTAATCGGCGACCGAAGTTTGTTCGGCGATCAGTTTTGTGTCGAGCAAGGCGGCGGCCCCGGCAGCGTCTCCGGCTTTGAGCTTGATTCGTGCGCGCAGTATCCGCGCGAGCGCCGCGGTCTTGGTGCGTGGAAACTGGTTCTCGATTCCGGCGACGATGTCTTCAGACGGCAACACGTCGTTGCGCGTCATGCTGCGCAGGCTTTCGAGGGCTTTTTGTTCTGCGAGAGTTTGCGGGCGCGTGACACAGCTCGCGCTCAGGATGAAGGGAAGCGAGGCAACAGCGACCAGAGCAACGCCGATAAAGATGAGAACTAAGCGATGTTTGGCCACTTTAACTACTTTATCCACAGATTACGCAGAATAATTAATGGAGTCTGCGGAATCTGCGGATGAGAACCCCAATCCTTACGCGTTCACGGTTGCGCCGGGATAATTCGCGCCTAGCTTTGATGCGTCGCCCTCGGCAAGCGTGTTCACCAACTCGCTATGGAAATAATCATACCGATTGGCGACCTCGCCCTTAACGCGCTTATCATACATCTCACGCGACCGATCGATGTACTCCTTCAACCGATCATATAAATCGTGTTCGGCACGACCCTCCGAAACCTTCTGTTCGTTGTACAACTTGATCTCGGAGATCAGCAACCGTGCGAACCGTCGCGCATCGTTGTGCAAACGACGCTCTTCGTCGCCGTGGACTTCCACAGGCAATTCCGCATCCTGACCATAACGTCGTCGCGGCGACGCAGCCACGGCTTCGGCGGGCGCCGGAGTCCACGCGGGCGGCTCTTCGCCTGCGACTACGGGCTGTGCTTCTGTCGCTGAAGAGTCTTCGAAAACACCGGCCGGCTCTTCGACGGGAACAGCTTCCACGAACGACGCCGGCTCGAGAGGTGTCGATTCG
>JADMIO010792879.1_pt1 | contig 11984 bp, 12 predicted proteins | sample 8958161 | NCBI WGS metagenome assembly JADMIO01 (sample SAMN16585339, study PRJNA669376) | soil metagenome | isolation source: Crop rotation soil | place: USA: Cullars Rotation, Alabama | collected 2011
CTTTCCCTCGGCTCGGTGACCAGCCAGCTCGAGGCCCGGCAGAACGACCTGACCGCGACGTTGCGCGCGGTCGCGCTCTTCGCCCGGATCTTCGTCAACACGATCGGGTCGGGTCCGTGGTTCGACTCCTACATCGGCAACCTCCCGGACTCGCTCAAGGTGGAGGGCCCGTGAACCTCCTCAGCCGGCTGCGGAGCAAGCCGATCATCAGCACCCTCACGGTGCTGGTGCTGCTGCTCGTCGTCGGGTCCGTGCTGCTGACCCGGGGCGGGTCGACCAAGACGGTCACCGCCGAGTTCGACCGCACCGTCGGGCTGTTCGAGGGCTCCGACGTCCGGGTGATGGGGATGCGGATCGGTGAGGTCACCGAGATCACCCCGCACGGCACCTCGGTCCGGGTCGAGATGTCCTACGACAGCCGGTACGACCTGCCGAAGGACGTGAAGGCGGTGCTGGTCGCCCCGTCGGTGATCGCGGACCGGTTCGTCCAGCTCACCCCGGGCTACGTCGACGGGCCGGTGCTGGCCTCCGGCGCCGTGCTCGACCGGGGCGACACCAGTACGCCGGTCGAGCTCGACGAGTCCTTGAAGGTGACCACCGACCTGGTCACCGCGCTCGGTCCGGACGGGGCGAACAAGAACGGCGCGCTGGCCGACGCCCTGAACACGATGGCCACCGTGCTCGAGGGCACCGGGAAGCCGACCCGCCAGGCGCTGCGCCAGCTGGCGGCGGCCACCGACGTGATCAGCGCCGGTGCCAGTCAGATCAGCGGGACGATCAAGAACCTGAGCGGCGTCACCAGCACGCTGGCGGCGTACGACGCCGACGTGCGCCGGTTCAACTCCGAGCTGGGTTCGGTCTCCGGGTCGCTGGCCGAGGACTCGGCCCGGCTCTCGGACCTGCTCGCCACCCTGGCGCAGACCCTCGGCGAGGTGACCACGTTCGTGGCCGACAACCGCGAGCTGCTCACCAGCAACGTCAGCCGGCTGGCCTCGATCGCCACGGCGCTGGTCACCGAGCGGCAGGCCCTGACCGAGCTGCTGGACATCGTCCCGCTGGCCTTCACCAACCTGACCGAGGTCTACGACCCCGGAGCGCAGGCTGCCCGCACCCGGGCCAACTTCTCCGAGGTCCTCCGGGTCGCCGACCAGGTCATCTGCGACACGGTGCGGAAGTCGGCCGGCCCCGCGCTGGACCCGGTGTGCGCGGCGATCAAGCAGATCTTCGACGCCCTGCCGATCCGCGGCGGGCTGGCGGTTCCGTCGGGGCAGCAGGTCGCACTGCCCAGCCAGGCAGCGCGCCGGGCGCCGATCACCGGCCTGCTGAACGCGTTGAGCATCCCGTTGATCGGGAGGGCCCGATGAAGGCGCGGGCGGCGGGCTCGCTGCTGGCGCTGCTGCTGGCCACCGGTGGGTGCGGCTTCGCCGGGATGCAGGACCTGCCGCTGCCCGGCGGGCCGGACGCGGGCGACGACCCGATCACCGTGACCGCGGACTTCGCCGACGTGCTCAGCCTGGCCCGGGACTCGACGGTCAAGTACGACGACGTCACCGTCGGCAAGGTGTCCAAGATCAGCCGGAAGGGCTGGAACGCCCGGGTCACCCTGGTGCTCCGCAACGACCTCGACCTGCCGGCCGACGTCACCGCCCGGATCGCGCAGAGCAGCCTGCTCGGCGAGAAGTACGTCGAGCTGGAGGCGCCGGAGCGCAGCACCGGGCAGCTCGCGGACGGGGCGAACATCCCGATCTCCGCGACCAGTCGTGGCCGGGAGGTCGAGGAGGTGCTCGGCGCGCTGTCGCTGCTGCTCAACGGTGGCGGCATCGCCCAGCTCAAGACCATCTCGACCGAGCTGGACACCGCGCTCAGCGACACCGGTGCGACCAAGACCTTCCTGCGCGAGCTGAACACCTTCGTCGGCACCCTGGACCGGAACCGGTCCACGATCGTCGCCACCCTGGAGAACGTCGACCGGCTCAGCGCCCAGATCGCCGACGACCGGAAGATCGTCACCGAGGCCCTGGACACGATCACCCCGGCGGTGCGCACCCTGGCCGGCCAGCGGGCCCAGCTGGTCAGGATGCTCGACCACCTGGCCGGCTTCAGCGAGCAGACCACCGCCCTGGTCCGCCGGTCCGGTAAGGACCTGCTCGCGGACCTCCAGGCGCTGCAGCCGGTCCTCGACCAGCTCGCGGCCGCCGGCGACCAGCTGCCGAACGCGCTGGAGGCGATCCTGAGCTTCCCGTTCCCCGACGACGTGCTGAAGGCCGTCAAGAGCGACTACGTGAACCTGGACGTCATCGTGGACCTCTCGCCGTTGACCGTGCTCGGCAACCTGCTCGGTGGGACCACGGTGCCCACCGATCAACCCGCGTTGCCGACCGCGGCACCGACCCCGACGCCGGCGACCCAGGTCGGGCCGCTCGACGGGTTGGTCGGCCTGCTCAACGGACTCCTCGGGGGGAAGAAGTGAAGCGCGGCATCCGGATCCGGCTCTGGGTCTTCGTGATCATCGGCGGCATCGCCGTGGTCAACGCCGGGGCCCGGTACGCCGGCCTGACCGACGCCCTGCTGCCGACGACGTACTCGGTCTCGGTGCACCTGAAGGAGAGCGGCGGCCTGTTCGAGCGCGGCGAGGTCACCTACCGGGGCTTCACCGTCGGACGGGTCACCGACCTGGAGTTCGAGACCGACGGGGTGACCGCGACCCTGGCGATCCAGAACCGCTGGAAGATCCCGAGCGACCTGGTCGCGGAGGTGCACAACCGGTCGGCGGTCGGCGAGCAGTACATCGACCTGGTCCCGCACACCGAGAAGGGCCCGTACCTGGCCGACGGATCGGTGATCGACGTCCGGGCGACCTCGACCCCGGTGCACGACCAGGAGCTGATCGTCGCCACCGACCGGCTGCTCAAGTCGATCGACCCCGCCTCGCTGGCCACCGTGGTCGACGAGACCTCGACCGCGTTCGGCGGCGCCGGCAACGACCTCGGCAGGCTGCTCGGCAACTCCGGGACGATCCTGGACGCGGCCCGGGAGTCGCTTCCGGCGACCGTGTCCCTGCTCCGGTCGGGACGCACCGTGCTGGCGACCCAGAACGCCCAGGCGGCGACCATCTCCACCCTGCTCGGCGACCTGGTCACGGTGACCGGGGTGTTCGCCACCAAGGACGCGAAGGTGCGCCGGATCTTCCACGACGGCACCCTGGCCGCTCGCCAGCTGCAGGCCCTCGCCGACGGGCTGAACCCCGGACTGGCGGCCCTGCTCCAGCCGACCCTGATCCTGACCGGGATCGCTGCCGAGCACCGCGACGGACTCGAGGAGACGCTGGTCGCGGTGCCCTGGGCCCTCGCCAGCGCGATGACCCCGGGACGGGACGGCCGGGCGCACTTCACGCTGACCCTCGGACCGGGGCCGGACCCGTGCCGCACCGGCTACCTCCCGGCGCAGGAGTGGCGATCCCCGTTCGACACCACCACCACGGTCGTCCCGCCGGACATCGGCTGCCGCGACGCGGCCGCTGTGCCGCGCGGGGTCAAGGCCCGCTGAGGCGGCGTCGGTTCAGAGCTGGCTGGGGCAGAACAGCTCGGCCGCCCGACGACCGATCTTCTCGCCCTGTCCGCTCTGCGTCGGCAGGTACTCCAGCAGCATCGACGCGCTGGCCAGCGACTCACCGCGGCGCAGGTAGCTGCAGGTGACCCCGGCCAGACCGGCGTACTCGGAGTCCCCGGCTGGCGGCACGGTGTAGCTGCCCTCGATGAACCTGCGCAGCTTGGTCGCCGCCGCCATCGGGTTCGGGGTGTCGAACATGCCGAGGTCGTCCTTGTGCTCGGGGCAGCGGGCCTGGGCGAGCTTCACCACCGGCGGGTAGTCCTTGGCCGAGCCACCGACGTCGATGATGTCGTTCTGGAGCTGCCAGAGGCTCTTCGAGTCGGCATCGAAGCTGTCGCACGCCGAGTGCGCCAGCAGCTGCAGTGCGACCGTCCGCGCGGTCGGGTCGACGGTGACACCGCTGTCGTCGAGCAGCGTCTCCAGCAGCAGCGGGCTGACGCTGACCCGGTCCGGGTCGTCCAGGAAGGCCTTCGGCAGCGTGCCGCACGCGGCCACCAGGGCGACCGCCGTCTCCGGGTCCGTGTCCGCCGGGAACTGCGCGTACCAGCCGGTCAGCTCCTCGCAGTCCGGGCCGGCGGCGAGGAAGGAGGCCCGATCGTCGAGGCTGTACGTCGGCGCCTTCGACGGTGCCGCTTCGGGTTCCTCGCCGCCCGAACCACCGCAGGCGGTCAGCACGGCGAACGCCAGTGCGGTCAGGGTGATCAGGGCAGGGGAGAGCAGCGCAGAGCGCACGGGGGTCTCGTCTCGGGTAGGGGTGGTCGGGGTCGCCGGTCAGATGATCTTGAAGTCGGCGTAGACGGTGTCGAAGTCGTCGTCGTAGCCCTCGACGGTCAGGGTGCCGCCCGAGATCAGCGCGGTCGGCAGGTCGAAGACCACCTGGCCGCGCACGGTGCCGCCCTTGCGGGCTTCGGTCGGCCACTCGTCCGAGTCGGCCGGGGTGACCGCGCTGGCGCCGTCGTTGACCTGGGCGTCCGTGGTGGTGAACGACCAGGTCAGGTCGGCGCCGATGTCCGAGGACCGCTCGTCACCGGTGTAGGTCGCCTCGAAGGTGACCAGGACGTACTGGCCCTTGGGCTTGTCGTTGAACTGGTTCGCGCTGCGGATCACCGAGTTGGCGTTGGTGACCACCTTGGTCACCTTGACGTCCCAGTCGCCGACCTCGACCAGGTCGCCGAGGTTCGCCAGGTCGTCGGAGCCCTCGGACTCGTCGGTGGCCTCGTCGCTCGGTTCGTCGCTCGGGTCGTCCGAGCCGTCACCGTCGTCCGTCGCGACCACCGAGGCCGGGGAGTCGGCCTTGTCCTTCACCTTCGCCGCGTTGTCGTTGCCGCAACCGACGAGGGTGACCGCGAGCAGGGCGGCGAACAGGACAGTGAGCAAGCGCTTCATCGGGGCAAACCTCGTTCAGGTCGGTGACGGATCGAAGTCACCCTGGCACATCTCCACGGTCGTCCGCCCGGGATCGACGGATATCGGAACCGAGCCGTTTCGACATTCCCGGCATGTGCGGACGATTCGGTCAGAGGGTGACGGCGACCACGGCTGCGGACCCGCCGAGGACCAGCGCCGGCAGGTACTGCACCCACGGCTCCCGGGCGCGGAAGTGGGCGCCGAGGCCGAGGAAGGCCAGCACGGCGAGCCCGGTGGCTGCGGCCACCCCGATCCAGGTCTGGCCGACGACGCCCTTGACCAGGCCGGCCGCGCCGATCAGCTGGCAGAGCCCGATGAACTTGAACAGCGGGTACGGCAGGTCGAGCCGCTCGGCCATCGCCCGCATGCTGGCCACCCCGAGCAGCTGCTGGACCCCGCCGAGGCCGAAGACCACGGCGAGGACCAGCGCACCGATCTCGGGGATGCTCACGCGAGCGCGACCATCTCGTGCAGGGTGCTGCCGGTCCGGGTCACCTGCACCCCGTCCTCCCAGACGTCCAGGACGAACGTCGAGTCGAACCGGAAGTAGCCGGGCCGGCCGACCAGCTTGCGGATCACCGGCTTGATCCTCCTGACCACCGGGACCTCGTCGAGCAGGTCCTGGGAGTCGATGATCCGCTCGACGTCCAGCCGCAGCCGGAACGCGCCCGGGGAGCTCAGCTCGATCCAGGTCGGGTACGAGCGGTTCGCGTTGTCGTGGTGCACCATCGGACCCTCGGTCAGCTCGAGCTCGCCGGTGCTCAGCACGATGTCGCCGTTCTTGGCCAGCATCACCGGCTGCGAGCGGTGGTGGTCGAAGCGCTTCTGGGTCATCACGTTCGCGAACAGGAACGAGTAGTCCTCGACGTACAGCCGGCCCCAGTGCCAACGCTCGATGATCCGTTTCATGTCACCGGCGCCCCAGTTGTGGTCCGCGTACCCGATGCCGGCGGCGTCCAGCACCTGGTCGCCGACGGTGACCGTGCCGGTGATCCGGGCCCGGGGCGCGGCGACCACCCAACCGAAGTGCTCCTTCGGGCTGTAGTGCGTCTCGCCCTTGCCGGGCATCCAGCTGGGCAGCTCGTTGTGGAACTGGAGGTCGAAGACGACGTCCTCCTCGGCCATGAACACGTGCTGGACCGGCAGCGCGCCGGAGCGGTCCACCCAGCACTTGTTCGGGCCGACCTGGGCGTTCACGTCGTCCAGCGCGAAGCTCGCCTCGGTCTTCGGGTAGTGCGCCCGGACCTGGCGCTTGCTGCCGTCGGGGGAGTAGATCAGCAGCTCGACCGACGGCTTCGCCCACGGCGGCTCCTCCGGTCGGCGCTTGGTGATGAAGCCGACCACGGTGTGGCCGGTGTCCAGCCGGGCGTCGAAGTACCAGTGCTCGAAGGCGAGCTTGCTGGACGAGGGGTGCAGGCCGTGGTCGATCGGCTGGACCTCGGTCAGGACGGCGTCCTTCGGTCCGGGGCCGTTCCAGGCTTCGACGATGTCGTGCTTCACGTAGTTTCCTAACGGGAGGGTCTCGAGACGGTTGCTGCGCAACCTCCTCGACCAACGGGGACGGTGCGGGAGTTAGCGGCGGAGGCCGGAGCTGGCGTCGAAGGCGGCCTCGCGGCCCTCCATCTGGGCGCGGTACCAACCGAGGCGGTGCTTGCGCATCAGCTTGTTGTGCAGCCCGCGCAGGCCCGGGATCCGGCGGAGCAGCTCGGTCACCGTGATCAGCGGCCAGCGCAGCACCAGGATCAGCACCCACGGGAACGCCCGGGGCAGGTCGTACGGCTTCCGGGTGGCCGGGGCCATCCAGACACCGCAGTACGCCGCGATGATCCGGTAGTTGTACGCCGAGCGCAGCCGCTGCAACCAGGTCTGACCGGGGCGCGGCGCGAACGCGGCCGGGAACGACTCGATCAGCTCCTTGCCGTGGATGCCGGAGTCGTAGGACCGCGCGGCCGTGGACATCGCCAGCACCTGCAGGCAGTCCCGGACGGTCTCCGGACGCCACTGCGGCTGCACGCCGAGCAGGTGCCCCTGGTACTGGTTGAAGTGCAGCAGAGCCCGCATCTCCTTCGGCGTGGTCTGGTAGCCCAGCACCCACAGCGCCAGCGCAGGGGCGATCGAGCCGCCGATCTGGGTGAGCATCATGTAGGTCTGGCTGATCGGCAGGCCCCACTTCTCGCTGTCCCACTCGGCGTGCTCCTCGACCCGCTTGCGGACCGCGACGTGCATGATCCGGACCAGCATCGCGGTGGTGCGGCCCTCGGAGCCGGGGGAGAACAGGGCGTCGGCCTCGGAGGTGTCGATCCAGAACTTGCAGGACTCCAGGAACCGCCGCAGCGCGTTGTCCCCGGCGTACCCACCGGCCAGCGACAACGGGGTGGCGACGCCGCTCTCGGTGTAGATCTCCAGGGTGATCACACCGGCGACGTTGAACAGCATCGTGCCCCAGCGTCGCCAGATCTCGGCGCCCAGCTCGACGGCGTCGCGGTCGACCCAGTCCGGCACGGTGTTGAACTCCGCGAACAGGTCGACCATCGACTGCGGGGCGTCCGGGACCGACTCGATCCCCTCGGCCAGCGCCTGGGTCAGCATCTGCCGGCCCTTCTGGTGGCCGGCCGGCCCGAAGAACACCTCGGCCACGAACCGCTCGGCGACCGGGTCGCCGCCGTACAGGTCGTCGAGCAGGAACCGGGCGTGCTCGTCGGTCGGGAACAGGTCGTGCCGGAACAGCTTCTTGACCAGCTTCTCGCGCTTCAGCCAGGCCGGTTCGTTGCGGGCCTCCCAGTAGCGGAAGTGGGTGGGTGCGCGCCACGCACCGTCGGCGTCGGCGCCGGTCTCTGGGACTGTCTCCGGGACGGTCACGATCTACTCCTGGGTGGGTGCGTTCGGTCGGGGGTCATGCTCTGACGGTCCGGAAGCGGAGCATCATGTCGTGGTCCTCGTGGTCGAGGATGTGGCAGTGCCACATGTAGCCGCGCAGGGTGGAGGACATCTCCATGCCCTCGTGCACCATCGGGCTGGGCGCCGGGAAGGTGGCGTCCGGGTCGAAGCCGAGCTCGGCGGCGGTCGGGAACCGGACGATGATCCGGGTGACCTTCAGCCCGTCGATCCGGACGACGTCCTTCTTGCCGGCCTCCCACGGCGCCGGCGGCACCAGCGGTCCGGTCAGGTACGGCTCGGCTGACGGCGCCCACCGGACGCCCAGCCTGGGCCGCGGGTGGTGGTTCACGTACTGGCCGCGGTCGTAGGCCTGCCGGCCGAGGATCCGGAAGTGCACCAGGTGCAGGTGGATCGGGTGCGGGTCGGGCGTGGTGTTGATGATGTTCCACTGCTCGACGTCGCCCTGCCGGGGAAGCTCGATGTCGGCGCTGGTGTACGGCAGGTTGTTCAGGTTCATCATCGCCGGCGGGATCCGCACCTCGCCGAGCTGGTTGACGGTCACGTTGCGCACCCGGACCGGCCGTTCCACCGGCGGGAGCAGGGCCGGCCGACCGGTGCCGCCGCGCAGCCGGGTGGGCACCGGCCGGGTGAAGCCGCGGGCCGAGGTCGCCTTGAACCGGCACAGCTGGCGGAGTGCGACCTCGCCGATGATCGCGGCCTGGTTCGGCGGCTTCTCGTCGTTGGTCAGCACCACGGTCTGGCCCGGCGCCAGCGACGAGAAGTCGACGAGCAGGTCGATCCGCTCGCCGGGAGCGAGCCGGATCGACGTGGTCCGGACCGGGGCGTCCAGCAGGCCGCCGTCGTTGCCGATCACCCAGAACGCCATCGCGTTGCTGAAAGCCAGGTTCCAGACGCTGAACGAGCCGGCGTTCAGCGCGCGGAAGCGGTAGAGCCCACGGTCGACCGGGTGCTCCGGCCAGACCGCGCCGTTGACGACGCCGACGTCGCCGACCGCGCCACCCTCCCAGGAGCCCTTCGGGACCAGCGGGGTCGAGCGCAGGCTCTGCTGCCCGCCGGCGGTGAAGATCTTCTCCTGGAGCACCAGCGGCACCTCGTAGCGGCCGGCCGGCAGTCCGAGCGGGTTGTCCGCCCGGCCGGTGTCCCAGCGGTCCCGCAGCAGGTACAGCCCGGCCAGGCCGGCGTAGACGTTCGCGCGGGTGATCGCCATCGCGTGGTCGTGGTACCAGAGGGTGGCGGCCTCCTGGCGGGCCGGATAGGTGTGCGTGAACGTCATCCCCGGCAGGATCGTCGCCTCGGTGTGACCGTCGGACGCCGGCGGGGTGACGCCGCCGTGCAGGTGCAGCACCGAGCGCGGCGTGGTCCGGTCGGCCTCGACGGCACCGTGCAGGGTGGTGTCGATGTCCGCGGCGAAGGGGTGCGCACCGAGGGCGTTGTGGAACCGCAGCGTGGTGGTCCGGTCGGCGACCGCCTCGATGGTCGGGCCGAGGTAGCTCTGCCCGCCGTACCCGAACGCCGTCGACGGCTGGAACGCCGAGTGGAACCGGTGCGTGGTGCTGTGCGCGGTCAGGTCGATCGACGGGCCGCGCAGCACCGGCGGCAGCGGGAGCGGATCGGTGAACGGGGTGACCTTCGGGGAGTGGAAGATCAGCGGCGAGGGCAGCGGCGTCGAACCGCTCGCCAAGGCCTTGGTCGCGGCCACGCCGCCGGCACCCAGGACAGCCCCGCCGAGCAGGGTTCGCCGCGAGATTCGTGCTGCCACTGCCGACCCTCCTCCGTCTCTGGACCCGGACCATACCGTACGGTATGGTCCGGGTCATGGCAAGGGATGCAGGTCGGTCCAGGACGCTGGTGGCGGTCGTGATCGCGCTGCTCGCGGCCGTGCTGGTCACGCCTCCGGCGGCGGCGTCGACGACTCCCGGCTGCACCGGGACGCCGGTTCTCCTGGTGCACGACTTCGCCGCTACCGCGGCCTCGATGCGGCCGCTGGAGCGGCGGCTGGCGGCGACCGGCCGGTGCGTGCAGACGCGTACCTACGGCACCCTGCCGACCAGCCCGATCGGGGGGATGCAGTCCCTCGAGGTCTCCGCCCGCCAGCTCGCCGGCTGGATCCGGACCGCCGGAGCCCAACGTCGGGTCGACGTGGTCGCGCACGGCGCCGGTTCGCTGGCCGTGGTCCGCGCCCTCCAGCTGGCCCGCCAGGCCGGATCCCCGCTGCCGGTGCGCACCTCGATCGCGCTCGGCGGGGTCTGGTCCGGGACGAACCTGGCGTTCCTCGGCGACCTCGACCTGCTCAGTCGGCAGGCCGGCAGCTACGAAGTCGGGCTCGCGGTCGAGAAGCTGCTCCTGGACCCGTTCTGCGCGTCCTGCCGCGAGGTGATCGCGCACTCCGACTTCCTGACCGAGCTCACCACCGACGGGGTGGTGGTGCCCGGCGTCCGGCAGGTCAACGTGGTCACCCGGTACGACGAGCTGGTGGTCCCGTACCGCAGCGGAACCCACCCGGGCATGACGAACGTGGTGCTCCAGCAGGTCGCCCCGCCGGCGCTGGTCGAGCACCTCGGGCTGCCGTCCTCGGCGGCGGTGGCCCGGGTCGTCGAGTCGTACCTCGGCCGTTGAGATCGCTATGCTCGACGCCATCTCCGTGGTGAGGATCGACCGAAGCGGGAAGGCGATCGCGATGACCTCCAGTGGTGCGCAGGCGTCCTCGCGCCTCAGCGTCGACGACTGGACCGAGCGTGCCCTCGCCCTGCTGATGGAAGAGGGCGTCGGGGCGATCAAGATCAACCGGCTCTGCAAGCAGCTCGGCGTGACGAAGGGCAGCTTCTACTGGCACTTCGCGGACCTGGACGCGTTCCTGGCGGCGATCGCCGAGCGCTGGTGCGCCGAGACCCGGGCCGTCCTCGGGGGGTTGTCCGAGCTGGACGCGCTGCCGCCGCTGGAGCGGATCAGGGCGATGGCGCTGCGGTTGATCGACGACCGGTCCTGGAGCATCGAGCGGGCCCTGCGCGAGTGGGCCAAGGACGACGCGGCTGTCGCCGCGATGATCGTCGAGGCCGACCAGTTCGTCTTCGGCCTGGTCCAGGCGGCCCTGCTCGAGCTCGGCCACACCGAGGCCGACGCGCGGCTGCGCGCCGGGCTGCTGGTCTACGCCGGGATCGGCTTCGCGCACGGTCAGGCGTCCTTGCCGCAGCCGACCGCCGAGGACATCGAGAACCTGATCGCCTTCCTCTCCGGCGAAGCGGCGCGCTAGCCGCTGAGCTCTCCCCGGACCGCTGCTGGGCGGTCCGGCGATCCGCCGTGCTCCGGCGATGGCCTAGTCCAACTATGTGGACTGTAAATACAAAGTCAATCAATTGTGTATAGTTTGCCACCGGACGAGTTCGGGCTGGTCCTGCGCGGCACCGTGACCACGTGCCGCAAGTCAAGAATGGAAAGGACCGTCCATGACTGACTCGACTCCCGACCAGGGAGCCGGGGGCTCGCTCCTCCTCGAGGAGCGAGACGAAAGTCCGCGCCAGATCGTCACCCGGCTCACGCTCCAGGACCGGGTGTTCACCCACAGCGCCCGGGCTATCGGTTTCCTCGTCCTGATCATCGTCTCCTCGATCGGCATCTTCCTCGGCCTGCAGTCGAAGCCGACCCTGGAGCACTACGGCCTGAGCTTCTTCACCGAGAACCGGTGGCTGCCCAGCCAGGACATCGTCGGCATCTCCGGCGTGCTGCTCGGCACCATCGAGGTCGCCCTGGTCGCGCTGGTCATCGCGGTCCCGCTCTCGGTGCTGACCGCGCTGTTCATCACCGACTGGGCGCCACCGCGGATCCGGCCGCTGATGATCCGCCTGGTGGACCTGATGGCTGCCGTCCCGAGCATCGTCTTCGGGCTCTGGGTGCTCTTCTTCGTCCAGCCGCAGGCCACCCTGGTGGCGCACTGGGTGAGCCAGCACTTCGGCTGGTTCCCGCTGTTCAAGGTGCACACCGACGTCGACTACCCGATCTGGAACCAGGCGCCGGGCTTCTTTCCAGCACAGTGGGATCCGAAGCTTGGAATTCACGTGACTTGAAGTCGCGGC
>JADMIO010854534.1_pt1 | contig 11984 bp, 13 predicted proteins | sample 8958161 | NCBI WGS metagenome assembly JADMIO01 (sample SAMN16585339, study PRJNA669376) | soil metagenome | isolation source: Crop rotation soil | place: USA: Cullars Rotation, Alabama | collected 2011
CGTCGCGGCCCGTTCAGCCGGACGAACCGCAGCGCCTCCGCCCGCCAGCGCGTCCACGGCAGCAAGCACCTTGCGCCAGCCCGCATGGCGCTCCGATCCCCGCCAGTTGCGCAGGTCCGTGCGCTGCAGCTGGTCGAACGGCAACGGCGGGACCGCCTCGTCGATGGTGACCTGGATCAGCTTGCCAGCGTTGCGGGCGACGTCGGCCTCGGCCCGCACCCACTGCGATTTCACGCTCTCGCGCGACCACAGCACGATCACGCAACCCGCCTCAGCCAGCCGCTGCTGGATGACCTCCGCATAGGCGCGATGGGCCGGGATCTGCTCGTCCCACCAGACCTCGCAGCCATGCGCGGCGAGACGCTCGGCCAGCCGCCGCGCCCAGGCCTCGTCGGCGCGCGCATAGGATAGGAATACGCCCCGCACCTTGCCCCCCGGTCGCCCCACTATAGGCGACCAACGTTCGCCGAGTCAGCCGGGCCGCCGAGGATGCCGCAGGTCTAGGGCTGGACGACCCGCGCGCTCAGCCAGAAGCGGCCGGTGACGATCGAGCCCACCTTCGGCTCGGCCTTCACCGTGGCGGGATCCATCACGACGTCGATGGTGGCGCCGCCGTAGGTCTGCACCAGCATCCACCAGAACCGTCCGCCCGCGGCGGCGTTGGCGCGCTGGCCCACCTTCAGCACCTTGCCGGCGAAGTCGGCGTAGGCGACCGGCCGCTTGGCGGCGTCGGGCATGGCCCCGCCGACCTTTTCGAAGACCATGCCGCTCGGGATGAAGAAGCCGGCGGCCAGCCGCACCTTCGCCTTGCCCTGCGCGGCGTAGAAGGCGGCTTCGTCGGGGAAGATGTCCGGCTGGAAGCTGAACGCGGCGATGTCGAAGGTGACGGTCTGCCCGGGCTTGGCGGCCGCGGCCTGCGACGGATCGGCGAGGTCCACCACGAGCGGGGTCTGTTCGCCGGCGAAGCGCGCCGCGACGCCGACTTCGAACGGCGCATAGTCCGGGTCCGAGTTCGGCGCGACGATGTCGACCTTGGTGCGGCCCTCGCCGACGAAGCCGGGGTTCATGGTGATGATGCTGGCGGTCTGGCCGGTCTTGCGCAGCGCGATGCGCAGTTCGCCGCCGGAGGTGTCGCTGACCACGCAGACCAGGTCGTTCGGATCGAGCGTCACGACCTTGCAGGTCTCGAGGAACTTGCGCGCCCACGGCCCGGACGCCGCGGCCGACTGGGTAGGGAAGTCGAACCCTACCATCGAGAAATGCGAGATGTCGGCGGGCAACGGTGTCAGGCCGCCGCTTCGGTCTTCGGCAGCGGGAAGGCGCCGGCGCGGCTGACGCTGGCGGCCGGCGGCTTGCCGAGGATGCCGGCCATCCATTGCGCCGTGCCGATCAGGCCGTCGAGGTCGTAGCCGGTCTCGAAGCCCGCGCGCTCCAGCATGTAGACCAGGTCCTCGGTGCCGATGTTGCCGGTGGCGTCCGGCGCGAACGGGCAGCCGCCGAGGCCGCCGCAGCTGGCGTCCAGCACGTCGACGCCGGCCTCGACGCTGGCGAAAGCGTTGGCCAGGCCGGTGTTGCGGGTGTCGTGGAAGTGCATGCGCAGCGGGATGCCGGGCGCGGCTTTCTTCGTGGCTTCGACGCGCTGGCGCACCAGCCAGGGGTCGGCGGCGCCGATGGTGTCGGCCAGCGCGATCTCGGCGACGCCGGCTTCCGCCGCGGCGCGCACGATGCGGATCACCTGCTCCTCGCTGACCTCGCCGTCGAACGGGCAGCCGAACGCCACCGAGATGGTCATGGTGATCGGCGGGCCGCCCTCGGCCTTCTGGCGCGCGGCGATCGCCTGCATCGCGGCGGTCTGCTCGGCGGCGGATGCGCCCTGGTTCCTGATGCCGAAGCCGTCGGTGGCGCAGACCACGACGTTGGCCTCGTCGCAGCCGGCCGCCAGGCAGCGGTCCCAGCCGCGCTCGTTCAGCACCAGCCCGATGCGCGAGCGGCCCTTCGCATGCGGCAGGGCGGCGCTGATCTCCTCGGCCCCGGCCATTTGCGGCACGCGCTTGGGATTGACGAAGGACACCGTCTCGATGCGCTTGGCGCCGGCGTCCTCCAGCCGGGCGATGAACTCCAGCTTCTGGTCGACCTCCAGCAGGGCTTTCTCGTTCTGCAGCCCGTCGCGGGGTCCGACCTCGACGACTTCGATCCTGCGGCTCATGGCTAGTCTCCCGGCGGGGCGGGCGTCGCGGACTCGTAAACGCGCAGCACCATCTTGTGGCCGTCCGAATAGTCCAGGCCTTTGATCGTGGCCACCAGATGGGCCTTCAGGGCCGCCTTATCCAGCGCCGCCTGGAAGCCCGCCTCCTGGCGCACCTCGACGACCGCGGGCCGGTGCTCGGAGATCGCTTCGGCCGCCTCCTGCGGTGTGGCTTCCTCGGTCTCGGTGCCGATAAGGAACACCAGGCTGGGCTCGGCGTAGCCGCTGACCGCGACCGGCGCGTCGGCAATGCCCTGTTCAGGGAGCAGCTGGTTGCGTTCGAGGGCGCGCTCCACGCGCTGCGAGAGCCACAGCGGCAAGAGGCGCGGCGCCAGGCCGGCGGCCAGCGCGCCGTGGCCGGCGACGCCTAGCCCCACGGCGGCGGTGATCGCGGTGGTGGGCGAGCGGCGGATCAGCAGCCACGCGCCGCCGAGGCCGGCGGCGGCCAGCAGCAGGGCGCTGACAGCGGCTTCCGGGATGTCGGAGCCGTCGCCGTAGGCCTTCACGAGATAGACGCAGGCGCCGGCCAGCAGCAGGCCGAAGAGGCCGCTCAGCGCCGCGCCGATCCAGCGCACGCGCGGGCCCAGCGGCTCAGCCAGCGCCGCGGCCGCCAGCCAGGCGATCGCGCCGTAGGTGGGCAGGGTGTAGTGCACCAGCTTGGTCGGCGTCGCCTCGAACACCAGCCAGGACGGGATCAGCCAGCAGAGCGCGAACTTGACCCCGGGCTCGCGCCAGCGGCGCCAGGCGGCGAGGCCCGCCGCCGGCAGCATCAGCGTCATCGGGAACAAGAGCAGCGGCGCCAGCAGGGTGTGGTAGCCGGGCGGGGCGCCGTGGGTCTCCTGGCCGCCGGCCAGCTTCGGCGCCAGGTCCCCGGCGATGGCGCTGGTCCAGAAGCCGCCGTCGGTGGCGACAGTCACTGCGCCGGCCCAGGGACCCACGACAGCGACGACGAGGAGCAGGCCCCAGTACCAGCGCAGCCGGCCGAGCCAGGCGGCGCGTCGGTCCAGCGCGATCAGCGCCAGGATCGTCAGGCCCGCGACCATCGGCGTAATCGGCCCCTTGTCGAGGATGCCCGCCGCCATCGGGGCCCAGAAGAACAGCCAGGCCCGTTTGCCGACCGCCGGCCCGCCGTTGGCCTCGGCGTAGAGCCGGCCCAGCGCCGCCAGCGCGAGCGTCGTGCAGCCGGCCAGCACCGCGTCGGTCTTGGCGATGAAGGCCTCGGTCGACAGCATCAGCGTCGCGCCCAGCAGCGCCCCGCCCATCAGCGCCGGGCCTTCGCCGAAGAAGGCTTTGGCCCCCCAGGCGCAGGCGGCCGCCGCCAGCATGGCGCCCAGCAGCGAGGGGATGCGGTAGGCCCAGATCGCGCGCGCCTCGGCGCTGGAGGTCAAGGCCACGGAGATCGCCTGCAGCCAGTGGATGCCGACCGGCTTCTTGAACCGCGGCTGCTCCTGGAAGCGGATGACGGTGAAGTCGCCGGTCTCCAGCATCTGCGCCGTGGCCTGGGCGAAGCGGCTTTCGTCGCGGTCCAGCGGCGGCACGGCGATCAGCCCCGGCAGGCCGCCGAGGAGGGCGATGACCGCGGCGATGGCCGGCCCCCGCCAGCCGCGCGCCCACCGCGCCCAATCAACCTGCAGCGTCATACGGTCCTGCTTAGCATGATCCTTCCCAACGCCCGCGATTCGGCTATTGGGGGGCCAATGGCGCGCAAGCCCCCGACAACTCCCGACATATCCGTGGTGGTGCCCGTCTTCGACGAGGAAGGCGCCGCGCCGGCGCTGGCGCGCGAGATCGCCGCGGCGTTCGCGGGGCGCAACTTCGAGATCGTGTTCGTCGACGACGCCAGCCGCGACGGCACCAAGGCGGCGCTGAAGGCGCTGTCGGCCGAGATCCCGCAGCTGCGGGTGCTGGGCCACGCCAGGAACGCCGGCCAGAGCCGCGCCATCCGCACGGGGATACTGGGCGCGAAGGGTGCGGTGATCGTGACGCTGGATGGCGACGGCCAGAACGATCCGGCCGACGGGCCGGGCCTTGTCGACGCGCTACTAGCCGGCCCGCCGACCCTCGCCATGGTGGGCGGCGAGCGGGTGAAGCGCCAGGACAGTCAGGCCAAGAAGGTCGCCAGCCGCATCGGCAACGGCGTGCGCAAGCGGCTGCTGAAGGACGACGCCAACGACACCGGCTGCGGCCTGAAGGCGTTCCGCCGCGAGGCGTTCCTGCGGCTCCCCTACTTCGACCACATCCACCGCTACCTGCCGGCGCTGATGCGCCGCGAGGGCTACGAGATCGCATTCCGCCCGGTGAACCACCGCCACCGCCAGACCGGGGCTTCGAAATACACGAACCTCGGGCGGCTCTGGGCCTCGCTCAGCGACCTCTTCGGCGTCGTCTGGCTGCAGTCCCGCGCGCGCAATCCGGGCGCGGTGGAAGAACTATAGCGCTCCTCTCCCGCCGGCAAAGCCGGCAGGGACAGGCTGGGTGAGGGCGGCTCTGCGTGGGGCCTCAAGAACGTTGGATCGAGGGCCCTCGCGCCAACTCAGTGGCCGGGCAAGCTCGGCGCCGCCCTCACCCAACCTCTCCCTGGCGCTGCGCGCCGGGAGAGGAGCTAGGCAGGGACTTTGCCCAGCGTGCCCTGCGCGACCTTGAGGCCCTGCTCCATCATGCCGGCGACGGTCGGCGCCATGGCGTCGGGCAGGAGGTCGGCGGTCCAGGTGAGGCGGCAGCGGCGGGCGCCGAGGTCATCGACCTGGAAGGCGCCGTTGTGGTGGTCGAAGCGTTCGGGGTTGCGGACGGAGTAGACGAGGCGCCGCCGCGTGTCGTCGGAGCTGATGAAGAGCTCGCGCGCGACGAGACCGTTGGCGAAGGTGACGATGCGGGCGCCGGGCTCGAGCTTGGTGTCGACGACGAAGCCGGGGGCGAAGCGGCGGTGCACGGCGCCGAAATCGGCGACGGCGTCCCAGACGTCTGCGGCGGGGGCGTCGATCTCGATGGACTGAATGATGCTGGCCATGGGCGGGTCTCCTGGGGTGGAGACAACATGGCGACGGGCGCCGCGTTCCGCTGGCGGGATTCGGACAGGGTCGCCCCGAAGAGCGCCTGGGAATGGCGGTTTTCGGCCGGGGTCAGCCGCCGACGAAGGCGGTGAAGATCAGGGTCACCACCGTCAGGTCGACGATGCGGTAGACGACTTGCAGCATGAGCCCGGCCCGTGGTCGATGGTCTGCCACGGGGTTAAGCAAGACCCGCGCCAGCCCGAGCCCGTCAGCCCATGGCCCTCTTCTTCGACGCCGCCTGGTTCGACGCTCGTCTCGGCGAACGGGGCTTGTCGTGCGACGTGCTGGCCGCCGCGGCGGGGCTTTCGGCCGACGAACTGGCGCTCGCGTTCAAGGACCAGCGGGAAATATCTGCCCGCGAAGTGGCGGTTTTCGCCGAGTTGCTGGGCGTGACGCCGGGCGAGGTGGCGCGGCATGCGGGAGTCTCGACGCCTGTGCCAGGCGAGGACGCGGCCGCGCGGATCGCAGCGCTCGAACGGCGCGTGGCGGCTCTCGAAGCGGAGGTCGCTCGGCTGAAGAGCGGTTAGACCTGCGTCTTGGTCGTGGCGCCCTTGGGGCGTCGGCGGTCCTTGCTCCCCGACCATTCGGTCTGGTTGTAGGTCGCCTTGGCGTGGTCGTGGATCGTCGGGCCCGCCTTCAGGCCGCGGCGTTCGCCCAGCACCTGGGCGTGGATGGCCGCGTCGCCGCGGGCTTGCGCCGACCCGGCCGGGATCGTGCGCGGCCCGTCGACTGTCGCCGGCAGGTTGACCGCCTCGGTGCTTTCGGTTTCGGACGCGCGCCGGGCCGCGGTCTTGCGGGTGCGGCGTGCGGCGGAAACGCCGCCGGCGGAATCGAGCGTGATCCTCATATGAGGACCATATGCAGGTCGCGGGCCAACCGTCGAGCGGACTCACCTGAGACGCGGTTAACGCCCCGACGCGCTCAGCGCTTGCCGGCCAGCTTCTCGATCTGGGCCTGCATCTCCTCCATCTGCCGGCGCAGCTGGTTCAGCGCATCGTCCGCGGCGGGGGGGGCCTCGGCTTTCGGCGGCGGCGCGGCGGGCGCCGCCTCGTCCGGCTTGGCGAAGGCGAAAGGCGAGAACATCTTCATCGCCCGGTCGAAGAGGGCCAGGTTCTGGCGGATCTGCTCGTCGTACGCGCTCGTGCCCGCGGCCGGCGTGAAGGCGGTGAACTGCTGGCGCATCCGCTCCTGCTGCTGGGCGAAGCTGGCCAGCGACAGCTCGAGGTAGCTGGGCAGGAAGGCCTGCATGGAGTTGCCGTAGAAGCTGATCAGCTGGCGCAGGAACTGGATCGGCAGGAGGCTCTGACCGCCCGAGCTCTCCTCCTCGAAGATGATCTGGGTCAGCACCGTGCGGGTGATGTCTTCGTTGGTCTTGGCGTCGTAGACCACGAAGTCGACGCCCTTCTTCACCATGTCCGACAGGTGTTCCAGGGTCACGTAGGAGGAGGAGGCGGTGTTGTAGAGCCGCCGGTTGGCGTACTTCTTGATGACGACGCGCTCGCCCTGCGGCTCGGCGCCGGAGTCCTGGGGGTCGGCCATCCCAAATCCTTCGTGTGCGTCCCGCCTGTTCGCGGGTGCGTTTCTGCACCGCAGTATCGCGGATGCGAGCACATTGGCAAATCATGCGATTTGCGTGATTGGCGGGTTGCCGTCCGCCGGGGTAGGTCGCTTAGTGAGGCCGGGCCGCCCCGCGGCCTTCGAGGAGCTCCGCCATGACCGACGTCGTCATCGTTTCCGCCGCCCGCACGCCCGTGGGCTCGTTCAACGGGGCGCTTTCCAGCCTGCCGGCGCATGAGCTGGGCAAGCTGGCGATCCAGGCGGCGCTGGAGCGCGCGGGCGTGCCCGCCGCCGACGTCGACGAGGTGATCATGGGCCAGGTGCTGCAGGCGGGCGCCGGCCAGGGCCCGGCGCGGCAGGCCTCGATCAACGCCGGCCTTCCCGTCGAGACGCCGGCCTGGAGCCTGAACCAGCTCTGCGGCTCGGGGCTGCGCGCGGTGGCCCTGGCGGCCCAGCAGATCCAGGACGGCGCCGGCATCGTCATCGCCGGCGGCCAGGAAAGCATGAGCCAGTCGCCGCACGCCCAGAACCTGCGCGGCGGCCAGAAGATGGGCGACTTGAGCTTCGTCGACACGATGATCAAGGACGGGCTGTGGGACGCCTTCCACGGCTATCACATGGGCCAGACGGCGGAGAACATCGCCGCGCGCTGGCAGATCACCCGCGAGGACCAGGACAAGTTTGCCGTGGCCTCGCAGAACAAAGCCGAGGCGGCCCAGAAGGGCGGCAAGTTCAAGGACGAGATCGTCGCGGTGACCATCAAGGGCCGCAAGGGCGACACCGTCGTCGACCAGGACGAGTTCATCCGCCACGGCGTGACGCTGGACAGCATCTCGGGCCTGAAGCCGGCCTTCAACAAGGAAGGCTCGGTGACCGCGGCCAACGCCTCGGGCATCAACGACGGCGCAGCCGCCCTGGTGCTGATGACCGCCGACGAGGCCAAGAAGCGCGGCCTGAAGCCGATGGCGCGGATCGCGTCCTGGGCCCACGCCGGCGTCGACCCGGAGATCATGGGCACCGGCCCGATCCCGGCCAGCCGCAAGGCGCTGGAGAAGGCCGGCTGGTCGGTGGCCGACCTGGACCTGGTGGAATCCAACGAGGCGTTCGCCGCGCAGTCGCTGTGCGTCGTGCGCGACCTGGGCCTCGACCCGGCGAAGGTGAACGTCAACGGCGGCGCCATCGCCATCGGCCACCCAATCGGCGCTTCCGGGGCGCGAATCCTCACCACCCTGCTGCACGAGATGGCCCGCACCGACGCCAAGAAGGGTCTCGCCACCCTCTGCGTCGGCGGTGGCATGGGTGTCGCAATGTGCGTGGAGAAGGTCTGATCGTCTCGCCGAGCCGCCGGCTTAGGACCGGCGGCCGTCTCGAACAGGGAGAGCAGGAATGGCCAGGGTTGCGCTGGTCACGGGCGGGACCCGTGGCATCGGCCGGGCGATCGTCGAGCGGCTGGCCGCCGACGGGATCAAGGTCGCGGCCGGCTATTCCGGCAACGACGCCGCCGCCGAGGCGCTGAAGCGCGAGACCGGGGCGATGGTCATCAAGGGCAACGTCGGCCACTGGGACGACTGCGTGCGCGCCGCCCAGGCCGTGGAGGCCGAGCTCGGCCCCATCGACATCCTGGTCAACAACGCCGGCATCACCCGCGACGGCATGTTCCACAAGATGACCCGCGAGCAGTGGAGCGAGGTGATCGTGGTCAACATGGACTCGCTGTTCAACATGACCCGCCAGGTGATCGATGGCATGCGCGACCGCGGATGGGGCCGGATCGTCAACATCTCCTCGATCAACGGCCAGAAGGGCCAGATGGGCCAGACCAACTACTCGGCCGCCAAGGCGGGCATGATCGGCTTCACCAAGGCGCTGGCGCTGGAGAACGCCAGGAAGGGCGTGACGGTGAACTGCATCGCCCCGGGCTACATCGACACCGACATGGTGGCCGCGGTGCCGGAGAAGGTGCTGGAGGGCATCATCGCCCAGATCCCGGTCGGCCGGCTCGGCCGCGGCGAGGAAATCGCCGACATGGTCGCCTTCCTGGCCGGCGAGCGGGCCGGCTACGTCACCGGCACGACGCTGTCGCTGAACGGCGGCCAGTACCTGGTCGGCTAGAGCTTCGCCGTTAACCCAAAACCACCGCCGGACCGCCGCCGCGCCGTCCAAAAAGCGCCCTAGTCGCTGAGCATGACTGTAGCTGTCATGTTGGACGGCCTGTCGGCGCTTTTTCGAGGGATATCAAAGGGCGCCGTGGCCGGCGCCCTCTTGGTGTCGTTCGCCTGCGCTGCGGCCCCCGCCGACGCCCAGGGCCTGCGCGAAGGCCTGTTCGGCCACAAGCCGTCGTTCGACGGCCGGCCCAGCGGCGCCCCGGCCGTGGCCCGCTACGTCTCCGAGGACGGCGACGTCTTCGTGCTGGACATGAGCCAGGGCGGCCCGCCGCTCTTGAAGTTCGAGAACAGCTTCGAGGTCTGGGCGCTCAGGGCCCAGCCCGGCCCGCGCGGCGACATGATCTACAAGAACGACCTGGGGGAGGTGATGCTGCGCGCCACGCGGCTGGGCGGGCTGACGGTGTTCACGGACGATCATCCGTCCGGCGAGGCAGCCGCGGTCGCCGGCGCCGTCAGTCCGCTGCGCCTCATCTCGCTGGACGCCCAGGCGCTGCTGGACCGGCTGGGCCAGGCCAGCGCGCGGGCCAGCCGCGCGGCGCGCCGGCTGATACCCTTCGAGGCCGAAGCCACGCCGTCGTCCTCGGCGCTGATCGCCGACGCGGCCATGGTGACCAGCGAGGCGGTCGTGCGGATGACCAAGAAGCCGAACGCGCGCCGCCTGCTCGACCGCATCCTGAAGGTGCGGCTGATCTCCGGGCGCAAGGCCGGCGCCAGCCTCGACCAGGGCGTGCTGCAGGTGATCGTCGCCCCGCCCATGGGCCTGGCCGGCCGCCCCTCCTCGGACCGCATCATCCAGGTGGCGGAGAGCTACCACTGAGGATGCCCTTCTCCCCTTGTGGGAGAAGGTGGCCTGCGAAGCAGGTCGGATGAGGGGTCATACCAGCCTACCCGCATCGGAAGGCCACGCCGGGTGAGACGGATCGGTCTATCGACCCCTCATTCGTCAGCCTGCGGCTGACACCTTCTCCCGCAAGGGGAGAAGGACTGGGCTCAGCCCTTGAAGTTGTCCTTCGCCGAGCGCACCGCGCCGAAGGCGGCGTAGTCTGGCTCGCCCGCGGCGCCGACGCGTTCGGCGAGCCTGGGCGCGCGCAGGAAGGGGTTGGTGGCCTTCTCCAAGCCGATGGTGGTGGGCACGGTGGGCTCGCCGCGTTCGCGCGCAGCGAACACGTCGGCGGCGCGGGCCTTCAGCGCCGGGTCGTCGTCGACCGAGAGCGCGAAGCGGGCGTTCGACGCGGTGTACTCGTGGGCGCAGTAGACGGTGGTCTCGTCCGGCAGGGCGGCCAGCCGCTGCAGGCTGGTCCACATCTGTTGGGCGGTGCCTTCGAAGAGGCGCCCGCAACCCAGCGCGAAGAGGGTGTCGCCGACGAAGGCGATGCGGTCGGCGGCGTCGAAGTAGGTGATGTGGCCAAGGGTGTGGCCGCCCGTCTCGATGACCTGGAAACTGGTTTCGCCCAGCATGACCGTGTCGCCACCCACGACCTCGCGGTCGAGCTGCGAGATGCGGGTGACCTCCTTCGGCCCGACGATCGAACACCCCGTGGCCGCCTTGATCTCGGCGTTGCCGCCGGCGTGGTCGGGGTGCCAGTGGGTGTTGAGGATCAGCGCCAGCTTCCAGCCCAGCTTGTCGATCTCGCGCAGGATCGCCGCGGCCTCCGGCGTGTCGACGCAGGCGGCCAGGCCCGTGGCCTCGTCCCTGGCCAGGAAGCCATAGTTGTCGGACAGGCAGGGGAACTGGTGGACGGTGAGCGGCATGGCGGACCTCCGGTCCGGTTGCGCGTTTGCGGCCGAAGCGATTTAGGGTGGCGCGAAGGCTGAGTCGAGATGCGCCGCGACGTCCTGGAGCTTCGCCAGTTCTACGCCTCCGAGCTGGGGCGGCAGGCGCGCGCCATGGTGACCCGCAAGGTCGTCGAGGCCTGGGGCGACGCCCACGGGCTCGACGTGCTGGCGCTGGGCTATGCGACGCCGTTCGTGGGCTCGCTGGTGGGCTCGGCGCGCCGCGTGGTGGGCGCGATGCCGGCGCAGCAGGGCGTGGAGGTCTGGCCGGGGGGCTCGCGCAACCTCACCACGCTGGTCTGCGAGGACGGCCTGCCGTTCCCCAACGCGCTGTTCGACCGGATCCTGGTGGTGCACGGCGTGGAGGACAGTCCCGACGCGGCGGCCTTCCTGCGCGAGGTCTGGCGGGTGCTGGCGCCGTCGGGGCGCGTCGTCGTGGCGGTGACGGCGCGCAACGGCCTCTGGGCCAATACCGAGAAGACGCCGTTCGGGCACGGCCGGCCCTACAGCCGCAGCCAGCTGGGCGAGCTGCTGCGCGAGGCGGAGCTGGAGCCCAGCGGCTGGACGCGCGCGCTCTACGTGCCGCCGGTGGGCTGGCTGGCGCGCTGGGCCGAGGGCTTCGAGCAGATGGGCTCGCGGCTCTGGCCAGGGTTCGCGGGCCTGCTGCTGATGGAGGCGGTGAAGCAGACCTTCGCGGTGAAGCCGAAGGGGCTGGGCGCGCGGGTGCGCCGCGTGCGGCCGCTGTTGGCCCCGGCGCCGGCCGGGGCGCCTAGCGGTGCGGCGCCGATCGGCCCAACAAGCGGTTTTCGGGCGCCGTTTTCCAGGGCGCCGGACGTTCCCTTGGGCGGCGGGCCTCTTGGAGGAGCGCGGCGAAAGCCCTAGCTTCAGCAGGGCTGACGAAAGGCGAGACCCATGAAGATGATCGTGGCGATCATCAAGCCGAGCCGGCTGGACGCGGTGCTCGACGCGGTCACCGAGACCGGCGCCTCGGGCCTGACCGTCACCGAGGTGCGCGGCTACGGCCGCCAGCGCGGCAAGACCGAGGTCTATCGCGGCGCCGAGTACGAGGTGAAGCTGCTGCCCAAGGTGAAGCTGGAGATCGCCGTGCCGTCCGACATCGCCGAGGCGGTGGTCGAGGCGGTGGCGCGCACCGCCAACACCGGCAAGATCGGCGACGGCAAGGTGTTCGTCCTC
>JADMIO011124236.1_pt1 | contig 11984 bp, 11 predicted proteins | sample 8958161 | NCBI WGS metagenome assembly JADMIO01 (sample SAMN16585339, study PRJNA669376) | soil metagenome | isolation source: Crop rotation soil | place: USA: Cullars Rotation, Alabama | collected 2011
CCTGTTCGAGCCGCTCGCGCGCGACGGCTACGGTGTGCTCGCGGTCAGCCTCCGCTGCCATGGCGATTCGACCGGCGAATCGCACGACGTCGGCTACTCCGCCCGGCATGACGTGATCGCCGCCGTCGAATTTCTCGAACAGCACGCGCCCGGCGGCCGGATCGTGATCTGCGGCTCATCCTTCGGCGCCGCGGCGGCGGCCTACGCGTCCGACGAGCTCGGCCCACGCGTGCACGGATATCTTTTCGACTCTTTGTATAGCGACTTGCCGTCGGCGATCTGGCACCGGCTCGACTATTACCTGCCGTGGGGCAGCAGTCACGTGACGTACGCCGGCCTGCGGATGTGGGCGCCGGTGTTTCTGGACACGGACATCGACCAATTGAGCCCGCGCCAGCATCTTGCGCGAATCCGCAGCGATATCCCCATCGTCATCGCCGTCGGATCGAAAGATTTCCGCTCGCCGCCGGCGGACGCGCGTGCGATGTACGAGAGCGTCGCGGCTCATGCAGAGTACGTCGAATTCCCCGGCGCAGAACACAGTCTGCTGAGCAAGCGCGATCCGACGTTGTACGTGAAGCTGCTGACCGACCTACTGAACGGCGCACGAGCGAATGATCAATCGCCGCAAGACGCCGCCTCGTTCACTTCAAAAGCTCGCTCGCCTTGATATCGACCGTTGCGGCAGTCGCAGTCGGAAGACGAAGAACGTCTGCGCCTTTGAGCACGCGCGGCTTGCCGTAACTGCCCGCGGTCGATCGGCGGCTGTAGACCTCGACCTGATCATCAATGAGATTCACGATGACATAAGTCGGGATACGCGCCGACGCATACGCTTTCAGCTTAATGCCGCGATCGCGCCGGAGCGATGCGTCGGCGACTTCGACGACGCAAAGAACGTCTTTCGGTCCCGGCGGACCGTCTTGATAATCTTCCAACGTGCCGCGGATGATCGACGCATCCGGCTCCGGCTCGTGGCGTGGTGGCAGCGCGATCGGCTGTTGCGATTGGAGGAAGCACCGATGCGCGTCAAACTTTGGGTCGAGCCGCGCCAGCCGTATAACTGCAATTCGATGCCGGTCGCCAATCGTCATCGGGTCCTCCCCCGCCGCGCTGCGGTCTTTTCGAACGATCCAGCCGTCCAACAGCTCGTACGCGGGATCTTCCGCGAGGAATCCGGTTCGAATCGCCCAGTGGTATTGCTCGATGGTCCACGGCAACAAGAGCGCACGCCCATCGATGGCGTCTTGCAAAAGTGACGAAGGGCCTGACGTTGACGGGTTAAGCGTCGTCATCTGGACAGCTTATACCACGAATCGGGTCATCCGATCCGCTCCCGCCCGCCCATGTATGGCCGAAGCACGTCGGGGATCGTGATCGTCCCGTCGGCGTTCTGATACAGCTCGATGATCGGAATCAGCACGCGCGGGCTGGCGATCACCGTGTTGTTCAGCGTGTGGCAGAACTTCATCTTCCCGTCGGCGTCGCGATACCGCAGGTTCAAGCGACGCGCCTGAAAGTCGTAGAAGCGGCTGGCGCTGTGCGTCTCGCCGAAGCTGTTTCGGCTGGGCATCCAAGTCTCGATGTCGTATTTTGCGACCTGGCCCTGGCCGAGATCCCCGGTGCAAACCATCACGACGCGGTACGGCAAGTTCAGCCGCTGCAGCACGTCCTCGGCGTTTTGCAGGATGTGCTGGTGCCAGCGCTTTGATTCCTCCACGTCGTTCTTGCACACGATCACCTGCTCGACCTTGTCGAACTGGTGAATGCGATACAGCCCGGCGGTGTCCTTGCCGTAGGTGCCGGCCTCACGCCGGAAACAGGGGCTCATGGCGACGGTCTTCTTCGGCAAATCGCTCAGTTCGAGCGTCTCATTCATGTGAAACGCGGTGAGTGCCACTTCCGACGTCCCGACGAGATACTTCGGCGGGTCCTCGTTGCTCATCGCGTAACTCTGCTCGCGTCCGAGCGGGAAATAGCCCGTGCCGCGCATCGCGTCCTCGCGCACGAGCACCGGCACCGTCATCGGAACGAAGCCGCGCTCGATCATCATGTCCTGCGCGAGCCGCAGGACGGCTTGGTGCAGCAGCGCGCCGTCGCCGATGAGGAAATAGCTGCGCGAGCCGGCCAGTTTGACGCCGCGCTCGACGTCGATGATGCCGAGCTTGGTCCCGAGCGTGATGTGATCCTTCGGCTCGAAATCGAACTTGCGAACCTCGCCCCACTTCTTGACCTCGACGTTTTCCGTGTCGTCCTTGCCGACGGGCACTTCGGGATCGGCCGGCTGAGCCGCGCGCAACAGCAAGTCGTCAATCTCCGGATCGAGCGCCGCGATCTCGTCGATCAGGGATTGTTCCTGATGCTTAAGCTCCGTCGGCCGGGCCTGGAGCGACGCCATTTCGCCTTGAAGCTTGTCCTTGTCAGCCCCGGCCGCGCCTTTCAACTTCCCAGCAAGCTGGCCAATCTGTTTGCCGATCGCGTTCTTCTCCGCCGTCAGTTGCTGCCGCTTCGCATCGAGCGTCCGGCGGTGGGCTTCCAACTCAAGGAGCTTGTCGATGTTGACGTCGATGCGCTTCAGCCGCGCCGCCTCGCGGTAGCGGTCGGGGTTCTCGCGCACGTCTTTGAGGTCGATCATGGTCGCGGGTTTGTAACCGAAGTGCGAGTCTGCTTGTAGCTGCGACGCCTGCGTCGCCTCGTGCAGGTCGCGCGACTGGCACATGAGGCGACGCAGGCGTCGCAGCTACAGAAATCAAAGCGCACACGCGATCACGGGGTCCGGCATGTCTGGGTTCTCGCTCTGGAACCAGCGCCGTCCATCCCGTTCGATCAGGTCGAGGCTCTTCTGCGGGCCCCAGCTGCCGGGCGTGTATTGCTCCGGCCGGGTCTTGTCCTTTTCCCACGCGCGGACGATCGGGTCGACCACCGTCCACGCCGCCTCGGCCTCGTCGCCGCGGATGAAGAGCGTGGCGTCGCCTTCGATCGCGTCGTGGATGAGCCGCTCATATGCCTCCGGCGGTTCCGCGTGAAACGTCTCCTTATAATTCATGTCGAGCGCGACCGACTTGATCAGCACCTCACCACCGGGCACCTTGCCGTTCAATCGCCAGCTCATGCCTTCATCGGGCTGCACCCGGATGATCAGATCGTTCGGATACACCGGCGACTCGCACTGCGTCTGGAACAGCGTCAGCGGCGGGCTCTTGAACCGGATCACCACCTCGCTCAGCTTCTTCGCCAGGCATTTCCCCGTGCGGATGTAGAACGGCGTGCCGCTCCACCGCCAGTTGTCGATGTGCAGCTTGACCGCCGCAAACGTCTCCGTCACCGAGTCCGGCGGCACGCCCTTGGCATTCAGCCACCCCTTCGTCGCTTCCTTCTTCCCCTTCTTGTCATACTCGCCCGCCCCGTACTGCCCGCGCACGACCGGATCGTTCGCCCGCCCCGCTCGAATCGCGCGGATCGACTTATAAACCTTCACCTTCTCATCGCGCACGCACGTCGCATCGAGCACCGCCGGCGGCTCCATCGCGATCAGCGCCATGAGCTGGAAGATGTGGTTCTGGATCATGTCGCGCAGCGCGCCGCTCGTCTGGTAATAGCCGGCGCGGTCGTCGGCGCTCAGCGTCTCGCTCACCGTGATCTGCACGTGATCGATGTATTTGTGATTCCACAGCGGCTCGAAGATCGCATTCGCAAACCGCATCACCATGATGTTCTGCAATACCTCTTTGCCGAGGTAATGGTCGATGCGGTAAATCTGATCCTCACGCCAATACGTGTACGCGAGCTTGTTCAGATCCTGCGCCGTCTTGAGGTTCACCCCGAACGGCTTCTCGATGATCACCCGGCTCCACCCCGGCCCGTTCTGGTGCTTCACCTCCCGCTCGCCGAGCACCTTGATGATCCCCTCAAACGCTTCCGGCGGCGTCGAGATGTAAAACAACCGGTTCCCACCCGTCTGATGAGACCCGTCCAATTCCGCGAGCTTCTTCGCCAGCCGATCCTGATCCTCCGGCGAGTCGTACCCGCCGGCCACGTAAAAGATGTTCGACTCCATCCGCTTGAGCAGTTCTTCGTCGACCGGCTTGTGCCGCGCGTTCTTCCGGATGGCTTCGACGCAATCCTTGCGATACTGCTCGTCGTTCATCGGCCCGATCACCTGCTTGGTCGTCGGGTCCTTCTTCTCCGTGCTGCGGGCGTACCCCACCAGCACGAACTTCTCCGACAGCAACTTCTCCCGCGCCAACTCATAAATCGCGGGCACGAGCTTGAGCTGCGACAAGTCGCCGCTCGCGCCATAAATGATGATCGCCACCGGCATCGGCTCGGCCATGGGTATCCTTCCCTTTCGCTATCTCTTTTACCGCGGATTACACGGATGACACGGATGATTCAGACAGCGCGCGCCCCGGACTTATCCGCGCCATCCGTGTAATCCGTGGTTATTCCATCCGGATTAAGCGTAGCCCGCCCCGCAAGACTTTCAACAAACGAACCGACCGCGACGGCGTCCGAACCTCTCGGTTCGACGCCGTCACGGCCGGTGCTATGACAAAATCTCTCGCGCTCAGCGTGTCTTAATGCACGACCCCGCGTCCGACTTTGTGACGCGTCGTGCCGCCATCCGAGTCGAGTGTCTCGGTCTCGGTGCCCTCTCCGGGGCCGGTGATGTTCTCGCGCGGCGTCCAGCGTCCGCGTGCGTCCCGGCGGCGTCCGCCGCCGCCGTCATCGCCGCTGGCTTGTGATTGAAGGGCGGGGCTGCCTTGCGACATCCCGCGAATCAGTTCGTACAACGAATAGCCCGCAAGGGCCAGGATTGCCAGTTTGATTAAACGAAACACAGTGACCTCCGTATCGTCGTCTCCGCGGATCGTAATGCACGATCCACACGCAGGTCACTCACAAAATTCGTGCCGCGGCGCGGCAGTGCGGGGAGGGCGAGGCTCCTGCCGAGCCAAAATCGTCGGCTCGGCAGGAGCCTCGCCCTCCCAAGCATCAACCGGACGATTTGAAATTCGCTCTAAGCCGCCAGCGAGCCCTCGACGCCGATGACCGACGCCACCGGGGTGCAGCCGGGGCCGACGCCCTTGCTGTTGAACCACTGCGCGGTGAACCAGACCTTCGTCCCCGCGGCGCACGACACCGGAAAGTGGACGACCGCCTTGCCGCTCATGGTCGGCGTTTGCAATTGCCACCCCTCGACGCCCGCGGGCGGCGTCTCGCCGACGAACGTGTACAGCAGGCAGCCCGATGCGTGCTCCGCGCGGCCGCGGCGTTTGCCGCTCGCGTCGCGCACGCGCACGGTGATCCGCCGGCCGACGACCGACAGGACCTTCAACTGCGGCGGCGCGTCGACCTTCGCCTTCCGCGTCCGCTCCGCCCGCGGCAAGAGTCCGAGCGTCATGAGCTGCGTGTTTTCAATGCCATTTCCAACGATCACCTGCGCCAGCGGCACCACCACCGCGCGCATGTTCTTCATCGCCAGCCGCGTCGCCGAGACGGCGATCGAAGTGCGCGTCGCGGGCACCGACGAGACGGCCCACGCATTTTGCAGCGCCTCGTTGGCCGCGCTCACGGCCGCCGACTGTTCGCCGGTCAACCCCAGCGCTTCGAAATTTTCCGCCACATTGGCGGCAAAATTCGCGCTGCCGGTAATGATCACGTCGTGCGTCTTCGCGTAATAAAAGTTCGCAGCCATACCCCCCGTATCGCCCGCATCGCGCCGCTGCTTAACGCGGCGAGCCGTTTTTCCCCTCCCCCGGTCCGAAAACCCGCCGAACGCCCGAGAATCGCCGCGATTTCGCCCCGATTGCGGCGATCGAGCCACGATTGCGGCAACAAAGCCACAATTGCCGTGATCGAGCGTCGATCACCGCGAACGAGCGCCGATCGCCGCGATCGAACGCCGATCGCTGCAATTGGGCCACGATTGCCCCGATCGAACCCCGATTGCCGCGATCGCGCGTCGATCCCCGTGATCGGGGCCCGATTGCCATGATCGAGCGCCGATACGTGTGATCGAGCGTCGATCGCCACAATCGAGCCTCGTCGCCCCGCCCCGGCGCGACCCGTGACCCGCCGGACCGCGGGGACGCTGAGCGGGGAGGCATCGCCGCTATACTGTTAGACAAGCTAGAAGCGCTCGCTGAGGATCATTTCACTGGAATTCAAGTTGAACAAGAGCAATCAGAGCAAACGGAGCGAGAGAAAAGCAGTTTGATTGCTCTCCGTTTCCTCCGTTACCTCCTGTTCAACTTCTTTCCGCGTTATCATCCGGCCATGCGTGATCCTCGTCTCGAAAAGCTGGCGGACGTGCTCGTCAATTACAGCGTTGGGGTGAACAAGGGCAACGTCGTGCGAATCAGCGGCCCGCCGCCGGCGGAGGCGCTGGTGGCGGAGGTTTATCGCAAGGTCGTCGCGGCGGGCGGCCATCCGATCGTTCGCATGGTGCCGGAAGAGCTGGCGGAGATCTTTCACAAGACGGCCGGCGACGAACAGCTTCGCTACGTCAGCGAGCTGGCGATCCGCGAGGTGGAGACGATCGATTGCTCGATCGGCATCTGGGCGGAGGAGAACACCAGGCATCTCTCCAACGTCGACCCCGCCAAGCTCGGTATGACGCAGGCGGCCCGCAAGCCGGTCATGGGGATCTTCATGAAACGCGCCGCGGAGGGGAAGCTCCGCTGGACGGGCACGCAGTTTCCCACGCAGGGCTCGGCGCAGGACGCGGAGATGAGCCTGGCGGAGTACGAGGATTTCGTCTTCGCCGCGGGGAAGTTGAACCATCCCGATCCCGCGAGCGAATGGCGGAAGGTGAGCGAGCGGCAGCAGCGGCTGGCGGATTTCCTCAACGGCAAGTCGGACTACCGCGTGGTCGCCGCGAACGGCACCGACGTGCGGATGAGCGTGAGCGGGATGCGGTGGATCAACTGCGACGGCCACGAGAATTTCCCCGACGGCGAGGTCTTCACCGGCCCGGTCATTGACAGCGTGAACGGGCAGATCAACTTCAGCTTTCCCGCAGTGCACCACGGGCGCGAGTGTGACGGCGTAAAGCTGACGTTCAAGAACGGCAAGGTGATCGACGCGAGCGCGAGCAAGGGCCAGGAGTTTCTCTTCTCGATGCTCGACACGGACGCCGGCAGCCGGTTCCTGGGCGAGTGCGCGATCGGCACGAATTTCGACATCACGCGCTATACGAAGAACACCCTCTTCGACGAGAAGATCGGCGGGACGGTGCACTTCGCGCTGGGGATGGGATATCCGGAAACCGGCAACACCAACCCGAGCGGGCTGCACTGGGACATGGTGGTGGACCTGCGGCAAGGCGGGCATGTGGAGATTGACGGGGTGAAAATTAACGAGAACGGGCGGTTTACGAGGGAAGGATTTCCGGGGGCGTAGCAGAAGAATTTTGGCCGCGGATGAACGCGGATAAACGCGGATCAGAGAAAAGCCAAATTCTTTGATTGATCCGCGTTCATCCGCGTTCATCCGCGGCAAATGTTTTGAGGAGCCCGTATGCCGGCGACCATCCGCCTCGCGACGTCCGTCGACCTGCCGGCGATCAACGCGATCTACAACCATTACGTGCTCACGTCGACGTGCACCTATCAGACCGAGCCGACGACGGATGCCGAGCGGGGGATGTGGTTCGGGAAACGCGGGGGGCAGCATCCGGTGACGGTGGCGGAGATGGACGGGGAGATCGTCGGGTGGGCGTCGCTGTCGCGCTTCCGTGAGCGGTCGGCGTATGACCGGACGGTCGAGAACGCGGTCTACGTGCGACACGACCTGCACCGGCGCGGTATCGGCGCGGTGCTGTTAGCGGATTCGATCGAACGCGCGCGGGCTGCTGGACATCACACGATCATTGCAGTGATCGACGCGGAGCAGTCGGGCAGCATTGCGCTGCACGAACGGCAAGGGTTTGAGCACGTCGGTCTATTGCGCGAAGCGGGTTACAAATTCGAGCGATGGCTCGACGTGGTTTACATGCAAATTATGTTGGACGGCCGCTGATTACTTACCGGCGGGCTTGCGGTGCACGTCCATCAGCAGGACGGCGCCGCGCGGGATCCAGAGTTCGCGATTGGGCTCATTGTCGACCTGCAGGACAACGAAATCGTCGGTGATCTTTTTCAGCTCGCCGCTCGACGCGAGGCCGCCTTCCAGCGGCTGCATCGCCTTGTCGCTCGAAAGGCCAAGGTAATCCCGGCGGAACTGCACGTGCACGTAGCTGCCGACCGGCGGATACGCTTTCCCACCCATCGAGCCGGACGTGTCGTCACCTTCATCGCAGCCGACCAGGAAGAGACCAGCACCGAGCAACAGGGTCGCGGTTTTGAGTCGGATTGATTTCATGGCTCAAGCCGCCTTCCCGCCGACGGCCGCGACGACCTTCTTCGCGGCGTCGGTCAGATCGGTCGCGGGAATCAACGTCGGCAGCTCCGCTTTCGCGCCGTTCAGGATCACGCGGGCCTTGTCGACGTTCGTCCCTTCGAGACGCACCACGACCGGCACCTTGAATCCGACCTCCCGCCCGGCTTTCACCAGCGCCTCGGCGATCAGGTCGCACTTGGCGATGCCGCCGAAGATGTTCACGAGGATGCCTTTGACCTTCTCGTCGGACAGGATGATGCGAAACGCCTCGACGGCCCCTTCCGCCGTCACCGACCCGCCGACGTCGAGGAAGTTCGCCGGCTCGGCGCCGTGGAGCTTGATGATGTCCATGGTCGCCATCGCGAGGCCGGCGCCGTTGACGAGACAGCCGATCGTGCCGTCGAGCGCGATGTAGTTGAGGTTGGCTTTCTTCGCGCGGACGTCCAGCGGCTTCTCCTGCGTCTCGTCCTCCATCGCAACGATGTCGTTATGGCGAAACAGCGCGTTGTCGTCGAAGTTAAACTTCGCGTCGATCGCGAGCAGCTTGCCGTCCTTCGTGATGACCAGCGGGTTGATCTCCGCCAGCGACGCGTCGGTCTTCGCGAACGCCTTGGCGAGTCCCATCATGATCTTCGCGGCCTCGCCGGCCATCTTGTCCTTGAAGCCGAGCTTGTACGCCAGCTCGCGGGCCTGGTACCCCTGCAAGCCGAGCAGCGGGTGCAGCGGCTCCTTGATGACTTTCTCCGGCGATTTCTTCGCGACCTCTTCGATCTCCACGCCGCCCTCGGCCGACGCGATCATCGTCACGGTATTGCGCCCGCGGTCGACGGTGATGCCCAGGTAAAATTCCTTGTCGATGTCGACGCCGGGCGCGACGATCAGCACGGAGACGGGGACGCCTTCCGGCCCCGTCTGGTAGCTGGTCATGCGGTGGGTGAGCATGAACTTTGCCGCATCACGCGCTTCGTCTGCGGATTTCACGAGCTTGACGAACCCCGCCTTCCCGCGTCCGCCGGCGTACACCTGCGCCTTCACGACGCACATCGGCGCGTTGAATTTCTTGAACGCCGCCGCCGCTTCGTCCGGCGAGCGGACGACTTCCGCCGGCGGGACGGGCACTCCCGCGTCCGCGAGGATCTGACGCGCCTGATACTCGTGAATTTTCATGGGCCGGGCAGTGTAGTCGGACAAGCGGATGCCGACAACGCCCGGTCACGCCGCGAGGGACTCGGGGGCGGGGAGGCGTGGCGCAGACGGGGAGACAAGCTGACAAGGGGACACGGTGACGGGCAGCGCCCGCGCCACGTCGTACTTCCCCGCCGGTTCGATCACCCACCTGCCCGAATTGATCTCCTCCAACGACCGATCCTTCAGCTCCCGCGCCGCGCTCACCAACTTCGGGTCGTTCTTCGCCTTCGGCTTTTTCTCGCGCGGCTTCGTCTCAATCGTTGGCGTCACTTTCGGCGGCGCGAAGCACAATCCCCCCGGCAGCGGTGCGCGCTTCGGCGGCGACTGTCCTTTGTCCTTCGTCCGTCGCCCGCTTTGCTTCGCATCAGGCAACTCACGACGAACAACCGCGTCATGCGTCGGAAGAATCAGCGGCAGATCATCACTCCAATGCACGCCCGGCGGGATCGGCAGCACGATCCGATCGGCCATCGACCCGCCCTTCGTCTGACTCGGAAACCACCACGGCGTCGCGACGTCCCCTTCGCGAATCCGCTTCTGCCAGAAGATGTGCACCCGTGCCCGCTTCTCCGAGCCCGCGCGATACGCGAGCGGCACGAACCCCATCGCTTCCCAGAACCGATTCGCCTCGATGTCCTGCGCGCACCAGCAGCAATACAACCTGCACCCGTACGCGCTGCGATCGAACTGCGCCCTGAGCAACGCCGCCCCGACAAACCCGCGCTGATGCCCCGGCTCGACGTTCATCTGGTAGACGACGCCCACGTCCTCGCGCTTCATGTACCGGTCGCTCGCCATGCAATAGCCGAGGCGTTTCTCCCGTGGCACGGGCAACCTGCCCGTGTCTTGTGTTTCATCAGAGGAAGACGAAGAACATGGGCTGGTAGCCCATGCCACGATGATTTCCCCCGCGCGGATTTTCCCCTCGATCGCGCCGCGCATCTGAAACCCGACGCGATCGCGATGCCGCTTCTGCAAGTCGTCGATCCAGTCGACGTCTTCCAGCGTGGCCGCCCCGATCTCGATCCCCTGCCGCGGCACCGGCAACGGGATCAAAGGATGAGCCACAGATGGGGCACCGATTGACACAGATGAAGACGAATTGATTTCGCTTTTATCCGTGCTCATCTGTGTCCCATCTGTGGCAAAGATCGTCTGAAGCAACGTCGCTCACGCCGTCGCGACGACCGGCCCGCCCTGGATCGTCACGCGGATCGGGTCCGAGCCGAACCCGCGTTGTCCGCGGCGTGAAACCCACGCGCACGAAATCCAGGCGGTGGCGCCGCTGGCGACCTCGTTCGAAAAAAGCACCGCCGCCACCCCGCGCGTCGCGAGCCCTTCGAACTTATACGCGCCCGGATCCGCGGCCGGCTCGTCGCCGACAAACGAGTAGACTTGTGCCCCGGCCGAGCCGAGTGGGCGGGCCCTGCTCTCGGTCCCCGCCTGCTTGATCGTGATTTCGACGAGCCGTCCGACGACGGATTTGATCGTTACCACAGGCGGAGTCATCGTGGCCGGAATGGGCGTCGGCACCGTTCGCGGCAAAAGCCCAAGTGCGACGAGCTGCTCGTCGGTCACCGTCAACGTCGCGTAAATAATTTTCGAGAGCGCGACGGCCGAGCGGCGCACATTTACGATCGCGAGATTTTTGCCTTCGATCGCGACGGGCGTGCGCGTGTCGGGCGTAATGGCCGCGGAATATTTAGCCTGAAGGATGGTATTGAGAGCGTTGAACGCCGCCTGCTGGCCGGTGGTCAACCCGTACGATGCGAACCCGGTCGCGATCAACCCGCCGAAGTTGGCAGAGCCGGCGACGATCGACGCGTCCTTGCCGTGATACCAGTTCTGAGCCATGGGGACCTTTCGTTGCGTCTGCTGAAACGCAATGCAAAGATGCCCCGCAGACCGCCGGCCGCGCGAAGGCGACGACGCCTCCGACTAAAACGACGCCCGGCTCCAATCCTCGAAGCACGGAAACACTTTCGGCCGCAACCCCCCAAAAACCCCGCAAATTTCGAAAGGAATCCCCCCCACCGCCCCACGTCCGAAAAAACCGCCGTTCCCAGCGCAACCGGGCCGTGCGCGCGTGCTCGGGAAACTTTCCCAGCGCCTATGGAAATTCCCCGGCGCCCGGCGAACTTCCCCCGCGCCTACGGAACTTTCCCAGCGCCTCGCGAACTTTCGCAGCGCCTTCGGAGCTTTCCCAGCGCCTGCGGAACCTCCCCAGCGCCTCGTGAACTTCCGCAGCGCCTGCGGGATTTCCCCAACGCCTCGCGAGGTTCCCCGGCCCTTCGCGAACTTTCCCAGCACCTCGCGAACTTCTCCATCGCCCCGCCGCCCCGCCCCGCTACGCCGCCGCCGTGCCGCACTCGGGGCAGCGGCCGGGGGTGGCGCGGAAGTCGTAGCCGCGGCTA
>JADMIO011678524.1_pt1 | contig 11983 bp, 12 predicted proteins | sample 8958161 | NCBI WGS metagenome assembly JADMIO01 (sample SAMN16585339, study PRJNA669376) | soil metagenome | isolation source: Crop rotation soil | place: USA: Cullars Rotation, Alabama | collected 2011
CACCCGAAGGTGAGCCAGTGTGATTACATTTGCGGCCTAACTGTGGCCAGTCCAGTTACGCTGGAGTCACTAGTATTTAGGTGACACTATAGAAGCGGCCGCGACAACTTGTCCACGTGGAATTCTAAGCTTAGGATCCCAATGTGCTGGAAAGGGCGGCCAGTCCATGGAAGCGCAGCAGCATGGCCAGGCAGGCCAGCCCGGTATCGACTTCCTTCCCGTGCACCTGCCCCTCAGCCAAGGATTTAAGGAATTCGCTAGAGTTCAGCTGAATATGCGGAAGAATTCAAGTATTTTGCACGACATACGTTTCATCGATCGGTAGTCCATCAGCGCAAATTCGCGCTTCCCCACCGGCCAATCGCGGAGCCGTCGCGTCACAACGATTCGGATTTTGGATCTGTCTCGCCGGCCGGGACCCGCGGCTTCATCCCTGAATCGAGCTGCGACCTATTCCAGACGGAAACAATGCGCGTGCGTGGGTGATGATGGTAGGCACCATCTCCACCAAATGCGATCGACTCCGAGAACACGGGAGGGCCGGGTGAGCGGCACCGCGCGTCAGATCCTGATCCGTGCCATTCCCGAGGCGGCAATTGCCTTCATCACCCGTTGGGAGGGCCTGCGGCTGGAACCGTATAACCGTATCGCGATTGCGTCGGGTTCTGGACCGTCGGCGTCGGCTACATAGTGACGCGCAACCGCGGTGCGCCGCGGCCGGCGCCGATCACCAGCGAAGGGGCAGATCGTCTGCTCCGCGCTGATCTGATGGTCACCGCCACCAGTCTGCTGCGTTTGATCTATGCGTCGCTGCGTCGCTGAGCCTTTCGCGTTGGTGCGGGCGCTCGACGACGTCGAGGCGGTCGATCTGGCGTTCGGCTTATACGCGTTGCATTGGTCTGGTCCCGAGGCGGCGAATGATCACGAGGGTCCGGTGCTGCCGATCGCAAAGCATCCGATTGCGATTTGCCGCGCGTCTGCCGATCGAGCCCGTGGTCGAGGATCGACCTGACCGAGCGATAGCTCAGCGCGCCGATCTCCAGGGCGCGGGCGGCCGCGGCTTCAAGCCGCTTCGGCCCGAACGGCTTGGCCAGGCGCAGGACGCCGAGGCAGGTGCGGAAGCCCTGCTCGGGATGCGGGATGCGGCCGACGCTTGAGGATCAGCGCGCACAGCGCCGCGGTCGCCGGGCCGACGGCGCCCGCCTCGGCGCGGATGCGCTCCATCGTCCAGCCGGCATGGCGGCGATGGCCGGGAAATACGATGACGTCGAATTGGCTGGCCAGCACCAGTTCCTCTATCAAGTCTCCAAATCAACCGAGCTTCCATCCAGCCTACCACCAAGCGCCGTTCGCAGTGATGAGCACGATCGGTGTCGAGATGTCGCCGGCGTCGCGCGATAAGCTGCTGACCTGGGTTGAGGACATGGCCCGGCACCGGCCCTTCACGCAATGATCGTCACGTCGACAGGCTTCCATGCTCCCCAGTTGGCACCGTTATCAATGGAGCCGCGGACGAATAGTGTGTCGGTGCCAGTTGTGTTCCCCGCCACGAACGTTAGCTCGCTGAGCTGACTAGCCATCAGGTCGACCGGCTGATTGGCTGGGGCCTCGGCACCGTTCCGCAGCAGACGACCGCTGACTGTGGTCGGCGTACCGTCCAAGAACTGGTAGCGATTGGCCCCAGCAATCCCGTTGACTAGGCTGGTCACCGCCGCCGACTGGCCAATACGTATCTGCTTCGTAGTAGCCGTCGGCGAGGCGACTGGGCCGTTGATGGTGACGTGAGCCCACGCGCTCCACACCTGGCCATCGAACGCCCGCACCTCTAGGTCGTCCCCCGTGCTGCCACCCTGGAAGCCAAGGCCGGTCGGGCTCTCCACCTCGAAGCTGTCCAGCGCCGGCTTCGGCACCTCGCCCACCAGGAAGAAGCCGCTGCTGGCGCCAGGCGTGTTATCGCGAAGCTGGTAGCGAGTGATCGTGTGGTTCTCCACGTCGCTGACCGAGAACAGCATCGAGGCCTGCTTCACCGTGCCGGCGGCAATCGCCTCGCTGTTCGCCGTGATGACCGGCGCCTTGTCGGCAACCGCGCTCACCATGAAGCTCACCGCCTGCCGGCGCCAGACGATACCGTCATAAACGTTGAGCAGCAGCTGGTCACTACTGCCGGCCGCACCGGCACGGAAGGTCCCACCACTCAGTGACGACAGCGCCACCTCGCTGTTGGCCAACTGCTCGATCCCGTTCACCCGGATGCTGCCACCACCCGCCGTCAGATCGGTGATGTGGTACCCCGTCGGGTTGTCGCCCTCCGCATCCCAGACCGAGAACAGGCTGGCGAGCGGGACTTCGCTGCCTTGGGTCAGCACAATGTTCGGTGCCGTGATGACGGTCTCGGCGTTGTCCGGCGCCACCACCCGTACCTTCTGCCACGCGGTCCACGACAACCCATTCGAAGCCCGCAGCTCAAAGTCGGTCTGCAGGTACCCTGCCTCGAAGGTCACCCGGCTCAGCTCCGCCTTGGTCAGGCTGATCACCTGTAGTGCCGGCTGCGTCCGACCGTCCAGCACGACCCGCGCCGCCGGCCAGTCATTCAGCGCCCGGAACTCGAATAGCGTCGCGTCCGAGCTGACCGTGAAGATGTTCGCCGCCGACAGCGCGCCCAGGTGCCCGACGGTCGTGTTCTGCACCGTCAGCACCGGCGGCGGCCCGGCCACTGCGGTCACGCTGAAGGTCGTTGATGCCCCCCAGACGATGCCGTCATAGGCCTGGACGCGGATCTGGTCGACGCTCCCGGCCGCGCCCGCCTCGAACGTGAGGCCATTGAGCGAGGTCACCGCGATCAGTTCCCCGGCCGCCCGCTCGACCCCATTCACCCGAATGCTGCTGCCGCCCGGTGACAGGTCCCAGATGTAGATCGCCGCCGGTGTGTCGCCTTCCTGGTCGGTCCAGGAGAACAGGCTGGTCAACGCGATCTCCGCGCCCGCGAGCTGGGTCTGGTCGCTGACCTGGATCACCGTGGCGTGGTTGTCCGGCGCAGTGACGCGCACCTTCTGCCATTCGCTCCAAGTCGTGCCGTTCGAGGCGCGCAGCTCGAAGTCTGTCTGTAGGTAGCCTACCTCGAACGTCAGTCGCGAGAGCTGATCCTTGGTCAGCTGGATCACCGTCAGTGCCGGCTGCTCGCGTCCGTCCAGCACAACCCGGGCAGCCGGCCAACCGTTCAGGGCGCGAAATTCGAATCGGGTCGCGTCTGACCTTGCATTGAACACGTCTGCGGCAGCCAGCGCGCCCAAATGTGCGACGTTGGTATCGGTCACAGTGACTAGTGGCGCGCTGGCGAGCGACGACGGCGCCGCAACGACCGTAGCGTTGATGGTCAGGGTCTGGTCAGGCAGCGCTCCGGCGTAGCCTCCGGCATTTGTCCCAGTGGAGCGCAGGACGATGGTCTCGCTGAAGTCACCAATTGCGGCCGTGCTCAGGGTCACGCCGAACGCGCTGCTCGCCTGCTGTGCCCCGAGATTGCTGAACCCCTGAGGGCCGGTATGGCTGAACGGCCCGGTGCCGCTTGGTACTACCAAGCTACCTGATAGCGAGTCAGAGAGCCCGCTGGCGGCGTTTAGCACAGCAAGACTCAAGCTGACCGATCCAGTGCCCTGCTGCAGCTGCCCCAGGTCGACAGTGATGGCATTGCCGTTCTGCGTCAGCGTCCCAGCACCCGATAGCTTCTGGATCGTCGCCTTGGCGTAGTTGTTGACCGTGGCATTTACCACCACGACCTGCTGACCGAGATTGGTCGAACCTAGCCCTGCTGCCGCACCATCCGACACGAAGCGCAGGGAAACAGTGCCCGACACTACGCCTGGAGCTATGGTTGAAAACCCGATGTGAAGTCCGGTCCCACTGCTTCCGGGGGCAATACCGCCGATCGAGCCTGTGACGGTGATGTCGCCAGATTCACTCACCACTACCCCTGTCAGGGATTCGGAGTAGCCATCCGCGATTGCCGTGTTGCGGATCGTCAGTGACCGCTGTCCAGCATCGCCCACATGCACGATGAGGCTGGTGGGGAACGGGTCTATCGACACATGGGCCAATCGATACACGTCACCGGAAATGTTCACGGTTCGGCTACCGAGTGGCGTGTTACCGAGACCACTAGTGCCGCTGCCGTCCGAGACCAACGTGACGGTCGCGCTTCCCGCCGTATGGCCCGCAGCCTGGGTGGAGATGCCGACAGTCAGCGCCGAGCTGTCTGCCGCGCCCGGCGCCAAGAGGCTGAATGCTCCCGATGCAGAAATCCCGGATGCCGCGGTGTTGATGGTGGCGCCGAGCCTCTCAGAGAACCCGTCTGGTGCGGCGGTATTGCGTATGCTCAGTGCCTTGCTGGCAACATCACCCACGTGGGCAACCAAATGCACCCCGGGCAAGACGGCGTCCGTGCTGGCTACGCGGTAGACAGTCCCAGAAACACCGATCGTCTGGGACAGCAGCGAAGTGATACCTAGTTGGCTCGATCCGGTACCGTCGGAAACGGGATTGACAGTCGCAGTACCCGCTTTGAATCCCACGGTCGATGTATCGATGCCGACAACCAGATGTGTCGAATCGCTTGCTCCTGGAGCCACCAGGCTTGCCGAGCCGGAGATAATCACGCCAGCGGAGGCAATCCCGGCAGCCGCCGTGAGGTATTCAGAAAAGCCATCGGCGGTGGCAATGTTTGTCACCGTTAGTGCCCGGATCGCCGTATCACCGATATGGGCGACAAAATTGTTCGATAACGGACCGACGGCAACGCTTGCCAGTCGGAACACATCCCCTGCGACTGTGATCGAACGACTGCTCAAGGCAGTGACGCCCAGGCCACTAGTACCAGCGCCGTCGGAGCTGAGGACGACTGTTGCCGTACCGCTTTTGCGGCCGGCGGTAGCGGCGTCGATAGCCACGGTTAGACTGGAGCTATCGGTCGCGCCGGCGTTCAGCAAGGCAAACGCACCCGCCCCCAGAACGCCGGGGGAGTTAGCGCTGACCTGGGCGCTGAGCTTTTCCGAAAATCCGTCGCCCGCTGCGATGTTGCGGACCGTGATAGTCTGCGTTGCAGGGGTGCCTACGTGACGATTGGCGAAGGTCACGGAGGTCGGCGTCAGGATGCTTGCCTCGGCCAGGCGGTACACGTTGCCGGAGGCAGATATACGCTGACCTGGCAGGGCCGTCGTGCTGGCAGCACCGTGTGAAGCGAAAGCAAGGTCAAGGAAGCCAGTCTTCGCGCCGGCTGCGCTGGTATCGAGCGAAAGGGTAACGCTGCTAGTGTCGGTCTGACCGGGCGCCAGCTGGGCGATTGAACCGTGCGCCGTAACATTGCCGCCTACGCCACTGATCGCAACATCGAGCGCCTCCGTCGCATTGATGCCATTGCTCGCGCTCAGCGTACGATCGGCGCTCTGACCGACATGCAGATTGCCGAATGAGAGGGACGTCTGGGTGTTGAGCGTCGGCTGCGCAAGCACGGTCGCCGGTATCACGGTACCGGTGATGGTCCAGACTTGATCTGGCAAGGCGCCATTGTAGCCACTGGAGTTCGAGCCGTCGGCGTGGAGCGTGATGGTTTCGCTGAAGGTGCCTGTCGCCGTAGTGCTGAGTGACACCGTCAGTCCGCCGTCAATCTGCTGGGCTCCTGACGGTGCCCCGATTTCTCAGCCGGGCATCAGGTTAGCTTTCCGGCCTCTTGACGGTGCCCCGATTTCTCAGCCGGGCATCAGGTTAGCTTTCCGGCCTCTGACGCGCCCAGCAGGCCGGGGTTAACCCCGGCCTGCTGGGCGAACTCGTTCGGCGTGCGGTCACCGAGCGCCGAGTGAGGTCGGCTCTCGTTGTAGAACACCCGCCACGCCTCGATCTTGCCCCGCGCGTCGGCCAGCGACAAGAACCAGTGCACGTTCAGGCACTCTTCCCGGAAGCGTCCGTTGAACGATTCCACGAAGGCGTTGTCGGTCGGCTTGCCGGCTTGCCAGGCCGGCTGAAGTCCAGCGTGACACCACGCGCGTAGGCCCAGCGGTCCAGCGCGTTCGAGACGAACTCCGGGCCATTGTCGGCCCGAATGCGCCGCGGCACGCCGCGACGGGCAACCACGGCGTCCAGCTCCGCCACCACCTGCTCGCCCTTGATGCCCTGATCGACCGCGATCGCAAGGGCCTCCCGGGTGTACACGTCGAGAAGCGTGAGCGCACGCAGCCGCCGGCCGTCGAACAGCGCGTCGGACACGAAGTCCATCGACCAGACTTCGTTCGGCGCCATGGCCGGGGCACGTTCGGCGCGGTGTGCGGCGCTGACATGCCGGCGCGGCCGCTTGATGCGCAGGTTCAGGCCTTCCTCGCGATACAGCCGGCGCACGCGCTTGTGGTTCACTGGCAGTCCCTCACGGCGGAGCGCAATCCAGATGCGTCGATAGCCGTAGCGCACCCGTGCTGCGGCGATCTCCTTGATGCGATGGCGCAGGAAGGCCTGGTCGTCGCGCTGCGAGCGGTAGCGGTGGCTCGACCGGTCGAAGCGCAGGGCCGCACAGCCCCGCCGCTCGCTCACCTGCCAGGCATCCTGCAGATGCCGGACCAGCGCGCGGCGACGGCCAGGCCTCAGAGCTTTTTTGCAATCACGTCCTGCAGCATCGCCTTGTCCAGCGACAGGTCGGCCACCAGCTGCTTCAGCTTGCGGTTCTCCTCCTCGAGCTGGCGCAGCCGGCGCAGCTCGGCCACGCCCATACCGCCGTACTGCCGCTTCCAGCGGTAGAACGTCTGCTCGCTGATTCCCATCTTGCGGATCACCTCCGCCACCGCCGTCCCGGTCTCCGCCTGATGCAGCGCGTAGGCGATCTGCTCCTCGGTAAAACGCGACTTCTTCACGGCCAGCCCTCCCCCCTTCAAGGGTCAAAACCCAGCCGGAAAACTAACCTTCACCCCGGAGGAGAAAACAGGGAGGACGTCAGCACTTGCAGTGATAGTTGGACTGACGATAGCCACATCGGCGCAGGGCGCGATTCTTGACCTCGGCTCTTACACACGGGACACGGAGACAGGTTTGGATTGGCTGGATCTGAACCAGTCGATCAATCGCACCTATGGGCAACTGCAAACCGCTTTCGGCAGCAGTCAACCATTTGCTGGCCACCGAGTCGCGACCGGAAACGAGGTGATGACATTCCTGAGCCACAATGGCGTTGTACCTGCGGGAACTCAGTTCAACCCTGACAGCTTCTACAATCAAATTGATGCAGTCCCGGCTACGGTCATGAACTCCTACATGGCGAAGACCGGGATCACATCGGCATCCCCGTGCGAAGGTCCGGGGACATGCATCAATCTCCAGACTGCCTTTGCGGCGCCTGCGCCAAAGTCGGGCGTAACCGTCGTTCCCGTGTTCAATCTGATTCAGTATACGCCCCTCTTTGTGCCGCAGGGCTTGATCCAATCGAATGCAGTGCAGGTCGGGACGGAGGATCCGGGGTACGCAGGGCTGAGCAACTTCCAGTCAGGTGCATTCGCCGGCTGGTACGTCGTGCAGAACAGCGGCGCAACGCCAAGCAATCCGATCCTCCCCACACTCTGCCAGCCAGGCACCCTGTGTTTCAACGGACTGCCGGTCCGAGGACGGCGGGCAGTCGGCGGCACACCAATTTATTTCGATCCTGTCGTTGCCACTGGGTACACCTTTGAAAGCCACAACGCGCTCAACTTCCAGACTGTGCTGATTCCCAACGCCTATGGCGACGGGTCGTTCGACCTCTTCCTGTTTGACGGTACGAAGTATGTCGACAGTGGCGTCGACCTAACGGCTGGCACTGAGTTCGATTTCGCAACACTCGGCTTCGTGGATGGCGTATCGCGCTTCTCGCTTCGTGGCATCGAACCCGCGGCAAATGTCGATCCCAACGATCCGATCGGCTTTGTCACCGGCCTCGGATTCTCGGATGACGGCACCAGCGATTTCAGCATGACGCCGATCACCTTCGACACCGACGCGACGGGCGTGCCGGAGCCCGGCACGCTGGCGCTGCTCGCTGCTGGTCTTGTCGGAATTAGCGCGCTGCGCCGCCGCACCCGGAGCTGATCATGCGGTATACCGCCCAGCTCTTCCTTGCCGCGTTGCTGCTCGCTGGCACGCAACAGGGGCACGCCCAACAGGTCACGCCTGAAGCGATCCGCGCCGCTCTCGCCGGCAACTCGACCGTGTCCGTCATCGGCACCCAGCGAGGCGATCCGATCAGGGTGACGGCCTTCTATGCCCCCGACGGCACCATCCGGGCGCGGTTCTCGGCGGCGCGCGAGCGCGATGACAGCGGTACCTGGGAGGTCACGGCGGAGAACAAGATCTGTTATCAATGGAAGGAAACCTTCGGCGGCGTAAAGCGCTGTGGCGTGGTTACCGCAATCCATGCCGACGCCATGGACTACCAGACCTCCGATGGGAATCCGGCAAACTCGCGCATTTTGAAGGGCAATCCGAACGGCTTGTGAGAAAGCCAGATCGTCGCCGTGATGCGACGGACAGTGCTGATCGTCTTGACCAGCGCTCAGGCTGAGAGCAGCCAGGCTTACGGCGCGGCCGCCATCGCGCCGACGGGTTCTAGGTATCGCTGGCGAACCACGCGCGCTGCTCCGCCCAGGCCACCGGAAACGGCGCCGTGAGTCGGGCCAGAGTCAGCGCGCGGCTGTGGGTGCCGTCTAGAATTCGCTCGACCAAGTCCGGAGCCAGCAGCGTCAGCCGCAGCACCCTGCTGACGTAGGATGAGTTGATCTTCTCCGCCACGGCGATCTCCCCGACGGTGGCACCGACTCCGATCTCGGCCTCAACACCAACTGATCGAGATGGTGTTTCGACGCTCGTCGCACACAGCGGCGCTACCATCGTGTAAGACCCGCCGCCATCAGTGTCGGTGCATTTGCCAATCGCCGGCGCACAATCGGCCATCAAAGGAACTAGCTATTGCACAGTTTGCCTATTTTGCCTATTTTGCCAATAGGAGGGTTGCGATGAGCACGGTGAAGCAGGCCAATCCAGCCAAGATCGCGCTGACCAGGGCTATCGAGAGCAAAGTCGAGCGGATGAATATGGCCCGACTGATCGAGCTTGCCGCGGCCTTGAAGGTTGCCGTACCTGCCGCTGCGAAGGCCATGCGCGCACACGAGCGGAAGCCGCTGGCGCGTTCGTCTGCCGGCGAAGCGAGAGTTCTCAAGGGAAGCGGGATCGGCGCTGTGGTTTCGGCATCGGAAGGAAGCAGACTTCTCGATGCAATCACCATCGACGACGATACTGCGGACTGGACCGAGAGCGGTCTGGTGGGGGCCGGCGAGCTGGTTGAACGGCTCAGGATTTCGCGTGGTACGCTCGATAATTGGCGGAAGGCGAACAAGATCGTCGCACTGCGGAAGGGATTGCGGAATTTCCTCTATCCGTTGCGGCAATTCGAACGACGGAGACCGGTTCCAGGTCTGGAGCGCGTGACGCCATTTTTTTCATCGCCTGAAGAAGCTTGGGAGTGGCTGGTCGCGCCCAATCGTATGACCAATGGTAGGCCACCCATTGAGAAGCTCCGTGATGGTGATGTTGCGATGGTGGCAAGCGCGGCGGAAGGCGCGTTTGACTACGCGTGAAAATTGTCACCCCGAAGCTTCGCGAGCGAGTGATCAGCGCTCGGCTCGCGGACTGGCCGCGCATCCTGCCGAGCCGGCATCGGGCGAGTCCTGCCGACGCGGGATTGGGATCGAGCCGCTTCTCAAGCCCAACGCGAGCCTTCAGGGTCCTGTATGCGGCAGACAATTTCCCGACCGCCTTCGCGGAAGCGGTCGTGCGCGATCGCTTCGAAGGCAAGACGAAACGCTTCCTTTATCGGCCGCATCTCGATCAGTTGTGCGTAACTGCGATCAGCTCGAGCCGCGCACTGACGCTGCTCGATCTGACGGGAGCCGCCGCTTACGAGGCAGGCATCGATACAGATGCCAACCGTGCTCGCGTCCATACCTCAGGACAGGCACTGTCCGAGGCGGTGCATACCGAGATGCCGGACGTCGACGGTATCCTTTTCAATTCGCGCCTGACCACGGGAGGCTGCGTCGCCATATACGACCGGGCCTTTTCCGCACTTTCTGGCACACCGCCGATCGCGTTGCTTCGCTCGGTGCTGTTGCCAGCCGAACTTACGCGCCTTGGCGTGACTGTCCGCCGTGCGCGTGGCTTCGCAATCCCATGATGCTCATTGGTCAGTGCGCGTAAGGTTTCCGAGCGGAACAGGCGACTGCAAACCGCGCCACGCCGTCATCGGCCGCCGAGCCCCTGGCCGCTACCTGCTCAGACCACCCCCTCCTTCCGCAACCCCGCCACCGCCGCGCCATCCATCCCAAGCCAATCCCCCAGCACCTCGGCGGTGTGCTCGCCGAGCAGCGGCGCCGGCTTGATCGCGGTTGGCACGCCGTCGAAGCGGACCGGCCAGGTCGGCATGGTCATCGTGCGCTCGCCATGGGTCATGGTCTGCAGGATCTGGCGCTCGCGGAAGCTCGGCTCGTTGATGAGGTCCATCGAATCCAGCACCGCGCCGGCGGGGACGCCGGCCGAGCTCAGCTGGGCCATCGCCTGGTGCTTGGTGCGCCCGCGCGTCCATTCCGAGACGATGGCGTCGACCTCGGCCTCGTGCTCGACGCGCGCTTGCGACGTCGCGTAGCGCGCGTCGCCGATCAGCTCCTCGCGGCCGATCAGCTTGAGCAGGCGTGGCCAATGCTCCGGGTTGGCGCGGCTGGTCAGCAGGTAGACATAGTCATTGGGACCTTCCGGCTTGCACGGATAGATGCCGCTCGGCGGGTTGTTGACGAACGGCCGGCGCGGCGCCGCGGCGCCGGTGCGGGCGTGGGTGACGAACATGCCGCGGGTGTAGTGCATGACGGAGTCCTGCATCGCCACCTCGAGCCGCCGGCCCTTGCCGGTGCGCTGGCGCTCGAACAGCGCGGCTACGATCGAGAACGCCATCAGCATGCCGGTGCCGGTGTCGCCGATGGTGCAGCCGGGCTTCACCGGCCGGCCGTCGCGCTCGCCGGTGACGCTCATGGCGCCGCCGGCGGCTTGCGCGATCGGGTCGAAGGCGAGGCCCTTCTGGTACGGGCTGCCCTCGCCGAAGCCCTTCACCTGGGCGTAGATGATCTTCGGGTTGAGCTTGCTGATCACGTCATAGCCGAGGCCGAGCCGCTCGACCGCGCCGGGGGCGAAGTTCTCGGCGAACACGTCGGCCTGCTTCGCCATCTGCTTGACCAGCTCGAGGCCGCGCTCGGATTTCAGGTTGACGGTGAGCGAGCGCTTGTTGGCGTTGTAGATCATGAAATAGTAGGCGTCGGTGCCGAACGCCATGCGGCCGGCCTCGCCACCGTCCGGATTCTCCACCTTGGCGATGTCGGCGCCCATCCAGGCGAGCGCCTCGGTGCAGGTGGGGCCAGCCTCGAACTGGGTCAGGTCGAGCACACGAATGCCCTGGAGACAGCCGGGGGATGCAGGGGTCACGGTCATGGGACACTCCTTGCCATCGCGATGAAACCGTCAGGCCGCCATACTACCTGATTGCGCGGCGGTAGAGCGCGTCGCTGAAATCCGGCGCCACCTCGCCCAGCATGCGGCGGCGCAGCGTCTCGAGGTCGGCCTGGAACAGGTCGGCGCTGATCCGGCCGACGATCACCGGAATGTCGCGCTTCATGCTGGGCACATCGCCGATCGGCAGGCCGAAGCTCAGGAAGCCGGCCGGATTCTGCACGTGGATGTGGCGCAGCAGCGGCGCGCTGCCCGGCGTTCTCTCCAGCAATTCGTGCCCGGCGCCGAGATAGGGATGCAGGCCGAGCGTCGCGTGGGCTTCCGCCGGCGGCGGGGTGTAGCGGTCACGCCAGAGCAGCGCCTGGCCGGCGAAATCGCCGAGCTCCGGCCGCGACATCAGCTCCGGCGAATAGCCAGTGGCGGCGATGACGAA
>JADMIO011014823.1_pt1 | contig 11982 bp, 2 predicted proteins | sample 8958161 | NCBI WGS metagenome assembly JADMIO01 (sample SAMN16585339, study PRJNA669376) | soil metagenome | isolation source: Crop rotation soil | place: USA: Cullars Rotation, Alabama | collected 2011
GGTCCTCGCCTTTCAATACTTTGTCAACGAAGGCAAAATTAACCAGGTAAGACTGGTGGATACGGAAAAAGCGTTCGGTGGGCAGCGTTTCTTCAAAAAACCGGAGTGGTTTACTGACCATGACCCGTTTGTCCGGGGCGTGATATACCGTTGAGTAGTTGCCTTCGCCGGCAATGTGCGCGATATGGGCCACTTCGATCACGTGGTATTCGCCGGACACGCTGAGAACGATTTTCTCGAAACTTTCCGCGCGCACCGACTCCCGGAGCAGCTCGTAGCGCAGGCGAACGGATTGCTCCCGGAGTTGCAGTTTTTCAATGGCTTCCACGAGCGCTTCGGGTCCGATGGGTTTTAACAGGTAATCAATGGCGTTATAGCGGAAGGCCTTCAGGGCAAAATCGTCGTGTCCGGTGGTGAAAATCAGGTGTCCGTGGAAATCGCTGAGTTGATCGAGGGCATCGAACACCGAACCGTCGCGCAATTCGATGTCCACGAAAACCAGATCGGGCTGCAGCGACCGGATACGGTCGAGGGCTTCTCCGACCCCTGCGGCTTCGCCCAGCACCCGTACCTGCGGACAGTATTCGCGCAGCAGCGTTTTCAGCAGACTGGCGGCCGCCGGCTCATCTTCCACGATGAGGGCTTTCCACCAGGCGGTGGCGGAGGGTGTTGCTTTTTTCTGATCGGTTACCATCATTTGAGCTGAATCGTCATGGTCACCAAGAGGCCTTTTTCGAGGGGAATAATGCGTAAATCGGCGGGATCGGTGCGCCCATTCCAGTAGGCCAGTCGCTCGCGGGTCATAGCGATGCCCCTGGATTGGTGGAGTTTATCGGTTTTGCCGGTTGGGCCGGCTCCATCGTCCTGGACGGTCACCACCAAATGTCCGTCCATTTTACGGAATATCACCTTGAGACGCGAAATGTTACCGTGTTTAAACGAATTTTCCACGAAAGGTTGCACCAGCATGGGCGGCAATTCCACGTCGAACGGCACAATATCCGGGGCCACCTCGATCTGGTACTGGACGCGTTGCCCGGTACGCAGGCACTCGAGTTCCAGGTAGTGCCGGAGGGCAGCAATCTCGTCGTCGAGGCCAATGGTCGTTTTTCCGGTGAAATGCAGCACCGCGCGGGTCAGCTGGGCAAAGCGGGAGACGTAGCGCATGGCGTTTTCCTTATCGCCCTCGGCAATAAGGCTTTGGATTGAATTGAGGCAATTAAAGATGAAATGTGGGTTCATCTGGGCCTGCAGGGCGCGGGTTTCCAGCTCAGCCAGGCGGGCGTTCAGCGCGGTGCGCCGCTGCTCCTTGACGCGGACGGTGCGAATGCGCCACTGGGCCAGGGCGCCGGCGCCGGCCAGCATAGCCAGCACCAGCAGGCTCAGGAACCACCAGCTGCGGTAAAAGAACTCTTCCGACCGGATGCGCAGCGTGAACGGCGTCTTCGTCCAGTTGCCCTGGGCATCGGTGCCGCGCAGGTGGAGCACATACTCCCCGGCGGGCAGCCGGTTGTAGCGCAGGGTATGCGTGGAGCCGAGGGAGGTCCAGTCTTTTTCCTGGCCTTCCAGCCAGACCGAAAACCGGTTTTTCTCGGGCTGGGTATAGTCGGTCAGCATGAAATCCAGTTGAAAGTAGGACACTTCCGGTTCGATAACCAGTTCCTCCAGCGTGCCCAGCCCCACCGTTTGTTCCTCCAGCCGCCCCGCCTGCCCGGAGTACTTGGTCAGTTTGGTCAGGCAGATATGGCCGGCCGGCTTTTGTCCCAGCAGGTCGGGCAGGTAGAAGGCATTCAGTCCGTTGATCGTGCCGAAATAGAAACGCCCGTTTTCATCTTTATAAAAACTGTAACGGTCGAACTCGTTGTCGGTGAGACCGTCATGCCGATAAAAATTGCCGATGATGTGGTTGGCCGGGTGGTAATAGTTCAGCCCGAGGTCGGTACTGAGCAGGCAGCCGCCCTGACCGTCGGGTAGCAGCCCGCAGACCTGGTCATTGCTCAGACCCTGGCTTTTGTCCACGATTTTCAGGGCGGCGGGCTGCGGCAAGCGGCTGCCGGAAATCTGTTTTTGAAAGGAGAGGATGTTCAGACCGCCTCCGCCGGTGCCTACCCACAGGGTGCCGGCTTCGTCTTCGTACAGGGCCAGCACGGTTGGATGACTGAAGTTGAGGGCGGCTACCTCCGACCGGGCGCCGTAGAGGCCGGAGCTGCGCCGCTCCATATCCACGGCCACCACGCCCTCGTTCGTGCCGATCCACAGCAGTCCGGGCCGGAACCGGCTGGCCAGGATATACTTTGGGAAGCGTTTGGCGAAGGGATTGACGCCGTCGGCATCCCGGTACGCGGTATATTTTTCGGTGCGCGGGTCGAAAATGACGATCTCTCCGCCCTTTTCATCCGACCGGAACAGGAGGCAGAAACGACCGTCGGGGCGCCGGTGGAAGGTGACCAGGCGACCGTCCAATGGCCAGCTGCGGGTGGTTTTGCGGACCAGATCGTACCGGTGCAGGTTATAGTGGGCCTCGTCGGTACAGCCCATGCCCCAGAGGTAGCCGGCCGGGTCGTAGGCCAGTGCGGCTCCCGAACAGGTCAACGCAATCGGCTGGCCGCTGGCGTCGGTCAACACCAGGGTATCGAGCCGGTTGGTGCGCATATGCAGCTGGTACCAGTAGCGTTCTTCGAGGGCAAAAAATATGCGGTCGCGCCCGTCACCGGTAATGCTACGCACGATGTCGCCAAACTGGCCCGGTCTGATCGAACGGGTGAGATATTGTTGGATGCCCTTGTTTTTCAGGAAGATCTTGTACATCCCGGTATAGGTGCCGAGAAAAACCTGACGTTCGAAGTCCTGTCCGAAAACATCCAGGATCTTATCCTCCACCTTTAGCAGGGCGCCGGCATCGAAGTGTTCCCCATTGGCGCGCAGGCCAAGCAACCTGGAAAAAGTGTACCGGTCATCGGGGGTGGGGCAGGCAAACAGCAGCGTGCCCTTTCCGTCTTCCCAGAGGCGCGTAAAGTATTCCTGAGCGGAAAACCCCGTCCAGGGCCCGAGCCGGGCCGCAGAGTCTGCCCCTTTCGGAAATAGATATACCCCAGGTCTGTTTTTGAACGACAGCCAGAAGCGTCCTTGCCCGTCTTCGTAAAAAATGGCGGGTTCCCAATCGTCCGCGGGTGGCGGAGCAGCCAGCCCACGCCGGTTTTTTGGCAAATTAAACGATTGATTATCAAATTTTTGTAGCATGAAGCCCCGGTTATCCAGCCGGAAAAGTCCGTGCCGGGAACCATGCACCCAGAAATCGCCGGTCTTCGATTTCAGCAGTCTGAACTGCTCGGAAGCCGCCGCTGCCCAGGGTAGGGAAGCCAGCTTTTCAAAGCGGTGGCGGTCGTTGAGTCGCCAGATCAACAGGGCGTCCGGCAGGGAAGAGAGCACCAGAAAATCGCCCTGTTCCTCCATGTACAGACTGCGTACCACTCCCTGCAATCCAGTGCTGTCGTTCAGGAAGACCTGGCGGCAGTCGAACCGGTCGGTATGAAACAGGTCAATAAAATCGAGATTGCCCCGGTAGCTGACGTAGAGATGCGCATCCGCCGATTCGCCGATCTGGGCTATATCCCGGCCGTGGAGGCGTTGGGCGCTGTCAACCCGGACGTGATACGGCTGAAAGCCATAACCGTCGAAGCGCTCCAGATGCAGGCCGGTAGCCAGCCACAGAAAGCCGCGGAGGTCGCGGTGAATGTCCCGGATCTCCTGATTGGACAGGCCTTGTTCGAGCGACAGACGCTCCGTACGCTCTAGATCCAACTGAGCGCATAGCCGGTCCGGCGACCCCAGCAAGCCGGCCAATAACAATGTCCTTACCCAAACATGCAGCATTTTGATCGGGTTGTCAGGCGAAACTACAATGGTCAGGGCAGTGTTATGTCCTTCGCAGTTTTTACTGACACAAATATGTAACAGACATCTTGCAGGTCGGTCATTCGCCGCGGGAAAATCGCTGTTATCCGTCTTTCAGGTCCCCTTCGAAGCCGGTTTTACCGGATTTACATTATTTGCGACCGGATTTACAATGAACTTATCCATACACGCAGGCTATCATTATACTTGTAGCCAGAAATCTGCTGCTTATGCCAGCACTCTGGCCGACTAATAATTCCCTGCCAAAGTTTCGGCTACCCCTGGACAAACACGGTCCGTTCATGCTTTGAATGGGCGACCAAATGAAAACTTTTTTTTCCAAAAACATAGCGATCTGGCGACCCTTGTTGCCGCTTTTCCCTAGCTGCTCCCTCCGGCTTTGGGCGGCATGCTCAGGCATTATCCTAGATACCGACAGCAAGGCTGGGGGCTGTACCCTAACCCGCCTTTTTCTAACCTCTTAAATGCTTACCGGAATGAAAGATCTTTCCCCGGGAAAAGCCGTGGCGACTCTGCCCTGGACCTTAGCCCTGGTCACCTTGTGCGGCTTGTTTTTTATAGATGGGTTGTCGGCGCAAGGCGGCGGATGCGGCCACGTCGCTTATACTTTGCAGGACTATGAACCTTGCCGTTACCGCCTGCACGTCAACAATACCTCCGAGTGTTATACCGCACTCCGGATACTGCTGGATGCCGGAGAATTCGTGGACGGGACCGCCAGTGCACAGACCGGATGGAGCGCTACGCTGACCAGTCCGACCGAACTCTCGCTCACCCACGTCAGCGGGATCATACCGCTGGGGGAGAGCACTCCGGTGACCTTTCGCCTGCCACCCAACGTCAGCCCGGTACTGACGGTGCTATGGGACTATTTCTGTCCGCTTGGCGAGGGTTGTTTTGCCGAGATCCCCATCATGGCCTGCTCCGACCCCGGCGATGCCAGCATCACCGGGGTGAAATACCGGGAATGCGGGGGCAATACCTACATAAATCAGCCGGTGCTGCTGGCCTGGCCTGTTGACCTGGTGGATGGGAACGGAAACGTCATTGCGGGCCAGCAAACCGGCGCCGACGGCAGCTATGCTTTTTACGATTTGCCGGCCGGACAATATATCGTAAGAGAAGCAACACAAGACGGATGGACGGCCAACATCCCGGCTAACGGGCAGGTGGCAGTAAGCCTTAACCCTTCCGAACACGTCGTACAAAATTTTGGGAATTGCCCGACGTGCTCCTGCGATTCGATTTACTTAGACGTCAGTCAGCAGGAGGGTAGCTCGGACACGTCCACCCATGATCTGACGATTGCCAATAGCCAGCCGTATTGTTTCAGTTTCATCACGGTTAAAGTGGATTCCGGCCAGTTGATCAGCCAGGAACTGCTCCTGCCGGGTTGGACAGTTGCTCTACAGGGGCCGAACCTACTGCGACTCAACCCGCCCGGCCCCCTGCTGCCAGGTGAGGTTACCGTGCCGCTGCGTTTTCGGATCGGTGGCGCGGGGACGCACCAGGTGGTCGTTACCGCGTACTGGAACAACGGCCTGGGCAACGTGGCCTGCCCGCGGCTTTTTGGTTTTCCGGGTCCGCTGATCAAACTGCCCTGTGCCTGTCCGGGCGCTATACCCGGCCTCAACCTGCTAGACAATGGAAATTTCTCGGCGGGGCCTTTCGGGTTTTCTTCCGGGTTGTCTTTTAGCGGCAGTTGCGGCAGCGGTAGTTATGGCGTGCAAACCAACTTCAACGGTTTTTGCCCGGGTTGGCCGTCGTTGCTCGATCATACCAGTAATACGCCTCCTGCCAGCCGAAAGTTTCTGATCATAGATGGAGAAAGCTTCGGTACGCAACCCACCGTGCTGTGGGAAAGCCAGGTCTTGCTGGCGCCAAATACCAACTATTGTTTCTCCTTTTGGTGGGCCAGCGTCCGCCCCACCTCCCAGCAATCGTTTCCGATCTCTATTGATATTGTCAACAGCCTCACCAACCTGCCCATCGCTAACCTGGGAACGCAAACCATTGCCCAAACCCCGGCCGCCACCTGGCAACAAAGCAGCTTTGTCTGGAACTCCGGTAATATTGCCGGCAGCCGTCACATCGCCCTCCGGCAACTGACCAGCGGTCCGGAACGCGATTTCGGTATAGACGACATTTGTATGCGGGAGACGGAGGGCTGTACGGCTGATTTTTCCTTTCAAACCAACTGTTTAAACGCACAATTCACCAACCTGTCCCAACCCGCCTCTGGGCTGACCTATTCGTGGAATTTCGGCGATAACCAGACCTCTACGCAGCCCAATCCCAGCCATCCCTACACGACCTGCGGCACGTACAACGTCTGCCTGAATATTTCAGGGCCAGGTTGCACCAAACAGATCTGCAAGTCGGTGACGATTACGGACAATGTGCCGCCGGTAGCGGTATGCGTTCCGGCGTTCGGGGTGACGCTGAATGCCAATTGCACCTACGCCGTCACCGCCGCGGCCATCGACGGCGGTTCTACGGACAATTGTCAGATCGTTTCCAAGGTCGTTACGCCCACCACGCTCAACGGCTGCGGTTTTTTCCCGGTCACGCTGAAGGTCACCGACCAGTGTAATAACATGAGTAGCTGCACCACGACCGTTCAAACGACGGAAGTTGTGCCGCCCGTTATCAACTGCCCACCGGGATTTCAGCAGGAGTGCAACGGCAACCTGCCGCCCAGTCTGACCGGCACGGCTACCGCGACCGACAATTGTACGGCAACCTCACAAATTGTTATCACCTACACGGACCTGCTTTCCGGTACGCCCGGCTGCGACGATTTTGTACGCCGCACCTGGAAGGCCGTGGATGCCTGTGGTAATTCGGCTACCTGTCAGCAAATCATTTCGGTACACGACGACGTGCCGCCGGTGATCACCTCCTGTCCGGCACCCATCACCGTTGCCGGCACGATCAACGCGCAGGGCAACTGCGTTGCCGCGGTAAATATGGGTACGCCGACGGCCACCGACAACTGCTCCCCGGGCGTGACGTTCACCAATAGTTTCAACGGGACGGCCAACGCCAGCGGAACCTACCCCGGCGGTACGACTACCGTGGTCTGGACGGGCACGGACGGCTGCGGAAATACTACGACCTGCTCGGTGATAGTGATGGTGGTAAACTGTGCCTGTACGGCCGATTTTACCTTTCGAACCCTCGACGATTGCGGCAGGTTCGAATTCACCAACCAGGCCACCGGCCCGGGCGCACTGACGTCCGTTTGGAATTTCGGCGATCCGGCCAGTGGTCCGTTCAACACTTCCACGTTGTTTGGCCCCATCCACGAGTTCAGTACCTGTGGCACCTACAACGTTTGCCTGACGGTCTCCGGGGCCGGCTGTAGTAATACTTTCTGCCAGATGATCACCATCACGGATCAGACGCCCCCGGTGGCGATCTGTCAGGCCGAACCCCTTTCCCTGGATGCCAACTGCCAGCTGCAGCTCACGCCCGCCCTGGTGGACGGCGGTTCCACGGATAATTGCCAGATCAAGACCATGAGCGTCAATCCGACGCTACTGACCGGCTGCGGTACCTTCCCGGTTACGTTGACGGTGACCGACTGGTGCGGCAATACGAGCACCTGCAGCCTGAACGTGCAAACCGTTGACGTTACCCGACCGGTAATCGTTTGTCCACCCAGCGTAACGGTCAATGCGCTGCCGCCTGAATGTCTGATCAAAGTCAACGGGATTGCTCCGCTGTCCGTCTCGGACGAATGTGGTATTGCCAAAGTAGAGTACGAAATATCCCCCTTCGGTTCCGGTCTGAACGACGCCAGCGGGTGGGCCTTCGGTCAGGGGTTTTCCAACGTGATGTATACCGCCACCGACAACTGCGGCAATGTGGGCACCTGCGACTTTTTGGTGATAGTGACCTGTAAACCGGAGGCTTGCTCTTGTCCGGAAGGCGGTTTGTCGGGGGCCAACCTGGTGGTGAACGGTGATTTCTCTTCGGGCAATGCGGGCTTTTCCTCGGATCTTCCTCCCGTCATGGCGTGTACCTTCGATTCTTATTGGGTAGGTAACAATTTTACCACGAAATGCAGCGTCTGGCCGTCCCTGCCCGACCATACTTCCGGCACGGGCAATTTTTTGATTGTGGATGGTAATCCCACCACGCCTAAGGCTGTATGGCAACAACCGGTGAACGTAGTAGTGGGTAAGACCTACTGCGTTTCGTTCTGGGTGGCCAGTTTGTACGATACGCCATTCGATCTGCTGATGACCGTCAGCGATAACAATGGGAACAGTAGCGTAGTCGGGATGCCCCAGATCAACCAGGTCAGCCCGTTATGGACCAATTATACCTACACCTGGACCTGCCCGGCTACTCTAACCGGAAGCATAAAAACGGTGACCATCCGGGAGGTGACCGGAGGAGAGCAACGCGACTTTGGTCTGGACGACATTTGTTTCCGGGACGTAAGTTGCGGGGCCAGTTTCACTTTCCAGGACGATGGGTGCGGACTATTCAGTTTTACGAGCCAGGCGACCGGCAGCGGTCAGCTCACTTACTTCTGGTCTTTTGGCGACGGCATCTCTTCGGCGCCTAACCCGACCCATCAATACGGTCACAACGGCGGCCCACAGGTGGTCACTCTGCAGGTAACCGACGGCGCGGGATGCCAGGCTGTATTTTCCGCTTTGGTGCCCGTACCCGTGCTGCCCAACGTAGCTATAACCGGCCATCTAAGTATTTGCGCCGGCGAATGCACCACGTTGACCGCGACCGGAAACGGTATCCTGACCTGCCAGTGGAGCACCAGCGAAAACACCCAGTCCATCCAGGTCTGCCCCCTCGTGACCAGCACCTATAGTGTAACCTGCACCGACGCGAACGGCTGCACCGACGACTACTCGGTAACGGTTCAGGTGACGACCTGCGGTTGCCCCGGCAGCCTGGTGAAAAACGGAAGCTTTTCCTTCGGGATACAGCCCGGCCAGCTGGGCCTTAACGGCACCGCCAGTTTCTGGAAGCCGATTTTTACCCCGGACGTAAGCATTGCCGACGGTTGCGGCCAGGCCGGATGCGTCCAACTCTGGGGTAATCAGATCGTCGGGGAGGGCATCGAGCAACCCATCCCCATCCAGCCCGGATGTACCTATCAAATAGATTACTGTGCCAAATATATGCCGTTCACCGCCGCTTCGCTGAACCCGCAACTGCGTTTTCGGGCCACTACTGTTCCTGGCGTGGTGGACCACAATCCGCCTCTGTATGGCGTCTTGGCGCCCAATGCCGTGCTCATGGGCAACTCGCCTACGCTGACCCTCAACTGGACCAGTTATTCGTTTAACTGGACCGCTCCCCTTGGGCCCGCACTGACGAATTTTGTGGTTACGACCTGGAACAATTCGACGGTGCAGGACCCTGCCATGACGTCGTGGGCGCGGATAGACAGCATTTGTGTCCAAAAACTCAGCTGTCCGGTCGCGGACTGCGGCCCATTTACTCAGGTAGGGTTTGGTTACGAGCACGGGCCGTTCGTGGCCGCCGATTGCGGAAATACCAGTCCCGTGGTGGTACCCTGCCCCGAGCCGGACGAAGAGTTTCATTTCACCGGCCATTTCACCTGCAGCGGGGTGACTACGGCCGGTGTGCCGGTGGTCTGGTCCCTTTGGCAGAACGGCCTGCCGACCGGCGTGACCGGTACCGTCACCGCGACACCCTTCTTCGGCATTCCCCTGGCTTCTACTTATTTCACGGCCGGCGGCGTGTATGAACTGCGGCTCGAAGGCCGGTGCGGCGACAAAATCTGCCCCTGCGTGATCAAGTTTGACATTCCGCCCTGCCCGGACCCGTGTTCCTGCGATGATCTGGCAGCGGACGTCGCCGAAGGCTTTTACCAGACCCTCTGGAGCCAATCCTGCAAAAGGTGCTTTACGCCCACCGGGCTGGCCGACTGCGACCGGATAGAGTGGAGCCTGGAACCGACCGATACCAGCTACGTTAATCCGGTGGGGGTTTCTGCCGGCAACCAGCCATTTTGTTTCTCTTTTGCCACCGGCGGTACTTACACCGTCACCATACACGTGATCCGGCAGCGGCCCGATGGCACGGTCTGCGAAGCCACTTTTTACAAGAAGGTTTTCGTAACATGTGCCGGTACTCCGGACTGTGAGAACGAGGTGCTGCTCAACCCGCAATTTGGTAACGGGCACGTAGCCGGCACTTTGGGCGTCAACGGCCAATCGGATGACTGGCTGCGCGTCACCGGAAGCCCGGCGGTGGTGGATTCTTCTCAAACCGGTGACGACGGCTGGGCGATCTTACTGGCCGGCAACGACAACACCTACGACGCCATTCGCACCGACCAGGCCTATTGCCTCGAAAAAGATACCGGCACCATTACGTTGAGCGCCCGGTGTTGCTGCTGCCATGGCAATAATACCATCCCGCCCCTGCACAGCGCCATGATTTTTGTCAACCTCGTTCGGGATGATAATTACGCCACGGCATCCTGCGAAGACGAGCAATGCTACGAAGTAGCCTGTTTGACCATGCCGGAGCATACGGGCGAGTGGGTAACGTTCCAGTTCGACTATGACCTGCGCGACCTGCCGGGCTTCGACAACTGCGGTCTCTCGGGATCGGCGGTCCGGGTGCGTCCCGTCCTCTACGTGGGCAACTGGTTCCATGACGCGCAGGGTGGGGAAGCAACGTATTCGGAAATACTGATGGATAATTTCTGTCTGCAGGGGGCAGGCGTGGTGCCGGTTTCCAACCCCCTGATGCCGTCCACCTTCCGCATTTTCCCCAACCCCAATCCGGGTGTATTTAACGTCGAGCTGTCCGCCCCGGCTCAACCGCGCCTGATCTTTCGTATCGTGGGACTGACCGGGCAACGGCTGCGCGAACAGCCCACGGAAGCGGGCGTCCCGCTACAGACGGTACGGGTGAGCGATCTGCCACCGGGTTTGTACTTCCTGCAGGTGGTGGCGGAGGGCCGGATCGTGGCCGTGGAGAAGTTTGTGAAGGACCAATGACTGCGGGCCGACCTTTCCCGGCGCCGGGCAGATTCTGCAGCGACCGGTAACACTTTCAGACAGGCGTGGATTCTACTATCTATAACTCTCCATCCTTTTCCATCATTCATTTTTCACAACCAACGCATCATAGAATATGAAAAACAAGTCTTTCCTGACCTGGCTACTCCCAGCCGTCCTCTTCCTGTTTTTTGCTCCGGTCCTGTCCGCCCAGCATGCTCTTTCCCAGCTATCGCCGCTGTCCACCAAAACCACCCTGCTGACTGCCGATTGCGACGACGACATGACCGCCCCGGAGGTGCAGTGCCCCGCGGGCGGCTGTCTGCCTGCGGCGCGGGCGGCCTACCTGTATTCTTACCACGGCAGCTGGATGTTTGGCTACAATGACAACCTCTATGCTATGGAAGCCGTATTCGGCAACGGTAACTGGGATGGGTTCTACATGGAAGACGCCAACGTGCTGACCCTGTTTTCTCCGGCGTACAAGGTGCTTTTCTTTGACGGCAGCGACAACGGCGGCCATGCCCTGAATGCCTTCCTGAATGCCCACCGCTCGGCCCTGGAAGACTGGGTAGCGAGGGGCGGTGCGTTGTACCTTAATTGTGCCCCCAATCCCTTTGGACCGGCCAGTGTGGACCTGGGGTTCGGCGGGGTAACGCTCACCAGCTTTCAGACCAGCTACGAAGGCGTGGTGCAGGCGCCCGCTCATCCGATCTTCAACGGCCCTTTTACGCCGGCCAACGGCGACTTCTTCGGAAGTCCTTTTTTCTACGCGGCGCTCACCGGCCCGGTCGGGCAAACCCTGCTCACCAACACGGATGGTACCAACGTTGGTTTGTCGGTAAAAACCTGGGGCGCGGGCAAGGTCTTTTTTGGCGGTCTCATGCCCGCAGGGGTGCAGGGGCCACAGCCCAATGCCCAGAACATGCAGCGAAACATTCTGGCGAACCTGGACGCGCTGTGTAGCAGAAGGGTCATGTTACCTGCCGACGCGGGCGCCTGCGTGGCCACCGTATCCGATCAATCACTCGACGCCACGGCCACCGACGACTGT
>JADMIO011283495.1_pt1 | contig 11982 bp, 10 predicted proteins | sample 8958161 | NCBI WGS metagenome assembly JADMIO01 (sample SAMN16585339, study PRJNA669376) | soil metagenome | isolation source: Crop rotation soil | place: USA: Cullars Rotation, Alabama | collected 2011
GGGTCGGTAATGTCCCGCACCTCTTTGCCGAGATGGGCCATTTCCGCAATGCCGCCTGCATTGTCTGTGATCGGACCGAACGCATCAATCGCCACTACGATACCGGCCATCGACAACATCGAGACCGCCGCAACGGCCACACCATACAAGCCACCCGATGCCGCCCCGCCACAGATCCAGTAGCTCGAAAGAATCGCGGCCCCGATCACCACCACCGGCCAAGCTGTCGCCTCCATCCCCACCGCCAGTCCGGCAATGATGTTAGTCGCATGGCCTGTTTCACTTGCCTTGGCAATGGCCTTCACAGGTTTGTAACTCTTCGAGGTGTAGTAATCCGTAATAAAGACGAGGCCAAGTGTCACAGCCAAACCGATCAAGGCCGCGATGAAGTAGCTCACCCCGCTCACGCCGCCGACCCCATCCATGATCGTGCTCGTCACTGGATAAAACGCCACCGCCGCAATGCCGCCCGCCACAAACAAACCCTTATAGAGCGCCGTCATAATCTCGCCGCCCTCGCTCACTCTCACGAAAAAAATACCGATGATCGTCGCGAAGATTGTGACTCCTCCTAGGGCGAGAGGATACAGAATCGGCGCGCTGACTCCCTTGAACAGGGTGAATGCCAATACCATCGCTGCCACAGTTGTCACAGCGTAGGTTTCGAAGAGGTCCGCGGCCATACCAGCACAATCCCCGACATTGTCGCCGACGTTATCCGCGATGACTGCCGGGTTACGGGGATCATCCTCCGGAATTCCTGCTTCGACTTTCCCGACGAGGTCTGCTCCCACGTCCGCAGCTTTCGTATAGATACCGCCGCCGACACGGGCAAACACTGAGATCAAACTCCCGCCGAACCCAAGACTCAGTAATGCATGAATGGCATGCTCCTGCCCCGCAAACTGCGATGCCAACGCATAGAACGTGGTGATGGCGAGCAATCCCAAACCGATCAACAAGAGCCCCGTCACCGCGCCCCCTCGGAATGCTACGGTCAGCGCCGAATTCATCCCCTTATGAGCAGCCTGGGCCGTACGGACATTCGCTCGCACCGCGATGACCATACCCACGTACCCGGCGACCGACGACGCACCGGCGCCGATCAAGAATCCTATCGCGGTCAGTAAGCCGAATTTGTCTGAGACAGCCCCTGCTCCCCATAACACGGCAAATAACACTGCGGCTACGACACCGACAGTCTTGTATTGGCGATTCAGGTAGGCGCTTGCACCTTCCTGTATTGCCTTCGCAATCTGCTGCATTTTCGGATTCCCGGCATCGAGCTTGAACACCCACATGGCCAAATACAGGCCGTAGGCAATACCAGCCGCTGCTGCTATCAACGCAAACGTAATAATCGCCGAGTCACTCACTATGGTCTCCTCCCATTATCAGAATGGTACAATTGGTCCAGCATTGTGCCCTGTCCGCCGGCCCTGCCACACAGAGCATGGCAAGCCAGTCCGCACGCAGACAGACGGCTGCGCTGAGAGCCATTTGACCTCATGCAAATGCGCTTATCTCAGCTCTGTGTGAAACTGCAACCCCGTGATGTATGTCACACAACTCCCCGAGGCTTCAACCCATCCAAAGTACATGAGTCGGAAGGACGAAACGCGAGGTGGTGCAGATTCGGTCCGTGCAGTAACTACTCGAAAAGTTGGGCCATTCTATACAGGTGGGGGAACAGGATCAAGTCAAAAGACAGAGCAAACCAGCTATTATCAATGTATTTTCTGGCAAGACAAGCGGTTTAGGAACCTCGTTTTCACGACCCTCCTCCAGCTAACTCAGGTCTAGAGCCAGCCTCCCGAAGCAGCGTGGAAGATCGCTAGTTTTTCGTCACGGATCGCACATCCAAAATGCCTGAAAAGTGGGCTTCTAGTACCACGTGATCACCGTTCTGGAGGATAACGAGGTCGCTTGGACACAGAGTCGCATAGACAGCCTGGATCGAGCCAGTATCGTCTTTCACCATAAACTGTTGGATACATTTCTCTAGCTTGCTGAAATTCCCAATGAAATGCTGGATCCGATGGTCAAGCACTATGCCTTCGACCCGGACAAGTCTCATGTTGTAGCCCCTGGGATCAGCGAGCAAGGAACTGATCTTCAACAGATCAGTCGCCCAGGCGAGACTGGCGCATACGCTCATGACTACGAGGCTCATCCCTAATCTACTCAACCCGCCAACTGCCCAACGTCGAGTCGAATGCGCGTCCTTCATACGTGTCCTCCTCTCGGAATTACAGTGGCGGAATCTGGCGGAGCACTTGACCGGTTGCGGCAGCATACGCCTCGCTCAACGTGTGGACTTCAACGACATGGATGGCCCGCTCGGCTCCTTGAAAGCTCAAATGACTATTGTCCAATCCATCCGGCACAATCATGGTGGTCTTCTTGAGGGTTTTGCAGGCGTTCATCTTATCGGCCAAGCCTCCAACCGGCTTGATTTCCATGGTGGGTTCAATTGTCCCTGACATACACACGTCCCGACGAATGGCATCGCCGAGCAAGGCCGAAGCAATGCCCACGGCATATATCCCGCCCGCACTGGGTCCGTCGACCACCGTCGGAGTCAATAGACGCACCTTGAGAAATTTCGGATTGTACCCCACCGCTGTCGCGGCCACGACGGCGGCAGTCTTTAGAGATCGCAGCGAGACAGGAAGCAGGTTTCCATCCGTCACAATCTCTGGTCCCGTTCCATGAGCCAGGTAGCCGACAGTAAGCGAGGCCACAAGCCCGAGCCAAGAGCCTGAGATGTCACCTGGAATCGGTTGTGAGACCGCCACGATCGGCAAGGACAGGGATACGTCCGAAAAAGGTGATGGTTTTTTCGGCTCCATCGCTGGAGCGCCCACAGAGCCGATTGGCGCTGCCGAGAGAGAACCGGTGCCCGGCAGTGGTGGTCCGGCTGACTTCGGCACGATCGGCAGGGTCGAGTAGTTCTTGGTCTCACGGAGTTCGGAGCACCCAGCCCCTCTGTGATCGGTATAGAGATCGCTCTGTCCCGGTCGGGGGCATACCCATGTCTCCGCGGACACATAGTCCGAGCGCCCCTCGACATGCAATGGGACGATTATCAAAAAAAGCGACAGGACGACTTCTCTTATGACAGTTTGAGTAACGAAACCGACCATACATCTGTATGTTGAAGGACCCCTGGTGGTAAGCATCCAAGGGAAGTATAGCAGGCAGAAAACTCATGTCTTGAGGGTTTGGGAGATACGGATTCCGAATGGGACTCGAACCTCAAACTCCTGACACTACCCTCAGTTGCGTCGCGAGTTCCAAGGAGATGATTGGCCGACTCATCGGACTTCCAAATGCGACAGGTTTACGGCGATAGCCTGCTTTGTTATAGTGCGCGGCGGAGGAACTAACCATGAGCATGGCGCCGGATTATATCTTGGTGGAGGGGCAGACGTTCAGCAAGGCGAAGCTGTCACTAGACAACCACGTCTACAAGAACTGTGCGATCGACGACTGCGATATCTATTTTAGCGGTGGGCAATACGAATTGCTCGACACCCACATCACCAATTCACGCCTCATCCTTAACCACCCTGCCAAGGGCATGTACAACGCCGTTCAGATCTTTAAGATGAAGTCTCCAGGCTCCAGCATCATCGCCGAATAACGGGTGTTGAAAAAACCTGCCAGCTTTGTTCTCGACTCATCGAAATCCTCAACGTACCGATTGAGATTATCGGAGACCGGAAATGCTGGAGGGGTTTTTCCGTTCGCCAAGATCCATTGTACGGGCGAACGGCCCCACAAAGTGCGGTCGGTACCTCCTCCTGTTTCGATTCGCCTGCGGCCTTGCTGGGCAGGCTTTTTGAATACCCTTCACAAAACGTATTTCACGAATAAGGGATTGTAAGTGAGGAACCACGCTACTTCGTGACTGAGATATTCTCGACGTATTTGATGATCTCAATCGGCTGGAAGACCGGATCTAGCGATCCTCTTGAAGACTCGGCTTCGACACGCTGTATGAATTGGGGAGGACCGGTGAGCGGCGCATAATTGAGCGTCACTTCGACATCAAACGTCTTGGTGTCCTTCGGCGTAGGGAAGGTAAAGGTTTCGACTCGCGTTTCTTCCGGCTTCAAGACCGTATCCTCAAGGACTTTGACCGCCTCAAAATCGAAGCTCGTCTTCTGGCCTTTGGCATCCTGATAGACTCGGCCATAGACGCGCTTGTCGGTAAAGACGGTTTTCAAATTCTTTCCCTTGATATCCAAATCCAACAACACGGATGCCCAGGCCGGATGGGTGGCCGGCAGACTGTGTGGAACAAGACTCTGGACCTTGACCGTGATTGTCGTTTTCTCACCTTCAACTTTTGTTTGGACATCCAACTTGGCTGCCTCTTGGCGAAGCTTGCCGATTCGACCTGGGAACGTATGATTTGCAACCTTCCGCTTCTTTTCCCCGTTCGCCGACTCGCCGATTTGCTCCGGCATATGACAGGTTTGGCATTCTTTACCGGACTTGACCGCCTTACTCTGGTCCCAGTTGCCCAACAGATCGCTGGTCTTGCCTAAGTTGGCAGCCGAGGGGACCGACTGGTGGCAATTGAGGCAGAGATCGGATTTTTGAAAGAGACCCAACTCCATCGACTGGTGGGCGAGGTTTGGAACGAAATCCTTGTAGGGGCCATAGAGCGTCTTGCTCTCGAGTTCATACTTGGGCTCCGGCGGGTGCTTCGCCCGATCGACCTGCTTGATCAAGTGGCATTGCGCACAGGCCACCCCATCCAAGGACGGGTCACCAGACTTAGCCTGCTCGATAAACACCTGGACATGATCGGGAAATTCTCGCACATGCGGAGCATGACAGCGAAAACAGAGGGCTTTATCTTTTCCTGCAGGAGAAGCCAAGAAGGTGTCGAGCGAGGCGCGAAACGCCGGCGAATGGATCGAATGCGCGAGCGGCGAGATTTCCCACTCTTCAAACACACGTTCATGGCAACGTTTACATTTACCGGAATTCGGGAATATCTTTTCAACGGCGGCCTGAGATTTGTCTGCTTCTTGCGCAAATGTACTGCCCCCGTACCAAGGTGAGAGGAACAGCGTCACCACGACGGCCACCGCGCCGATTGATCGCTGCATACGGATCGAGTTTCGCACCATCATGCTGTCCTTCTGCTTCGACTTCTTAGATGGTACCGATGTCAAAATAGCCCCAGGATGCTCAAAAATACGACCTTCTCACCCGCCCAACCCTGGCGCGCCAAGACGCGCCTTTCCCAAGCAAGGCCCTCCAATTCTCTCTACCTTTCTTTAGGAGAGCGGCCCAAATTGCCCTCTACTGCGCGCATCGAACGATATACATGTTCCTTCCAAGCTTGCTCGTTCTCTCTCTAGGGATGGGGGCTGATTGATCTTTCACTGCGCGCGTCCAACGAGGGCCTTCGGAGGCCGCGCGTTGCGCGAGCACAGAAGATCATCAGGCTTCATCCCCCTCTGTTCTGCGAGCAAGAAGGGCACCTGGCCACTCTTCCCATTTTTCAGCATCCTACTAAAGTGATTTGGCCCGATAGGTCAAGAGACGCGGCTGGGTATACTCATCAATAATCCTCTTTGCACTTTCCCGCTCTTTGTCGGTCGCCAACGTTGCGAGATATTTCTCCTTCAGCGCCAGGTCGGGGGTTGGAATCAATGCATAGTTCAAGACCACTTCAATCGATGCGACGGTCGAGCCGGACGGAATCGCAAGAGAGAAGGGGACTTTTCGTGTATGGCCTCCCTTGATGAAGGGATCAGGAATCGGACCCCGAAGAATTTTGTCGTAGGGCAAGCCAAACTGCTTCGTCTCCTCTTTCAGCACCTTACCCTGTGCATCTTTGGCAGTCAGCACCAGATAGAACTGCTTGAGTACCGGGTCGCCGTCAGGAAAGCTGTGAGGGAGGCTGCCGATTTTTACCAGCGCCGTCCCCTCTACCGCAGAGGCGGACTTGGTGGTCTCAAGATCCACGCGGGGCATCCATTCAGCCTGTAGGTTTCGGTTTTTGAGGATGGTACCGGACACCACCACGCCACGAAACCAGTGCCGACCGATTGCGCGCGTCATCGCTCCGCGCTTCGACGTAGAACTGCCGGTCGATGGTTCCATGTGACAGTCCTGGCAAATTGTTCCTTGCAAGATCTCGCCCGTCAGGTCTTTCTGCGTCACATCTTTGACCTTATCGAAGTGGCATGACGCGCAGTAGTTCGCGCCACGAAACAACGCGGACTGCGTCGCAGGGTGAACAAGATTTTCTTCTGGATCCGCATAGGGGCCAAAAATCATCTTACCCGGCTCGATCTTGAACGAGGGAGGAGACTTCGTGGTCTGTTCGATTTGCTTAATGAGATGGCAGGAGATGCATCCGATGCCTTCCACTTGGGGATTGCCCGACAGCACCTGAGCCATAATCTTGTCGGCATGTTGAGGGAACACGGTAGTTGACGGGACATGGCAGGCGAGACAGCGTCCACGCTCTTCAGGCGTCGGATTCGTCTGGAGCCAGAGGCCCAATATCGTGCGGAAGACCGGTGACTCCAGCGAAGTCCCATGTAGCAATGCCGCATCGACCCGGCCGAAGGTCTTGAGGTCGGGGGTCTGCTCGCGGGCACCTTTCCACTCCTCATAGTGCCGATCGTGGCATTGCTTGCAGTCTTCCGATCGAATGAAGATTTTCTCAATTTCCGCCATCCAATCGCCCGAAGCCTCTGGCTTTTGCGCAATGGCGCGGCCATCAGACAGGCCGATAATACCCACAACGAGCGTAAGGAACAGGCCAACGATGCTTCGTGGTACGGACGGTCTGCTACGTGACATCCTCAATCCCGTTTGCATCCGACAAAATGAAAGTTGACTCCCCACCCGACCGGATCGCCTGGATCAGCGGGTTCATAGGTGCCGACGGTGAAATTACAGGCTCTCATCCCTCGCTTGATCGCCCGCCCAAAATCCACCATGTTGCTGATCTCGGTCTTGTCGATTTCCTTGATGATGGACCGGACCTTGATACCGGCATAGTCGGCGCGCGAGCTTCCGATCACTTCGAACACCGCGACGCCCTGCGCCCGTTCGAGTTTCAATTCCCTTTTGATGTCCTCGTCCACGTCTCCGACAATCACACCGAATTCTTCTCCTAACCGCGCGGCTTCATCCACGGTCATCGGTTCCTGATTTGCTGCGCTCACCTGCGCCGGCACGAAACCCGTCAGGACTCCCACACATAGGCTCATATACAAGACAAAGGCCCTTCCACTCCGAAGGGCCTTTGGTTGAATAGTGGCTGAACTGTATCGAGCGTCCTCCAACGTCCGTGCTCCTCATCTGCCAAAATCCTATCATTTCAACTATGAAACTTAGCAGGATGCATGAACAATTATATTGACATGCCAGCAGTAGAGTCCCGCAGGATGCTCAAAAAGCCCGTCCAGCAAGGCCGCAGGCGAATCGAAACCGGAGGCGTACCCTCAGGGGTACGTTGAGGATTTCGATGAGTCGAGAACGAAGCTGGCGGACTTTTTCAGCATCCTGATTAGAGTTTTGCAGTCGGGTCGATAACAAGTTGAAACCAGGGCGCGACAGCTTTCTGGCCGTTCCGCTCTTTGTTCTCGCCGTTCCAAACCGCAAACGATATTGTTTGTACCCGACCTGGAATCAACTTGGCTTCGTTCTCTTGCTCGTCACTCACCAAGGGTCGGTGCATGACGACACGCCACACCCCATCTCGCCACGCAGCTTTCCCCTGGACACGGCCCTGCTTCTCTTTGGTCGTGAGGGTACTAAAGCCCCCGCCGATTAGATCCTCGACCGAAGAGACCCGGCGCGGAATAACTTCAAACGTCCGCACGCCATCGCGAGCCTTTTCGGAAGTCTTCGCGGCCCTACGATCGATATCACTTTGCCAATCGGCCTTCCAATGCCAAATATTAATGTAGTGATCGAGTTGGCCCATGCAGAAAAACGCGGGGGCATCGCCAAGGGGGAGTCCGATTGCCACACCATCACGAAAGGTTCCCGGTGTCAGGCGATCGTTCTTCGTGTTGTCCTGCCATTCGAGCAGAAAGGCGATCCCTGTGCCGTTGTGAAGCGCCCGAACCGTTAAAGCTCGCGCCGTGGGCTCAGGCCAAACCGGCCTGGTAATCACTTGGCCGCTCAATGGAAGGGTCATCGGGGACACCTTGGCCCAGGCGGCATCCTCTGGCACAACCGGCAGGTCCCCTTCGATGAGGTGGGCGCGAATACTTATCCCCTCGGAGCTGACGAGGGGGACGCCGAAGCCCACTAAGACACCGGCCATAATGAGGATGAAGAGAAACAGAAGGAGTAACGGACGGGAAGTGGTCTTCGTCTTGGTACGCACTATGCTGAGCCCTCGAGTGACCGGCGCGAGCCCGTGGTGATGGGTTCAGACTACCACAAAGCCCGGACGAGACCAATCCGACTGCCTTAGAGTTTCTACCAGAGTTTCACCCGGCGAATTTTGTTTTCGCCCCGTTCGCAGATGTAGAGATAGCCCTGCGAATCCAATGAGAGTCCAACTGGAGAGTTGACGACGGCCTCCACTCCGAGGAGCCCGTCCCCATGCTTCAGAGTCCCGGCCGATTCCTTCGCCACGAATCGCGCGGCACCGCAGCCACCCATATTCTTGTCTTCGTAGCCGCTGTCCCCGTTACCCGCCACCGTCGTAATCATACCGGTCGCCACATCCACCTTGCGTACCCGGTGGTTCATCGTGTCGGAGATGTAGAGATTGTCTTGTCGATCGACCACCACGGCTTCGGGCGCATGGAGCATGGCTTTGATGGCGGGTTTGTCGTCTCCGTCGAAGCCATACCGACACACGCCGGCCACGGTCGAGATAATCCCACTGCGGTGATCGATACTGCGTACGCGGTTGCTCCCCTTGTCGACGAAGACAATGTCGCCTTTGCCATTCACCGCGATCCCGACGACATCGTAGAGGCGGGCTTCGAGCGCAGACTTCCCATCGTCAAGATACATGGACATGTCCAGTCCGTCCGAGCAGACCGGCATAAGCCAACCATGGTCGTCGCTGAAATCGATCCCGATAGCATCGCCGGAGAGTACGACCAAATTCCGCGCAACGAGCGGCTGCTCACGGGCCTCGTCTTCGGCCGTCCAAGTCCCTGCCACAGTCGTCACGATGCTGGTTCGGGGATCGTAGCGCCGAATTCGATGCGCCTGAGTGTCGGCAATGTACATCACATCATTGGAATCAAAGGCGATGGCTGCAGGCCAAGTCAGATTGATTTCGAGAGCAGGGCCATCTCCGTTGAACCCATGCTGCCCAGTGCCGATGATCGTGGTAATGATGCCGGTTTCATGGTCCACTTTCCGGATACGGTTACTGCCGGAGTCACAGATATAGAGGTCATTGCGGGAGTTAAAGGCGACGTCGAGCGGCAAATAGAGCCCGGCTTCACTACAGGGTCCCTCATCGCCGCTATAGCAGGTTTCACCGAGGCCGGCGAAATTGTGAAGTGTCCCTTCCTGGAGATTGACCCGCCGGATACGATCGGATCCGGACTCGGCGAAGTAGAACCATGTTTCGGTCTTGTCGAGCGCGGCATGATGCGGCAGAGGAATTCCGGACTTGACCGCCCGTTTCCCATCGCCGGTACTCCGAGCCTTGCCGTTACCTGCAAAGGTTTCGATATAGCCGGTCGCAAGCTGAAGTTCGGTTTCCATCTGCCTGTGACCTATCCCGGCTGATTAGCCGCGTGATCCTGAATGAACCGGCGCGGTCGGCTGTTCCACGGAAGCCGTTGATTGCACCAGTGGTGCAGAAGCCGGTTGCTGTGGAGCGGCGGCCGTCTGCTGCGGAGCCGCCTGGGCTTCGGCTTCGATTGCGTCCCCGTCATGCACAGACTTCTTGAAGCCCCTGATCGCTTTGCCGACCCCTTCTCCCAATTGCGGCAATTTGCCCGCGCCGAAGATGATCAGCACGATGAAGAGGATCAGAATCAACTCTGTAAAACCAAGACTTCCAAACATGATGTATCCCTCCGTACGAATGGGTCGATCAGGATGCGCTGCTCTCCTTAGGCCGTTTGGAGAATCGTTCCTTCAACCGTTTCCGTGTCTGTTCTGCCTGTTCAAACATTTTTGCCTTGTCATAGACACTGATTAAGTTGTAGTAGGCCAGCGGCTCCTCGGGATTCTGTTCGACGGCCTCTTCCATGACCTTGATGGCAAGATCCGTCTTCTTGTGATTCAGCGCCAGCTCCATCAGCTTGAAACTGCCCTCCAGATGCTTCGGATCTAACTCGAGCGTACGGATATAGCATTGGATGGCCATGTCGATCGTATTGTAGTCCGTGACCTCGGGATTATCGAGTTCGAGATAGACCCCCGCCAGATTATACCAAGCCATAGGGTCATCCGGTGTAATTTCCACAAGACGCTCGTAATACTCCTTGGCTTCCATGAATTTCTTCTTGTCGGCATAGACCCGCCCAAGATTGAACAGCGCAAGCACATCGTGAGGGAACACCTCGAGCGCATGCTTGAACTCGGTTTCGGCTTCGTCCGTCATGGCCTTGGTGGCATAGATTGTACCCAAATTCGAATAATACATTGCGAGGGAGCGATTCATTTCTGCACGAAGCCCCTCTGCCATCTCAATCGACTTCTTGACCTCAACGAGCGCGTCATCCATCCGGCCTTTGCTGAAATAGAGTTCGCCCAATCGGCAGCGGGCCTGAAAGTCGTCGGGCTCGCTCGCCAATAGTTTCTCGATCTCGGTGATTTCTTCGTCGGGGCTCAGCGGCTGATCACCGGGATCGACGATCGTCTGGCTTTCGTCAGGAGCGGAAGAACTCGGTTCGTTCATACAATCAATTCCCTATCGTGAGAGGTCTATGAAACATGCCCGCCTACCAATGAGTCAGGTCTACTGACCATGGGACGGTTCGTCGCAGGCTCCGAATCCGTCGCATCGCGCCGTTGCCGGTCCATGGTCAAGAGCATCGCACCGAGCACTACCATGAGCGTGAGATTCGAATACAGCAGCGCATACCCTGCGATAAACATCAATCCAAGCCCATACCCGGCGAGTCGACCCATGTTGAGTAACTTAATGACCGTATACGACCAGCACAAGAGCCCTGTCAGGTAGATCGCAAACGGCATAAAAAATGTGTAGCCCATGCCGAACTGAAAAATCCACCCGATGCCGTCAGCCGCCTTACGAATGCTACCGGCCATCCCTGCGTTATACCGATGGAGCAGATAATCCAAAAACAGCATCAGGGTAAACGTGGATACGGAGGTCACCCAAAACCAGATGGCGCGCCTGCGTTGCCGATGATTCTTTGTCCGGAATGAGACCCCCCGCCCATAGGCCCACATGACCAGAATGCTGGATAAGACCAGCAGCCCTTCGCCACCGCGATGGGCTTCGTAGACGAGTGGAGGAGCCGCGACGGTTCCGATAAAGCCGTAGATGGTAGAGACAATTTGGTAATACAACCAACCCCCAATCCCGAGGAGATAGGTGATACCCATGGCTCGATGCGACCATTCGGTGTGCGTGGAGAGGTATTCCACCATCAGACAGGTCAATACAACCAACGCCACAAGGTTATAAATGGCAGATCCCAGGAAGGCGGGCGGAATCAACAAAAAACCCACCGTCAGGAGCAGGAGAAGCGCGACGCACGGAATGACGATCAGATTCGATCCCGCAAACCCGCGAACAGCCAGCCGATTGATGGCCGCTACAGCCAGAGCAAGAAAGAGCAGAATTGCCACGACATTGAGCAGCCATTGCCCGATCTGCGTCAGTGCCGTGAAGGTCGGCACGATCCACTCATGCTCCTGCGCCAGCTTGCTGAGATGCATCCCTAACCTCGAGACGAGCCGATACAGGATCAGCTCCGAGAAGGAGACGCTTTCCAGCACAGTGGGATCCGAAGCTTGGAATTCACGTGACTTGAAGTCGCG
>JADMIO011837293.1_pt1 | contig 11982 bp, 14 predicted proteins | sample 8958161 | NCBI WGS metagenome assembly JADMIO01 (sample SAMN16585339, study PRJNA669376) | soil metagenome | isolation source: Crop rotation soil | place: USA: Cullars Rotation, Alabama | collected 2011
CTTTCCCCGAATCGCGAATTTGATCCTCGTTAAAGTCATCTCCTGGCTTGAACAATAACGAGTTTAAAATAACCGAGTCCCTGGTATTTACATGAATGGCATTAAGCCAACCGAGCCATTTGCCGTCTTTATGAAATGGCGACTCAGTGTAAATATATATGTTTTTGATTTTTTGATGCCGTGAAGGTTTAACTACTTTTAATTTGTGCTCAGTGAGACCGTCATCAACAATGCGTTTTTCAAATTTTGATAAATTTTCATGCAAGGTGGCTCTAATCCCCACCGAAAAAAAACCACATATTAATATTCCGACAAAAAAATGCTTTATTTTCATCAACCTTTCCGCAGAATATCAACGCGTTTTTTTAATCCTAAAAATGGAGCGCTGTCCTGTCTTAATTTATCTATTTCTTCGAAAAATCTCGAAAAATCTTTCTTTACCAGAGCAAATAAATCACTGAACGCGCTTTCATCCATATCGTAGCGTTTAAAAGACGATAGATACGCGTTATTTATCTGGGAGAATTTTACACCTTGATAAATTTTAGATAATTGAGAAGACAAAAATGATTTCTCTGCTTCATGCATCGCTTGATATTTTTGCTTTCTTTTTTCTTCATCGTTAATCGACGATGAGTAGATGTCGTCTAGTTTTTGATATAAATCACTAAAGAACGCGTTATACAATTTTTCGTCGCTATGATCTTTGGCGATTTTTTTGGCACTATCATTGTCTGGGCCAAAGCGCGCGGCGAAATATAATTGGGCACCGGTTTTGCCCACAAACGTTGCAAATGTCTCGTTAAATGTAGTCTGATTTTTTATATAAACTGTTGAGTGTGCCAATTCATGAATAATGAGCTCCACAAGGTTTTCATCATCCATTCGGAGCATCGACGGCCATATGGGATCGTCAAAAAAGCCCAATGTTGAATAGCCGCCAATGGGACGCATCATGGTTTCATACCCTAGAGCGTCCAATTTGGTTTTTTCTTGCTCAGCATCGGACTTTGCGAAAAAACCCTTATAAGGGACGTTTCCCACAATGGGAAACCACCACGTATATGGCGTAAATTCCAGTTCTTTTGAGGCTGAAACGTTGTATATTTTAATATGAAAATCAAGGTTGATAGAAGTATAATTTTCATTAGGCTTGAGTTTCAGGTTATTAAAACAAAACTCACGGACATCCTGGATGAGCATGAGGCGCCGCCGCTGATTTTGATCGAGATCTGTGCGACGCATGACTTTTTCTACGGACTGTGCTCCCGCCATCATATTCAGCTGAAACACGCCTTGCTTTATCACGTAGCAGCTCAGATAAGTTGGAGCCAACACGGCAAATAGGGTAATCTGAAACAGACTTTTCATTGTGGCACCTAACAATTTGTCAATCACCATTCAGTCGTATGGACTAAGAAAAAAAATCGTTTATTGTTGAATCACGTTTACAGAGGAGACCGCTCGCTCTATGACTATAATGCAACTTGCAAGAGGAATTATTTATGGCAACAGGATTTAATCGCGTTTCTTTGATCGGAAACCTCGGCAAAGACCCAGAAGTTCGTCAAACTCAATCAGGCACTGCCGTCGGCACTCTCAGGCTTGGCGTCACTGAGCGACGAAAAGAAGGAGATGACTATAAAGATCACACCGAATGGGTCTCGGTAGTATGCTTTGGCAAAACCGCAGAAAACGCCAGCAAATATTTGCAAAAAGGTCGCCAAGTTTTCGTTGAAGGAAAACTGCAAACCCGAACGTGGGAAGATAAAACCGGCGTAACCCGCTACACCACCGAAGTGGTGGCAAACCAATTATTGTTTTTGGGTTCGGGGCGTGATCAGGGAGCAACGACTGGTACCGGCAACTCTTACTCAAACGGTGGATCCAGTAATTATTCACAATCAAACGATCGAGATGAAATGCCTGCCGGCGGTTTTATTGAGGAAGATAATATTCCATTTTAATTGCTACCATTCAGAAATTTGTAACGTTTTATTAAGATGCCCCAACAGTACGGGGCATTTCTTATTTTGAAATTGTTAAAATCTATCGCTCTATTTCATGCCGTATTTATCGAAGAAGGCATTTTTTAGTTCGGGCAAGTCGTGTTTTTTGAGCGCATCAAACGCGACTGCGATATCTAACTTGAGCGTCGTTCGGCTCACGTTGGTGGGCATTTTTTCCAAAAAATAGGCCGCCAGGTCGTATTCTTTCTGTATAAGGGACTCGCAGAAGTTGTCCACCAAATACGTGATATCGGGCAGCATTTTGGAATCTTCTATGAGCGCCTTAACCATGTGGATATTTTTACACGCGGTGGCTAAGGAGAACATGTCGTTCATTGGATGCTGCCCATGCCTTTTAAGAATATCGACTTTATTCAAAAAAGGAAAAATAACTTTGAAAAGATAACGGGAAAACTCATTTTTTTCAGCGCAACGTACCATCAAGAATAGATTCCGATGAAGCGCGTATATTAGGTCTTCGTTGTCGCCAATTTTAACTAAATTTTCCACCAGATATTGCGTGCTATTTTTATGGCTCAAATTTGTCGTTTTAAGCAAACAATTAGGGATATTATTACAAGTATAGGCCGCGAGCATGAGCTTTTCTTCGTCGAGGCACTCATATTTCTCAAGCAGTATTTTTAATAAATCGATGCGATCGTGGCGTATAGCTATCACCGCCGCCATTTCCGCCAGTGGAAAGATCTCTTGTTTATAGCTGCCAAGCTCGCCGAGCCAGAAGATAGTTTTTTCCTCATCGCCTTTTTGCGCCGATTCTTTCAGCTGCTTCACCCGATACAAAATCTGAAAAGCCGTTTGTTCGAGGGCGTGAGCCATTTCTTTGTTGCCAATAACTGTCAGATAACTCTTCTGTTTAAGCGCCACCATCGCGAACTTTTGCTCGAAGGTAATGGCATTATCTTCAAAATTGTTGGAAATTGCATATGGCAAGTAATATTTATAGATAATTTTTTCTTTATCATCTGAGTTGGATATTTTATTGCAGGTAATATGGTTGTTGAAGCCCGCGAGCAGGCTATGAAACGCGGTGGATTCAGTGAGCGACAAGCCCTTCTTAAGCAATCCCTTTAGAAACGTCGTCAAATTAGCTTGCATCTGCCCAATGAGCACGTTTTTGTCACTATTCGACAAAGTCTTATTTTCAGAGATCAATAAAATCCAATAAGTGAATTTATTGAACAACTGATTCCAGTTGGCCTTGTTCGGCTCCCCATTGGGCGGGTCTAGCTGGTATGACATGTCGTCGATAAGGGCTTCAACTTTATCGAAATCGCTGGCACTAATTTTCGATTCATCAATGACAGCAAAAACCATCGACGCCTGGAAAAACGATACAATAAAGCCAACGCAGAATATCTTAATAATTATATTACACATAGTATTCCTATTATTATTTGTATCACTTAAGCTGTAAACGGGGCAACTAGATGCATTGGAAAAAAGGCTACGGTAAAAAGCTACGGCCCGGCTCAGGCTGAGTTCTTTTTTTATTTGCCAAAAGTAAAACAATTAATACATAGTGATTATTAAATACACGACCTAAGAGCTATACATGCAAATAACACTTGATGAACAGGGAAATAAGTTTCTAACCATAGTGGATGGGGAGGCTTGTATACTCAGCTTTCGCAAAATTTCGTCAGATACATGGGAATACGATCGAACTTTTGTTCCCCAAAATTTGCGAGGGCGAGGAATCGCATCGCACTTGGCCAAATTTGCTTTGGATCACGCTCAAAAACACAACTTAAAGATTATCCCAACATGTGGATTTATCAGCGATTTTATTGAGCACAATGATAAATATAAATACCTAGTGAAATCCGGTGCATAACCCATTTGTTATTAATAAATACACCTGAGACCACATTGGAGCACTTTTATGTTGTTTTGGGCATTGGTATTCTTAGTGATTGCTATAGTTTCCGGCGCCTTCGGGTTTGGTCTTATCGCGGGAATAGCTAGCACTATCGCCAGAGTCCTTTTTGCAGTGTTTTTAATACTGTTTTTAATATCGCTGATAGGGCATCTGATGAGGTAGATATTACCCACACATTTGAGGTAATTTTTCTATATTTAATAAAAACAAATTGTTACATTTTTTTTTATAAAAATAATAGCCATCAACTAACGTGGTGGTTATCGTTGGAGCAGGCAATTTAAGTGTTTCTTGATGCGCTTTGTAACTGCCTGTAAAACTATGAAAAGGAACCACGATGTCAGACCCAAAAAGAGATAGACAAGATCAAAAACCCGGCAGACCAGGGAATGCTCCCAGTAACGGAGATAAGCCTAGAAGTCCTGCATGGGATCCGAAAGGTCCTCATGACGGCCAAAAACCCAGAGTAGAGAAATCTCCAAATGGTGATCGGCCAAAAAGTCCTGCATGGGATCATGAAGATGATTACGATGATGATCAAAGAAAACGTGCTCCAAACGACAGAGATGTAGGACGAAAAGGGCCAGGAAACAGATAAATTTTGCGGGGCTGCACGGTTCGAACCGGAAGCAGCCCACAAGTAGGTGTTGGTGAAAGTTATGGTAAAAGCAATAAATTATAAGAATGATGATATTCATAAGGCATTGAAAAAATTAAAAGATGGTTCAAATGACCGAGAAATGGAGTTAATTGAATTAATTTCAACCGTTTATGAAAGCCTCAAAGACACCAAGGAAAAGGCCGTAGATAAGGTGAAGGAAACCGGCGCTACAGTTAACGAGTCGGTACATTCTCACCCTTGGTACTACATCGGTGGTGCTGCTTTGATCGGGCTGCTGGCGGGTCTATGCTTCCGTCGCTAATCGGTTAGCGCATGAAAGTTATTTTGGATCTTCTAGCCGCGGTTGGCTTTGGAAAGATGTTCAGCCTGCTTGGCGACCTTCTAAAAGGGTATTGCCTTGGATTTTATATTGGCCTCGTGGAACACGTGCGGGGGTTGTTTTTAGTTGGCTTGCTGACCATCCTTTGCTTTTCGTTTTTGACTGCCGGTTTCGTGTTATTTCACGCCGGGCTTTTTATGTATCTGCCATGGGAAACCGCCGATAAAGCGGTACTCCTCATGGCCCTGAGCGCCGTTTATTTTTTGCTGCCACTTTTCTTAATGGGCGCCCTACATTCTCGTAAAAATTGGCTTAAAATGTCAGGCGCTAAAAAAATGCTAGATGACTTGGCGGCGAAAAAGTAGCAGAACTATAACCAACCAAACTCAACATAGATTTGGCCGCCTACGCCGGACAAAGCCGACAGCGGGGCACCAACGTCCGGAGAAAATAGCAATCGGTAAGATACGCCTGCACCGACACGGAAAAGTGAAATTACATCGACTTCAAGATTAAGCTCAGGCTCGATAAGATAGGCCAAGCCCTTGGCACCTCTCTGTTTCAAATTGAGATATCCCAGCCCAAAATTATTGTAATTCGTTAGATGAATCATGCTGTCGGGAAAAAGTCTCACACCAATACCAAGAGCGCCGTAACCATAGGACACTTCTTCTGGTAAGCCCTCTATCTGGAGGCTGCTGTGAGAAATCAAACCGCCACCGCCTACCCCGAGCAAAAGCAAGTCGAAAACCGTCCCATTTATTCGGCCACCCAATGTAGCCATGACGCCATCTCCGAGCTGACTCACTTTCAAAATTGGAGCAAGGGTTCCCCTAAATGGCTTCGCCTCATCTGGACTAGTTTTGGCTTGAGCTAAGCAAGACGCGGTGAGAATCATTGTCACAAAGATAAATCGTTTCATAAAATCCCCTTTTTTTTAATAGGTTAGCAAAGTCGGCGCTTATAAAAAAATTTTAAAAAACGGATCAACCGGTTTTTCAGGCGATGAATCGCTATATAAAATCACGCCCATTGTTATAATTAAATAAATGGAGAATTATATGGGACTAATACTATTAATTATTTTGATCTTTCTATTAGCAGGCGCATATCCTGGATGGTCTTATAGCAAAGGTTGGGGCTATGCACCATTTAGCATTGTTGGTTTGCTATTATTTGTATTGGTAATCTTATTACTTACGAGAGTGCTCGTTTTTTATTAGATAACGCCCGTTTGCGCCGCGAAAAACCTCTGGGGCCGGGGTCTCTGCCAGCGCGGCGCCCTTGCCCACAAAAAATTCGCCCGTGAGGGGGAAGCTTTAAAAAAATTTTAAGATATTTGGTCTATCGGAATGTTGTGACCTTGTGCCCTGTTTTTAACACGATTTTTTTATCCCTTGGAAAATGAGCTCATGAGATTTAGTCATCGGCAATCGTTCTTCCATGATATTTGCTTAGGCATTTTTCTATGGTTAAATTGTGTGCCCCTGTTTGCGGTGTTAAACACTTCAGACCTAAATATTAAAATCGATGACTATGACGACGCAAAAAATAATTTTAATGGTGACGTGATAATTGACCTTCTTTTGTTTCTAAAATGTGATCCAAGCAATGGTTATGAAAACTTGATGGAACAGTATGTAAACTATTTTACCCCAAATAGAGACACGTTATGGCGGGAAAAAGTCGATAGTTTAAAGTTTTTCAGCACATGCGCAAAAGAAAGAAAAAACTCCATTATTTTGCTGGTGTTTGAACGACTTAGAAAAATTCTTAGTGAAGCACAGGAAAACAACAAATTAATCCTCGTTAAAGAAAAGGGGACTTTCGAAATAAATGGTAAAGAATGGTTTGGGGCGCTAATAGAATATATCTTGGGAAAAACCGAACTTGAAAAAGGTATCTTAAAATTTGATAATAACATAGAAAAATACAAGGAACTCTCGAAATCAGATACAAATAGGGCAATAAAAGATCATTTTGATCTCTTGGTATCAATCGTCCTGGAAATCCCCATCTTTTTGGATCTTAATTTTTTAGAATATAAAATATCGACGTTTGGAAACTTGGAAAAAGAAATCAAACATAAGGATAAAAACCTGCCGTTTTTGATTGAAGATCAGCGCTCTAAAAAAAAAGGAAAAGGGGCCTGCAATATTCAGTAAATGTTCGTTCTTAAAGGAAGACATTTCTATTTGATCTTCTTTAGTAGCTCGATGGCGTTATCTCTATTTTTAATGAATTCTTTGTGAAGAATGTCAGGCACATCCTTTTTGGTTTTCTCCTTGTAAGTATTTTCAAAATCTAAAATATTAGACAGATGGGAGAGCGCACTTTTTATCCAAGATTTATTGGATCCATCATTTTCCAAGGATTTTTCAATACATTCTTTGGCTGAATTAATATGGAATTCCAAATAAGTTATTAATTCTTCATTATTACCGATATCTATTTCATTAAAATCTAGTTCCTTTTTTCGGTAGTCTTCAGGAATCTCTCCCTGAAGGGTGCTATGGAACCGGGCAAAAATTTCACTCAATTGGTCAAACGGTTCCTGCAAACCCTCTAAAGATTCCTTGCGACCCTCAGAAATGCGCGAAAACGCGACAAATGAGCTAACCGATTCTAGGTCTTTCTTGATACTGTTGATATCGATATCGCCGAGTTTGCTTAATAAACTAAGCCGTTGTTGAATTAGTTGAAATGGACGATAAATCTGCGCCTTGGCATCGGAAATATTTAGCTTATTATTTATTTTATTTTTATAATATTTTATATATTTATTGCTTAAATACGATAAATAATAGTCACGAAATGAAATTTTTTGTTCGTTCAGATCAAAACTGCATTCCAAGCTCTTAAGCATTAATTCTTCATATTTTTCGGTCAAAGTTGTTAACAATTGGTTGTCGCCGTACAGCAATTTCCCATTAAGCAGGTTGCCAAAAATATTTTCGATTAACTCCCCTACAGGATCGCTTGTGATTAACAGGTTGTTAATACGCTCACTTTTGGGTTTTGGATTATCATCGTCAAAGTATTTTCGTGTATCGTTAATAATTAGTAATCGTTCTTTGAGCGCATTCTTAAATAACGCTTGAATTTTTTTGAAATTATTAAATTTCTTGTCCCTTTGAAAAATTATCAATGGGTAAATATCAAACATGCCGCCGAAACAAAATGCTGATCCGATGTTGGTCATTGATTTTTCTTTTTTTAGGATGCGGGGTACCATGGACTTATCGAGCGCAAATCCTATGTCTAGCAAAATTTGGGTAAGATCAGATAGCCATTTAAAAGTATTCCCATGAATGACTGTTTGACTACTCAGAACCACAAATTCTAAATCAGATTTTTGAGTAGCGAAATGGATGGCATCAGAGCCGAGCAAAATTATCGCTATATGTTTAGACGGATCGATTTTTTTATCATCAATTATTAAAGGTACCTTTTTCACATACTTTTCAATGACACCAAGCAGCAACTCACGCCGCTTCTTAGAAAAATCACTTATCAAATTCAGGTAATTGCCGTGATTATCTGATGTGTATCCTTTTTCTAGAAGTTCTTTTTCGAGTTGTTCACTCTCTAAGTAGAGGTTTTTTAAGTCTTTTTTATAGGACGTCGTATCGAAATTGGAATTATTCTTAGTTTTTTTGTTATTTTTTCCTGCTAAAACGGAATTAGCGGTAAGAAACAATAAAATAATAAATAAAAATGGTCGTAAATTTAGAGTCATAATAATTAATTTAGAAGTTATTTAATAAATAAATTTTGATTTCATGGCGATTAAACGCCATTTTGTAACGGTTGGCAATGGGGGCTTCAGTATTGGGGCTTCTTCGATAACCTGTGAGTCCACCTAGAAAACTTGGTTTTGGCAAAAATTTGCGATATTTTTTCCTACCTAGGCATGGGATAATCTATCCTAGTGTGGCAACCTGTGGTGACTGCCACTAGCTATCAAATGATGGATAAATAAACCGTAGGATATGAAATGAGAGCCTTCTTTTTTGTCATGAGTTTAGCACTGGCGACCATAAATTGTGGCGGCAAAACACCGACGCCGGATCCACACCCTACCAAGCCACTTAATCAGCAAACCGGTTTAACTAAAGATCCCCCGCCCCCGCCGAATGATACCGGCGAGCCGATTAAAGAATCGGACAAAGCGGCAATCCAAGCCATTGCCCTGGACCAGTTGCCTGTGGCCAAGATCAGTCTTTTTGGTAATGGCGAATGGTGCACAGGGATTTTAGTGGGAAAGCAAACGGTGGTAACCGCCGCCCATTGTTTTTGGGAAAATCACAAGACGCATTTTAAGCCTAGCGGGGTAAGTATTTACGACGGCACCAAATGGGTAGATCAGCAAGTAGATCCGGGGTTTTATCTTCGTTCCGATATCGATGAATGGGATTTTAAAGATATCGCGGTAATTAGGCTTAAAAACCCAACGTTCATCAATGGCATTGCCATGGGTAAACGCCCAGACGCTACTTGGGAAATTAAACCTGGAGAAAAAGTTCATAGCTACGGCTACACATCGCGAACATGGACGGAACGCGAAACTATTAAGACTGCCGGTGCAAAGATTGGAGCGGAAGAAAAAGTGCGTGAATGGGTTTTGCCAACACGCTATAAAAATGCCTATGGCGGCGACTCCGGTGGCCCGCTGGTTATCAAACAAAACAATCAATGGATTTTAGTCGGTGTCCTCCAAGGAAATAAGGGAAAACTTTACACCGATGAAGAGTCTCTGATATTTAACTGGATCGATCCATTTATTAAGAAAATCCAAGATTTTGACGGGACGGAAGGCTCACCGTTCACTACAGAACTAGATATCGATAAGAAATTTCTGAAAGAATACCCAAAAAAGCCCTAACCCTTGAACCCTCAGTCGTTTACGCCTAGATTTGCATTCGCATCCCCACGTTTTTAGGAAACTAAATGATCGACGTCGAATCTCTTCTAGGCGAACATAGACATTTACTGACTCATACCTGCAAAACCATTCCCAAAGAAAGCTTGACGAGTCCCGGTCCCGATTTTATTGACCGCGTATTTTTAAATAGCGATAGAAAAGCAAGCGTCTTAAGAAATCTGGCCCACATGTTTGGCCATGGACGTTTGGCCAATACGGGATATGTGAGCATCCTGCCCGTCGATCAAGGGGTGGAGCATAGCGCTGGCGCGTCGTTCGCTAAAAATCCTGAATACTTTGATCCAAAAAATATCATTGAACTTGCCATTGATGGAGGCTGCAACGCGGTTGTGTCCACCTATGGCGTACTGGCGCTCTGTGCCCGCAGCCATGGCCACAAAATTCCGTTTATTTTAAAGCTCAACCACAATGAAACACTGAGCCTACCAACGACATACTCTCAGGTTAGCTTTGCCACGGTAAATCAGGCTTTTGATATGGGCGCCGTGGGCGTGGGGGCAACTATTTATTGGGGTTCAAGCGACTCGCATCGCGAGCTTGAAGAAATCCGCGACCGCTTCGCGCAGGCGCATGAGCTAGGCATGTTTACGGTATTGTGGTGTTACTTAAGAAATAGTGGTTTTAAGAAAGACGCCGATGATTATCACGCGAGCGCCGATCTGACCGGTCAAGCCAATCACCTAGGCGTCACTTTGGGTGCCGATATCATCAAGCAAAAGTTACCTATAAACAATGCTGGCTATACCGCACTGAAGTTTGGCCACACGTCTTCGTTGGTTTATGACAAACTGACCTCGGCAAATCCCATTGACCTTTGCCGCTATCAGGTGGCCAATGGCTACATGGGTAAAATTGGCCTCATTAATTCAGGCGGTCCATCGGGCAAGGATGACCTAGAGCAAGCCGTTTTAACCGCGGTGATCAATAAGCGCGCCGGCGGCACGGGACTTATCTCTGGCCGTAAAGCTTTTCAAAAATCACGACGCGATGGCGTGGCGCTGCTTCATGCCATTCAGGATGTGTATTTGAGTAAGGATATTACGATTGCTTAAAAAAGTCATGTTCGCGAAATATCACTAGTGTCTATATTGTCATGCCAGCGAAGGCTCACTAGTGTCCAAAACGTTTCTCTTTTGTCATGCCAGCGTAGGCTGGCATCTAGTTTTTCTTGAATTCACATCATTTGGGGATTTGTTTTTTTTAGGTAAGCCAAAATTCTTTAATCTGAAATATTCGCGAAAAAAATGGCGTCCCTGCTCACTCCTCTGGATGCCAGCCTACGCTGGCATGACAAAAGAGAAACGTTTTGGACAGTAGTGAGCCTACGCTGGCATGACAACAAAGAAAACGTTTTGGACAGTAGTAAGCGAGGGCTGGCACCCAGTAAGGAACACCAGCGTCTCTGCTCACTTTTCTAGATGCCAGCCTTCGCTGGCATGACAATATAGAAAACAGGTTAATCCAAAAAGCCAAAAATATAACATAAAAACCCCAAACCTCGATCGCCCTCAAGGTATACTCCCTTTTGGGGGCCACCATGAAATTTATCGTTATGCTATTCGTACTCATGTGCACTTCAACACTACTCACTAATTGCAGCAAAGACCCATGCAATATCTCCGCGGGGCGCCTAAGCTGCAATGGCGAGGATCTCGATGCCATTGATCTCAGTGAAAAAAATCTCATCAATGCCGACTTTTCGGCGGCAGAGATGCAATTTGCCGACCTAGCCAAAGCCAACCTCTCTGGAGCCGATTTCTCCCAAACGGATCTCACGAATGCCAACTTAGAAAATTGCAGTCTGAGCGGCGCTCGACTAACGGGCGTTTCGGCTTCGCAAGCCAGTTTCGCGCACGCCAATTTGGATAATGCAGCGTTTTTAAGCGCAAGCTTAAAAAGCAGTAACTTTCAACATGCCACCGGTGACCGTCCCGATTTTTCTCAAAGCTCTCTTGAAGGCAGTAATTTTTCCAGCGCCAAGATCACCGATGGCACTTTTTTAAGAAGCGATTTGTCCAATTCAGTGTTTTTGAATGCTGAGGTCGATGGCACCAATTTTACCGGGTCCGATTTTTCAGGCGCTGATTTTACAGGCGCCAGCATGAAATGGGCCATATTGAACGACGTAAAGATTTCTTCGGCGACTAAATGGCCCGCCAAATCTGATCTCGTATGGCGCCTCGTCAA
>JADMIO011525527.1_pt1 | contig 11980 bp, 6 predicted proteins | sample 8958161 | NCBI WGS metagenome assembly JADMIO01 (sample SAMN16585339, study PRJNA669376) | soil metagenome | isolation source: Crop rotation soil | place: USA: Cullars Rotation, Alabama | collected 2011
ATAACTAAACCTCCTCCACGCCGGGCGGGGGCGATATAATCGGTGCTCCCCGGAGCCCGATGACGTCGCCCCCAACTGAGCAGGTTACGCAGCTGCTCATAGCCTGGAGCGGTGGCGATCAGTCAGCCCTCGAAAAGCTTGCTCCCCTGGTTTACGCCGAGCTTCGCCGCCTGGCGCAGCGCTACATGGGCCATGAGCGGCCCGGCCACACACTCGCGCCGACAGCGCTGGTCAACGAAGCCTTTATCCGCCTGATCGGTCCCTCCAAAATCGAGTGGCAGAGCCGTGCCCACTTCTTCGCCATCTCTGCCCAGCTGATGCGACGTATCCTGGTCGACTTTGCGCGCTCCCGCCAGTACCAGAAACGCGGCGGCGGGGTCGCCCGCGTCGAGTTCGACGAGGCCCTGGTGGTTACACCTGAGCGCGACGCCGACCTGGTCGCGCTCGACGATGCTCTGGAGGCGCTGGCAAAGGTCGACCCCCGCAAGGCCCGCGTCGTCGAACTGCGCTTCTTCGGCGGCCTGAACGTCGAAGAGGCGGCTCAAGTGCTCGGCGTCTCCGGCGATACCGTGCGTCGTGATTGGCGGCTGGCGAAGGTCTGGCTGCTCCGGGAAGTCAAACGCAAGGACAGCGAATGAAGCCGGAACAGTGGCTCGAGATTGAACGTATTTACCATGCCGCACTCGAGCAGAAGCCCGGCGAACGTGCCGCATTCGTTGTGCAGGAATGCGGGAGCGATGAAGAACTCCGGCGCGAGATTGAATCGCTGCTCGCTGAAGAGGCGGGCGCCGGCGCGTTCATTGAGCGCTCCGCGATGGAAGTGGCGGCCAGAGAGATAGCGAGCGCAATCCGGCGCTTGCCCGCGGGTCGCCGGCTCGGCGCGTACCAGATCGTAGAACCCGTGGGAGCCGGCGGCATGGGCGAGGTCTACCGCGCCCGGGACATTCGCCTCGATCGCACAGTAGCTATTAAGGTCCCGCCCTCAGACGTTCCGACCGACGACGACCGCGTTCGCCGCTTCCTGCGCGAAGCGAAGGCTGCATCCGCGCTCAGCCATCCGAATGTAGCCCATATCTATGAGATCGGCGAATCCGATGGCACATCGTTCATCGCTATGGAGTTCGTGGAAGGCCGGACGTTGGCGGCCGCGATCGCAGAGCGGCCTCTCGAGGAGCGCCACATCGTCGACATCGCGGTTCAGATAGCCGACGCACTCGACGAGGCCCATATGAAGGGCATCACCCATCGCGACATCAAGCCCGCGAATATCATGTTGACCGCGCGCGGCCAGGTGAAGGTGCTCGATTTCGGAGTCGCGAAGCTCAACCCTCTGGTAGGCGAGAGCGCCACGCGCGGGCTGTTCGCGGCGACGGCGACCGCAGCCGGCGTCGTGATGGGGACGGTCGATTATATGAGCCCCGAGCAGGCGCTCGGGCGCGAGGTGGACGGCCGTAGCGATCTGTTCAGCCTCGGCGTGGTCCTCTACGAGATGGCCACGGGCCGGTCCCCGTTTCGCGGCGCGACGGCCACGGAGACGATGGACCGCATCCGGCACCACGATCCAGGCCCGCTGATGCAGTTCAGCACCGGAACCTCGCCCGCGCTGGAGCGAATCGTCCGCAAGTGTCTGGAGAAGGACAGGCAGCAGCGATATCAGAGCGCTCACGACCTGCTGACCGAACTGCGAGATCTCCAGCGCGAGCATATCTCGGGTTCTGCCAGCGCGGCAACGAGTGGCGGCTTCAAACGCTGGCAATCCGGCGTCCTGGCGACGCTTGTGATCCTGGCGGCCGGTGCGCTGGCCTGGTCCGTCATGCGTCGCGAGGCACCCGCGGGCGGCGCACCGCCGTCACGCTTGAGCATGCTGGTCTCCGCTGCCTCCGATCTGAGCAGCCCCGACCTGTCGCCCGACGGCAGGACGATCGTCTATGGCGCCGATGAAGCAGGCCGTGTCGATCTGTTTGTCTCTCGCGTTGCCGGCGGCGCGCGCGTACGGCTCACTAACGACGCCGCTCGCGAATCCGGCGCTCATTTCTCGCCGGATGGCGAGCGGATCATCTTTACACGAATCGAAGAAGGCTCCGAGGCGCCCGACGTCTACAGCGTCCCGAGTCTCGGCGGAGACGCGGCTCCGCTATTGCACCACGCCTTCGACGCAACCTGGTCGCCGGATGGAACCCGATTGGCATTCATCCAGTGGACCGCCGGCGGTGGACATACCCTGGCGACATGCAAGGCTGACGGCTCGGATCTGCGGCCGCTCATGCGCGCCGACGCGATGTATCCATTCCTTCGCGATCCGGTTTGGTCCCCCGACGGCTCAACGCTGGCGTGTGTGCGGTCGAGCGGAGGCACGGCCGGCGAAACCTGGCTGATTCCTGCAACGGGCCAACCCGCGCGCAAGTTCACGAGTGATCGGGCCGGCGTGTTCAGTCATCATCCTGTGTTCACCGCTGATGGGCGCGCCATCATCGATTCTTCGAATCGCGGCGGAGCCACTAACATCTGGATGCTGCCGCTCGACGGCTCCGCTTCTACAAGGCTGACCACCGGTACCGGCCCGGACCGCTCTCCCGCGGTAGCTCGCACGGGCTCCGTTGTGTTCGAAAACACCCGGTCGCGGTGTGCTTTGCTGGTGGAGAATCTGAAGAGCGGCCAGACGCGCGAGCTGCTAACGGATCCGTTTATAATCTGGGCTCCGGTCTTTTCGGCTGACGCCCGCGAGCTCGCGTTCACGCGCTTCGAGGCGGACGGATCGTGGCATATATGGACGGCATCCGTCGAAGATGGCCGCGCGCGGCAACTCACGTCATCGGCCGTACCCGAGATCTATCCGCGCTATGCCGGAGAACAGATCGTGTATCACACCTGGGGTCCGGGTCCTAGCCGCTTGTGGCGGGTGCCGCGATCCGGTGGGCCGGTAGCGCCGCTATTCGCTTCGCAGGCAGATGACTCCTATGCCGATGTTTCCCCGGATGGCCGCTCGGTCGCATTCGTGCGCACGGACAAGGGGAGTACTCGAATCTGGATCGCAGGGCTCGACGGCAGTAATCCCAGACGGCTGCTCGACATTTCTTCGACGCTACCCAGGTGGTCTCCGGACGGCAAATGGATCGCGTTTAGTCCGAGCCGCAGTTACAATGCCGGTGTTTTCGTAGCCGCCGCGGATGGAACCGGCCTGCGTAAGTTGACCAGCACGGGTAGTTGGCCGGTGTGGTGGCCCGACGGTAAACGCATCGGCTATGTGGCCGTCGGACGCGACGGCAATCAGGCCATCTACACGGTGCCGCTTACCGGCGGCGAGCCACACGAGGTCACGCGCATCCAATTTCGCGGCAACAACTACCCATTCGACGTATCTCGCGATGGCTCGCTGCTGGCAACTTCTAACCAGGTACTGTTGAGTTCCGAGATATGGATGCTCGAGCCGGGCAGCCGTCCGTGACGCGGGCACAATACATGGTCGAAGGCGTTTCGGTCGTGATCCACTGTTTGCGCTGAGCCAGGGCCTGACGACTCTCAAGGCAGCGCGCTCTATTTCGGCGATTGCCAACGACCATTCAATGTTTAGGAGCTTGGGCTAGCGCATCGGCTAGCGCCCGGTGATACGTCTGGTTTTTGGGATCGAGCCGGATTGCTTCCCGTAGCTGCGCGATGCCATCATCCCAACGGCCCAGCCTTAGCAGCGCAACCGCGTAATTACTCCGGATTCCCGCGTGCTCCGGGTAAAGGTCGACCGCTGTTTTGTACTTATCGAGCGCGGAACGTAGATGCCCGTTCTTTTCGAGATCGGCCCCCTCGTTGTTCAGGCGCACGGCGGTGAGTGCGTTCTGGCTGGCACGATCACGCTTGTGTAGCAGTTCGGCGAGTTCTGTCGCTACGGCTTTCGACCGTTCGATCTGGCCGTCCTGCCTGAGTGCGAGTTGCAGGCCATGGAGCGCGGACTGGTTTTCGGGACTCAGGCGTAGGGCTCGTTCCAGGTGCTGAATGGCCTCGCGCGGCTTGCCAACGCTCAGATACTCGGTTCCGAGGCGCGTCTGCGCGACAACGCCGTCGGGGTTCAACTCGACCGAACGTTCAAACGCCACAAGCGCGCCGGCGGAATCTTGCAGCGTCTTTTTCGCCTGCCCGAGATCCGACCAAGCCTCCGCGAAGTCCGCGCGTAGCGCGACAGCCTTACTGAGACTGGCAGCAGCCCTGTCGACGTGCTCCTGAGCGGTGTACACCTTGGCTCGCAGGTAGTGTGCGAAGGCGGCTTCTTCCTTGTTGCCGAAGAGCCGGATGGCGGTATCCAGGTGCCGGGCGGCGGGTACGAGTTCATCGGCTTCCAGAAGTATCAGCCCGAGACTCTCGTGCGCGGGCGCCATGCTGGGGTCCAGAGTGACGGCCGTTTCGAATTCCGCGCGCGCTGCCCCTGTCTCTCCCGCGGCCTTCAGCGCTTCGCCGAGCCCGTTGTGAGCTGCGGCAGAACGCGGCCGCAGCCGCACAGCCTCGCGCAATTGGACAACCGCCTCCGAGTGGTCGCCCGATTCCGTAAGTATGCTGCCCAGGAGCAACCGTGCATCCGCGTCGACTGGCCTTTGCTGGATCAGCTTGCGCAACAGGACGACCGCTTCATCGCGTTTGCCGCGGGCGAGCAGGTCCCAAGCGCGCTCGACGGTTGCGCTCTGCGCGAGCAACAGAATGGTCCAGATGGCAAGGCCGCGCATAGTCAGCCGCGGCGGAATCGTTCAGTGCGGGTGATTCCGGAGCCCTCTGTGATGAACACCAACTGATCGGCCGCGACCCGACTGAGCTTCTCAACCGCACCGCTCGGCCAGCGGATTTCGAGGTCGGCGCTGCCCGCTGATCCGAGTCCAAAATGCAGACGGCTATCGTTGACGGATAGATACGAGGACTGTGCGAGCACCTCCTGGGCCTGCACTCGATCGCCGTACCGAGCGGTCACGCGAGCGCCGATGGCGCTGCGATTCGATTGGACGCCGGTCAGCTTCACCTTCATCCAATGGTGATTCCCCGTCACATCGTTGCGCAGCAGTGATGGCGGCTCGTTGTGGTTGATCACGAGAATGTCCATGTCGCCGTCGTTGTCGAAATCGCCGAAAGCGCAACCCCGGCTGGAGTGCGACGTCTCTAAATCCCGGCCGGCGATTCCCATCAACTGCTCAAACTGCCCTTTACCAAGATTGCGGAAAAGCACACGCGGCGTCTTGTACGGCGAGGTGACCAGCTTCTTCTCCGCCTCAGGGTAAATGTTCCCCGTCACCCAGAAGATATCCGGCGCGCCATCGTTGTCCAGGTCGACGAGACCGACACCCCAACTCACATAGCGGGTCTCTACGGCAAGGCCGGACCGCAGCGTGACATCGCGGAAATTGCCTTGGCCATCATTGGCATAGAGCGCCGGAGTATCGTCCTGGAAATGGGTCTTGACGATCCCGAGCGTTCCGTCCAACCTGAAATCGCCGATTCCGAGCCCCATGCCGGCCTGCTCCATACCGTCTTCACTGAGCGCAACGCCGCGTCCCAGTCCGTCTTCTGTGAACGTGCCGTCGTGATTATTGCGAAATAACAGGCTCGGTGTCGAATCGCAGGCGACGTAGATATCAGGCCAGCCATCGTTATCGAAGTCAGCAGCAACAGCAGTAAGCCCGTAGCCTCCCTCTACCTTAGCGATGCCCGATGATTCGCTCACGTCCGTGAAGGTCCCGTCGCCGTTGTTCCTGTACAGAGCATGCCGTCCGTACGGCAGCCCGCGCGGCCCGCAGTTAACCAGCACGCCCTTATAGTTACAGCTGGCACTGCTACCGGCTCGCGGCACCGCATCGATGTTGAACCCGACGTAGTTGGAGACGAATAAGTCGAGGCGGCCATCGCGGTCGTAGTCGACGAAGGTGCATCCGGAGCCAAAGCGGATGTTGGTGTTCGCGAGACCTGCCTGCCTGGTGACATCGGTGAACGTACCGTCGCCGTTGTTGCGATATAGGATGTTCTGGCCCCAGTAAGTCAGGAATAAGTCTTCAAAACCATCGTTATCGTAATCGCCCACAGTTACGCCGTAGGCGTAGCCGGTGCGCAACAAGCCGGCCTTTTCGGTCACGTCGGAGAAGGTACCATCGCGGTTGTTCCTGTAGAGCCGGTTCGTGGCCGTCGCGGGCGGGTCGCCGAACCGCGAGCCGGATAAAAGGAGAATGTCCATCCAGCCGTCGTTATCGTAGTCGAAGAATGCCGCTCCGCAGCTCATGGCCTCGATGATGTAATCGCAGCGATCGGGATGGCCGGAGATGACAGGATGAGTGAGACCGGCCTGACGTGCGACGTCGGTAAAGCGGGCGTGGAATGGGGTCCCCGAGGCTTTGGGGCGAGGCGCCGCCTTCACCCCTCGTGAAGCCATTCCTTCCGGACGCGAATTCGCCTCCTGGGCCGGCGCGCGCAGAGTGGGAGAGAGCAGGAGCGGGAAAATGCTGCGGCGGGTAAACACGCTCATCGTTACTATATGAAAAAAGCGGCGGAATCTGGGGAGATCCCGCCGCCGGGTAAGTGCTTCGGTTTGGCTAAGGTCTCAGAAGCGTACCTTCAGGCCTAGCTCTACTTGTCGCCCTGTGATATTTCCTAGCTGCTGCGTCTGCGCTCCAAACGTGCCGCCCGGTGTGCCTTGGAAGAGCGCCGTCCCAAACCGCGAATCGTTGATGTTCGTGTTGGGAGAGCCCAGGTTCAAACGGTTGGTCGCGTTGTAAGCTGCCATCTTGAGTTCGGCCCTGACGCGTTCGGTCACCCGGATGTCTTTGGTCAGGGTGCTGTCAAGGACCCAGAAATGCGGCCCGGTCAGACAGCCATACTGGAGCGGATTCGTACGCAGCATATATGTAGTGCCTTCAGGCACCTTCGCAAATGCTGCCGTATTGAACCACATCGAGCGAGTCGGATTGGCGAGGCACGGGCTTTGGCCGGTTTCGACCAACGCGCCACCTGGGACAGCCGGATTGCCCGGATTGCCGAAGCGCACGAACTGACCCGACGTGAAGGTCCACACCCCGGCCAGTTTCCAGCCGCCGATCACCGCATCCACCGCGCGCGACACATTGCGCAGATACGAACGACCGTGGCCCATGGGAAGATCCCAAGTGCCCGCCACGTTGAACCGGTGCCGCGGCTGGTCGCTATCCTGCCACACCAGCTTGTTCTCAAAGTAATTCAGATCGTTGAGCAGGTTGGTCTGCGCTTTCTCACGAATGTACACGTAAGCGAACAGGAAGTTGTAACCCTTGCTGTAGGCCTTCTGGGCTTTGATTTCGAGCGACTGGTACCGCTCGCCCGCGCCCAACGTGCCGATCTGATACAGGCCGCCATACTGCGGATACGGCCTGAGCAGGGAGCCGAGCGTGACCGTCTTCTTGTTGCGCAAGTCAGCCGGGAACAGCGTCGGCGTCAGATAGTTGTAGAACGGGTTGTCGACCAGCTTGTTCAAGTTCGCCTGTTGTGCGACCTGAATCCGCGGATCGATATTGTTCAGCGACTTCGTGTAGTGCTGGTTGCCGAAGTTCATGAAGTAGGTGAACGAGGTGACGATTTCGTTCGGCCACTGCCGCTGGAAGTTGATATTGATGCGATCGTTGCGGGCTTTCTTGAAATCCTGCGGGAACCAGAACATCGCGGTACCGCCGCGTCCCACATTCGTTCCGGCTGCCTTGCCGTTGATCGGGACCAGCGGGTCGCTTGCCGGGTACGGATCGGAGAAACGCTGTTGCGGAACGCCCTGGAGCAGGGCCGCCGGATTCTGGAACCCCGTGACTCCGAAGAAGGGCGGAGACAGGAAGCCGACCGTCTCGAACCCGGAGATGGGCGCCGTCGTCATGCTCATCTCGGTCGGGATCAGGTAGCGCGCATAACCGACGCGCAATGCCGTGAGATCGTTGATGCGGTACGCCAACCCGGCACGCGGCTGAAGCGCGATGTTTTGCGGATTCCACATGCCGTGATCGTCACTCGTCGTCCACTTCCATTGACCATTCCACTTGTAGAAATTGTTGCCGACCAGCGCGAGAGCGGACGCCGGCATCTGCGGTGGATTGGCCACCATCTCGGGCACCTGGGCCGAGAGGTCGAGGCCCTTCGAGAAGAAATTGCTCGGATCGTGGAACGCCGTCTCATACTCATCGCGCAAACCGAGGTTGACGGTGATCCGGCGGTTCACTTTCCAGTCATCCTGGAAGAACATGCCCCAGTATTCGGTGTGCGGGTCAGGAGCCGGGCCGCCGATCATCTGGGTCTGACTCGGGTCCATCGCGCCGAGCAGGAAGCTGGCATAGCCGCTCCCCGACTTCAACAGGTCCGGATTTTCGAAGGTGTTGGCGGTCAGGTTAGCCGGGAAGTTGAATCTTGAAGTGTTCGAGACGAAGCTGACACCGTAGCTGCGCCGGTGTTCGATACCGGCTTTAATATAGTGCGAGCCGCGCTGCTGCGAGATCTTCGCGTTGAACGCCTCGCCGGCCGGCGCCTGGTTCCAGTAGAAACCGCCGCCGCCAAATCCGCTGCCGCCGATATTCAGATTCGGGAAATACAGCGGAACGCCGGGAGAGGCTTCCTGAAATCCTTTGTACCAGTTGTTGTTCGGCCAGATGTTGGCCCAGCCGCCCTCGGGCAGGCTCTCCGAGACGTAGGCGTCGATCACTTTGTGCCAGTCGCCATGGAAGTTTACGACCGTCGTGGGATTCATTGTCCAGATCACGTCACCGGAAACCTGCGTCGCCTCTCGCAGTGTTCCGGTGGGGACGAACAGTTGCGAATGATTGGGCGTGAAATCAGACTGAAGGTCCTGCACGTGATAGCGGCCGACGCGGCCGTAGGTTCTCCACTTGTCGCTGATGTTATAGTCGACGCGCTCGGAGAAATTGTAATAGTTATACGTCTGGAAAAAACCGGTTCTGAAGTTATTCACGCCGGTGATGTTGTCGCCGGGGTTGTTCGGATCCCAGAACGACTTCATGAGCGAAGCGGAGACCGGATCGAAGCGCGAAGAGGGAATCTTGTTCCCGGGGAACGGCGTGCGCGTATATTTTCCGGCCGCGGAGTCGAACACCGTCGTCCACGGATCGTAAACCGTCCGCATCGATCCATCGATGTTCTTAGACTGCGAGAAGTCGCCTTCGCGCTCGAGCGCCGTCGGCAGCGTGGTGCTGACGTTGTTCGGGTTACCGACCTTCCAATATTCCAGCGAGAAGAAGCTGAAGAGCTTGTTCTTGATGATGGGATTACCCACCGTGCCGCCCATCATGTGCTGCCGGGTCGCGATTCGCGTATTGTTCGTGCGGTCGGCGATCGCGTTCAGCCAGGGGTAACGGCCCAGATAGAAACCGGTGCCGTGATACTCGTTGGTCCCGGACTTCAGCGTCATACTGATTAAGCCGCCGGCGCTGTGGCCCGACTCGGCGTCGACGCTGTTCGTCGAGACGACTACTTCCTGAACCGCATCGGTGTTCGGCGGATAGCTGTTCTTGTGGCCGAGGCCGATGGGGCTGCCGTCCACCTGCAGATCGTTCTTCAGGTTCGTCCCACCACCCAGGTCGACGCTGTTCGCGGCCCAGGAGTGGAAAGGCATCATCTCACCGCGGGTATTCACGGCGGACGGTGCGAGCAGTGTCAGTTTAAAAGGGTTACGGTCGAAGCGGGGCATCTCTTGCGCCAGCTTCGAGTCGATCGTCAGGTCGCGGCTGGCGGAGTTGAACTCCACCGCGGCGGGCGCTTCGGTGACGGTGATGCTGTCCTGCACCGCTCCCGCTTTGAGCATGGCGTTGACGGTGACGTCGCCGCGTGTCTGAACGAGGATGTTCTCCTGAACGAACTTGGTAAAGCCGGGCAGTTCGACGGTCACGGTATACGTGCCCGGGTCCACCAGGTCGAACAAATAAAGTCCGGTCTCGTTAGTAGTCCGCGTAACCTTCACACCGGTGTTTATGTTCGACAAGGTGACGGAGGCGCCGAGAACGACCGCCCCGCTCTGGTCGGTGACAAGACCTGCGACTTTGCCGCGGTAGCTCTGCCCGTATAGTGAGCATGCGCCGAGAATGAACAACAGCGCGATCACCAGGCGGAAGCAACGATTGTTACTCCATCTCATTGATAGACTCCTTCGCCGGCTTACGTAGCCGGATTGAAAAGCGGCGTGCCTTTGCCGTGCCCCTATTCGTCCTTCGTCAAGAACTAACCCGGCGGCGTTGGTTTCTAAGATCACGACCGGTGGGAGTTACGAAGGCTCGACTATGGGCGGTAATTCCCCTGCGTTTGCTTGTCCCCAATCTATCGGAGTTTCTGAATAAATCAAGGTACTTTCCAGTGAGCTTACAGTAATCACATAGGTTTTTCTAAGGTGCTCCTCAGGGGAGCACCTGTCACTAGCTACGGTTCCAAAACTGGAATCGATTTGAAATTTGGAAGATGCCAAATTTATCAGCGATCCGCTGGCCACACTAGTTGTTAGTGTGTTACGCGGCGAAAAACTCTCTTGGGGTTTAGCGCGAAATCACCCGGATTGGGTCAAAACACACATATTTTACGGGGAAGCATACCGGGAAATTGCGGCTTGCACCTAATGACACATCAATGTATGATCGGGTCGTCAACCGAAATGCAGGTCCTCGAAGCCGCCGAACGGCGAGAGCTCGTAGACCGGGTTGCGAATAGCCGGTCTTTCCAGAAGTCGCCTCGTCTGCGTGACTTCTTGCTATACGTTGCCGAGTGCACGATAAGTGAACGGCTCGACGACGTGCGTGAGCAGCTGGTCGGTCATCACGTCTTCAACCGGAAATTCGACTACAACCCGGGCCAGGACAATATTGTTCGCGTCGAGGCGCGGCTGCTGCGCAAGCGGCTCGAAAGCTACTTCCAGGACGAGGGCAAGGACGAGCCCCTGCGCATAGTGATGCCGCGCGGCAGTTATGCCATCGCGTTCGAACCGCGCGATACCGTGGCGGAAGCGCCCGAGTTGCCCGACGAGCCCCGCCGCTTCGCCCTTTCCGTTCTGCGCATTCCCGCGTGGGCCCTGCCCTGGAAGCTGCTGCTGGCAGTTCTGGTCGCAATCGTGGTCAGCGCGGCGGCATGGACCTCTTACAAGAGACAGATAAGCAAGCAGAGTCTCTCATCCGGGCCGCTGCTGCCCTTCTCCGCACTATTTGAGGACACCCGGGGAACCTATATCGTGACTAGCGATACGGGCTTCGTCCTGATCCAGGAGGCACTGGGACGGCTAATCGGGTTGGACGACTATATCCGGCGGCGTTACGTTAGCGTTCCCGGCGCGCTTCACACCCCGGAGCGCGAGTGGGTCGAACGGCTCGCGAATCGCCAATACACGAATGCGCTCGAGGTGGGGATCGCCACTCGCATGGTCATAATGGGCGGGGCGCAGTCACACACGGTGACGGTTCGGTCGGCGCAGAAACTGTCCCTGGCCGATTTTAAGAACCACAATCTCGTGCTGATCGGTAGTCCGATGGGAAACGCCTGGGCACGACTATTTGCCGACGGCCTGAATTTCCAGTTCGATCTCGACGCAGCCCATCGAGGCATGTTTCGCAATCGCTCGGCCCGCGCCGGCGAGCCGCAGACGTATTCGATGACGACCGACTCCGGACAAAGCGGCCAGGCGTTCGCGCAGATTGCGTTCATACCGAACCTCAACGGCGAGGGGAACGTGCTGCTGATCGCCGGCACCACGGCCGAGGGAACAGAGGCTGCGGGCGAGTTCATCCTAGACCGTGCTCGCACCGTGAGTGCGTTGAGGTCCATCGGCATCGACCCCGCGGGCCCGCCGCGCTATTTCGAGATGCTGCTGGACGTAAACGCCATCGCCGGGACCGCCAGCCATTCCCACATCGTCGCCGCGCGCCTGATCCGTTGAGCGGATTTACAACGACTTTAGCGAGTTCTCGGCCTCGCGCCCCCACTGGCGGAGTTGGCGTCGCCGGTGTGGCGGCATTGTTTT
>JADMIO010823543.1_pt1 | contig 11979 bp, 6 predicted proteins | sample 8958161 | NCBI WGS metagenome assembly JADMIO01 (sample SAMN16585339, study PRJNA669376) | soil metagenome | isolation source: Crop rotation soil | place: USA: Cullars Rotation, Alabama | collected 2011
ACGAGCAAGAGCAACGAGCAAGAGCAACGAGCAAGAGCAACGAGCAAGAGCAACGAGCAAGAGCAACGAGCAAGAGCAACGAGCAAGAGCAACGAGCAAGAGCAACGAGCAAGAGCAACGTTCTACTGCTACACACATTCACCGCACGGCGCACGTTAGCGTCGGGCCTTGCGGGTTAAACTTCGGAGTCGCTTGTGCGGTTGACTGAATCGATGACTGCTACTCCAAAGCTGGTGGCCGATTTCGCGGACAAGGCCAAGGGCGTGCTGGTCGAGACGCATCGCCTGAACGCGGGCGGATGGGATTCGGAGCTGGCGTACAGCCACCAGGAAGACCTCTCCAACCTCGCCGACTACGCGGGCAACCTCGGGCTCGATCGCATCCATGCGGCGACGCTCGACCTGTACGCGTACGTGAGCGTGTTCACCGAAGGCACGTTGAAGCCCAATCCGGCGCAGCGCGCGGAGCTCGACCGCCTGATCCAGGATGCGCAGAGTGCCGTCCTCGAGCTCGCGCCGAATGTCGCGTCGTTGTCCGGCGCCATCGTCTACCTGCTGGCGCCCGGCATCGACGAACCGAATGGACTGGCGCAGGCACTGCGGCAGGAGTCGCTGCAGCTCGCCGTGTTCCAGGACGGTGACAGCTTCGCCGACGCGATCCGCGCGCACCTGCCGCAGGCCATCCTGGCGGAGTCGGCGTTCGTCGGCGCGGTCTCCGAGCTGCTCGACGATCTCGCCCCGACGGTGCCCGAGGCGACGCGCCTGCCGCTGATCGGAGTCGGCGGTGGCGATGTCTCGGCGCGCCTGCAATCACTGGTCGGCGGTGCCGACCTGTTCATCACGCGGCTCGACGATCCTACCCTCGCCGCGCAGGTGCGCGAGCTGCTGGCGTCGCAGAACATCGAGCCGTTCCGCGTGCTCGTGGTCGACGACGACCGCCAGATGTGCGCTTACTGCGACGCCATCCTGGGCCGCGCGGGCATGGTCGTCGAATCGACGACCGAAGCCGATACGGTGGTCGAGCGCGTTCGCCGCTTCAAGCCCGACCTGGTGCTGATGGACCTGTACCTGCCCGGCATCGACGGCATGACGCTGACCGCGCAACTGCGCACGATGGCCGACGCCGTGGTGCTGCCGATCGTGTTCCTGTCCGGCGAGCAGAGCGAGGAAGCGCGCTTCCAGGCGATCCAGGTCGGCGGCGACGATTTCCTCACCAAGCCGGTGCGCCCGCGCCACCTGGTCGCGGCCGTGCGCAGCCGCATCAAGCGCGTGCGTACGCTGGGCAAGCAATTGGTGCGACGGCCGGGGGATGCCCACGGCCACATGCGTCGCGGTGCCTTCCTGGATCACCTGCGGGAGATCAAGGGGCGCACGCCCGGTCCGGCAACGGCGCTGCTGGTCATCGCCATCGACCAGGCGCACGACCTCAGCGCCCGGCTGACGTTGTCCGTCGCACACGAGCTCGAACAGGCGGTTGCGCTGCGGCTGGCCAAGGGCTTTTCGCGCGAGGACCGGTACTGCCTGATCCAGGAGTTCGGCTTCGGGCTCAGTCTCGAGCGCGAGCGTCGCGACGAGATCCTGGAGACCGCCGAGAACCTGCGCGCGCTGGTTGCCGAACAGCCGTTCAAGATCGACGGCAACGATACCCAGCTCACGGCGAGCATCGGCATGGCGCTGATGCCGAGCCTGGAGCGTACGCTCGACGACTGGATCAATGCGGCGTTCGCGGCGATGCGTACCGGTGGCCGTCTCGGCGGCAATCGCGTCGAGGGCATCCTCGGCGACAACGGTTCCGGGCTCACGCCCGAGCGGCAGATGCGTATCCGCGAGCTGCTGCGCGATGCGACCACCCCGCATGGCATGGTGTTCGACTTCCAGCCGCTGATTCCGCTCCGGGCAACCGAGACCGGCCATTACGCGATGGTGATGCACCTGCGCGATCCGAAGGAGCCGCTCGGCGGCGTCCCGCGCGCCGATTTCGTGCCGGTCGCGCGCGACCTCAAGATGCAGGCGGCGATCGACCGGCTCGCGGTCACGCGTGCAATCGAGGCGCTCGACGACCAGCGTGCGCGCAATCGCGTGAACAACCTCGTGGTGCCGATCGACGCGCGCTCGATCGACCGCGAACAGCTGACCTGGCTGCAAGGCGAATTCAGCCGCCGCAAGCACATCGAGCAGTGCCTCACCCTGGAATTCGACGCCAATGCGCTGACCGAACCTGGCGCCGAACGCATGCTCGAGCGCCTCGAGGCGGTTGGCGTGAAGTTCGCGGCGGTCGACCGCTCCGGCCGCCTCGCCCACATCAAGGGCCTCGAAGCGCTGCCGCTCAATACCCTGCGCCTGCCCGCCGCCGCGCTGCAGGCCATGGAAGCGAACCTCGTCGGCCCGGTGCTCGACGCCTGGTACCGCAGCGACCGCAACATCATCATCGACGAGATCCGCGACCTCACCCTGATCGGCAAGTTCTGGAACATGGGCATCAACTACCTGCAGGGCGACGTCCTCGCCACCGCCGGCCCGCGGCTGGACTTCGATTTCTCGGAAATCAGTCTCGGCTGAGGACCGCAGTTCGTTCTTCGTTTTTCGTTTCTGCGTTCGTCTTGCTCGCGCGTCGCGCTTCGGCTTTGGACGAACAACGAACAACGAAGAACGGCTTCTCCGCTATCCTCCACCGCCCCCGCCCGACCCGACTGCCGCTCTTGATTCCCGCTGCCGCGCCGCGCAAGGCTGCGCTGATCTTCGTCCTGGTGACGGTTGCTCTGGATGTGCTGGCGATCGGGCTGATCATTCCGGTGTTGCCGCCCCTGATCGCGAGCTTTCGCGGCGACGACGCTGCGGGCGGTGTCGCGTTGTACGGCTGGTTCGTGACCGTGTTTGCGCTGACGCAATTCCTCGCCGCGCCGGTGCTCGGGGCGCTGTCCGATCGATTCGGTCGACGCCGGGTGATCCTGCTGTCGAACCTGGGCCTCGGGCTCGACTACATCCTGATGGCGGTCGCGCAGACGTTGCCGCTGCTGTTCCTCGGGCGGGTGATCTCCGGAGTCACCTCGGCGAGCTTTTCGGCGGCCGGCGCCTACATCGCCGACGTCACGCCCGCCGAAAAGCGCGCGGCGGCGTTCGGCATGCTCGGCGCTGCGTTCAGTCTCGGCTTCGTGATCGGACCGGCGGTCGGCGGGCTGCTGGGCAGCGTCGATCCGCGCCTGCCGTTCTGGGTGGCCGCCGCTTTGTCACTGACGAATTTCGTCTACGGATTCTTCGTGCTGCCGGAGTCGTTGACCGAGGAGCGCCGCCAGGCCTTCGCCTGGGCGCGCGCGAACCCGCTCGCGACCTTGCGCTGGCTGCGCGATTTCCCGCAGGTGTTCGGTCTTGCCGGCGTGAGCTTCCTGTCCGCCCTCGCGCACGTGGTGTTCCCCGCGACGTTCGTGCTGTATGCCGCGCACCGCTACCAGTGGGACGCGCGCACGATCGGATTCACGCTCGCCGCGGTCGGCGTCGCCGGCACCATCGTGCAGGCCGCGCTCGTGCGCCGCATCGTGCCGGCGCTCGGCGAGCGCCGCGCGCTCCTGCTCGGTCTCGGCTGCGGCGCATTCGGTTTTCTCGCCTACGGCTACGCGCCCACCGGTCCGTGGCTCTGGGGCGCGATGCCGATCATGGCCTTCTGGGGCTTGTCGAATCCGTCGATCCAGAGCCTCTCCACGCGCCAGGTCGGCGTCCAGGAGCAGGGCCGCCTGCAGGGCGCATTCACGAGCCTGGCCGCGGTCGCCGGCATGGTCGGACCGTATCTGTTTACCCATGCCTACGCCGCCGGTATCGATGACCGCCTCGACTTCGACCTTCCAGGCGCCGCGTTCTTCGTCGCCAGCGCCTTGCTGGCCGCCGCCTGGTTCCTCGCCGAGCGCGTGACGCGCCCGCTCCGCGCATGAGCACGCTGTCGGCGCCGGGCGAATCGCCGCACCAATTGCTGCGCCGCGTCTTCGGCTTCGACCAGTTCCGCGGACTGCAGCAATCCGTGGTGGAACACGTGCTCGGCGGTGGCGATGCGCTGGTCCTGATGCCCACCGGCGGCGGCAAGTCGTTGTGCTACCAGTTGCCGGCGCTGCTGCGCAAAGGCACCGGGATCGTCGTCTCGCCCCTCATCGCGCTGATGCAGAACCAGGTCGAGGCGTTGCGCCAGCTCGGCGTGCGCGCCGCGTTCCTGAACTCCTCTCTCGACAGCGGCGCAGCGTTCGCGGTCGAACAGCAACTCGCGCAGGGCGAGCTCGACCTCCTGTACGTGGCGCCGGAGCGCTTGCTCAGCCCGCGCTTCCTGGGGATGCTGAGCCGCGCCGAGATTGCGTTGTTCGCGATCGACGAAGCGCACTGCGTGTCGCAATGGGGACACGATTTCCGCCCCGAATACCGCGAGCTCACGATCCTGCACGAGCGCTGGCCGAAGGTGCCGCGCATCGCGCTGACAGCGACCGCCGATGCGCCGACGCGCGTCGAGATCGTCGAGCGCTTGAACCTCGGTGAGGCGCGGCAGTTCGTCAGCTCCTTCGATCGACCGAATATTCGTTATCGCGTCGAAGAAAAGCACGATCCGCGAAAGCAGTTGCTGGCCTTCCTGCGCGCGCGCCCGGGCGACGCCGGCATCGTCTACGCGCTCTCGCGCAAGCGCGTCGAGGACACCGCGGCGTTCCTGCAGGAACACCATATCCGTGCCTTGCCGTATCACGCCGGCATGGACGCCGCCGATCGCGTCAGGAACCAGGGCCAGTTCCTGCGCGAGGACGGCATCGTGATGGTGGCGACGATCGCGTTCGGCATGGGCATCGACAAGCCGGACGTGCGCTTCGTCGCGCACATCGACCTGCCGAAGTCGATGGAAGGCTATTACCAGGAAACCGGCCGCGCCGGCCGCGACGGCCAGCCCGCCGAGGCGTGGATGGTCTACGGGCTCGGCGACGTCGTCAGCCTGCGCCAGTTCATCGACGGCTCGCAGGCCGGGGAGGAGCGCAAGCGCCTGGAGCGGCGCAAGCTCGACGCGCTGCTCGCCTACTGCGAGAGCGTGCGCTGCCGCCGGCAATCGCTGCTGACCTATTTCGGCGAACCGCTGCCGCCGGCCTGCGGCAACTGCGACAACTGCGTCGAACCGCCGCAGACCTGGGATGGCACCGAAGTCGCGCAGAAGGCGCTGTCGTGCGTCTACCGCACCGGCCAGCGCTTCGGCGTCACCCACCTGACCGACGTGCTGACCGGCAAGTCCACCGAGCGCGTCGCCGAGCTCGGGCACGACAAGCTGACGACCTTCGGCGTCGGCAAGGAGCTCGACGAGCGCCAGTGGAAGGCGGTGTTCCGCCAGCTCGTCGCCGCCGGGTTGCTCGACGTCGACCAGGAGGGCTACGGCAGCTTGCGCCTCTCCGAATCTGCGCGCCCCGTGCTGCGCGGCACCGAGCGTGTCGACCTGCGCCGCGACCGCGAGCGCAAGAAGGTGCCGAAGACACGTTTCGCGATTTCCGAACATCCAGCCGACGACGGGCTGTTCGAACAACTGCGGCAACTGCGCGGCCGCCTTGCGCGCGAGCAGAACGTGCCCGCCTACGTCATCTTCCCCGACGCCACGCTGCGCGCGATCGCCAACGACCGCCCGCATTCCCTGACCCAGTTGAACAAGGTGCAGGGCGTCGGCGCCAAGAAGCTGGAACGCTACGGCGAAGCGTTTCTAGAGGTCGTGCGGGCGGCGGATTGAGTGGGCGCGGCACTTATCGCGTCCAGATTTTTGACGCAAAGGACGCAAAGTTCGCAAAGGGCGCTAAAAAAGCAAACCAATAATTAGCAACTGACCTTTTCGCTCTTGCTCTACTTTGCGTCCTTTGCGGACTTTGCGTCCTTTGCGTCAAGAAACTGAGGTTCCTGGTGGCGACGTCCTGGATCGCGGGGTGTCATTTTAACGACGGCGTCGTCACGCCGGGCGACTGTACCCGCCCGCCAAATCGCGGCATGCTCATTGGCCCTCAACGGGCGTTCGAATGATGAGCTCCTGCTCTCCACGCGAGCTTCCCTTCCGGCTCGAGGCCGTGCGCCTGCCGCGCGCAGCGCTGCCGCAGAGCGGCGACTTCGCATTCGATTCCGACGCGTTCGCCGCCGTCGACATGGCCGTCGACGAGCACGGCATGATCGCGTCGCTGCGGCCATCCGCGAGCGGTGCCGGCGAGTGGATCGGCTACCCGTCGTTGATCGAGCCGCACACGCACATCGACAAGGCGTTCACGCGGGCGCGCGCGTACAACCCGTCGCAGAGTTTCGAGGGCGCGCGCGAAGCGATTGAGCGCGACCGCGCCACCCACTTCACGTTCGCCGACGCGCACCTGCGCATGTATCGCGCGTTGAGTCTGGCGTACAGCCACGGCGTGGTCGCCGTGCGTACGCACATCGACAGCCAGCCCGACCGGCTCGAGCCCTGCTGGAAGGTCTATGAGCAATTGCGCAGGGAGTGGGCGGGGCGCCTGCACCTGCAAGCCGTGGTCAGCCTTGGCAGCGCGAAGCTGCAGGGCGAGCATGGCGAGCTGCTCGGGCGCCTGGCGGCCGACCACGGCGCGCTGATTGGCCCGGTGTTCTATTTCGACGAGCAACTCGAAGCCAATGTCGAGCGCGCGTTCGAGCTCGGCGAGCGCTACGGCGTCGACCTCGACGTGCACGTCGACGAGAACAACCGCGGCCATGCGAACGGGATGAAGGCGATCCTCGCGCATCTCGAGCGCAAGCCGTTCCGTGGCCGCATGAACCTGAGCCACCTCTGCAACCTGAGCCGTTGTCCGCCCGAGGAGATCGACGCCCTCGCGGCACGCGCCGCCGCGCTCGACCTGACCGTGATCAGCCTGCCGGTCGCGAACCTGCACCTGCAGGAGCGCGATGCACTGCACACGCCGCAGTGGCGCGGCATCACCGCCATCAATGCGTTGCGCCAGGCCGGGGTTTCGGTCGCGCTCGGTGGCGACAACAGCCAGGACATGTTCGTGCCGTGGGGCGCGCTCGATCCGCTCGTCGTCTTGCGCGAGGCGATGCTCGCCGCGCATATCGCTGCGCCGCTCGGCGAAGCCGTCGCCATGGTCTCGTCGGCGCCGGCGAACATCCTGCGCCTGCACGACACCACGCGCCTGCATGTCGGCCAGCTCGCCGACTTCACGCTGTTCAAGAGCCACGACGCGTATGCCGCGCTGAGCGGGGATTTCGTCGAACGCTTGACGTTGCGGCGGGGGCGGGTGGTGGCGCGCAGGGTGTGGGAGAGCTGACGACCGTTGCTCGATGTTCGCAGCATGCGCCGCGATGAGCAGCGGTTGACGGCGGGACTCAACGCGCAACGGTCTTGAATTACGCCAGGTCGCCGCGCAAACCCCGCACATCCGCTTCCAATTCCGCCGCCGTCACGTCGGCGCTGCGCGGCTTGCCAACCATCAACCCCACCCGCGACCAGAAGCGGCGTGGCACTGCCGCGCGTTTCTCTCGCTGGTTGCGGTTGGAGAACACGCTGCCCCACAAGCCTTGCAGCGCCATCGGGATCACCGGCACCGGGTCGCGGGCGAGGATGCGCTCGACGCCTGGGCGGAACGGCGCGATTGCGCCGTCGCGCGTCAAGCCGCCCTCGGGGAAGATGCACACGATGTTGCCGTCGCGGAGCTCGCGCGAGACCTCGTCGAACGCGCGTTCCATGATCGCCGGATCTTCCTTGAAGCCGGCGATCGGAATGGCCTTCGCCCAGCGGAAGATCTGCTTCGCGACCGGCATCGCAAAGATCTTGTAGTACATGACGAAGCGCACCGGGCGCCGCACGGAGCCCATGACCACCAGCGCGTCGGCGTAGCTGATGTGGTTGCACACCAGCAGTGCCGGGCCCTCGTCGGGGATCGCGTCGATGCCGCGGATCTTCACGCGGTAGAACACGTTCATCAGGATCCACGCGACGAAGCGCAGCAGGAATTCCGGCACCAGCGCGAAGATGTACATCGCCACGACCGCGTTGAACAGCGCCGTCGCGAGCAGCACCTGCGGCAAGCTGAGCTTGAAGAACTTCATGAGCAGGAAGCCGGTCAGCGACGCCGCGACCATGAACGCTGCATTCAGGATGTTGTTCGCGCCAATGACGCGCGAGCGGAACGCAGCCTCGCTGCGCTGCTGGATGAGCGCGAACAGCGGCACGATGAAGAAACCGGAAAACACCGCCATCAAGGTGAGGTCGAGCGCGAGCCGCCACGCGAACGGCTGCGAGAAGAATGCGGCGACATCGAGCCCCGTGAGCCCGCTGGCGGCCGGCAGCGCGAAGTAGATGTCGAGCCCGAACAGGGTCATGCCGATCGAGCCGAACGGCACCAGGCCGATCTCGACCTTGCGCCGCGACAGGATCTCGCACAGCAATGCGCCGAGGCCCGTGCCGATCGAGAACAGCGCAAGCAGGAGCGTGTAGACGCTGCCACCGCCGCCGATCACTTCGGCCACGTACGCGGGCAGGATCAGGAAATACATCGAGGCGAAGAACCAGAACCAGCTGATGCCGAGGCAGCTCAAGAACACCGTGCGGTTGCCCGCGAGGAACTGCAGGCTGCGCCAGGTTTCGGTGACCGGATTGAAATTGAGCTTGAGCTCCGGCGCCACCGGCGGCACCGCGGGCATTGCGGCTGCGGTCAGCCAGCCGATGACGGCGACCGCGACCACCACCGCCGACACCATCCACAGGCCGCTGCCGGGAATTGCGACGAGCGTCGTTCCAGCCAGCGTCCCGAGCAGGATCGACACCATGGTCGCGCTCTCGACCAGGCCATTGCCGCCGGTCAGTTCCTCGTCGCGCAGCACCTGCGGCAGGATCGAATACTTGAGCGGCCCGAACAGCGTCGACTGCAGTCCGATCAGGAACACGACGGCGAGCAGCAGCGCCGCGCTCTTCAACATGAAGCCCGCGCCAGCCACGAGCATCAGCACCACTTCCAGCGCCTTGATCCAGCGCGCCAGCGTGGCCTTGTCGTACTTGTCCGCGAGCTGCCCGCCGAGCGCCGAAAACAGGAAATACGGCAGGATGAACAGTGCGCCGGCCAGCAGCGAGAAAGTGGTCTTCTCCAGGCCCACCTCGATCGCCCCCACGAACACGACCAGCGCGACGAAACCCTGCTTGAAGACGTTGTCGTTGAAGGCACCGAGCGACTGCGTCAGGAAGAACGGCAGGAAACGCCGTTCCTTCAACAGGGAAAACTGGCTGTGTCCGGACATGGGTCGGGTCGTTCGCGGCGAAGCCCAGCAGGCTAGCACGCAGCGGCGGAGCGACCGGAGGGCCTGGAGGGCAAGAGCAGAGCGGTCCGCAGATTTCGCGGACCGCTTTTCGGTTTCTCAGTACTGCCAGTTCACATTGATCGTTCCCACCCCGCTCGCCGGCACCGTGTACGAGTGGTTCGCGCCGTTCTCCCAGGTCACGGTGCCGTTGGCCGCAATCTTGATCGCCTTGAACTGGACCGTCTTGCCGGCCGGCAGGCTGACCGTCAGCCACCAGTTCGGATAGGTCGTCGGTGTGGTCAGCATCGCGCCGACGGCGCCGGCGGCGGTCGACGCCCAGTTGCTGAGCTCGATGGTGTTGCCGGTCAGATAGATGTAGTCGCCGTTGTTGGTCGGCGAGGCGTTGTTGACGCTGATCGTGACCGGTATCAGCTTGGCCTGGTAGACGCTGAAGTTGAACCCGTTGGATGCGGCGCCGCCGCCCGAGCGCGTGACCGTGATCGCCTGGACGCCTTGCGCGACGGCCGGCACGGTGGCGACGACTTCCTGGTCGTTCCAGCTCACGATGCCAGCCGCGGTCGTGCCGAACTTCACCGAGCCGGCGACGCCGCCAAAACCTTGACCCGAGATCACCACTTTCACGCCCGGCTGCGCGGCGGTTGGCGACACATTGCCGAGCTGGGGCGTCGACACCGACGGATCGCGTTGCCAGACCGACACGCTGTTCGCCGGTAACGAGAAGTTGGTCACGTTCCAGCCGGCGCCATTGACCGTGGTCGCCGTGATCGCGACGCCGCTGACGAGATTCGTCATGTAGTCGCTGTAGCTGCCCGTCGGCAGCGACGTGACCAGATTCGTGATGGGTGCGGCCGAGGCGCCCTTGTTGATCGCGACCACGACCACGCTGTCGTAGAACTTGCGCTCATAGATGTAGACGTCGTTGCTCATCCAGCGCTGGGTGATCGAACCGTAGCCCAGCGCTTCGTTGTTCTTGCGCAGGGTGGACAGGCTTTTCACCAGCTTGAAGGCGGTCGTGGTCTCGTCGAATGCCGGCATCTTGCGGCGGTTGTCCGGATCGTCGCCGCCGTCGAGATACTGTTCGGTGCCGTAATAGATGGTCGGGATCCCGCGCGCGGTCAGCACGAACGCGAGCGCTTCGTGCAGGTGCTTGCGTTCGTCGGCGCTGGTGTCGACGCGCAGGAAGCGCTTGCGGTCGTGGTTGTCGACGAAATTGACGAGGTCGTTCTGGTAGGCGAAATCGGCCTGCTGCGCCGTGATCACGCCATTGAGGCCGGAAAACGCGCCGCCCTGGCCGAACACGCTGTTGATGGTCGTGAACAGCGGGAAATTGAGCTCGGCGACACCACTCCGGTTGGTGAACTTCAGCAGGTCCTTGTAGAGCGGGTTGTTGCTGTCGTCGGCGACCCACTCGCCGAACACGAAGCTCTGCTTGTTCGTATAGATCTGGTTCGCGAGGCTGTACTGCCAGCCCCAGTTGACGTGCTTGGTCGCGTCCAGCCGAAACGCGTCGACGCCGTGGTTCTGCAGGTTCGTCACCGACGCCTTCAGCAGCGAATCGACCGTCGATTGCGTCTGGTTGAGATCGGACAGGTCGTAGATCGTGAAGTACTGGGTCTCGTAGGCCGAATCCCACTGCGCGCCGCCCATGTTGACGCCGGTCTGGAAGAAGTTCGAAGGATTGCTGGTGTAGGTCGCCTGCAGCACGCCGTTGGCTTCGAGGCGGCCGTCCTCGCCGGAGCCACGCACGTTGGAATGATTCGGCGCGAAGTCGACGATCACCTTGATGCCGGCGTTATGCGCCGCGATCACGAAATCGTCGAACGGCTGCCACGAGCGCGCGGACGTCGTGAAATGCTCATCCGGCTTCAGCGTGTCGCGCATCTCGTAGCCGTGGTACGGCGCGAGCGACCCGGCCAGCGCGGTCAGGTTGCGATTGTCGAGCGGCGAGGTCACCCAGATCGCGCTGACGCCCAGGTTCTGCAGATAGCTCATTTTCGCGGTCAGACCCTGGAAGTCGCCGCCGAGGTATTTCGCGAGGTTGCTGCCGGTGGAATCGAATAGCGGATCGCCCGCGGGGTTGTTCGTCGACGAGCCGTCGAAGAAGCGATCGACGAAGACCTGGTAGATGACGTCGCGGTTGTAGCCCGGACGAATGGTCTGGGCATCGGCTGCGGAGGCCAAAGGCAGCGCGACGACCAGTGCGAGCGACCAGAACAACGGCGCACGAAACGCAGGCACAAGCTTGCTCATCAAACTCTCCCCAGTCTGAATCACCGCATCGAATGGTGGGTGCTGGATCGCCCGACCGCTCCCATTGCGGGAGCGTCCCCTGTCGATGCGATCAGCATTTGCGCGGGGTGCAGCGTAGGAGCCTTCGCGTTGCGTAACAATCGGTTGCATACGTATTCATTGAATACGAGCTCGATTGGATTGAATCAGCGCTACCGGTCAGCGGCGTGAGCAAGATCGCACAGGGCGCCGGGTCGGGCCCGGCGATGGCCCAGGCCTCGATGAAGGCATCGCCGGGTCCTGGATCACCGCTTCATGCTCCCGAAAATCCCGCGCAGGATCTGCCGCCCCAACTGGCTGCCAACGGTACGAGCGATCGACTTGGCGAGGGTTTCGCCGACGCCCTGGCGGTTGCTGGGCCGCGGCGCCGGTGGTTGGGGCGGAGCGGGGGCAGGGCGCGGAGCCGGGGCGGGACGCGGCGCTGGCGGGAAAG
>JADMIO011113657.1_pt1 | contig 11979 bp, 11 predicted proteins | sample 8958161 | NCBI WGS metagenome assembly JADMIO01 (sample SAMN16585339, study PRJNA669376) | soil metagenome | isolation source: Crop rotation soil | place: USA: Cullars Rotation, Alabama | collected 2011
TCAGCAACGTGCCGTTCCCACCCATGTCCAGGTCGTACTGGTTCATGAAATCGAAGTTCGTGGGGGTAAAGAACGTCGCGACGGTGAGGCTCGATCCGGATGGCACGAGCTTCATCGCGCTCTCGCCCCGGTTGCGCACGTCTGAGGGATCGGCGTTCGTGCCCACGGTGCCATTGCCGGACGTGAGATAGAGGTTCCCCTGGGCGTCGGCCGCGATGCCCATCCCGCTCTGCCACAGCCCGCCCGCGTAGCCGTCCGGCGTGTCGTTGTAGACGATCTGCTGTTCCAGCGTAACACCGTCGTAACCCAGAACCCAGCCGTGGTACGGGCCCCAGTCGCAGTGTGAAGAAAAGCTGATGTAGACGCGGCCGTTCACGAGCGCGAGTCCCTGGCGCTGGTTGGCCCGCTGCGCGTTGAAGGGTACCGCGCTGCCGTTGCTGCCGTCGCCGCTGCCCAGGACGCTCGCGCCGATCTGCACCGGGCTGCCCGCGCGTTCGTTCCCGCTCGTGATGTCGACGGCATGCAGGTGCTGCACGAACGAAACACCGTTGGTGCTGCGAACCACGAAGTACATCGTCTCGTGCGCGGCGTCGATGACCGGCGTGCCCACGATGCCCATGTTTCCGCTGAAGTCCTGGTACCCGCCGCCGCACGCGCCGGTCATGTCGCTGTTACGCGGAGGACGCATGCCGGGCTGGCTGAAGTTCTTCTGCCAGTACGGCCGCCCGTCGTCGCCGTCGAAGGCGTAAACGGTGTTGTTGACCGTGGCGACGTAGACGACGTTGCGCTCACTCCCCCCGATCGGGAGCCCGCCCACCACGAGCGGCTGGGCGTACACCTGGTCGTCCACGGTCAGCGAGAACTGCTTGCCGAACTGCGTCGCGTTGACGTTGGTGGTGTTGAGGAGTGTCTCATGGTCGTTCCACCCGGCGCGCGTGTTGTCGTTGTGCTGGGTGAGCACGGACACGGACTGCGGGTTGCGCGGCCGGTTGTCCGTGATGTGGTCCTCGCAGGCGAGCAGCACGGCGAGGACGAGGGCAAAGGGCAGGCGTGACCGGACGCTCATGATCGTGGGTTTCATCGGTATCTTCGCGCTACATCCTCACCTGATGCGCAATACTATGCAACCCGTCGGAAATCGCAGGCTCGGCGCCTCGGTCCGGATGGTCCGGATGACGAGCGTCGTGGCGTTCGTCGCCCTCGTCGCCTGCAGCGACCGCGCGCAGGTTTCCTGCGACGGCGAGCACGCCGATCCCGAGTGTCATGCGATGGTCGTTGGCCCGTTGACGCGCGTGTACCTGCTGCATGTCCCGGCGACGTATCACGCGGGCAATCCGCTGATCATCGCGCTGCACGGCACCGGCCAGCTCGGGCCGCGGTTGCGCGACGTCAGCCAGCTGAGCGCGATGGCCGACACCGTGGGATTCGCGATCGCATACCCCAACGCGGTGACGGACCCGGTCACGCACATCGCCGGCTGGGACGGATATTTCAACATGCTGGGACCCGAGCCCCCGGACGACATCGGGTTCCTCCGCCAGCTGATCACCACGCTGCGCGCGCAGCTTGGCGCGGATGCGGGTCGTGTGTATGTCGTGGGGCTCTCGAACGGCGGCCTGATGACGCATCGCGTCGCCGTGGAGCTGAGTGACCTCGTAGCCGCGGTCGCCGATGTCGCCGGCACGCTGGCGTCGACGTCGTCCGTGTCGGCGGTGCCCACTCCGGCGCGCGGCGTGTCCGTGCTGATGCTGCACGGCGACAGCGACTTCGTGGTGCCCTGCTGCACGTTCCATTCGGCGACGAGCCTGGATCAGACGTTCGACTACTGGGCCGGCGCGGGCGGAGACGACTGCGCCTCGGTGAGCACGGCGCAGAACGTCTGCCGGGACGTCGAGACGGTGGACTCGTTGCCATCGAAGCGCGCGACGGCCTGTCGCGACGGCGCGGTGGTCCAGTTCTACATGCTGTTCGGCGGCCGGCACGGCTGGTACCAGGGTCCGCTGAACGTCGTGGGCGAAGAGGGCTACAACCCCCTCTTCGCCGATTCGATCGGTACGACCATGAACGACGTCATCTGGCACTTTCTGGCGACGCACCCGAGGACGTGACTGCAGATCCCTCCCCTCGTCGCTACGCTCGCTCGGGGCAGGCGCTGCGTCGGGGATTACTCACACGCTAATACAACTCGGCCCACGCTCGGTCCTTCGCCTGCGTCACCTGCGCCGATCCTCGCAACGCACGGGTGAGCGCGCACTGCGAGAAGTTCACCGTGATGTTACCGGCCAGCTGGTCGGTGGTGAGGGTGTTATCCAGGGACACACCACCCGCCATGATCGAGCCGTAGATCAGCGCGGTTCCGCCGCTGTTGGCGATGTTGTCACGTGCGATGATCAGGCCGTCCCACTCGAAGCCGCCGTTGAGCGTGAGGTCGCCTTCGATGAGCAGGATTCCCTGGCCACGCCCGTTGCCGTTGAACTTCGTGGAGCTCTGGAAATAGATGATGGGGAAGTAGTTGATACACTGCGGAACGTAGTCCGCTCCGCTGCGGTGCGGTTCACCCCAGTTTGTGCTTACGCTGCGGTCGCACGACCCGTTCGTTGCGACCGGCTGCGCCGCCGAATTGTAGATGCCACCGGGAAGCGAGAAGTTGGCCTGCGCCACCAGCGAGTTCCACGTTTCGTCGCCGTACGTGATGTAGGTGCTGGACATGCCGGCCGCGTCCAGCTGCTGGCTTGGCGGGTTACCGCTGACGCTCGGGTTACCGATCTTGGTATAGGTGTCGTCCGTCGGATACGTGAGCCCAGCCTTGTCGACGCCCGAGATGCCGGTGCAGCTCCCGTCGGTCCACGGATTGGAGTTGGTACCGCTGATGCCGGCGCTTCCCTTCACCGAAACGTTACCGTTCACTTCGACGGCGCCGCTCGTGTTCACCGACGGGATACGGAGCCGGAGCACCGCACCGACGCGCTTCACCGCGGTCCGTGATGCGCTGACGGAGTTGCCGACCTGCGCGCGGCCTTCCGACACAATCCAGAAGGTCTCGTCGTTCAGGCGCGTATAGCGCACCTTGCACGTACCCTGGCCGGTGAGCGTGTAGCTCGTGTCGAACTTGGCACCATTGGCCATGGTGAGGTTTGGCGTCTTGTCCCAATCAGCCTGGATCTTGTTCAGGCCGTACTCCGCCATGGTGAACGCGCGCGACTGGACGAGCTGATTTTCGCCAAGCTGCGATTCCTGCAGCGTCACGTAGGTCGAGCCGGCGATCAGCACGGCGATGATGACCAGCGCGCCGAGCGCCATGAAGAGGGCGAAGCCCTTGCGGTTGTTGAAGGCGGGCATTGGGATGATGGGAAGAGTTCAGATGCGGTTGCGGATGGCAACGACGAACCGGAGCGAGTCGCCACCCGTGATGTTGTTGACGGCGGTGGCCACGGCCGCGCGAACCGACGGCGACGCGGTGCGCACGTTGATCGTGACGCGGGCGATCTTGGCGATGTCCGCGGTCGTGGTCAGGACGTTGCCGTTCTTGTCGTAGTACTTGAAGAACAGCCCCGTGGTGTTCGTGTCCGTCGTCATCGGCTTGATCGGCCCGGCGAGCACCTCGCGCGTGCCACAGGTGCCGGGCGTGGTGGTGCCGGCGTTCGGCGTGCAGGTCTGGTACCCCATGTACCACTGGTTGTCAGCCGCCTGGTACCCGCTGTAGCGCACCTCGCGCGCAAAGCGGATCACCGCGCCGCGCTTGATCTGCACGGTATTCGCGGCGCTGGCGAGCGTGATGCGATAGCGCTGCGTGTTGTCGCCTGCGGCGGTGTACGCCGGCGAGAGACCGGACGAGCACCACGTGGTACTCGTGGACGACGCGGTGTCCGAAATCGTGAACCGATCCCACGAGTCGTCGAAGTTTCCGACCTGCGTGCCGTCGTCGTAGATGTACGCGAGATCGCCCGGGGCGGGCGGATTGATCCACGCAGAAAACACGTTGCCGGAAGCCAGCACCTTCGGCGGCAGGCCGATCACGGTGTTCGAGACGAACTCGCAGACGATCGACGTCCCGATGAAAGCACGGAACTGCAGCGAGTCCTGGCCGAAGGCGAGGATGTCGTTCTGCGACGTCGATACCCCACGCAGATCCGTGGGAACGATGGTCGCGATGTCGCGCATGCGGTTGCGCGCCTCGGAGACGTCCTGCACCGCGCGGTGAAAGCGCGACTGGCGCACGAGGATCATGGTGAGCATCAGCCCGACGATGCTCACGAGCACCACCACCATCATCAGTTCTGTCAGCGTGAAACCGCGACGATTAGTCATTGGCCCGGCAGGGGAGGATGGTCTTGTAAACCAGCCGCCGCGTGGAACGATTGGTCTTCCACGACAGCGAGTCGGTGACGAGCAGCGTGAAATTGCCGTTGTTCTCGACCTTGTATTTCTCGGTAACGCCGCGCGTCGTCGCCGTGGTCCAGCTGCCGAGGGTAAGTCCGGCGCAGCTGGTTCCGGCGATGCGCTCAACCCGGGATTCGGCGTAGATCGCCGCGAGGTTGTCGGTACGGGCCTGGCCCAGCGAGCGGGCGATGGCGGCGCTGGTACCGACGATCGCGAGCAGGCCGATGGAGATGATCACGGTCGCGACCAGGAGCTCCACGAGCGTGACACCGGGACGGTTGGACATCGGCCGGCAGCGGACACAGGGCCGGACGCGACGGCGGACGGAAGCACGGAAAAAATGGAGCATCATGGGCACCGATCGCGAATCGTGTTGCCGAGCTTGGAGACGCACAGCGAGTCGACGTAGCCGCTGGCGGTATGGGTGAAGCCGAACACCTGCTTCTGGCTCTGGGTCGCGATGCCGCGCGGGTCATATTCGATGGACACCAGCGTCGATGGCGTGACGGTTACGCCGTACGAAGTCTTGATGTCGAGCGGCGTCTGCACCACCACGGAATCGGTATTGGTGCCCAGTGTGTCGACGATGACCCAGATCTTGTTGCTTTGGCTGCGAAAGAAGGCGTGCTTGCCGCGCTGGATCGCAGCCTGGCGCGCCGCGAACACCGAGCGGGTAAAGCGCTCGGTGGCGCCGTACACCTTCGTCTTGTCGCGCATCTTGCCGAGCTTCGGCAGCGACATCGCGGCAATGACGCCGATGATCACGATCACGATGATGACTTCCGCCAGGGAGTAGCCGGGCCGAACGGAGCGGAAGGACAGGCGGCTGGGCCGCATGGAGGGCTCGCTTGGTGCGGGGTGACGGGCTGGAGGTTTGGCATGATCCAGTCCGGGCAGCGTGAATTGGGCTATATCATTGCTGCAGAGCCACTTAAGCGCAATACTCAGCTTCGTTCCGGGACGTTTCGCTACCGCAAAATACGCAAAAAGTTGCAGCTTTCGTGAAGTTTATGCGTAGCCGCACGAGGGTAGTGGGTCAATCCGACCCACTATCACCACCCTGCCTTCCATTGGTTCTGGGTCAGTCGGACCTGACGCCAGAGGTTGGTAGCTTCCTTCACGATGAACTGCCGCGTAGTTCTGGTCGTCGCAGTCCTGTTCTCCGCTGCCTGCTCGGGTTACGTCGACCGTCACGCCGCGACGGGTGACTCGCTCTTCGCGAGGGGCAATTTTCCAGGGGCGGGCGACCAATATTTCCGCGCCCTCAAGTTCGACGCGGACAACCCTCACGTCCTTCGCCAGCTCGGTCTCGCTCGCTATTACGCTGGTGACATGCGCGAGGCGGAGCTCTTTCTCACGCGCGCTGCGCCGCTCGCGCCACACGACACGCTGATCCACCTGCGACTCGGCGACATCTACGTCATCGACCGTCGCACCGATCTGGCGCTGGGCGAAGCACGCGCGGTTCTCGCGGCCGCGCCGACGAGTCCGGGAGCCCGTCGACTCATGGGCTCCGCGTATCTACGGGCGGGAGACCCCACGCGGGCCGAGACGGTGTATCGCGAGCTGGTCGCCATGGACTCCGGCGACGCCAACTCGCACCGGCTGCTCGGAATCGCCTTGTTTCGACGTGGCGACGCAACCGGCGCTGAGCAGGAAATGCGGCGCGCCCTCGCCATCGACCCGCACGCCTCGGAAACCGCCGTGCAGCTGGCACAGCTGTACCTGGCGCGCGGTCAGCGTGACAGCGCGCTTGCCATCGTGCAGCGCACTCTGGCGAATGGGGATAGCTCCGCCCTCGTGCTCAACCTCCTCGGCGCCGTGCGAGCCGCTCGTGGCGAGGGGCAGCTGGCCGAACAGGCCTTCGTGCGAGCCATCACGCGCGATTCCACCCAGGTGCAGGCACGTATTGCGCTCGCCGACCTCATGGACCGTCGCGGCTCACGCACTGAAGCGAGTGCTTTGATCGACGACGCGCTCGCGCTCAATCCCTACAGTGTCCCCGCGTGGATGGTGAAGGGGGAGATGCGGGAACGCGCCGGCGACACCCTCGGCGCGCTGCAGTCGTACGCGCGTGCGCAACAGCTGGCGCCCAATGACTCGGTCGTGCTCGGGCACATTGCGCGCCTTCGCCGATGAGTCGCGTCGTTCGGAACTGATTATTGTCCAGTGATGACGACCCACGCTCCTGCGCTGAAGGCCGGGGACAAGGCACCCGAGTTCGCGGCCATGGACGACGCCGACAAACGCGTGTCCCTTTCGGATTACCGGGGGAAGTGGATCGTCCTCTACTGGTATCCCAAGGACGACACCCCTGGTTGAACGGTGGAGGCGTGCTCGTTCCGAGACGCCTTCCCCCGGTTCGGGGGCCTCGATGCAGTCATCCTCGGTGCCAGCCCGGACTCCCCGAAGTCGCATCGGAAGTTCAAGGAGAAGTACAACCTCCCCTTCACGCTGCTCGCCGACGAGGACCACAGCATCGCGACGGCGTACGGCGTCTGGGTGGAGAAGAACACCTTCGGCGTGAAGCGCATGGGAATCCAGCGCTCGACCTTCATCATCGATCCGGAAGGCAGGATCGCGAAGGTTTACGAAAAGGTCGACCCGGCTGGACACGCTCAGGAAGTAGCCAGGGCATTACAGGAGCTGCGAAAGGGATAGCCGAGCACTCGCGGCGCTCGTGACGACGACCGAGCCCTGATGACGTGATTGCTCGCGGCCGGCCCGGGGTGCACCTTAGCCGCAGCAGGACTCCCACCCCAACCCCCACCCCGCCGCATGCGACGAACGTCGAGATTCGTGGCGCTCGACCAGCTTTCGCCGGAGGGAAATCGCGACTCCGAGTGGCTCACCAAGGAGGCGGCGCTTCCGTCACACGCTGTCGGCGTGGGCGAACATCTGCGTGCGGTGCTGAAACCGTACGGCGGTGTCGCGGGCGTGGTCTTCGTCGCCCTGCTCATCGAGACGATGATCGGGGCTCTCGTTCCCCTCGCCTTCCGGACACTGATCGACCGCGTTCTTCCAAACCACGACCAGCGACTGCTCACGCTGGTGCTGGGCGGCCTCGCCGCAGCACTGCTGCTCTTCGTCGCGGTCGGAGTGCTGCGCGACTGGCTTTACTCGCGGCTCGCGGCCTCGGTGCTGCGCGACCTCCGTGCCCGCATTTACGAGCACGTGCAGCGGCTCTCCATGGACTTTTTCGGGCGCGTGGAGCTGGGACAGATCCTGGCCCGCTTCACCACCGACCTCGCGTCGGTCGAGAACGCGGTGGCGTCGGCCACGTGGGGCGTCCTGCCAACCCTCGACGTCGTGATCGCGACGACGCTGCTGTTCATCCTCGACTGGCGGCTGGCGCTGGTGGCGATGCTCATCTGGCCCTTCAGCCTCGCGGGTCCCCGAATCTTCGCGCCGCGGGCGGCCGACGCGGCTTACACGAAGAAGGAAGCCGAGGGTGAAGTCATCTCCGCCGTGGGCGAGGCCGTCGCGGCGCAGAGTGTCGTGAAGGCGTACGGAATCCAGGAGCAGACGTCTGCGACGTTCCATGGCCGCAACCGCGGCCTGTACACTCGCTCCGAGAAGCTCGGCTTCTACAGCGCCCTCATCGAGCGCACCGCCAACATCGGTATTCTCGCGCTCCAGATCCTGGTGCTCGGCGTGGGCGCGCTGCTCACGCTGCGTGGCACGATGACCATCGGCACCCTGGTGTCGTTCCAGGCGCTGTTCATCACGCTCAGCTTCGCGCTGTACAACGTGGCGCAGTACGCGCCGAACGTCGTGCAGGCCATCGGCGGGCTGCGCCGCGTGGCGGAGCTGCTGGCCGAGGAGGAGCGCGTCACGGACGTGCCTGGCGCGACCGCGCTGCCGCCCTTCGCGCGCGCGATCGAGTTCCGCGACGTGAGCTTCGGCTACGACGAGACGCGGATGAGCCTCGAGCATCTCAACCTCCGCATCGACGCCGGGCAGAGCGTGGCGTTCGTGGGACAGAGCGGCTCGGGCAAGAGCACGACGCTGAACCTGCTGCTGCGCTTCTACGACGCCACCGGCGGCAGTGTCCTGTTCGACGGCCGCGACGTGCGCTCGGTGACGCAAGCGTCGCTGCGCGCGAACATGGCGGTTGTGCTGCAGGACAACTTTCTCTTCAATACCAGCATCGGCGAGAACATTCGCGTCACGAAGCCGAACGCGACGCAGGCCGAGGTACAGGCCGCCGCGATAAAGGCGGAGATACACGAGTTCATCATGGGGCTGCCGCATGGGTATGACACGCCCGTCGGCGAGCGCGGGGGCCGCCTCTCCGGCGGCCAGCGCCAGCGCATCGCGATCGCGCGGGCGATGCTGCGCGATCCACGCATCCTGCTCCTGGATGAAGCCACCTCGGCGCTGGATCCGTCGGCGGAGTCGGCGATCAACGAAACGATCGCCCGGGTCTCGCGTGGCCGTACGGTCATCTCGATTACCCATCGCCTTGCGTCGGCGACGGGCGCGGATCGCATCTTCGTCCTGAAGAACGGTGGCCTGGTGGAAAGTGGAACGCACGCTCAGCTGCTGCAGCAGGACGGCGCGTATGCGCACCTCTGGCGCAAGCAAGGTGGGTTCGGACTCGCGGCTGGCGGCGACGTGGTACGCGTGGAGCCCGAGCGCCTGAAGCAGGTGAAGTTGCTGCGACACATCGACGACGCGCTGCTCGAGGAGCTGGCGCCCCTGTTCACAACCGAGACCGCCGAGGCCGATCGCGACATCGTGCGCGAGGGCGACCCGGGCGACCGGTTCTACATGATCGCGCGCGGGCGCGTGCAGGTGACGAAGGCCCAGCCGGACGGAAGCCAGCGACGCGTTGCGGTGCTCGAAAACGGCGACTACTTCGGCGAGATCGCGCTGCTCGAGAACCGGCCGCGGTCCGCGACGGTGTCGACGCTGCTTCCCTGCACCTTCCTGGTGCTGCATCGCGCGCGGCTGGTTGAGTTGATGCAGCGCGTCCCCGACCTGGGTCCGTCGCTGACGTCCGAAGCCGAGCGTCGCAGCCGCTCGCTCGTCGAACCGGTGTAGCGTCCCATGGCCCACGTCGCGCTGGTGTGCAACCTGATCCGGCCGGACATGCTCGAAAACGGGCCGGCCGATCGGGTCGCGGAGTTCGACAGCGAGGAGACACTCTCGGCGCTCGAGGCGGCGCTGCGCGACGGCGGACACCGCGTGACGCGCATGGAAGCCGACGTCGATCTCTACGACCGGCTCCGTGGCGAGCGCCCGGAGATGGTGTTCAACATCGCGGAGGGGCTCGACGGCGAGAGTCGCGAGTCGCTGATCCCGGCGGTGTGCGAGCTGCTCGGTGTCCCGTACACGGGATCAGGCGTGCTCACGACGGCGCTGTGCCTCGACAAGGCGCGCACGAAGGACGTGCTCGTGCGCCACGGGATTCGCACCCCGGAATGGCAGCTCGTCGAGTCCGTTGCGGCGCCCCTGCCGAGCAACCTGCGCTTCCCGCTGATCGTGAAGCCGGTGCACGAAGGGTCCAGCATCGGGATGTCCCTGTCGTCCATCGTCGACGACGAGCTGTCTCTGCGTGAGCGCGTGGGACACGTGTTGCGCGAGTATGCCCAGCCGGCGCTCGTGGAACGCTTCGTCGAGGGGCGCGAGTTCACCGTGGGCGTACTGGGCAATGACGTGCTCGAGGTGCTGCCGATCGCGGAGGTGATCTTCGACAAGCCGCGCGGGCTGAACCTCTTCGATCCGGACGATCCCGTGATCGCGATGGCGAGCTCCGTCGGCGTCGTGATGCCGAGGCCCGCCGTCTCACACGTGAGCCGCTGTCCGGCCGAGGTGGAGGGCGAGCTGGGCGACCGGATTCGCGACACCGCGCGGCGAGCGTACCGCGCGATGGGATGTCGTGACTGGTGCCGCATCGACATGCGGGTCGGCAGCGACGGCATGCCGCAGGTGATCGACGTGAATCCCATCGCGGGGCTCGATCCGTCGTACCTGCTGCCCCGCGCGGCGAACGCGGCGGGCTACAGCTACGCCCAGCTCATCAACCGCATCCTGGATCACGCGCTCGAACGAACCGCGCGGACGCGCGTCGGCGCCGTGCGCGTGACGTGATCCACCCGGCGACCGAGCTGCGGCCGGTGGCGCGTGCGTCGATCGGCTTCGGCGTGTTCGCGACCGCGTTCATCCCGGCGGGCACGGTTACCTGGGTGCGGGATTCGCTGGATCAGGCGATTGCCGGGAAGGCGGTCAAGTCGATGCCCGAGCTGCTGCGCGGCGCGCTGAAACGGTATGGCTATCGCGAGCGTGACGGCTCGGTGGTGCTGTGCTGGGACCACGCGCGCTTCAACAACCATTCATGCCGGCCAGCCTGCCGCACGGTGGGTGACTTCGATATCGCCGTGCGCGACATCGCCCGCGGCGGCGAGCTGACGATCGAGTACGGCGTGATCAACGTCTTCGACGAGCTCGAATGCTCGTGCGGCGAGGCCATGTGCCGTCGCACGATTCGGGGCTCGGACGTCGAGCAGCTGGGCGATCGCTGGGACGCGGAGATCCGGGAGGCCGCGCGTCGCAGCGGCGGCGTCGAGCAACCATTGGCGACGCTCTTTCCGGCGAACAGCGTCGTGATGCGAATGGTCGCGAGCGCGGCGAGCGGCGGCGAGCCGATTCTCCCGCGCTGCCGTGACCTCGTGATCGGGATACGCGCGTGACGGTGCGGTCGCGGGTGCCTCCGGTGCCCTCCGGTGCACACGCGCTTCGTACGCTGGCGCGCGTGCTCCTCGCCCACAGCGCACGCAATCGGCTCGCGATCCTGATCATCGTGCTGGCGCTGCTGCTCGAATCGGCCTTCGGCGCCCTCATCGCGGTCGCGTTCGGGCATATCATCGACGTCACGATTCCGCGACACGATCGCCACGACCTGGTGCTGGTACTCGCCATCATCGGCGCCGGCGCGTTGCTGATCTCGCTGATCGGCGTGCTGCGCGACTACCTGTACGCCAGCGTCCAGAGCGACCTGCTGCGTACGTTGCGAGAGGCGATGTTCGAGCGGCTCCAGCGCGTGTCGCTCGACTATTTCGGTCGCACAGGCGCCGGCGACATCCTCGCGCGCTTTTCCGGCGACCTCGCCACGCTGGACGGCGCCCTGGGTGGCGCGGCACCCTGGGTCCTGCTGCCGGCGTGCGACGTCGCCATCGGGACGGCCACCCTGTTCTGGCTCGACTGGCGCCTGGCGCTGCCGGCGATGCTCATCTGGCCGGCCTGCCTCGCGGGGCCCCGGCTGTTCGGCCGCCGAGCGACGTCCGCGGCAGACGACCGCAAGGACCACGAGGCACACGCGCTCGCCGCCGTGCACGAGAACATCGCCGCACAGCCCACGATCCGTCTCTTTCTCGTGAGCCGGCAGTTCGTTCAGCGATTCGTGGAGCGCGCCGAGCGACTCGCGTCGTCGAGCCGGCGCCTGGGGTTCGAGAGTGCGATGGTGGAGCGTTCGGCCGGCATCGGCATCAACGTGCTGCGCGTCGTGATCCTTGGCGTCGGTGCGGTGATGGCGCTCACGGGCGGCATCACGCTCGGGAAGCTGGCCAGCTTCCAGGCGGTGTTTCTGGTGATGAG
>JADMIO011014824.1_pt1 | contig 11978 bp, 8 predicted proteins | sample 8958161 | NCBI WGS metagenome assembly JADMIO01 (sample SAMN16585339, study PRJNA669376) | soil metagenome | isolation source: Crop rotation soil | place: USA: Cullars Rotation, Alabama | collected 2011
AGAACATCGGTCCGAGGCGCTTGAGCATCGCATCGAGCGTTTCGCCCTCCGCGGTCGTGAACGTCGCGCCTGCCGCTTGTGCCGCCTTCGCCGCGGCGGCAAACGCCTCGGGCGTTGTCTTCAGCACGAACTTGCGCGCGGTCAGGTTGTTGTACGGTCCGTTGTTAATCCAGAAGTACTTCGTATAGCGCTGGATTTCGGCGAGCGTCGCCTGGTCGACTCCCTGCGGATGCGCGACGATCTGATCGAGGATGCCGCGCATCTCGAGCGCCGAGTGGTGCTTCTGGTCGATGAAGATGTCGCGGCCGGCGAGCGCGGCCTGATACAGATGCCAGATGAGCGTCTTCTCACGGAGCGGCAACGCGTCGAACCCGTCCGCGTAGTACTGCACCACCGCCGCGTCGTCCACGCGTTCCAGGAGGTACTTGCGATCGGTGGTTCGACCTTCGCCGTTCGTGGTTCGCGGATCGCTCGTTGTCGAGGCGGGAGGCGTCGAAGAGGTTCGTCCGCACGATACGAGCAGGCCAGCGACGAGCAGCGCGGAGAGCAGGCGTTTCATGCCCATAGCTTAGATCCGCGCGGGCCCGCGGCCGGAGCGCAGGACCTCGACCAACCCGACATTGATAGGATCCGGCGCGTGCATTACCTGCTGTTCTATGACGTCGTCGCCGACTACGCCGAGCGGCGGACGCCGTTCCGGAAGGATCATCTCGCGTATGCGAAAGCGGCGATCACGCGCTGGGAGCTCGTGCTGGGCGGCGCGCTCGCCAATCCTGTGGATGGGACGGTGCTGCTGTTCAAAGGGGATTCTCCGGCCGCGGCCGAGGCGTTTGCGCGGGCGGATCCTTATGTGACCAACGGCCTTGTGACGAGGTGGCGCGTCCGTGAATGGACGACCGTCGTTGGCAAGGATGCAGAAGTCACGCTGCCTCCGGGGCTGTGAGGCGCCCGGATGCCGACGATTCTTTCTCACGCGATCGTCGCGGCGGCCGCGGCGCAGTGCTGGCGTCGAGTGCCGGCCCGATTCTGGTTCTGGACGATTGTGTGCCCCATGCTGCCAGATGTTGACGTCGTCGGCTTCGCGTTCGGCATTCGCTACGACGACATGTTCGGGCATCGCGGCTTCACGCATTCGCTGTTCTTTGCCGCGGCAACTGGCCTGGTCGCGGCAATCGCAGTCGCCCGCGAGTCTCCGGAACGCGTCGCGGTCGAGATCGGCGGGTGGCAACCTGGCGTCATTGCGCTCTGGGCCTGGTTTACCTCGCTCACGCTCACGCACGGCCTGCTCGATGCGCTGACGAACGGCGGCCGCGGCATCGCGTTCTTCTCTCCGCTCAGCAACGAACGCTACTTCTTCCCGTGGCGCCCGATCCAGGTGTCTCCAATCGGCGCCGGCTTTTTCAGCGCGCGTGGCCTCCGGGTGCTCGTGAGCGAGTCCATCTGGATCTGGCTGCCCTCTGCCATAATGGCGATCTCTGCGCGTCTCATAAGACGAAGGTAAAGTGAGCAGACGCAATCGCTTCGCGTTGCTGGTCGGCGCGGCCATCGCCGCGTCGGCGTCCTACGCGTACGCGCAGCTGGCCGGCAGTGGCAGTCACCCGCCGCAGGATCAATTCAAAACCGATCCGGAAGGCTTTACCCGCGCGCGCTTCCCGCCGGCCGATTGGCCCGACCGGGACTTCACGGTCTGCCGTCTTTGGTACACCAGCGTTCGTTCCGAGCGTGACGGCAGCGGCTGGAAGACAGACTACCCATACAGCGAAATCAACCTGCTCATTCGTCTCGACGAGATGACGCCGGTGCGTGTCAGCTACGATGCGGACCAGAAGCGACCCAACACGTGGGTGGTCAAATTGTCGGATGCCAAGCTCTACGACTGCCCCGTTCTGATTGCTTCCGATGTCGGCACGATTGGCATCAAGGATGAAGAGGCCGCACCTCTGCGGGAATACCTCCTGAAGGGCGGGTTCTTATGGGTGGACGACTTCTGGGGCAGCGAGGCGTGGGACCAATGGGAGCAGGAGATCGCCAAGGTGCTCCCACCCGAACAGTACCCAATCGAGGACATTTCCGCGGCGGATCCCGTCATGCGCGAGATGTTCGACCTGGAAAAGGTGCCGCAGATTACCAATGTGACGTTCTGGCTCAAGAACAAAGGACAGACGTCGGAACGCGGGGAGGACAGCGCGCAGGTGCATGTCCGGGCGATTCGGGATCAGCACCGCCGGATCATGGTCCTCATGACCCACAATACGGATGTCGGCGATTCTTTCGAGCGCGAACGAGAGGATACGGAGTATTCCCGCCTGTTCTCGCCTCCCGGCTATGCGCTCGGGATCAACGTCTTGTTGTATGCCATGACGCAGTAACAATATGATCTGCGCCCTCGGCAGGCTTTGGGCCTGCGGCTCGCAGACTTCGGGAAGGGACTTCCGGAAGCCCTGAGCCGCAAGCCCCAAGCCAGGAGTTGGGCTGGTGTTCGAAAAACTTTTCCAGGCGCTCTTTTCGTATCGCCCTGTCGTATTTCAGCAGGGCGACTTCCGCTTCGACATCACCACTGCGTCTTTCGTGGCCGCGGGCCTCGCTGCGCTCATTATGGCCGCGGCGATCTTTACCTATCGCTCCGTCGGTGCGCACGGCCGGACGCGTGACCGCGTCGTTCTGACCGCGTTGCGTATGGCTGCGCTGGCCCTGGTGGTCTTCTGTCTCTTCCGTCCCACGCTGGTCGTCAAGGCTGCCATCCCGCAGCAGAACGTCGTCGCGGTGGTCATGGACGATTCGCGCAGCATGCAGATTGCGGACTGGAACAACAAGCCGCGCGCGGAATTTCTCCGACAGGAACTGGCCGGCACCACTTCGCCGCTGCTGAAGTCGCTGTCCGACCGTTTCCTCGTCCGCACGTTCCGCTTCTCTTCGGCATCTGCCCGCGTCAATTCCGTCAAGGATCTGACCTTCGGCGGATCGCAGACGAAGATTGCCGCCGCACTGGATGGCGTTCGTGAGGAACTCGCCGGGCTGCCCGTCGCAGGGATCGTTTTGGTCACCGATGGTGCGGATACAACTGAAGGCTCGCTCACCAGCACCCTGCTCAACCTGAAGGCAGAGAAGCTGCCCGTCTTCACTGTCGGCGTCGGCAGTGCCAAGCTGCCGCGGGACATTCAGATCGATCGGGTCAGCACGCCGCGAACCGTGCTCAAGGGCGCCTCGCTACTGGTGGATGCCGTCGTCACGCAGACCGGCTACTCCGGTCAGACGGTAACGCTCGACGTCGAGGACGACGGCCGCATTGTCGGGTCGCAGAAGGTGCAGTTCCCGTCGGACGGTAGTCCTGCGTCGGTCCGTATCCGCGCGACCGCCAGTCAACCGGGTCCGCGCGTGTTCACCTTCAAAGTTGCGCCACAGCCCGGCGAGGTCGTGACGCAGAACAACCAACGCGACGCACTCCTGGACGTGCGCGACGAGCGCGAGCGGATTCTGTATTTCGAAGGCGAGCCACGCTCGGAGATGAAGTTCATCAATCGCGCGGTCTTCGACGACAAGAACCTGCAGATCGTCACGCTGCAGCGCACCGCGGACAACAAGTTCCTGCGTCTCGGCGTCGATCCAGCCAATGTCGACGAACTGCTCGGCGGCTTCCCGAAAACCCGCGACGAGCTGTTCAAGTTCAAGGGGCTGATTCTCGGCAGCATCGAGGCGGCGGCATTCAGCGCCGACCAGCTGCAGATGATTGCGGACTTCGTGGATCGGCGCGGCGGCGGTCTGTTGATGCTCGGCGGCGCGCGCTCCTTTGCCGAAGGCGGCTACGGCGGCACGCCTGTCGCCGATGCGCTGCCACTCGTGATCGATCCGAAAAAGGGGGCCGCGGAACCGACCACGTTCGCGCGCGTCAAGGTGTTGCCGACGCGCGCGGGCCAGGCGCACGCCGTCACGCAGATTGCCGGCAGCGAGGAAGCGTCCGCCGCCCGCTGGCCCGAGCTGCCGCAGGTGACGACGATCAACGAAACGCTGCCCATCAAGCCGGCCGCCACCGTTTTGTTGACCGGCACCGATGAACGCAGCCGCACGCTGCCGATGCTCATCTGGCAGCCGTACGGGCGCGGCAAGAGCATCGCCTTCCTCCCGCAGGATTCGTGGGAGTGGCAGATGCACGCCAGCATCCCGCTCGAAGACATGACGCACGAGAACCTGTGGCGGCAGATGCTGCGCTGGCTCGTCGCGGACGTGCCGTCGCCCGTCGAGGCGGGAACGTCAACGGACCGTGTCGAGCCCGGTGAGGCGGTCACCATCGAGACGTCCGTCGTCGATCCCACCTGGCTCGACGTCAACGACGCACACGTGATGGCGCGCGTGACGCGTCCTGGCGGCACGACGTTGGACGTGCCGCTGCAATGGACCGGCGAGCGTGACGGTCAGTACCGCGGCACGTTCGTCAGCACGGTGCCCGGTGCGTACGAAATCGCGGTCGATGCCGATCGCGCGGGCAAGCCGATCGGCAGCAACACCGCCTACGTGCGCGCGGGCGCGGGCGACAGCGAATACTTCGATCCGACGATGCACGAGACGCCGCTGCGCCGCATCGCGGAGGAGACGGGCGGCCGCTATTACACGACAGCGAATGTGGCGGGTGTGGCGGAGGACGTCAGCTACGCGGGCCGCGGCGTGACGTCGGTCGAAGAGCGCGAGCTCTGGAACATGCCGATCATCCTGATCATGCTCGTTGGTCTTGTCTGCGCGGAATGGGGCTACCGCCGCGCCGTGGGGTTGTCGTAATGCTCCACGCTTTTCTGCTGATTCTCGTGGGCCTCGCCGGCGATCCCGAGCACGGCGAGCTGTTTCACAAATGGGGCGGTGAACTCGCGGAGGCCGCCGGACATCTCGGTGTGCCCGCCGAACACGTCGTCTACCTCGTCGATCAGGCGCAGGAATCGGACAAGCACGTCACGGGCAAGGCAACCGTCGAGGAAATCACGAAGACCTTCGATCGCATCGCGAAGGAGGCAACCCCGGACGACGCCGTGTACGTCGTATTGATCGGTCACGGGAGCTACGACGGCAAGCTGGCCAAGTTCAACCTGCCGGGGCCGGACATTTCCGCCGCGGACTTCAACGCGCAGTTCAAGAAGCTGCCGACGAAGCAGATCGTGTTCGTGGACACGACCAGCGCCAGCGGACCGATGGTGAACGATTTGTCGGCACCAGGCCGCGTCATCATCACGGCGACGCGCAACGGCGCGGAGAACTATTCGACGCTCTTCGGCGGCTTTTTCGTGGACGCCCTCACGGGGGACGAGGCCGACGCGGACAAGAACCGTCGCGTGACGATGCTCGAGGCGTTCCAGTTTGCGAAGGCCGCCGTGCAGCGTGCCTACGACAAGGAAGGGCTGCTGTCCACCGAGCACGCGGTGCTCGACGACAACGGCGACAAGGTCGGCAGTCCCGAGCCGTCCACGAATGGTCAGGCCGACGGGAAGGTTGCGGCGTTGCTGGCCATCGGATCGGCCGCAGACGCGGCGACGCTGCCCACCGATCCGAAGCTGCGCGCGCTGGTCCTGGAGCAGCGCGACCTGGAGCACCGCGTCGAATCGCTGCGGCTGCTCAAGGAAAGTATGGACCCCGCCAAGTATCAGAGTGAGCTCGAGAAGCTCGTGACCGATCTCGCGCTGAAGACCCGTGAGATCAAAAGCCTCGAAGGTGCCAAATGAGTGATCGCGTGACGATGAATCCGTACACCACCAGCGACGTCGTCGACCTCGAATCGCCAGACGACATCAAGCTGGCGGACAGAATGAAGGCGGGGCGCGAGCAGATTCTCCACGAGCTGCGCAAAGTCATCATCGGCCAGGAAGACGTTATCAACCAGGTCCTGAATACGCTGTTTGTCGGCGGCAACAGCCTGATCGTCGGCGCGCCCGGACTGGCCAAGACGCTGCTCATCCACACCATGGCGCAGGTGCTGCAGCTGAAGTTCTCGCGCATTCAGTTCACGCCGGACCTGATGCCGTCGGACATCACCGGCACGGATCTCGTGCAGGAAGAGGCGACCACCGGCCGGCGGCAGATGGTGTTCGCGCCCGGGCCGATTTTCGCCAACATCGTGCTGGCGGACGAAATCAACCGCACGCCGCCCAAGACGCAGTCGGCGCTGCTCGAGGCGATGCAGGAGCACCGCGTCACCATTCAGGGACGCACCTACAAACTGGACGAGCCGTTCTATGTCTTCGCGACGCAGAACCCGATCGAGCTCGAAGGCACATATCCGCTGCCGGAAGCGCAGCTCGACCGCTTCATGTACCACATCATCATCGAGCACCCGCCCTACGACGAGGAGATTGACGTCGTTCGCACAACGACGGCGATTCAGAATCCCGTGCTCGAACGGCCGGTGAGCGGTGAAGATCTGATCCGGTTCAAGGAGCTGGTGCGGAAGGTGCCGGTGTCCGAGCCGGTGCTGCGGCACGCGCTCGACATCGTGCGCGCCACGCGCCCGCGCGCGAAGGACTCGCCGGATTTCATCAACAAATGGGTGGCGTTCGGCGCCAGCGTCCGCGCCGCGCAGTACCTGGTGCTCGGCGGCAAGGCGCGCGCGCTGACGAGCGGCCGCTATCACGTCAGCTTCGACGATATCCGCGCGCTCGCGCATCCCGTATTGCGGCATCGCATCATCACGAACTTCCATGCGCAGTCGGAAGGCGTCACGACGGATCAGATTACGGATCGGCTGCTGGACGTCGTGCCGATGCCGCGGAGCGGAATGTGAGGGGCCGGCCTTTCGTGGTTCGGTACGGTAGATGAGCGTAGCAGCCAGCCACAGTCAGAGCGCCGTGCCGGGGGCGCGCTTCATGGATCCCGCCGTGCTGGCACGGATCGGGAACCTGGAGCTCGTGTCGCGTGCGGTCGTCGACGGCTTCATCAACGGGATGCACAAGGCGCCGTACTTCGGCGCGTCCGTCGATTTCGCCGAGCATCGCGGTTACGTGCCGGGCGACGACATCCGCCGCGTAGACTGGAAGCTGTGGGCGCGCACCGATCGCTACTACGTCAAGGAGTACGAGGCCGAGTCGAACTCCAATTTCTCGGTGCTGCTCGACGTGTCGAAGTCGATGAACTACGGCACGACCGGCATCACGAAGCTGGATTACGCCCGTATTCTGACCGCGTGCCTGACGAACCTGGTGCACCACCAGCGGGACCGCGTCGGCCTCGTCACCTTCGACAACGATGTGGTGGACTTCGTGCCCTCCTCCGCCAAGCACATGGAAGTGGTGCTGCACACGCTGGAGAAGGTGAATCCAGGGCGGCCGAGCAGCCTGAAGGCGCCGTTCCAGAAGATGGCGGAGCACTTCGGACGCCGCGGCGTGCTGGTGATCATCTCGGATTTCTACGAAGAGCCGGACGCGGTGCTCGACGCGATTTCGCCGCTGCGGTTCCGCGGCAACGACTTGATCGTCTTTCACGTGTTGGACAAGTCGGAGCTGGAGTTCGGTTTCAGCGATGCCTCGGCGTTCGAGGACATCGAGTCCGGCGAGCAGATGCCGGTCGTCCCTGACGCGTTCCGGAAGGAGTATCAGTCACTGGTGCGCGCGCACCTGGATGCGCTGCAGCAGCGCTTCTCGGCCAACCGCATCGATTACACCGTGCTCGATACGTCGAAGCCGCTCGACCATGCGCTGTATCGGTATCTTTCGAGCAGAGCAAGAATGATGAAAGTTCGCTAATCGCTCATGGCTTTCCTCGCCCCCCTGTTCTTCGTCGGCCTGGCCGCGCTCGCGATTCCGGTCTTGATTCACCTGACCCAGCGCGAAAAGAAGATGGTCCAGCAGTTTCCGTCGCTCATGTTCGTGCGGCGGATTCCGTATCAGACTGTCCGCCGGCGGAAGATCCGGGACCTGGCGCTGCTGTGCGTGCGGCTGGCCGCGCTGCTGCTCATCGTCGCCGCCTTCGCGCGTCCGTTTCTGTGGCGTCCTGACGCGAAGACCGCGATCGGCGCGGGCGCCCGCGAAGTGGTCGTGCTCCTCGATCAGAGCTACAGCATGGGCTACGGCGATCGGTGGGATCGCGCGAAGGCCGCTGCGCGCGACGCCATCAACAGGCTCGGCCCGTCCGATCGCGCCTCGGTCGTCCTCTTTTCGTCGGGTGCGGACATTGCGCTGCGCTCGACCGCCGAGAAGGATCGGCTGATTGCCTCGTTCGACACGATGACGCCCACGCCGGCTGCCACCCGGTTCGGCCCGGCGCTGAAGGTGGCGGGCAGCATCCTCGCGGAGTCGCCGTTGCCGCGCAAGGAAGCGATTCTCATCAGCGACTTCCAGCGCAGCGGCTGGCGCGGGGAAGAGGGTGCGCGCCTGCCGACCGGCAGCACGCTGACGCCGGTCGCGATCGGCGGACCGGTGGACAAGCCGAACGCGACGGTGACAACCGTCGCGCTCGCCCGATCCACGTTTTCCGATCAGGAGCGCGTCACGGTGACGGCGTCGGTGGCGAACCGGACAGTCGCGCCGGTGAACGGCGATTCGCTGACGCTGGAAATCGGCGGCCGCGCCATTCAGACGGAGCCGCTCACCATCGCGCCCGAGGGGTCAGCGACGGTTGCGTTTCAGCCGTTCACCGTTCCGTCGCGCAACATGCGCGTCGCGGTGCGGTCCGGCGCGGATGCACTCGCCACGGACAACCTCTTTAACTTTGTCGTGTCGCCCTCCGCGCCTGTGCGCATTGTCATCGTCGATGCCGGCACGCGTACCGCCGCCAATCTGTACCTGACGAGAGCGTTGTCGATCGGTGACGCGCCGAAGTTCGATGTGACCAACCGTCAGCCGAACGAGGTGTCCGATGAGGACCTGCGGCGTGCATCGGTGGTGCTCGTCAACGACGTTGACGTCAACGTCGGCCTGGCGCGGCGACTCGCGCGCTTCGTCCAGGATGGCGGTGGCCTGTTCGTAGCGGCAGGCCCGCGCGCCAGTTGGCCGCAAGAGGCCGATATCCTGCCCGCGTCGCTGTCGCAGCCCATCGATCGATCGCGCGGAGAGTCGGCGCGCGTCGGCGCGCTCGAGTACACCCATCCGGTGTTCGAAGTGTTCCGTGCGCCGCGCAGCGGCGATTTCTCGACGGCCCGCTTCTACGCGTATCGATCGGTGACCGCGGTGCCGAACGCGCAGGTGCTCGCGCGCTTCGACGCGGGCACCCCGGCGCTCGTGGAGCGCAAGGTGGGCAGCGGGCACGTGCTGCTCTGGGCGTCAACACTCGATTTGTCGTGGAGCGACCTGCCGCTCAAGCCGGTCTTCCTGCCGTTCCTCCAGCGCTCGATGGTGCACCTTGCGAACTACACGGAGCCATCCCCATGGCTGACCATCGGGCAGGTATTCGATCCCGACGCATCGAGTGCGAAAGCGCAGGCGACCGGCCGTCTCGCACTGACGCCGTCCGGCAAGCGGCTCCCGCTCGAAGACGAGGGCTCCTCGGCGCAGGTGCTGGAGCTGACGGAGCAGGGGTTCTACGAGATTCGCGGACAGAAGGCGAATTCTGACGTCACCGTGGTCGCGAGCAACATCGATCCGGCCGAGTCGGATTTGTCAGCGTTGGATCCAGCAGAGGTCGTGGCGGCGGCGACCGGCGCGGCGGGCCAGAACGCCCAGCAAGCAGCCGCGGACGTGCCGCTCACACCCGAGGCGCAGGAGCGTGCGCAGCGCTTGTGGTGGTACCTGCTGGCGACCGGAATCGTCCTGCTGGGTGCCGACACGCTTTTCTCGAATTGGCTGTCGAAGACCTAGCGAGGGGCGTATTCTGAGTTGACGGACGGCGGGTCCTGAAGGCCCCGCCCTACACGCGGATTTGGCGGCTCTAACAAGACTCGCCTTCCAGTCAGACGGGGCACGCAGGCCAGGTTCTTGTGGACCCGGCGGAGACACATCATGCTCGAGTTTCTGAGAAGCGCATCCACGCCGCCCAGGGATCTCCTCGGCATCATCCGCTACGTCCGCGCACGCTGGCGCGCGCGGCTCGCCGTCAAAGGCGCGGTGCGCGTGTTCGCGGTGAACGTCGCCGTCTTCTTCCTGCTCGCGTACCTGATGCAGTGGTCGCGATTCACCCCGGCGTCGATTCTCTTCTCGCGGCTCGTGCTGGCCGCCTCCATCGTGGCGTCCGTCTACTGGTTGCTGGTGAAGCCGCTGCGTCGGCGTGTGACCGACGATCAAGTCGCGCTCTACCTCGAAGAAAAGGAACCATCGCTGCAGACGATGCTCATCAGCGCGGTGGAATCGAGCCGCGAGGGCCGGCATTGGGAATCGGGCGCGCTGGTCGAAAAGCTCGTGGCGCAGGCGATCGAGAAGTGCTCCGAGGTGGATGCGCCACGGCGCGCCGAGCACGGTCCGCTGCGCACCAACGGCGCGGTGTTCGCGGGCGTCGTGGTGGCGGCGCTGCTCGCGGTGGTCCTCGGCCCCGCGTTCTTCAGGCACGCGCTGTCGGCCGTGCTGGTCGTGTCGCGCAGCGTCGAAGCCGCGGCACCCTACAAGATTATGGTCACTCCCGGCGACGCCTCGGTGCCGAAGGGAGCAGACCAGACCATCAGTGCGAAGCTCTCGGGCTTCAGCGCGCAGAACGCCGTCATCATGCTGCGGCGGGACCCGACGTCGAAGACCTACGAGAAATTGCCGCTCGTCCTCAACGACAAGGGCCTGTTTGAAGGGATCGTCTTCGGCGTGAAGTCCGCCACCGAGTACTACGTCGATGCGGACGGCGTGCACTCCTCGACCTACACGCTGAAAGTCGTGGACGTGCCGTACGTGGACAAACTCGGCCTGGAATATAAATTCCCGGCGTACACAGGGCTGGAGCCGGAAAAGATCGAGGACGGCGGCGATGTCGCCGTGCTGCGCGGCACGCAGGTGAAGGTGACCATCACCCCGACCATGAAGACGAAGGGCGGGCGGATTGCGCTGAACGACAAAGACTCCGTGCCGTTGACGGCGGAAGCCGACGGCACACTCACCGCGACGTTCACCGCGGATAAGGACGGCTCGTATCACGTGGAGCTCGACGCGCCCAATGGCGAACGCGTTGCCGCGTCGCCGCAGTACACGATCGATGTGCTGACGGATCGCGCACCGACGATCTCTTTCGCGCGCCCCGGCCGCGACACGTCCGCATCGTCCATCGAAGAGGTGTACGTCGAAGCGGCCGCGGACGACGATTACGGCGTGAAGAACCTCGAACTGGTGTACTCGGTCAACGGCGGTCCCGAGAAGAACGTGCCGCTGTTCAACGGCGCGAAGCGGATGCCTGCGGTGACGGCCGGACACACCTTTTACCTCGAGGAGCTGGGCGTAAAGGCCGGCGACTCGGTGTCCTACTACGCGCGCGCCACCGACAACAACGCGGTGGAAGGCGGGCATCAGGCGAGCAGCGATCTCTATTTCATTCGCGTGCGGCCGTTCGATCAGCGTTTCCGGCAGGCACAGTCGATGGGTGGTGGAGGCGGCGGGGGCGGCGGCGGTCAGAACCAGGTGGACGCGCTGTCCGAACAGCAGCGGCAGATCATCTCCGCGACTTTCAACGTGCAGCGCGACAAGCGCACGGTGTCGTCCGACAAGTTCCGCCAGAACTCGACGGTCGTCGGTCTCTCGCAGCAGAAGCTGCGCGAACAGGTCGAGGGACTGCTGACACGCATGAACAGCGAGTTCATTCAGCAGGATCCGAAGTTCAAGGAGATAGCGGATCTCCTGCCGCAGGCCGTGACGGCGATGAAAGAGGCCGAGGGCAAGTTGAGCGCGACGTCGCCCGACCAGGCGCTCGGCCCGGAAAACAAGGCGTTGACGCTGCTGCAGAAGGCTGAAGAAGAGTACGAGATGCAGGTCAGCGTGCAGCAGGGCGGCGGCGGTGGTGGCGGCGGATCGTCGCAGCAGCGGGAGCTCGCCGACATCTTCGAGCAGGAGCTCGACAAGATGGCGAGCCGCTATGAAACGGCCGATCGGCAGATGCAGGCCAAC
>JADMIO011456601.1_pt1 | contig 11978 bp, 9 predicted proteins | sample 8958161 | NCBI WGS metagenome assembly JADMIO01 (sample SAMN16585339, study PRJNA669376) | soil metagenome | isolation source: Crop rotation soil | place: USA: Cullars Rotation, Alabama | collected 2011
CTACACCGCCGACGACACGCTGGCGGGCGAGCTGAGCGCCGCGGGCGAGGCGACCGGCGAGCGGCTGTGGCGCATGCCGTTGTGGGAGGACTATCTCGCCGATCTCAAGAGCGACACCGCCGATCTCACCAACTCCTCGGGCTCGCCGAACGGCGCATCGAACGTGGCGGCGGCGTTCCTCCAGCACTTCGCCAAGGGATTGCGCTGGGCGCATCTCGACATCGCGAGCACCGGGTGGTCGACGGTCGAGCGCGCGCTCGATGCGCGCGGGCCCACCGGATTCGGAACGCGGCTCCTGCTCGAGTGGATCAGCCGGCGCGCGGACGCCGGCGCGCGGCGCCCCGCACCTTCACCTCGCGCTCGACGCGGAGCTGGTTCGCGGGCTGGGTGAGCCGCAGCATGCGGCCTTCCGGCGAGGTCCACAGCAGGAACTCCGAGCTGGCGTCGGCGAGGCGGTACTTGCGCGCCTGCACCGGCCGCGCACCCCAGCGGATCTCCTCGACGCCGAGATCGGTGGCGGTGGCCTCGATCGTGGTGTCGGGATCGCCCAGCACCACGAACACGAGCGGGCGGGTCTGGAACGACTGCTTGTGCAGGCTCCGACCCAGCACGTCGAACAGCACGAACAGCTGCGGGTCGATCACGTAGAGCCGGCCGGGCGGACGCACCAGCGTCTCGGCGGTGCCGTAGTCGTTCACTTCCTTGTAGCTCACGAACACGGTGTCGCCGAGGTCGAGGCGGCGCTTGATGTTCTGGCCGCGGAAGTTCTGGTTCGACTCGTAGCCCCGCAGGTCGTAGTCGGGGAAGTCGGTCTTGATCGCCATTTCCTTCTTGAGCGAATCCCCCGCGGCGCCGATCGCCTGCCGCACGTGCGAGAACACGAACATCGAGTCGCCGTGGGGCTCGAACGAGAAGTACTCGCGCCCCAGCGCCTTCTCCGCCACGTAGACCTGGTAGGCGCCGTCGTCCCCGAGGTCGGGAGTGGGGGCGGCATGAACGGCGGTGGCGGCCAGGGCCGGCAGCAGCGCCAGCGCGGCGAGCACGATCGGGTGGGTCAGGAAGGTGGATTTCACGGCCAACGACGCTAGCACACGGCCGGCGCCGGGTGTCACGGGGTTGGAAATGGCGCCACCGGACCACGCTCGAGCCGGGCCACGCACTCGATGTGCGGGGTGTGGGGGAAGAGATCGAACGGCTCGACCTCGGCCACCGGGTAGCCACGCGCGGCGAAGTCACGCAGGTCGCGCGCCAGTGTGGCCGGATTGCACGACACGTAGACGATGCGCCGCGGGGTGAGCTCGGCGACCCGCGCCACCACCCGCGGGTGGAGGCCGGCGCGCGGCGGGTCGACCACCACGATCTCGGGGCGCGGCGGGTCGGGGCGTTCGCCCCGCGCCCACTCGCGCAACACCGGCCGGGACTCGCCCTCGACGAAGCGCACGTTCGAGATGCCGTTGCGCTGGGCGTTCGCCCGCGCCCGGCGCACCGCGTCGGGAACGCTCTCGACCCCCCAGGCCGCCCGGGCGCGGCGGGCGAACAGGAGCGTGAGGGTGCCGGTGCCGCAGTAGAGGTCGAGCACGGTCTCGTCGCCCGCGAGCCGGGCGGCGTCCAGGGCGGCGGTGTAGAGCGCCTCGGCCTGGTCGCTGTTGGTCTGGAGGAAGGCGTTCGCCGAGGTCTCGAAGTCGAGCCCGAGCAGCCGCTCGGTGAGCCGCCCGTCCCCCACCAGGGCGCGCTCGCTCTCGCTGATCGCGACGTTCCCGCGCGAGCGGTTGAGGCCGAGCGTCACGGTGCGGACCGCCGGCGAGAGCGCCGCCACCGCGGCCGCCCAGGCGTCCAGCCCCGGAATCTGGTCGCTCGCCGCGATCAGGTGGACCCCGCACTGGTCGGTGTGGGGAAGGTGCCGAATGGTGAGGAACCGGACCACCCCGTGATGGTGCCGCGGATGATAGGCGCGCCACCCATTTTCCGCGCTGAAACGCTGCGTCAGGTGTACGATTGAGACCGTCAGCTCGCTCGGCAGCAGGCAGACACGGAGCGGAAACACGCGGTCGAAGGCGCCCCGCTCGTGAAGGCCAAGGATCGGCTCGCCGTGGGTTCCCGGCGCGAAGCTGAATTCCATCTTGTTCCGGTACCGGAAGATCTCGGCGGCGGGGCGGATGGGAAGCACCGGCGGGTCAGGAATGCCTCCCAGGTGGGTGAGCGCCGCACGCACCTGAAGCTCCTTCTGGCGGCACTGTTCCCGGTATTCGAGGTCCTGAAGACGGCAGCCCCCGCACACCGGTTGGTGCGGACAGGGCGGCGCGATCCTTGCGGGAGACGGCCGATCGACCGTTTCGAGCCTGGCTTCCGCGAAGGTGGGTTTGATCCGGGTCAACCGAACGGTCACCGACTCATCGGGGAGTCCACCCTCCACGAAAACGACTCGACCCTCGTGGCGTCCCACCGCCTTTCCGCCGAGGGCCAGGTCGTTTACGTGAAGCTTTAACAGGTCATTGACTCTCAAGGATGGGTCCAAGTGTCAGAAGGTCGGAACGACACTGAAGTTCCGGGAACCGACTCGCCGGCTGCGAGGTTTTACGGGCACGGCTTCAACCGCCGTCGGCGCGGGCGAAGCTAGCACAGGGGGTTTTTCAATGCGTACGGCCACGGCCAAGAAGGCGGCGGGGATGCTCGCCGCGCTCGTTCTCATCACTGTGGGCGGTGTCACCGCCCTCACCCGCGACGCCCGGGCGGCAGGCACGCCCTGGCTCGGGGTCTACACCCAGGCGCTGTCCTCCGAGCTTCGCGAGGCCATCGGCTACGACGGCGACGGTGTCCTGGTCTCGGGCGTGGTCCCCGACAGCCCGGCCGATCGCGCCGGACTCGAGAAGGGCGACGTGATCACCCGGGTCGAGGGCAGCGAGGTGAATGCCCCCGACGAGCTGATCGAGGTGATTCGCGGCGCCAGCGTCGGCGACCGGGTTTCGATCCGCTACGTCCGCGACGGCCAGACCCGCGTGCTCGAAGCGCGGCTGGTGGAGCGCGGCGACGGCGAGAACCAGAAGGGCGACGAGGACACCTTCGAGGTGCCCACGCCCCCGCCGGTTCCCGAGGTGGGTGCCCCGCGCGTCCGGATCCACAAGGAGATCCGCAAGGACTCGAAGGACGAGGAATCGAACGGCGACGAGAACGGGAACGACAACGAGAACGGCGAGGACTACGAGTTCAAGGGCCTCAAGGATCTGAAGGATCTCAAGGACCTGAAGGGCCTCGAGGGCATGGATCACCTGATGGCGCCGGGCTTCCGGGGCCGGCTCGGGGTGCGCGTCGAGAGCGTCGAGAACGACGCCCGGGGCGGTGCGCGGGTGGTGGACGTGGTGAAGGACAGCCCGGCCGAGAAGGCGGGGATCGAGGAAGGCGACATCATCACGCGGGTCGATGACCAGCGCGTGACGGGCGACAACCTGGCCGAGGTGATCCGCGGCGCCGACAAGAACGTGTCACTCACGATCTATCGGAACGGCTCGCGTCGCAGTGTCGACGTCGAGCTCGAGGACGCCCCGCGTCCCGGCCGCTCGGGTGAGACGACCTGGAAGATGGGACCCGGCGAGCCCGGCATGATGATGTGGAAGAACGGCGACGGCGACGTGCAGGTGCGTCGTTTCAACCAGGGCTCGAAGGACGACGCGGCGGCGCTGCGTCAGGAGATTCGTGAACTGCGCCGGCAGCTCGAGGATCTGAAGCGCGAGCTGGAGGACATGAAGCGCGATCGCAACTGACCGCGGTCTCGAGGGAGCGCCGATCCGACTCACCCGCACCAGAGCTGGTGCTTGCAAGGGGCGAAGTACTGGGTGGGAAGGTGCAGCGCGGCGCTCCTTCGAACCGCGGACCGCGGGGCCCGATCCGAAAGGCTCGGGCCCCGATCGTTTTCCTCCCGCGCTTGCGCCGCGCGGCGCGCGCTTCGTAGGGTCCCCGCTCCCATGCCCGTTCCCACCCCCCGCTTCTGCCCCACCTGCGGCACGGCACTCGTGCCGCGCGACGACCACGGCACGGTCCGTCCCACCTGTCCGGCATGCGGCTTCATCGCCTATCGGAATCCCGCCCCCGCGGCCGGCGTGATGATGGTCGAGGACGGCGCGATCCTCATGGTGAAGCGCCGCTACGCGCCGCGCGCCCGCGCCTGGTGCCTGCCGGCGGGCTTCATGGAGTACGGCGAGACCCCCGAGCACTGCGCGGTGCGGGAGCTGGCGGAGGAGACCGGGCTACGGGCCGAGCTGCGCGGCTTGTTCGGCGTCTACGCGGGCTACGACGATCCGCGGATCCGCACCGTGCTGATCCTCTACGTCGCGGAGCGCACCGGGGGACGGTTGGAGCCGGGGGACGACGCGCTCGAAGCGCGTTGGTTCCCGCTCACCAAGACTCCGCGCTCGATCGCGTTCGGGTCGCACATCCAGGCGCTCGAGGATTGGCGCAGACACGGGCCGGCCGGGCGGCGCGGCGACGGACGCACGTAGCCTCTTCTTCGAGGCTTTGTGCTTCGTGTTTCTGTCGTGCTGGGAAGTTCTCTCGTCGTACTCGGTGTTCCTTCTCGGGCGATGGTGCTGGTCCGGGCGGGACTGAGCAGAGCGAGGACGTAATCGCTGCTACTCGTCTGGGAACGCCTGTTTGTTGCTTTGCCGGTGGGACACTGCCGAGGAGGAAGCTGGAGGGAACGCCTGAGGGTGCTGCGAAATCCCGCCCGCGACCATCGCCGTGGACTTCACATGGCCAGTTCCATGCCACGGAAACCAAATCGCAGAGATCCCATGACTCATTGATCCAGAACGAGTTGCGAGGCTGCTCATCCGTGCCTCCGGCGCCCATCCACGGGTAGATTCTTCAAGCCGTGGAGGGTTCTTCAAACCGAATCCCCCAAAAAGGAGCAACCCGGCCCCGGTCTCGAGGACCGGGCGCCGGGTCGAAGCTCCGTTTCGAATGTCTGAATCTTGATGCGGCTAGGCGTTGCGGCGGCGGTAGCCGAGGGCCGCGGCGCCCGCGAGCGCCACCACTCCCAGCAGCGCGAACAGCGGCAGCTCACCCGCGGTCTGCGGAAGCTGATCGTTGTTGTCGTTGGTGCTGGTCAGGCGGTTCTCGGCGTTCTCTTCGGTCTTCTCGTTCTCGGTGGTCGTCACGCCGTTCTGGGTGCCGTTGGTCTCTTCGGCGTCCATTCCGGTGGTGGTGGTGACCGGCTGGGAATCGGAGGTCACGTTGTCCCAGTGCTCGGTGGTGGTGTGGGAGGTCTCCTCGACCTCGCCGCTGGAATTGACCGCCATCGGCTCACTGGTTCCCATGTGCCGATAGGCCATCTCGCGCTCTTCCTCGGTGCGAAGGGGCACCACGCGCTGCGCGTAGTAGTCGCCGTTCTCCATCACGCGGAATTCGGTGCGGACCATGTTTCCCACCGCCAGATCGGAGGGCAGCATCGTGCGCGTGTCCATGCGCATCGCGATCGGCGAGCCCTGGTCGGAGTTCACGACCAGCTCGTGGTCGTTCACCGACGCGACGGTGCCGAGGATCATGGGGCGGGTCTCGATGATGTATTCGGTGGTGGAAGGAATCGCGCTCGGCATGTCGGCGGCGAGCGCCACCCCTGCCGTCAGCGCGAGCGCGCAGACCGTGAATCCTGTGAGCATTCTCATGTCGCCATCTCCTTTTTGCGGCGGCCGGACACGCATCGCGCGTCGACGGGTGACAGCCCCGTCACCGATCGCCTCCACCTCGAGGTTCACTTGCGCAAGGGGATCGCGGCGTTCGCGACCGGCATCTCACGCGGAAAGGTAGCCCTACCGCCTGTGGGCACTGGGTCTAAAGGCCAAATTGATGCCACGGGCGGAGGAGGCGGGCGCCGGCGCTACATGCCGTTGGGGAGCAAGAGGCTGGACTCGTGCGGGTGCGCGAGCGAGGAGAGCCTGATCCGACGTCCGGCCGGAAAAGGTTTCAAGTCCGGGCAGAACTTGCAAGCGCGTTCCGAACGGAGAATTCCGGCGACTTTGCGAGGAATGGACAAGGGCCCGGCAGATTCGTGATCGCCGGGCCCTCGAAGTGCGCTCCGCGCGGCGCGGGCGCTACGCGGCGGCGCGCTGCGGCTGGTGGATCGCGAGCTGCGAGCCGATCACGATCGCCATCAGTGCCGCCGCGAGCTGGGCGCGGTCGACGTCGCCGTCGTCGAACGACTCCTGCGAGATCTTGTTGCTCAGGTTGAGCACCCCGAGCAGCCGCCCGTTGTGGATCAGCGGGGCGCAGATGAACGAGTCCGAGTTGTAATCGTCGCCGCCGCGGCTCGCGCCGTCCGGGGCGTCCTCCTTCACCCGCACGAACAGCGTCTTGCGGTGGTGCGCCACCCATCCCGCCACGCCCTGGCCGACCCGCACCCGCACCTTCTCGACCACCTCGGCGTCGAGCCCGTGCTGGGCCGCGATCGCGAGGGTCTGCTCCCCCGGCTCGAGCAGCATCAGGCTGCAGCGCTCGAGATCGAAGTGCGTGCACAGCCACTCGACCATGGTCTCGACGAAGTCGTGCGGGTCGTGCTCGAGCGACAGCACCTGGCACACCTGGCGCAGGAACTCGACGGTGCGGTCGAGACCGGCGAGCCGGCTCTGCGCGGTGCCGAGCTGGGTGTAGGCGTCGTTCAGATGCAGCGCCGCGGCGGTGGTCTGGGCCTCGAGGGCGGTGATCGTCCCCTTCACGCGCGCCAGCTCCTCGCGGTATTGCGACGAGCTCTGGTCGAGCTTCTCGATCTGGCCGGTGAGCGCCGCGACGCGCTCGGCCTTGGCGCGATTCTCCTGCTCGAGCGCGTCGCTCTGCGCGTGCAGGTGGCGGATGCGCTCCTGGAACTCGGCCGCCGCGTCCCGCGCGCTGCCGTCGTCGGTCACCACCGAGATCGAGCGCGCCGCGCGGTGGAGGTGCTGGGCGAGCGCCAGCGCCGCCATGCTCTTCACCGGGATGATCTCGCCGATCGCCTTGCCCTGGACCGCGTTCTTCTTGGTGCTCGCGATCACCAGCAGGCCGAGGATGTCCTCGTGGTCGGCGAGCGGCATGCAGACGCAGGATTCCCAGGCGGTGAGCGGCGACACCATGCGCAGCGAGGGGGCCTCGATCGGGTCGGCCTCGTAGAAGGTCGAGGAGTGGAACAGCCCCGAGAGCAGCGAGGCGCGCGAGGCGGCCGTGAAAAACGCACTGGGGTGGAAGAACTTTCGCACGAGTCGCGGCGGCAGCTGGTCGACGCGCAGCGCGGCGTCGCGGGCGATCAGGCGGTTGCCCTGGCAGGTGTAGACCTTCACCAGCGCGTCGCGGCTGGTCTCGTAGAACGCCAGCGAAACGCGCCAATCGGCGTGTGTGGCCTGCAGAAACTGCAGCAGCTCGCGCACCACGGCTTCGGTGTCGGAGGACCGGTTCAAACGCTCGGAGATGTCGCGGAGGTCGAATTTCGACACGGGAGCCGGCCTTTCATGGAGGAATCGTGGGAAGGGAACGCGTGCGCGGACGCAAGCGATGTGCCCCGCGCCCGCCCCGGGGAAACCCGCGAAATCGTGCTAGATTCAAGCATTCGCCGCGGTTTCGTCGCTCCGCCCCTGTCCCAGGAGACTCCGTCCCATGCCGATCCTCGTTGCAGATCGCCCGGTCCTCCGCATGACCTCCGAGCTCGGCAAGGTGATGGCCGCGGCGCGTGCCCGCGAGCAGGCGGGGCAGACGATCTACCACCTCGAGCGCGGCGAGCCCGACTTCGAGACCCCGCCGCACGTGGTCGAGGCGCTGGCGGCGGCGGCGCGCGCCGGCGAGACCCACTACCCCGACGCGCGCGGCTCGCTGCCGCTGCGCGAGGCGATCGTCGAGAAGGTGGCGCGCGAGAACGGGATCCGCTGCGAGCCCGACGACGTGGTGGTGACGCTCGGCGGCACCCACGCCCTGTTCCTGGCGTTCCAGGCGCTGCTCGGCGCCGGCGACGAGCTGCTGGCGCTCTCGCCCCATTGGATGGCGATTCCCAAGCTGGTGGGCTTCGCGGCCGGCGCCCGGCTGCGCACCCTGCCGGCCTATCTGCCGCTGCTCGCGGGCGAGTGGTCGCCGGCCGAGTTCGCGGCGCGCCTGCGCGCGGCGCTCACGCCCGAGACGCGCGGCATCTACCTCAACTCGCCCAACAATCCCACCGGCGCGGTGCTGAGCCGCGAGCAGCTCCAGGCGCTCGCCGACGTGGTGATCGAGCGCGATCTGTGGGTGGTGAGCGACGAAGCCTACGAGCACCTGCTGTTCGACGGCACCCGGCACGTCAGCGTGGCGTCGCTGCCGGGGATGGCGGAGCGCACGCTCAGCGTCTACACCTTCTCCAAGTCGTACGCGATGACCGGCTGGCGGGTCGGCTACGTGGTGTCGCCCGCGGCGCTGCGCGCACTGATGGGCCCGATCCTCTCCTTCTACACCACTCACGGGGTGTTCCCATCGGCCCAGACCGCGGCGCGCGCCGCGATGACCGGGCCGCAGGATTCGGTCGAGACCGCCCGGCGCTCCTACCAGGAGCGCCGCGACCTGCTGGCGCACGGGCTCGCGGGTCAGAGCACGTTCCGGATCCCCCAGCCCAAGGGCGCGTTCTACGCCTTCGCCGACGTCTCGGCGGCGCGCGGCGGCGCCGACATCTGGGCACTGATCGACGAGTGGATGGGGCTCGGCGTGGCGGTGCTGCCGGGCACCGCGTTCGGCGCCGATTTCGGCGACTGGGTGCGGCTCTCGCTCGCGACGCGGCGCGAGCACGTGGCGGACGCGGCGCGCATCCTGTGCGAGCGCTACGCCACGGTCGGCGCGCGCGCGCCGGCGCGTTGAGCGCGACGGGCCCGATGTTCTGTCCCGAGTGCGGGGCCGAGTACGGCCCCGAGATCGCCGCCTGCCCGCGCTGCCGCGTGGTGCTGGTGGCGGAGCGTCCGAGCGATCACCGCGCCGATCCCCGGGTGGTGCATCGCGTCCCCGACGCCGCCGCCGGCGCGCTCCTGTGCGGCGTGCTCGAGCACCACGGCATCCATGCGCTGCTGCGCAGCGCGACGCTGCCGGGCTACGGCAGCGTGCGGCGCGACTGGGCCACCAGCGCCTGGGGAGAGATTTTGGTGCCGCGCGGCGAAGAGGAGGAGGCGCGCGCCGTGATCGCCGACTACCTGCTCGCGCTCGAGCGCGGCGGCCAGGTGCGGGACGAAGACGTGGAAGACGAGGAGCGGCAGCGAGTGGAGGACAAGGAGCGGCAGCGAGTGCGAGACGAGGAGCGCAACGAGCCGTAGCGGGCGCCCGCCACGGCGCGTGGAATCAGCGGCGCCGCGGACTGCGGCGCGGGGCGCGCGTCTCGCGCGCCGGCGGCTGCCCATCGGACGACTCGGTCTCGACCTCGACCGACTCGTCGTCGTCGTCCACCTCGATCACGAAGTTCCCCGCGATGCGCTGCGGCACGATCACGCGATGGAGCGCGATCGCGAACACCTCGTCCATCGAGTCGACCGGCACCAGCTCGAGCTGATCGCGCACGTCGGCCGGGATGTCGCTCACGTCCTTCTCGTTGACCGCCGGGAACAGGAAGGTGCGGATGCCGGCGCGATAGGCGGCGAGCGCCTTCTCGCGCAGCCCGCCCACCATTAGCACCTTGCCGCGCAGGCTCACCTCGCCGGTCATGGTGACGTCGTGGCGGATCGGCCGGTCGCTCAGCACCGAGGCGATCACGAGCCCCACCGTGATGCCGGCGGAGGGTCCGTCCTTCGGCACCCCGGCGGCCGGGAAGTGGATGTGGATGTCGTAGTTCGAGAACGCCTCGGCGTCGATCTCGAGCGTGTCGGCGCGCGACCGCACGTACGAGTGCGCGGCCTGGATCGACTCGCGCATCACCTCGCCGAGCTGCCCGGTGGTGACGACCCGTCCCGAGCCCGGCATCTTGAGCGCCTCGACCACCAGCACTTCACCGCCGGCCGAGGTCCACGCCAGACCGAGCGCCACGCCGACCTCGTCCTCCTTGCCGCCGGTCTCGGGCGTGAAGATGCGGTGTCCGAGGTAGCGCTCGAGGTCGTCGGGATTCACGGTGTGGCGGCGCGAGTCGCCGGTGGCGCGCGCACGCGCCACCTTGCGGCACACGGTCGCGATCTGGCGCGACAGGCCGCGCACGCCGGCTTCGAGGGTGTAGTGGCGGATCATCGAGCGCACGCTCTCGACCGGCAGCAGCAGATCGCGCGCGGCGAGCCCATGGTCGGCGAGCTGGCGCGGCACCAGGAAGCGACGCGCGATCTCGAGCTTCTCGTCCTCGCTGTAGCTCGACACCTCGAGCACCTCGAGGCGCTCCTGGAGCGAGTCGGGGATCGAGTCGAGGTGGTTGGCGCAGAACAGCAGCACCGCGTGCGAGAGATCGATCGGCATGCCGAGGTAGAGGTCGGTGAAGTGCGCGCTGTACTCGGGATCGAGCAGCTCGAGCAGCAGCTCGACCACGCTCAGGCCGGCCTCGCCCACCAGGCGGTCGATGCCGTCGATGATGATCACCGGATTCAGTACGCCGGCGTCGCGCACCGCGCGCAGGATGCGGCCCGGCTGGGCTCCCGGCAGGGTGCGGCTCACGCCAATCAGATCGTCGGCCCCGGTGGTGCCGGAGACGTTGATGCGCACGTACGGCCGCTCGAGCGCGCGCGCCACCGCGCTGCCAAGCGAAGACTTGCCGGTGCCGGGCGGGCCCACCAGGCACAGCGCGGGACCGGGCAGGTCGTGCTTGAGCTTCCGCACCGCGAGGTACTCGACGATGCGCTCCTTGGCGCGCGCCAGCCCGAGCTGATCGCGCTCGAGCGCCTTCTCGACGCTGCGTAGCGCGACTTCCTCGTGCGCCTTCTGGTTCCACGGCAGCGACCACAGGAATTGGAGGTAGGCGCGCACCTGCGCGGCCTCGGGCGAGCCGGGCGGCAGACGGCGCAAACGATCCATCTCGCGCTGAGCCTGGCGTGCGACCTCGGGCGGCAGGCTCGCGGGAGAGTGCGGACGGCGCACGATCGAGCCACCCTGCGGCGTGATCTCCGGGGCGGCGGTGACCGCCTCGGCGAGCAGCTTGCGGGGAGTTTTCCGGAGAGACACATTTCGCGACCGCGACGGTCGAGCCATTGCGTGCTCCTATGGAAAACTGCTTTTTTGGTGGATCGGTCTCCCGGGCGAGGGTGCCCGGAGGCGGCGCCTGAACGGTTAGATATGCAAATGGCTCGCCGCGGTGGATGCGTCTTTGAAAAGCCCGCGCAAGGGCCCCGATTCGCTTGCTCCCGGAAGGGTTACGGCGTGGCCACCGGATTGGATGGGACGGTGGAAACGCCCGGTGGAGCGTTTCGGGATGTGTCCCTGACAACGTCCTGGTGGTTTCGCCGACACCACTGGGGCGAATCGCCGACGTCGTGCGCTTTTCGTCGGGCATGCCCGCCGGACGGTGCAGGACGCATCGCGCGGGACCGGAGCGGGGGGCCTACGCGCGCGCCGGCGGCGCCGGCTACTTCCGGTGCTTCGCGCCGGCCCGGAACCAGCCCCACACGCCATTCACGATCATGAAGAGCGCGAAGCCGCGGGTCAGGATCTCGCGCGGCAGCTGCTGCGCGACCAGGGCGGTGAGCGGCGCTCCGACCACCGCGCCGAGCGCCAGCCACGGCACCAGCGGCGACACCAGGTTGCCCTTGCGGTGATGCTCGAGCGCGCCGCCGGGGGCGGCGAGCAGGATCACGGCGAGCGAGGTGCCCTGCGCGATCTGCTGCGGCATGCCGATCAGCAGCGTGAGCGCGGGCACGATCAGGATGCCGCCCCCCACGCCCATGAAGCCGGCGAGCACGCCGGCGGCGAGCCCGAGCCCGAGCTCGCAGAACCACAGCGCCGGCGGGGCCGCGAAGGTGGCGCCGGTACCGCCGCCGAGGAACAGCATTCGCACTCCCACCAGCAGGACCAGGATCGCGAAGGCGCGCGCCAGCGACAGCGACGAGGTGCGG
>JADMIO011356747.1_pt1 | contig 11976 bp, 10 predicted proteins | sample 8958161 | NCBI WGS metagenome assembly JADMIO01 (sample SAMN16585339, study PRJNA669376) | soil metagenome | isolation source: Crop rotation soil | place: USA: Cullars Rotation, Alabama | collected 2011
GTCGGCACCGAGCACGAGAAATTCGTCTTCCGCCGCTCCGATCTGCGGCGCGCCGCGTATGAAGGGCCGGACGGAATCCGGGCCCTGTTGCAGGCGATGACCCGGTTTGGCTGGAAGCCGGTCGAGGAGAAGGGGAAAATCATCGCTCTGTCGAACGACGCGCGATGTTCGATAACGCTCGAACCGGGCGGCCAGTTCGAGTTGAGCGGTGCGCCGCTCGAAACCGTGCACCAGACCTGCAACGAGGTGCACGAGCACCTCCGCCAGGTGCGCGAGGTGTGCGACGAGCTGGGTCTCGGGATGATCGGTCTCGGCTTCGACCCGACTTCGCGGCGCGAAGACGTGTCGTGGATGCCCAAGGGCCGCTACCGCATCATGGGCGAGTACATGCCGAAGCGCGGTACGATGGGCCTCGACATGATGCTGCGCACCTGCACCGTGCAGGCCAATCTCGACTACGAGTCGGAGGCCGACATGGTGCGCAAGTTCCGCGTCAGCCTTGCGCTGCAGCCGCTGGCGGTGGCGCTCTTCGCCAATTCGCCGTTCGTCGAGGGCAAGCCCGTCGGCTACCAGAGCTATCGCAGCCTGGTATGGACCGACACCGATCCCGACCGCTGCGGCATGCTGCCCTTCGTCTTCGAGGACGGGTTCGGCTTCGAGCGCTATGTCGACTACATGCTCGACGTCCCAATGTACTTCGTCTACCGCGACGGTAACTACATCGATGCCAGCGGCCAGTCGTTCCGCGACTTCATGGCCGGCAAACTGCCGGCCTTCCCGGGCGAGCTGCCGCAGATCGGCGATTGGGCCGACCATGTAACGACCGCCTTCCCCGAGGTCCGGCTCAAGAGCTACCTCGAGATGCGCGGCGCCGATGGCGGGCCGTGGCGCCGGCTCTGTGCACTGCCGGCGTTGTGGGTCGGGCTGCTTTACGATCGGGTCGCGCTCGATGCGGCCGCCGATCTCGTCGCCGACTGGACGCCGGAAGAGCACGAGGCAATGCGGCGCGATGTGCCGCGGCTCGGGCTCGACACGCCGCTGCGCAGCCGCACCTTCCGCGACCTCGCGCTCGAGGTGCTCGAAATCGCCCGCGAAGGGCTGCACCGCCGCGCCCGCCGCGACGCTTGCGGCGAGGACGAGACGCATTATCTCGACGCGCTGTTCACAATCGCCGGCGGCGGCCGCACCCAGGCCGCCGAACTGGTGGAGGACTACAACACCCGCTGGGGCGGCGACATCCGCCGCGTCTACGAGGAATACTCGTACTGATCCCGGCTGTCGGCTGCTTCGGCGCGGTGCGGCCTTCCAGGCCGCTCTGTCGCGAGCTGCCTTAACGTCTGAACCCCCATGTTCCCCGTCATTCCCGCGAAAGCGGGAAGCCAGGGGTCACACTTAGACGGTTGCCCTGGGGTGACGGCAATAGGGCGCACCGACGATCGTCGTCAGCCCGGCGCCACCGGGCTCTGCGTCATCGATAGGCCGTCGCCGAGGCGCATCGGGCGCCAGCCGGCGGGGTCGCGCAATGCCGCTGCGGGCGGGCGGCCGGACAGTGACATCCAGCGGTCGCGGTGCCAGGCGGTGATCGCGGCCTCGGCGCGCAGCACCGCACCCGGCTTTGGCGCGGCAACACCGAGTGCCGACCACGGCAGCAGCAACTCGGCGGTGATGCGCGGCTGGTCGGCGCCGAAATAGACGGTCTCGGCGCCCGCCACCTTCGGGCAGTCCTCGGCGATCGCCTGCTCGGCGCTGCCGGCGCAGAGGATCGCGGTCATCGGCGGGTGGTCGTGCAATTTGGTGTGCGGCGGGATGAAGAAAAGCGTGAACGGGCGCGGCCCGGCACCGGCATCGACGCCGAATTCGAGGCGGTAGGCGTCGCCGAGCGGGAAGGCGGCGTCGTAGGCGAACAGGTCGATGTCGAAATAATCCTGGCCGATCGTCGCCAGCGCCAGCCCGCGGTCGCTCCACGACAGATAAACCTCGCCGAATGCGACCGCACCGGGAGAGGGCGTCAACGCCGGCAGCAGGCTCGATGGCTTCGGCCAATCCGATAGCGAGTTGTCGTGCACGTCGACTGCGACATGTGGCAGCGTCAATGGCGATCCGGCCGTTGCCGGTCGCGGCTTTGCGGCGGCCGCGTGGATCGCCGGCGCGTCGCGGTTCGCCGCGGCAAGCGCCGCGGTCAGCTCCTCGTAAGGCCGGTTGTCGATGTCGACGAGGCCGAAATCGTAATCCTCGCCGTCCGCCCGCCCCCCCTTCGGGTGGTCGAAATACTGGAACCACTGGCTGCCGACGATCTCCGGCAATGCCGCAAAGTTGCGCGTCGCGGCCGCCGCGCCGCGCGCCCGCTCGGCCTGCGTCGCGACCGTCATCAGGTGGCCGTTATTGCTGTTGCCAGTGCGGTTCTCCTGGGCCGCGAAGAACCATTCGGTAATCAACACCGGCTTGCCGCCGCTCAGTTGCTGCAGCCCGTCGAAATAGTAATGCGCCAGCCAACCGTCGCCGCTATCGACGTTGTAGTTGCTGGCGATGGCATCGACATGCGGCACCATCGCGCGCACCGCCGCCGGGTCGTAATAGATCGGCAGGCGGTCGCCGAAATAGAGCGCCTCCGGGTCGGCGGCGCGGATCGCGCGTTCCGATAGCGTGTAGTAGCGCTCGGCGACGACGCCGCACCATTCCCGCACGACGGCGATGCCGTGCCCGCCCGGCCGCATCTGCGTCCGGGTGCGCGCCCCTAGCAATTTGTCCCAGCTGTCGACATCGGCCGGCGCAATGAAGTCGGCAGCGAAGCGGCCCCAATCGTCGCCGTAATGCTGGCGCAGCAGTTGGATCCAGCGCTGCTTCGTCGCGTTCGACGGTTGCATCGAGTAGTAGACGAACAGCGCCCCGGCCCACCAGCCGACTTCGTTGTCCGAGAAATAACCGATGCGGTACGGCGAGTTGCGGAACGGCGCGACCGATTCGCGCGCGATCGCCATCATCCGTGCTTCGGTCTCATCCGAGAACGGATCGAACCAGTGGAACTTGGCGCGGCGGCCGAGTTCGAGGTCGATCACCGCCGGCACCTTCAGCGCCTGCGGCGACATCGACCAGCCGCCGGCGCTGTTGAAGCCCCAGGCGGTGAGGCGCTGCCTTGTCTCCTCGACCCAGGCGGCGAGGCTCGGCATGAAGGCGCGCCAGCTGTAATAGGTCTTGCCGTCGCGCTCGCGCCAATCGTAGCCGCCGTCGAGCACGTTGACGCCAAGGCTGTAGAAGCGCTCGCCGCAGGGGGTGCGCAGCCATGCGACGGCGCCGTCATGCATCAGCGACCAGCGGCTCGACGACGCGGTATCGAGATCGCAGGCGCCCGCCGGAAGGCCGCTGAGAACGAGGAGAGCAACGGCACCAAGCAGCCGTCGAATTGCGGCGGTCACAACCGACGTATCCGGTCGCCTTGTTGCTACGTCGGCACTGCCAGAACGGCGGTCACGCGGCGGTGCCGCCGACCGTCAGCCCGTCCATCCGCAGGGTCGGCTGGCCGACGCCGACCGGCACGCCCTGGCCGTCCTTGCCGCAGGTGCCGACGCCGTCGTCGAGCCGCAGATCATTGCCGATCATCGTGATCTTGGTCAGCGCGTCGGGACCGTTTCCGATCAGGGTCGCGCCCTTGACCGCGGGGCCGATCCTGCCGTCCTCGATCAGATAGGCCTCGGAGGCGGAAAAGACGAACTTGCCGGAGGTGATGTCGACGCTGCCGCCGCCGAAATTGACCGCGTAGAGGCCGCGCTTGACCGAGCGCATGATCTCCTCCGGGTCGTGCCTGCCGGCCAGCGCATAGGTGTTGGTCATGCGCGGGATCGGCAGATGGCCAAAGCTCTCGCGGCGGCCGTTGCCGGTCGGCTTGGCGCCGAGCAGGCGGGCATTGAGTCGGTCCTGCATGTAGCCCTTGAGGATGCCGTCCTCGATCAGCACGGTGTAGTCCGATGGGGTGCCTTCGTCGTCGACCGTCAGCGAGCCGCGCCGGTCGGGCAGGGTGCCGTCATCGACCACGGTCACCCCCGGCGACGCGACGCGCTGCCCGATCAGCCCGGAGAAGGCCGAGGTCTTCTTGCGGTTGAAATCGCCTTCGAGCCCGTGGCCAACCGCTTCGTGCAGCATCACGCCGGGCCAGCCGGAGCCGAGCACGACGGTCATCTCCCCGGCCGGCGCCGGCACCGAGCCGAGATTGACCAGCGCCTGGCGCAGCGCCTCGTCGACCTGCGCCTTCCAGTTCGCCGGGTCGAGGTAGTGTTCGTAGGTGACGCGGCCGCCCGCGCCGTGCGAGCCAGTCTCCATGCGGTCGCCGTCGCCGACCACGACCGCGACGTTGAGCCGGACAAGCGGCCGGATGTCGGCGACGCGGCGGCCGTCGGCGCGCAGGATCTGCACCGCCTGCCAGACGCCGCTGAGCGACGCCATCACCTGACGCACGCGCGGGTCGCGGCTGCGGGCATAGGCGTCGATCTCGGTCAGCAACTTGGCCTTTGCCGCGAGGTCGACCATGCCGAGCGGGTTGAGGTCGGTGTAGAGCGCGCGGTTGGTGCCCTGCGGCGGCTCGGCCAGGATGCCGGCCTGGCCGCTGGCGACCGCGCGCACCGTCGTCGCGGCGCGCCGGATCGCGGCTTCCGACAGTTCGGACGCGTGCGCGTAGCCGGCCGCCTCGTCTGATACCGCGCGCAAGCCGAAACCCTGGGTCGTGTCGAACGAGGCGCTCTTGATGCGCCCGTCGTCGAGCGCGACGCTCTCCGACTGGCTGTATTCCAGGAAGAGCTCGCCATCGTCCATCCCGGCAAGCGCCTCGCCGACGATCGTCTCGACCCGTCCGGCATCCATGCCGGTGCGCTCGAAGAACAACTCGTCGGTAACGGCCAGGCTGGTCATCGGCGGCTCTCCGCTTCGCTGGTTCGATCGATGTTCCGTATCATGTCCGCAATATGGGACCGCCGGCCGCGGCACGGAAGGAGAATAGGCAGCTGCCATGTTGCGTTTCCCGTTAGGTTGCGGATTTGTGCGACGGCTTGCCGCAATGGGTTAGCGGCTACCGCCGGGGCTGATGCTGTTGTGAGGCCTGCGGGCTTGTTGTAGGGTCCGACCGATCGGTGCCGTCGCCGAAATTTTTGGCAGAATGCGGCGGCGCGGCCTAGGCCGAACGGCGCGCAGACCGGACGATCCTGCTCGGAAGACGATCCTCCGAAGAGCGGCTCCGGGCGCGATGCCGGGCGGTCCCGCCGGCCCGATCGCCTCCTGACAGGAGGCGTCCTTGCTGAAGAGGGGCCGAAGAGGGGCTGCAAGGTCATGGCGGGGTTGATGAAGTCGGTGATTCAGGTGGTCGGGGATGCGCTCCGGCGACCGCAAGCGCGCCGGATCGGCCTGGCGCTGCTGCTCGTTGCGCTCGGCGTTGCCGCGCTAGGCGCCGGCGCTTGGGCCAACGAGCCGCATCCCTGGCAGCTTGGTATGCAGGCGCCGGCGACACCAGTGAAGGAACGGCTGCACGCGTTCCACAACGAGCTGCTGATCATCATCTTCTGCATCAGCATCTTCGTGCTGGGCCTGATGGTGTATGTGATCGTGCGCTTCAGCGCCAAGCGGCACCCGGTGCCGACCCGCACGTCGCACAATACGGTGATCGAAGTCCTGTGGACGGTCGTGCCGGTCGTGATCCTGGTGGCGATCGCGATCCCGTCCTTCAAGCTGATGTACTACATGGACGAGATTCCGAAGGCCGACCTCACGGTCAAGGTGACCGGCCATCAATGGTACTGGACCTACGAGTATTCCGATCAGGCCGGTCTCAGCTTCGACAGCAACATCATCCAGGACAAGGACCTGAAGCCGGGCCAGAAGCGGCTGCTCGACGTCGACAACCCGCTGGTGGTGCCGGTCGGGGCAACGGTTCGGGTGCAGGTCGCCGGTACCGACGTGATCCACAGCTGGTACGTGCCGTCTTTCGGCGTCCAGGAATACGCCGTCGTCGGGCGGCTCAACGAGACCTGGTTCCAGGTCGAGCGGCCCGGAACCTATTACGGCGAATGCAACCAGATCTGCGGCGTCAACCATGCCTTTATGCCGATCGTCGTGACGGCGGTGGCGAAGGGCGATTTCGACAAGTGGCTGGTCGACGCGAAAAAGAAATTCGCGGCCGCGCCTGGCGCTGCTTCGGGTAACACGCTGGTCGCCGCGGTCGCGGCCGACGGCAAGCCGGCCGCGTCCGACGCTGCGGCCGGGAATCGAGAGTAAAGAGGTCTGCCATGGCTTATACGCACGACGCCGCGGATCACGCGCACGGCCACGTCCCGGGCTTCTTCACCCGTTGGTTTGCCTCGACGAACCACAAGGATATCGGCACCCTCTACCTGATCTTCGCGATCATCGCCGGGCTGATCGGCGGCACGATGTCGGTGCTGTTCCGCATCCAGCTGTCGCACCCCGGCAACGAGTTCCTCGATCATCAGACCTACAATGTGCTGGTGACCGCGCACGGCCTGATCATGGTGTTCTTCCTGGTCATGCCGGCGATGATCGGCGGGTTCGGCAACTGGTTCGTGCCGTTGATGATCGGCGCGCCGGACATGGCCTTCCCGCGGATGAACAACATCAGCTTCTGGCTGCTGATCCCGGCGTTCAGTCTGTTGCTCGCCTCGGCTTTTGTCGGCGGCGACGGGGTCAACAACGCGACGGCGACCGGCGCCGGGGTCGGCTGGACGATCTACCCACCGCTCTCCGGCGCGAGCGCGGCAGGCCACCCCGGACCGTCGATCGACATGGCGATCTTTGCGCTGCACCTCGCCGGCGCGTCGTCGATCATGGGCGCGATCAACTTCATCACCACGATCTTCAACATGCGCGCGCCGGGCATGACGTTGCACCGCATGCCGCTGTTCGTGTGGTCGATCCTGGTGACGGCGTTCCTGCTGCTGCTGTCGCTGCCGGTGCTGGCCGGCGCGATCACGATGCTGCTGACCGACCGCAACTTCGGCACGACCTTCTTCGATCCGGCCGGCGGCGGCGATCCGATTCTGTTCCTGCACCTGTTCTGGTTCTTTGGCCACCCCGAGGTCTACATCCTGATCCTGCCGGGTTTTGGCATGATCTCGCAGATCGTCTCGACCTTCTCGCGCAAGCCGGTGTTCGGCTATCTCGGGATGGCCTACGCGATGGTCGCGATCGGCGGCATCGGCTTCGTGGTGTGGGCTCACCACATGTTCACGACCGGCATCAACGTCGACACCCGCGCCTATTTCACCGCGGCGACGATGGTGATCGCGGTACCGACCGGGGTGAAGATCTTCTCCTGGATCGCGACGATGTGGGGCGGCTCGATCGAGTTCAAGACGCCGATGTTGTGGGCGCTCGGCTTCATCTTCCTGTTCACCGTCGGCGGCGTGACCGGCGTCGTGCTGGCCAATGCCGGCGTCGATTTCGCCCTGCACAACACCTATTACGTGGTCGCTCACTTCCATTACGTGCTGTCGCTCGGTGCGGTGTTCGCGCTGTTTGGCGGCTTCTATTACTGGATCGGCAAGATGTCGGGCCGCCAGTACAACGAGACGTTCGGCCACATCCACTTCTGGACGACCTTTCTCGGTGTCAACCTGACCTTCTTCCCGATGCACTTCCTCGGGCTCTCGGGCATGCCGCGCCGCATCGCCGACTACCCCGACGCCTTCGCCGGGTGGAACCACATCGCATCGGTCGGCTCCTATATCTCATTCGCGTCGACGCTGTTCTTTGTCTTTATCGTGATCCACACGCTGATGGCGGGACGGCGGATTGGCCCGAACTACTGGGGCGAGGGCGCCACGACGCTCGAATGGTCGGTGGCCTCGCCGCCGCCGTTCCACACCTATGAAGAGGTGCCGGTCATCGCTCCGACCTCGGCGCATTAGCGCCGGGACGGAGGCGTTGTCGGGCCGGCGAGTGACGGGTTCGTGAGCGAGATGCAATCGACGGCCGCAGTTCCCTTCGCGGGGGCGGCGGTCGCGGACTATATCCAGATCCTGAAGCCGCGGGTGATGTCGCTCGTGGTGTTTACCGGGCTGGTCGGCCTCGTGGTCGCGCCGGGACACCTGCATCCGGTGCTCGCCGCCGTCGCGGTGCTGTGCATTGCGGTCGGCGCCGGTGCGTCGGGTGCGATCAACATGTGGTACGACCGCGACATCGACGCGGTCATGCGGCGCACCGCGGCCCGGCCCTTGCCGAGCGGGCGCATGCTGCCGGGCGAGGCGCTCGGGTTCGGTGCGGTGCTCGCGGTCGGCTCGATCGCGCTGATGGGGCTCGCCGTTAATTGGGTCGCCGCCGAGTTGCTGGCGCTGACGATCGGTTTCTATGTCTTCGTCTATACGATGTGGCTGAAGCGCCGCACGCCGCAGAACATCGTGATCGGCGGCGCCGCCGGCGCGTTCCCGCCGATGATCGGCTGGGCCGCGGTCACCGGCGATGTCGGCTGGGGCGCGGTAGCGCTGTTCGCGATCATCTTCTTCTGGACGCCGCCGCATTTCTGGGCGCTGTCGCTGTACAAATCCGACGAATACGCCGCCGCCGGCGTGCCGATGCTGCCGGTGGTTTCCGGCGCCCGCGAGACCAGGCGGCAGATGCTGCTCTATACGCTGGTGCTGTGGCCGGTGACCCTGGCGCCGTGGCTGCTCGGCCTTGCCGGTCCGGTCTACGCCCTTTGCGCTGGGGTGCTCGACCTTATCTTCACCGCCGCGGCGGTGCGCGTGCTGCGCGACGAAAGCGACCGCAGCGCGCGGCAGATGTTCCTGTTCTCGCTGCTCTACCTGTTCCTGATCTTCACGCTGCTGCTGGTCGACCGGATCGGCGGGGGCCCATGGTGATGGCCGGCGAATCGGTCGACGGCCGTGCGCGCCGCCAAGCGCTGCGGTCGCGCAACCGCGCGCTGCTGTTCGTGCTGCTCGGTCTGGTGGCGCTGTTTTACGTGATCGCGATCGTGCGGATGAGCGGAGGCTAGCGGTGGCGCAGCGTCCGCCGGGCAACCGCAACCGTACGACCGTGCTGTTGCTCTCGACGGTGATCGTCGCGATGATCGGGCTGTCGCTGGCGGCGGTGCCGCTCTACCGCATGTTTTGTCAGGCGACCGGGTTTGGCGGCACGACGCAGCGCGCCGACGCGGCCCCCGGTGCGGTGGCCGGTCCGCTCGTCACGGTGCGGTTCGACGCCGATACCTCGAACGATCTCGGCTGGGACTTCCGGCCGCTGCAGCACGATGTGCAAGTGCATCCGGGCGAACAGCGCGAGGTGTTCTATCGCGCGATCAACCGTTCGCCGGAAACGGTCACCGGCACCGCGACGTACAACGTGACGCCGGCCAAGACCGGCATCTATTTCGATAAGATCCAGTGCTTCTGCTTCAACGAGCAGCGTCTCGCGCCCGGTGAAAGCCGCGACATGGGCGTCGTGTTCTTTGTCGATCCCGACATCTTGACCGACCCGAACACGCGCGACGTGCGCACGATCACCCTGTCCTATACGATGTTCCGCTCGAAGACGCCTGAAAAGCTCGCGCCGAACAGGACGGAGCGCCCCAATGCCGCGGCCGCGACGCGTGCGCCGGGCGCAGCGGTCAACTAAGATCAACCCAGAGATGATCGGGGCAACCTACGGATGATTGGGGCCGAGAGATGACCGACACCCATGCTCACGCCGGCCCTCACGGAGATCACGGCGGGCACGGCCACGATGCGCCGAAGCACCCGTACCATCTGGTCGATCCAAGCTTTTGGCCGTTGGTCGGCTCGATGTCGGCCGGCCTTCTCGCCGGCGGCGCGGTGCTGTTCATGCACGGCCACGGCACCGTCGCGATGATCCTCGGCTTCCTCGCGGTATTGCTGACGATGGCCGTGTGGTGGCGCGACGTGATCCGCGAGGCGACCTTCGAGGGTCACCATACCCCGGTCGTGCAGCTTGGGCTGCGCTACGGGATGGTGCTGTTCATCGCCTCCGAGGTGATGTTCTTTTCGGCCTTCTTCTGGGCCTTCTTCTCGTCGAGCCTGTTCCCGGTCGGCGGCGTATGGCCGCCCAAGGGCATCCACCCCTTCGACCCGTTCGAATTCCCGTTCCTCAACACCCTGATCCTGCTGTTGTCGGGCACGACGGTGACCTGGGCGCACCATTCGCTGCTGGAGGGCAATCAGCGCGGCCTGGTGAAGGGGCTGACCCTGACCGTGCTGCTCGGGCTCAGCTTTACCGCGGTGCAGGCCTACGAGTACGGGCACGCCGCGTTCAGCTTCAAGGGCGGCATCTATCCGTCGACCTTCTTCATGGCGACCGGGTTTCACGGCTTCCATGTGATCGTCGGCACGATCTTCCTTGCCGTCTGCCTGTGGCGCGCGACCCGCGGACACTTCAAGCCCGACCATCATTTCGGCCTCGAAGCCGCCGCCTGGTATTGGCATTTCGTCGACGTCGTCTGGCTGTTCCTGTTCGTCTGCATCTACTGGTGGGGCATGGGCGACGCACCGCCCGCCACCCACTGACCGGAGCCGCGACTCGCCCCGGTTCGACGATCCCTTCGCACGAGTGGGCGAAGGGATCGGCATGTCCTAGTGAAGAGCAACTAGCGTGAGCATGCCGCACGACGCATCGGTATCGCCGCTGCGGGCCGCGCTGCTGTGCCGGTGCCCGCGCTGCGGCGAGGGGGCGCTGTTTGCCGGCCTGCTGACGGTGCGGCCGAGCTGTTCCGCGTGCGGCCTCGACCTTTCGGCGCAGGATGCCGGCGACGGGCCGGCGGTGTTCGTGATCCTGTTTCTCGGCTTTATCGTCGTCGGCCTCGCGGCGATCGTCGAAATCCGCTTTTCGCCGCCGATGTGGGTGCATCTCGTGTTGTGGACGCCGCTGATCCTGTTCGGCGCCATCGCGATGCTGCGGCCGCTCAAGGCCGGATTGATCGCGCTGCAATATCGCCATCGCCACCTGGGCTTGCCCGGTTGACGACGGCTGCAATCCACACGGCGGCGGCCTCTTGCCCGCGTCCGGGCCGGCACGCGTGAACCTCGGTTTTCACCCGAAATTGGCGCCGACGCTGATCGCGGTGCCGGTGGTGCTGGTCTGTCTTGCACTCAGCGCCTGGCAGCTCCAGAGAATGGAGTGGAAGCGCGGCCTGATCGCCGACCGCGCCGCCGCAATGGCGCAGCCGGCCGCATCGCCGCCGCAGAGTCTCGACGCGGCGCGCGGGATCGAATTCCGCCATGTCAGCGATGAAGGCGTGTTCCTGCACGACAAGGAGATCTTTGTCGGCGCCAGTGCCGCTTCGGGGCGTGTCGGCTATCATGTCCTGACGCCGTTGCGCGAGCCGGCCGGCCGGATCGTCTTTGTCAATCGCGGCTTCATCCCGTCGGAATTGAAGGACCCGGCCCGTCGGGCAGAGGGCCAGCTTCCCGGAGCGGTGCGGATCACCGGGTTGTTGCGGGTGCCGCCGGACGGAAAGCCCGGCTGGTTCCTGCCCGACAACCGAGCGGACCGCAATTTCTGGTTCTGGGTCGACCTGCCGGCGATGGCCGCCGCCACCGGCCTCACCAATGTCGCGCCGTTCTATATCGACGCCGACACGACGCCAAATCCCGGCGGCTGGCCGAAAGGCGGCGTCACCCGGACCGAATTGCCCAACGACCACCTGCAATACGCGATCACCTGGTTTCTGCTCGCGCTTGGGATGATCGCCGTTTACGTCGTCTACCACCGCCAGGCAGCACCGAAGTGAGCGCCTGCGTTCCCGCCATGCCTGCTGCCAGGTGCTGCTCTGCCGATTGTCCGAGGTCTTCCAAAATCGCAGTCCCGGCGAAAGCCGGGACCCATTAGGCCGAGGCAGAGCGGCTGATCGATGGGTCCCGGCCTCCGCCGGGACTGCGCGAGAACTCAGCCGCCGGCCCAAACCTCAGGCCGATGGCTTTGGCGATTCCCGCCCGGCGACCGCGTCGAGCAGGCGGTGGACGCGGTCGACAT
>JADMIO012791530.1_pt1 | contig 11976 bp, 14 predicted proteins | sample 8958161 | NCBI WGS metagenome assembly JADMIO01 (sample SAMN16585339, study PRJNA669376) | soil metagenome | isolation source: Crop rotation soil | place: USA: Cullars Rotation, Alabama | collected 2011
GGCCGCGACTTCAAGTCACGTGAATTCCAAGCTTCGGATCCCACTGTGCTGGAAAGGACACCGAGCTCGGCGACGAGCTGCCGGCCTCGGTCACGAAGAAGAACTTCTGCGGATCGAACCCCGACGTCTTCGACAGCACGTTCACGCAGGACCGCCACGGCGCCGAGGTCGCGGCGATCGTGCACGACATGGCGCCCGCCGCAGGCATCTACTTGATCTGCGCTCAGAACGACGTCGACTTCGTGCAGGCACAGAACTACATCCTGGGCATCAACAGCGACGGCACGACGGCGAACGACATCCGCATCGTGAACGGCTCGTTCGGCAACCCCATCGGCGGTCGCGGTGACGGCTCCGGTGGGGCCAGCACGTCTGACGGCGTGGTGCGCACCTTGCGGGCGAACGACGTGCTGTTCGTCGCGTCGGCGGGCAACGAGGCCGACGTCCACGATGTGTTCGTCCCGTCGACCGCGGATTACGCGGCCGGCAACCTCAAGCTGATCTCGTGGGCTCCGAACAACTACGAGGACGGGTTCCAGCTCGCGGCCGGCAAGTCGGCGACGTTCGAGATCAAGTGGGACGCGTGGACGGGAGCACGCCAGGACTTCGACCTGTACATCTGGAACGCCGACTTCAGCCAGATCGTCGCGTCGTCGGAGCTCGATCAGGTGAGCGGCGCGCCCCCGGTCGAGAGCACGACCGTCACGAACAGCTCGGGCAGCGCGGCGATCTTCTATGCGACGATCGCGCGCTACCAGGCGACGGTGAACCCTCGGTTCGACACGTACGTGCTCTACGCGCAGAGCGAGCTCGTGAACGCGAGCGGCAGCGTCTCGCTGCCGGCGAGCTCGCCCTACGCGATGGCCGTGGGCGCGACGTGCGTGGCCACGCACGCCCTCGAGCCGTACTCGGGCAACGGGCCGACCATCGACGGTCGGGTGAAGCCCGACATCGCCGGACCTGACGGCACGTCGGGCCAGATCACGGGCGGCACGGCGCCGTACGGCCCGGCCAACGGCAGCTGCACGAGCGGGTTCACCGGCACCTCTGCGGCCGCGCCGCACGTCGCCGGCGCCGCCGCCTTGTTGAAGAGCGTCGATCCGACGCTCACCGCGAACCTGGTGCAGGTCGCGCTGCAGACGATGGCGACCGACGCCGGCCCCGCTGGTGTCGACAACCAGCTCGGCGCCGGGCGGCTGTCCCTGCTCGAGCATGCGATCGGCGGACCGACGACCACGACGGTGTCAGGCCAGACCGTCAGCTTTGTTCGCGGCTCAGACCTCGCGCTGTGGATGCGAGCGGCCGACGGGACGTGGAAGCGGCTCGGCGGGATCCTGTCGTCGGATCCTGACGTTGCCGCGATGCCATCAGGCCGGCTCGACGTGTTCGGGCGCGGCGCCGACTTCGCACTGTGGCACCTCCAGTCGAACGACGGCGGGGCGACGTGGGGCAGCTGGACGTCGTTGGGCGGGCTCATGCTGTCGGGGCCCGGCGCGGTGTCGTGGGGCCAGAACCGGATCGACGCGTTCGTGCGCGGCACCGACAACGCGCTCTGGCACATCGCCTACACCGGATCGTGGACGGGCTGGCAGTCGCTCGGCGGTGCGATCAACGCGGACCCCGATGTGGCGTCATGGAGCGCGAACCGACTCGACGTGTTCGCCCGCGGCAACGACAACGGCTTGTGGCATCGCGCGTGGGACGGAGCCACCTGGTCGCCCTGGGAGGCCCACGGTGGGGGCCTTGCGTCCGGTCCGGGTTCGGCGTCGGGCACCGTCGGCAAGGTGGACGCGTTCGTCAAGGGCAACGACGGCGCCGTCTGGCAGCGATCGTGGAACGGCTCGACGTGGCTGAGCTGGGCGTCGCTCGGTGGCGGCCTCGTCGGTGACCCGGACGCGACCGCGACCAGCGCGCAGCTCACCGTCGTCATCGACGGCACCGACGGCGCGCTGTGGCGTCGCGTGCGGACCGGCGCCACGTGGGGCGCGTGGACCAGCCTCGGCCCGCCGGCCTTCGGGTAACCGGTTTCGCTCCCTCGCGCTACCTGACCTGGCTGGCAGTGCGAGCGGCCGATTCGTGCTCACACTCGGCGGCGCGAGCCTCGCGGCGATCGCCGGCGGGCGCAGCTGGCTCGCCGCGACCCATCGTCTCGCGAACGTGGCGTGCGGCCCACAGAGGCAGACCGTGCTGGAGCGCCACCTCGGGCAGGTCGACGATGTCGGCGAGTGCGAGCGCCGACAGCTGGTGCTCCAACAGCGGGAGCCGACGGCCGCAGCCGCAGGGGCACGGGGTCATCGCCATGTCCCTCCCGATCGGTCGCACGCGCTCGTGTCGTGATGGGTCGAACGATGTGCACGACACCGTCCGACCGCGCTAGTCCGGCCCGACCAATCCACCCAGAAGCCGCGTCCGTACAACGCAGGTGGCCATCTCCGCACGCGCACGCACGACGGTTGCCCTTGCCGTCGGAACGTTCTTCCTGCTGACCGCGTGCGGAGGTGGCAGCGCCTCCACCTCGGCGTCGGGCTCGAGCGCAGCGACCAGTGCTCATCCAGCGAGCACCAGCTCGTCGTCGACGTCGTCCGCGTCGAGCGCTTCGGACACCACGACGACGACCGCCGCGGTCACCGACACCAGCGTCACCGCGCCGCCGGAGACGAACCCGCCGGCGACGCTCCCACCCGAGACGCAACCGCCGGCCACGGAGCCCCCGACCGAGCCGCCCACGACGCCGCCGACGCAACCGCCCGCGCCGTCGAATGCGTCGGTCTCGATCGTCGACTACTCATTCAGCCCGTCGAGCGTGCACGTCTCGCCGGGCGGCACGGTCAACGTCACCAACAACGGCAGCGTGCAGCACTCGTTCACGGGCAACGGTTTCGACTCGGGACACCTCAACCCCGGCGGCACGTACTCGCACACGTTCACCGCGCCCGGGACCTACGCGTTCCACTGCACGATCCACGCCTCGATGACCGGGAGCGTGACGGTCGGCTGACAGAAATGTCAGAAGTGCTCGAGGCGCGTGGAAGGATGTCCGGCCATGCACTTGCGCTTCAGCGACGAGGACGAGCAGTTCCGCGTCGAGCTGCTCGCGTGGCTCGAGGAGCACCCGCCGCCGATCCAAGAGGAGCGTGACGACCCGCCGCACTCGAGCGCCGACAAGCGCCCGTGGGCGGTGCAGTGGCAGCGCACGCTGTTCGACGCCGGCTACCTCGTGCCGGGCTGGCCGCCGGAGCACGGTGGTCGCAACGCCAACGCCGTGCAGCAGATGATCTACTTCGAGGAGCTCGAGCGGCGGAAGATCCGCCGCACGACGAACCCGCAGGGCCTGTCGATCGTGACGCCGTCGCTCCTCGACTTCGGCACGCCGGAGCAGGTCGAGCAGCTGGCCCTGCCGACGTTGCGCGCCGAGATCAGCTGGTGCCTCGGCATGAGCGAACCCAACGCGGGGAGCGACCTCGCCGGCCTGTCGACGCGCGCGGTGCAGGACGGCGATCGCTTCATCGTGAACGGGCAGAAGGTGTGGACGTCGGGCGCGCAGGATGCCGACTGGTGCATGTGCTTCGTGCGCACGACTCCGCTCGATCAAGCGCCGAAGCACAAGGGCATCTCGGTGCTGGCGATCCCGATGTCGACGCCGGGGATCGAGTACCGCCCGATCGCCGAGCTCACCGGTCCCGACTATGCCGACACGAACGAGGTCTTCCTCACCGACGTCGAGGTCCCCGTCGAGAACTTGGTCGGGGCGCTCAACGACGGCTGGCGCCTGGCCGGTGGCTCGCTCGCGCACGAGCGAGCGATGCTCTGGATCAACTACGCGTACGACCAGAAGGACACGCTCGAGCAGCTCATCGCGCAGGCGAAGGAACGCGGCACGACGGATCGCGGCCGTGACCTCATCGCGACCGCGGCGATCGACGAGCAGGCACTGCTCGCGCTCGGCTACCGCGGCTTCGCGAAGTTCCAGAAGGGCCAGGCGTCTCCCGAGCACTCGATCTTGAAGCTGTTCGGCAGCGAGGCGTTGCAGCGCACCCTGCTGCTCGGTGCCGAGGAGCTCGGTGCGGACGGGATCGACCTCGACATCCTCGCGCCGAGCATCTGGCGCTCGGGCAGCTGGGCCCAGCAGTACCTGCGCTCGTTCGCCGCCACCATCCCCGGTGGCACCAGCGAGATCCAGCGCAACATCATCGCCGAACGAGTCCTGGGGTTGCCTCGATCATGAACTCTGCGAACTTCTCGCTCCTCGCCATCCGCGTGTGCCTCGGGCTGTCGCTCGCGATGCACGGCTACGGCCACTTCTTCCGCGGCGGCAAGATCCAAGGCACCGGCCGCTGGTTCGCGTCGCTCGGCATGAAGCCCGGCATCTTCCACGCGTGGCTCGCGTCGCTGACCGAGTTCGTCGCGGGCTTCGGCTTCGCGCTCGGGCTGCTCACCCCGTTCGACGCGGCCGGCTTCGTCGGCCTGCTGTTCGTCGCCGTCTGGCTCGTGCACCGGCACAACGGCTTCTTCGTCCTCAAGGAGGGGTGGGAGTACGTCACGATGATGATGGTCGTGGCCGTGTGCGTCGGCGGCCTCGGGCCAGGTGAGTGGTCGCTCGACCACGTGCTCAAGATCGACGACAACCTCGACGGCAAGGTCGGTCTGCTGATCGGCGCGGGCCTCGGCCTCGCGTCGGCGATCGGGACGCTGGTGCTCTTCTACCGCCCAGAACCCAAGGCCGACAGCGCCGCCAGCTGACGGCGGTCGAGCTTGTCCATCGACGTGAGCGGGAGCGCGTCGACGACCACCACGTCCTCCGGCAGCTTGTAGCGCGCCAACCGATCGCTGGCGAACGCACGCAGGTCATCCACGGTCGGCGGTGCGACACCCGCCGGCACGACGATGACGGCGACGCCGATCTCACCCATCACGTCGTCAGCCCGCGGCGTGATCGCCACCTGCGCGATCGACGGGTGATCGAGGAGCACCGCTTCGACCTCTTGCGGATGCACGTTGTAGCCGCCGCGGATGTACATGTCGGTGGTGCGGCCGACGATGCGCAGGCGTCCGAGCTCGTCGATCTCGCCGAGATCGCCCGTGCGATACCAGCCGTCGTCGCTCAGCACGCGTGCCGTCAGCTCGGGATCCCGCCAGTAGCCGGCCATCACGGCAGGGGAGCGGAGCAGCAGCTCGCCGTTGGCTCGGTCGATGCGGATCTCGACGCCCGGCCGCGGCGCGCCGCACGTCTTGATCTCGTCGTCGTCGGGGTCGAACGACGTCGCGCAGCCGACGCCGCCCGACTCGGTCGACGAGTAGCGGATCGAGTAGCCCGCGCCGAAGCGCTCGCGTGCCTCGCGCACGAGCGCGGCGGGTGACGGCCCGGCACCGACGATGAGGTTCTGGACGCACGAGACGTCGAGGCGCTCGAGCTCAGGCACGCGCAGGAGCAAGCCGATCTGCGCGGCGACGCCACCGAGCGAGGCGACGCGGTGCTCGGCGACGAGCTCGAGCGCTCGCCGCGCGCGCCAGTGGTCCTGCAGGAGCATCGTGTTGCCCATGCGCACGTAGGTCGCCAGCTTGCACATGAAGCCGACGTGCGGGAACTGCGTCGACGCGAGCATCGGACCACCCGTGCCCCACGCGTCGAGCGAGCCGACGTCCATCTCGACGCTCGCGCGCAGCTGCCGTTCGGAGAACATGGCTCCCTTCGGCGTGCCCGTCGAACCCGATGTCGTCACGATGGCGACGAGCCGTTCCGGATCCGCTGGCAACGCGCGAGGCACGGCGCGCGCCGTCGTCGTGGCCACGTCCTCGAGCACCAGGTCGGGCGCGAGTCGAGCGAGCACGCTGGCGCGCTCGGATGGCGCGAGGCGCGTGGACACGCCTGCAGTCGCAGCACCGAGCTTCGCGAGCGCAAGGTAGGTCGCCACGTACGAGGGATCCGAGGGAAGCGCGAGGGCGACGACCGCGCCCTCGTCGATGCCGTGCTCGTCGATGAGCCACTGCGCGACGTCGTCGGACCACGCGTCGAGCTGCGCGTACGTCGTGATCGCGCCGTCGTCGGCGACGAGCGCGGCGCGGTCGCCGAACCGCTCGGCGGCGCCGCGGATCGAGTCCGCGAGCAGGTTCAGCTGGCGACCCAGTCCTGCGGGCGATCGAGCATGCGCAGTGCGTTTCCGCGCATGATCTTGAAGACGACGTCATCGGGGAGGCCGGCCATGTAGTCCTCGGCGAGCACCTTGGTGTCGGGCCACGTCGAGTCGGTGTGCGGGTAGTCGGTCTCGAAGGTGATGTTGTCCTCACCGACGACGTCGAGCGCGGCGATGCCGTGGCGGTCGCGGAAGAAGCAGCCGTAGACCTGCCGGTAGTAGTACGTCGACGGCGGCTCCGGGATGAGGTCCTTCACGCCGCCCCAGGCGCGGTGCTCGCGCCACACGTCGTCGACGCGCTCGAGGATGTAGGGAAGCCAGCCGATCTGCCCTTCGCTGTACGCGAGCTTCAGCGTGGGGAACTTCACGAGCACCCCGCTGAACAGGAAGTCGGTGAGCGACGCCATCGCGTTGTTGAAGCTGAGCGACGCGGCGACGGCCACGGGCGCGTCCGGTGATGTCGCCGGCATGCGCGACGACGAGCCGATGTGCATGCACACGACCGTGCTCGTCTCCTCGCAGGCCGCGAAGAACGGGTCCCAGAAGCCGGAGTGGATGCTCGGCAGACCGAGGTGCGGCGGGATCTCGCTGAAGCACACGGCGCGCACGCCTCGCGCCGCGTTGCGGCGCACCTCAGCTGCCGCGAGCTCGGCATCCCACAGCGGGATGATCGGCAACGGGATCAGGCGGCCACCGGAGTCTCCGCACCACTCCTCGACCATCCAGTCGTTGTACGCGTAGATGCAGGCGAGCCCGAGCTCGCGGTCCTTCGCCTCGGTGAACGTCTGGCCGCAGAAGCGGGGGAACGACGGGAAGCAGAGGGACGCCTCGACCCAGTTCAGCTCCATGTCCTCGATGCGCGCCTTCGGCTCGTAGCAGCCGGGCCGCATCTCGTCGTAGGTGATGGGCGACATCGTCATGTCGTCGCGGTCGAAGCCGACGGCCGCCACGTGGCGCTTGTTGATGTAGACGAGGTCCTCGAAGATCCAGCAGTCGGCTTGGGGCCCATCGGGATCGAAGGTCTGCTCGTACTGGCCGCCGCCGATGTGCTTCATCGTGCCGATGCCCCGGCGCTCGCTCCGCGGGCCCTTCTCGCGCCACTTGGCCGGCAGCCAGGTCTGCCAGACGTGCGGGGGCTCGACGACGTGGTCGTCGACGCTGATGATCTTCGGCAGCTCCACGGTGCAACGATATCTGACGGTCCGTCAGATCTTGAGGCTCGGGTCCACCCTTGACAGAAGTCTGAACATGGTTCAAAGTTTGAACATGGTTCAGGAAGCGACGGGACGGCGGGCGCGCAACCGGCTCGCCCGCCACGCCGCATACCTGCACACCGCCAAGCGGCTCGTCAGCGCGGAGGGCTTGGAAGCCCTGACGATGCAGCGCATGGCCGCGGAGCTCGACTGCGCGGTCGGCACCATCTACACGTACTTCCCGTCGAAGAGCGCGCTCGTCGCCGAAGTGCAGCGCGACGCCGTCGAGAAGCTGGCCACGTCGTACCTGCTGGCGCGCGCCGAGCTCGACCGCTCGCTGGCCCGCTCCGACAAGACGAAGGCCGCGTTGACCCGGGTCGTCGGCTTCGGCCGCTTCTGGATCGCGACGACCACTGCGTTCCCCGACGAGAGCCACCTGCTGCAGACCTTGATGGCCGAGGTGCGACCGACCGTCGACCCGACCGACGCGATGCGCGTCGTCCCGTCGGCGATGAAGCTGCTCGGCTTCGCCAGCGCGTGCTTCGAGGACGCGCACCTCGCGGGCGCGCTCAGTCACGGGGACGGCATGGAGCGCGCGGTGGTGCTCGGTGCCGCGCTCAACGGCGTGCTCTTGATCGAGAAGCTGTCGGTCTGGGACGAGGACCTGCTCGACGGCGCTCGCCTCGCGCACGGGATGCTCCTCGACCTGCTCGGCGGCTGGGGCGCCGACCGCAAGCTGCTCGCCGCCGCTGACCGCCACATCGACGCGATCGCCGCGCGCGGCCCGATCGCCCCACCTGTTCCAGATGCCACGGAGGAGACCTGATGTCCCTATTGCCGATGATCGCCGTCGCGTACCTCGCCGGCTGGTTCGCGTGGACCTTCGCCGAGTACTGCATGCACCGCTTCGCGATGCACGAGATGCGGGGCCGCGGGTTGCCGTCGCGCGAGCACCTGACCCATCACGCCGACCGTGACTCGATCCTCGAGCAGTGGCCGATCGCGTGGGCGGGGATCATCACCGTCGGCGTGCTCGTGTTCGGCGTCGGCGGATCGTTTGTCTTCGCGCTGCCGATCGCCGTCGCGCTCGCGGCCGGTTGGATCGGCGGCTACGGCTTCTACGACTGGATGCACTACCGCGCCCATCGCCACCCGGTCAGCACGCTGCCTGGCTTCGGTCGCTACGAGCGAGGGTTGCGGTTGCACCACTTCCACCACCACTTCGGCCACCCGCTGCGCAACCACACCGTGACGATGCCGCTGTGGGACATCGTGTTCGGGACGCGTGACGTCGTGTCGGGCCCGGTGCGCGTGCCGCGCCGGCTCGCGCTCGTGTGGCTCGTCGACGAGACCGGCGCGGTGCGCGCTGAGTACGCCGACGACTACGTGCTCGCCGGCCAGCGCCCCCGCACCGACGCGCAGGACACCGACGACCTGCGCCGCGCTTTCGCCAACCTCGCCCCCGTCGTCTGACCGCTCAGATCGCGCTTGTCGACCGTAGAGGTCGATAAGCGCGAACTGTCTGCCTAGTGTGCGGCGCGATGGCAACCGACCTGGGCATGCTCGTGGACCCGGCGCACACCGCGCTCGTGACCCAGGAGTGCCAGGTCGGCGTGATCGGCGACGCCGCCGTGCTGCGCGAGCTGGCCGACGCCGCACGGGCGGACGCGGTGCCCCAGATGGCGAAGCTCGTGCGCGCGGCGCGGGCCGCGGGTGTGCCCGTCGTGCACTGCCTTGCCGTGCGGCGCGCCGACGACAAGGGCTCGAACTCGAACGCTCGGCTCTTCGCCGGCACGCGCAAGCTCGGCATCCGCATCGAGCCTGGCTCGGCCGAGGCTCGGCTGCTCCCCGAGCTCGGCCCAGAGCCGAGCGACCTCGTGTTGCAGCGCTACCACGGCCTCGGACCGATGGGTGGGACCGACCTCGACGCCGTGCTGCGCAACCTCGGCGTCACGACGATCGTCGGCATCGGCGTGTCGGTGAACGTGGCGATGACGAACTTCGCGATGGATGCCGTGAACGCCGGCTACCAGTTCGTGCTGCCGCGGGACGCGGTGGCTGGCGTCCCGCGGGAGTACGCCGATGCGGTCATCGACAACACGTTGTCGCTGATCAGCACCGTGGTCGTCGCCGACGACGTCGTGCGAGCCTGGGAGATGCCCAGCGCACGATGAAGGGTTGGTAGGTTCGCCGCCCATGAGGCTTCGTCGCACCCTCTTGGTCACCGCGCTCGCCGTCGTGCTGTTCGCCGCGTGCAGCAGTGAGGGCACGCCCGCCACGACCGGTTCGGCGGCCGCACCGTCGACGGCGTCGTCCTCGTCATCGAGCGAATCGAGCAGCTCGAGCTCGAGCGCACCGACGACCCAGATCGCGCTGACGGCCGGGACGGCCGGCAACGAGTACTCGTACACGCCGAGCGATCCAAGCGCGCTCACGGCCGTGCCGGCGGGGCCGGTGACGGTCACGATGACGAACGCAGGCAAGGAAGAGCACCAAGCGACGATCATCAGGCTGAACGACGGCGTGAACGCCCAGCAGTTCGCGACGGAGGCGGCCGCTGACGCGACTGGCCAGGCCGCGTTCAAGCTGGCCACCGGCTACGGCGGACCGAACGCGGTCGCGCCGAGTGGCATCAACGCGACGACACAGGTGCTCGACAAGCCGGGCAGCTACCTGTTCATCTGCTTCATCCCCGGTCCCGATGGCGTGCCGCACGCGGCGAAGGGCATGGTCCTGCCGTTCACCGTCACGGGCGAGTCGACCGAGACCGTCAGCGCGCCTTCGACGGTCGTCGCGTCGGAGTTCGCCTACTTGGTCCCCGACAAGCTGAAGGCCGGCTCGATCGCGCTGCAGAACGCCGGCCAGCAGACCCACGAGATGGCCATCTACAAGCTGGGCGACGGCAAGTCGCTGAACGACGTGAAGACCTTCTTCGGTTCGCAGACGCCGAGCGGGCCGCCGCCGTTCACGCCCGCTGGTGGCTTCGCCGCCATCCAACCGGGGCGCACCTCGACCGCAGACGTCAACCTCGACAAGGGCAGCTACGTGATCATGTGCTTCCTGCCCGACACCTCAGGCAGCGGCGCGCCGCACTTCACCAAGGGCATGATCCAACAGGTGGACGTCTCGTAGACGTGGGCCGGCGTCTGTCCGCGGTGAGCGACGACGACGCGCTGCGCGCCGCCGACGGCCGCGTGCCCGGCCGGCGCGGCCTGGCCACCCGGCAGCGACTGCTCGAGCGCACCGCGGCGATGCTGCACGAGTCGTCGTACCGCGACCTCAAGGTGATCGACATCGCCCGCGAGGCAGGCACGTCGCCGGCGACCTTCTACCAGTACTTCCCCGACGTCGAGGCGGCGATCCTCGTGCTGGCCGAGGAGATGGCGCTGAGCGGCGCGACGTTGCGCGAGCTCATCGACCGGGGTCCGTGGAAGGGCAAGACGGGCGTCGAGACCGCGACGTCGCTCGTCGACGCGTTCCTCGCGTTCTGGGAAGAGCACGCCGCGCTGCTGCGCGTCGTCGACCTCGCGACCGAGGAGGGCGACCACCGGTTCCGCAACATCCGAACGCGGTTGCTGCACGAGATCACGGTTGCGCTCGCGCACGTCGTGACGCAGGCACAGCACGAAGGTCGTCAGCCTGACGACGTCGACCCCAACGCGACCGCAGGCTCGCTCGTGTCGATGCTCGCCCACGTTGCTGCGCACCGCTACGGGTTTGAGTTCTGGGGCATCCGCACCGCCGACCTGCGGCTGAGCATGGCGCGGCAGCTCTACTGGGGCGTGACCGGTCTCAAGCCGTGACGATCGGGTCGCTGTGATGTCGCGTGCCGTTCACGCTGCGTTGTCGGGCTCGGAACCTGGCCTCGGTACCGTCCGCGGCGATGACGATCGACATGACTGCCGCCGCTGAGCGCCACCTGCCGTTCGATGCGGTCTTCAACTTCCGTGACCTCGGCGGCTATCGGTCGGCCGACGGTCGCCACGTTCGCTGGCGGCGCGTGTTCCGCGCCGATGGCGTGCACCGGCTGTCGATCGCAGACCTGCTGCCCCTCGACATCCGGTCGGTCGTCGACCTGCGCACCGACGACGAGCGTGCTGAGCGCGGCGCGTTCGTCGGCGAGGGCATCGCCACGCACCACCTGCCGATCATGGGGGCGACGTGGGAGCGCGAGGGCATCCTGCCTGACCACGACGAGGTCGCGTACCTCATAGACCGCTACACCGACATGCTCGCGACCGGACCGACCGCGATCGCTGGCACGTTCCGGCTGCTGGCCGACGCCGACGCGCTGCCGCTCGTGTTCCACTGCGCGGCTGGCAAGGATCGCACCGGCGTCACTGCGGCGATGCTGCTGTCGGTGCTCGGCGTGAGCGACGAGGACATCGCGACCGACTACGCGCTCAGCTCGACCGCGACCGAGCAGTTCATCGACTGGCTGCGGACCGAGCGCCCCGAGGCGGCGACCGAGATGCAGGCGCTGCCGACGGCGTTCCTCGCGTCGCCGGCCGCCGCGATGGCCGGGTTCCTGCACTCGCTGCGCCGCGCGCACGGCTCGGTCGAGGCGTACCTGGCCCGCATCGGCGTCGGCCCCGAGCTTTCCAGCACATTGGGATCCTAAGCTTAGAATTCCACGTGGACAAGTTGTCGCG
>JADMIO010897422.1_pt1 | contig 11975 bp, 11 predicted proteins | sample 8958161 | NCBI WGS metagenome assembly JADMIO01 (sample SAMN16585339, study PRJNA669376) | soil metagenome | isolation source: Crop rotation soil | place: USA: Cullars Rotation, Alabama | collected 2011
CAGTTGCCGGCCGCGGGCCGCATCGAGTGCGTAGACGGAGCCAAAGCCGGTGGTCACGAAAACCCGGCCGCCGTCGAAGGCGATGCCACCGCCGAATCCCTTGGTCGGATCGATCGAGTTGTTCCGTCCCAGCAAACCGAAGGACGCAGAATTGACGAAGCCGCGCTCGGAGGAGGGCGCGAGCGGCTTGTCCCACAGCGGCGATCCGTTGCGGGAGTCGAACACGTAGAGATGCGCTTCGGCATCCAGCACATACACGCGATTGTCGGCCACGATGGGCGCGGCGGTGAGGCGCGAATCGCTGCCCGAGCCGCGGCCGGCCTGCTGCTGCCAGGCAACGGCAAGCGGCCCATTGGCCTCCAGATGATACATGGCGTTCGCGGCATAGCCGCCGGGTTCCGGCCACGCGGCGTTGCGATAGGGCCGCGGCAGCACCACGCGCGTGGCGGCCAGTTCCGGATCCGGTTTCAGCGCGTCGTCTTCGGCGATGATGGAAATGCGCTCGCCCTTGATGTCGGATTTGTGGGCCGAGCTGAACCAGCCGCCGGTGACGCTGTTCACCGCATCGCCGATGCCGGCCACTTCCGCGCAGCCGGACAATGCCGCGGCCGCCGCAACGCACAGAAGACGCACACACAGTTTCATTTCGGAGGCTGACCTTTGGGCGCGCTGGGCGCCGGTTTCGCTTTGCCGCCGGCCGCGGGCGCCAGATTGGTTTCGATGCTGACCGGCGGGGGCTTGGCGCCGGGCTTGACTGGCGCCGAGGGCGGCGTCTGCGGCATCGGCACGGTGCCCACGTTCTGCCCGACCCCGGCGGCGAGGAAGGTCGCCATGGCGCGGCTGCGGCCGCGCACGCCGTTCGGCGATTTGCTGTCTTTGGCGAGCGCCTGGAATTCCCGGAGCGCCCGCCCGGTAGCGCCGGCGTGGTAATCGGCATAGGCGAGAATCTCGCGCGCCACCGGCTTCCATGGGCTGGTATCGCCGGCCAGCCCATCCAGCATGGATTCCACCTCCGATTTCGGCGCGCCTTCCACCAGGATCCAGGCGGCGCGAAGGCGGGCGAGTGCGGAGACCATCTCGTCGTTGTCGGCAACCAGCCTGCGGTAGATGCCCAGCGCCTCGGCCGTGTTGCCGGACGCGGCCAGCGCATTGGCGCTCTGCAGCTGCGAGAGCTTGGCGTAGCCGCCGGGGGCGTTCTGCCCCAGACGCGCGAACATCTGCGCCGCGGCGCGGGACTGCCCGTTCTCCAGCAGCTGCTCCGCGGCGAAATACTGATCGGAGGCGCGCGCCCGTTCGCGGGCCTGATAATAGGTCCACAGCCGGAAGCCGGCCGCCGCCAGGATCAGCAGCGCGGCAGCGGCGACGATGTAGTCGCCGTATTCCTTCCAGATTCTCTCGAGCCGCTCGCGGCGGACCTCCTCCTCGACTTCGCGGAAGATGTCGCTCACGGCGGAGGGGTCCTTTCGGCAGGGTGAGAGGGCGAGCGGCAGGCCCGCGCCCTTACCCAAGGCCTTGACCGCGCGGCAGGATTTAGCGGGTCGCGCCCGCCCGCGCAACTCGCGTGCCGGTGAGGCCGGTGATGGGGCCTGGTGAGCCATCGGAGACAAGAGACATCGGACCGGCGGAGACGATGTAACCTGCGAATTCGCTGGATTCGCGAGCTCACCGGATTTTCACTCCTCTGCTATGCTGGCGCGTGGACGTCATGGGGATGCGCCGATGGTCAGCCGCTTCGCTTTGGCCCTTTCATTGTCGGGCTTGCTCGGTACCGCCGCGCATGCGGACGTGAAGATTTCGGACGAGCCCACGAAGAACATGACGTGCTCCGGCGGCGTGTGCTCGCCGACGAAGGCGAAGGCAATTCTGAATACCACGGAGCTCGCCGATATGCTGGCGACCAGCGATGTCACCGTCGCCGTTACCAGCTACGGTAGGATCATCGATATCGAAGTCGACGCGCCGCTTAGCTGGACGAGCGCGCACCGGCTGACGCTCGATAGTTACCATTCAATCGCGTTTAACAAACCCGTCACTGTCGCGGGGACTGGTGCGCTCACAATAACCACAAACGACGCGCACACCGACGGCGATTTCAGGTTCTTGAAGCAAGGCCATATCGAGTTCTGGGATGAAAGGAGCAGTCTCATCATCAATGGACACGGCTACAGGCTCTTCAAGAAGTGAAGAGGCTGGAGCGGGTGAAGGGAATCGAACCCTCGTCATCAGCTTGGAAGGCTGTTGCTCTAGGCGGTGATTTACCCAAGGCTAGGTTTGCGATAGGTTGCCCGCCTTCGCTGGGAGATGCGTCATGAAGCTGAACCTTCCCTGTTGTCGGCCAGTGTTCTGGGCACCGACCCTTGCGATTGGGTTTCTGCTCGTGATGTGCCCAGCACAGGCCGACGTGAATATTTCCTCAAAGCCCACCAAGAACATGAAGTGCTCCGGCGGCGTATGCACGCCGACCAAGGCCAACGCCATTCTGAACGTGGCCGAGCTCGCCAACATGCTGGCGGCCGGGGACGTGACAGTCAGAAGCAGCAGCCTGGCGCGGAATATAAATGTCAATGCGGCGTTGAGCTGGACGAGCGTACACGGCCTTGCGCTGGAATCGCTGCATGACGTCCTTTTCAACAAGCCTGTGACAGTTGCAGGTACCGGTGCACTCACCCTCACGACCGGTGGCTCAGGCGGAGATTTGCGCTTTTCTGGCAAGGGTCATGTCGAATTCTGGAGCAATATGGGCAGCGGTCTCACCATAAATCATCAGGCATATCGTCTTTATCGTTCGATCAAGGATTTTGCACGCGACATTCGGCACGGCGCCGGCGAAGGGCAGCACTATGCGTTGATGAAAAATTGGAGTCTCCGGAGAAGCTACACCGGACCACCACTCCCAGCGTTCGATGGCACCTTCGAAGGCCTGGGCAATTCGATTTCTCATCTCACCATTCGGGATGGGATTGCTGGAGGTGTTGGCCTGTTCGAAAGCCTCGGGCATTCTGCAGTGGTGCGCGATTTAAATTTGGTCGCGGTCGATATCGCGGGGACGGCTTCCGGCGGGCAAGGCGTCGGGGGCCTGGCGGGCGCCAATATTTCGAGTACGGTGCAGCGCGTTACCGTGGCTGGCCAAATATCGGGCGGCCCCGGATCGATCATAGGGGGTCTTATCGGCGGCAGTGGGGGCCCCGTTATCGACTGCGCTTCCAACGTAACGATCACCGGGGCTGACAGTGCGATCATGGGCGGTCTGATCGGCGTGAACGAATATACCACCGGCGGCCCTACCGCCAGCTTCAGCACCGGAGCCTTGTCAGGCGGCGGAGCTGTAGGCGGCCTCGTCGGAAAGTCCATACGGCAAGGTTTGATTTCCGACAGCTTTGCAACAGGCATGGTTGCAGGGGCAAATAGCGCTCCGGCCGGGGGCCTGATTGGAATCCGGGCCGCTGACGGTGGTTCAGTCGCAACCTCCTATTCCACCGGCTCGGTGAGCAGCGGGGCGGGCGCGCCGGTCGGCGGCTCGATCGGGCAGGATCAGGCGAGCGGCGGCATCGGCAACGATTATTGGGACCTCGACACCAGCGGCGTCGGCAATCCGCATCAGGGCGCGGGCAATGTGCCGGACGATCCCGGCATCACGGGCCTCACCGATGCGCAGCTGAAGTCCGGCTTGCCGGCCGGCTTCGATCCCAAAGTCTGGGCGATCAACCCGAAGATCAACAACGGCTACCCGTATCTCATCAACAATCCCCCACCGAAATAGGCCCAAGTCACCCGATCGCGGGCGCGCGCTGCCTCTTGATTTTTGTCCTACGAAGCCTTAAATTTCCGCTCAGGCTTGCACTGTCCCCTAGGGGCTTAGGGGTCTCAGGCCCACCGCATCCGACGGGCGGCAATGGGGGATACCCCCAAATTTCGGGAGGTTCGAATGGGAACTTTTTTGATGGGCAGCCCGGCTTCGCCATTCGGCTTCGCCGCGGCACCCGGCTGCGCCGGGTGGGAGGGGGGTGGCGCGAATCCGTGAAAACAAGGCGATATTATACTTGACGGACCAAGGCACAAGGCCTATATTTCCCTCATTGAAGGGAACGGACCATGGCCACGGCATTCCAAGACAAGCGGTTTCACGATGAAGAGGCGGCTTTCGCCTACCTAGAGGGCGTCATGTGGCCCAAGGGCCGCCCGGACGCCTGCCCGCATTGTGGCAACGTCGATCCGGCCAAGATGAACAAGCTGGCTGTCCAACGCTCCAAGCCTTCCAAGAAGCATCCCGAAGGCAAGCCCGTTTACGGCACATGGAAGTGCTACGCCTGCAAGACCAAGTTCACGGTCCGCAAGGGCACGGTATTTGAGGACAGCCCCCTAGAGCTTCGCCTGTGGCTGCAAGCGGCCTATCTCATGTGTTCCAGCAAGAAGGGCGTGAGCGCAAACCAATTGCACAGGACGCTCGGCATCACGCTCAAGAGCGCGTGGTTTGTCGGCATGCGCCTGCGCGAAGCAATGGCGGAAGGTTCCCTAAACCCATTCGGCCAAGGCGGCACAGCCGTAGAGGCAGACGAGACGTTCATCGGTCATCGCCGACGCAAGGGCGAGAATGAGCGCGGCTTCCAGCACAAGATGAAAGTGCTGACCCTCATTGATCGTGAAAGCGGTCGCGCGCACAGCCGCGTTATCAGGTCTCTCGATCCCGATGAGCTGTTCCCGATCATCCGCAAGAACGTCTCTCGCGAGGCGAAGCTAATGACGGACGAGGCGAACTGGTACAAACCGATTGGCCGCCTCTATTCCTCTCACGAGTCCGTCAATCACAGCGCAGAAGAATACGTTCGCGGCGACGCGCATGTGAACAGCGCGGAAAATTATTTCAGCATCTTCAAACGCGGCATGAAGGGCGTTTATCAGCATTGCCGCGAGCGGCATTTGCATCGATATCTCGCGGAATTCGATTTCAGGTACAATCACCGCATTGCAAATGGAGTGGATGACGTGACTCGCACGGCCAACGCGCTTGCTGGCGCGAAGGGTAAGCGGCTCACGTATCGGTCAGCTTGTTGATCCGGCGCTTCCGAATCACCTCTTGCCTAAACAGTTGGATTTGTTTGAGAAGTGATGCGGCGAAATGACTCAGTTTGGGGTCTTGGCCTGCGTCATGTAGACTCACCTTAATCCGATGCGAATCGGAGGGAGAACGTGTCGCGCGTTCGGCGGGGGGCTATAGGCCCCCCGATCCACTCAAGGCAACCACTTTCTACCGACTCCCCCAATGTCTCGTGTGGTGGGGTGGCGCGCGTATTTTTTTGCGAGCAGCAAGTTCACAATTTCGGTCCCGAAGTCCGGCATCTGCGGTTCATTGTTCCGCTCGCATTTCATGTGCCGGAAACTGGGATAGGCGAGTAGATCACAAAGCTGCAATCCGGCAAGGTTTGCGCTTTTCTGTTCCATCTTCAATTCGCGACTAGTCAGACACTTTTGAATCCGCTGTGCCGGAATATGCTCGGTGCCGTTTTGATAGATCGTTTGGAACGAGGCCTTCAGTTTCTTATCGGCCTTTTTGAATCGCGGTTCGGCAACAACATCGCCTGTGAGCGAGTTTCGATTAAGCCACAGCACATACCGCTCTATTAGACATCGCAGACAATAATGATAAGGATCGTAGTGCCACACCTGGTACCGCTCCAAGTGCTCTCTCTTGTCAATGGCGATTGTGATTGCGAGATACGGGAGTCGGTCAAAGAGGTCCAACAGGTCAGCATCGAAATTGCTCGCCGCAAGCGGATTGCGAAGGCACGCGAACACCCCTTCCCGCCGCATGATCTCTCTGCGGTGGAGAATCACGGATGCATCCCCAAAATGTCTTATCTTGAGAGCGTCTACGGCCGGCGTGACCGTTGCGTCGTGCGCAGATCGTTTTAGAATCAGTCCTGTCAGACTCAAGTAACGGACATTCGGGTCGGTTGCCGAGCCTTTCAGATCGTTGTTGCCAACCTCATCAATGAAAAGGCGGCACGTCATGGGAAAAAGTCTCAAGTACGCAATCGTGCATGGTGCTGCACAAACGCCTAAAAAGGAACGCGCGAATAAGGTGCCAGAAAGGCGAGACGATTTCGAATCCGTGGCCCGACGCCTCGAATGCGATCCGGACCTAAAGAAGTTTGACGATCAGCTTCGCAGAATTGCGAGGGCAAAGCCGAAGGCTAGTGCTAAACGGTAGCCCGCGTACCGTCTCTGTTGACATAGAAGCCCGACTCAACCAGATTCCGATTCGCGCGAGACGTGTGCCTGATTCGGCGGTTCTCGCACTAACAATCTCGAAAAACTCTCCAGCTTGAAACGCAAAATGCGCGGGAAGATGATTCCCGCCGTCGGAGTGATTCGCGATGCGTTCGTTAGAATTGAGGCTCTACCTCGCCGGTAATGTAGAGGAATACCAGAAGGAATTTGAAAACCTTTGGCGACACCTGCCAGAAGAAGCAGAAGAACTCTGTTGCCTGAAGCATTCCCAAGGAACGCGCGTCGAAATCGCGCTTCCGTGGATCGGCTGTCCGCAAGAGGCTTTGATCCAGCTGCGGTCAGCCTTGGCGGCGTTCGATCAGGCGGAAATTAGTGAGCACGCCGGAATGACCGCAGCCATGCGCTGCAACCTTTCGCCGCTATGGGCGTGGAAAGACAAGCACCTTCGCGGCGGTACGGGATGGAAGTCGCGCAAGTCCGACTATGTGCCGCTTACCGAGAGGTGGAAGCCAAGGGGCGCGGGCGCGGCTTAGGACCTCGTAAGCGGCACAATCCGTAAGATGCTGTTGCAGCCGTTGGCCGGGCAAGAGTGGGCGCAAAATTTTAATCAGGGTGAGCGGTTTTAGTTGGACAAGCGCCCGCATTTCGATTCTCCTTGTGGGCGCAAGGCGAACCGATTCGTTGCGGCGGGGATCACGCGGCAACGTAGGAGTCGAGCGGTGGTGGAACACCGAGCGAATCAGTACCGAGGCTAGCCAATTTTCCGCTAAAAAGATTCCGAAAAGCGCACCCCCTCTAGGAGGAATTTGCCTCAGGCTGCGCCCTTCTGTGAAAGCAGTTTCAGACGGGCTTCTGCTTCGGCCAGCATTGTTTCGTAACGTCTCAGCAATTCCTCGGCATCGGTAGTGTCGTGGTCGTGACGGTGGAGTCCGTCTATCAGGGCTCGCTGGCTTTTGACCCGCTCCCTCACCTCTATGACAGTCTGGTATGCCTTCTCAAGCTCGGCTGTCATAGATCGGGTTTTTAGCGGCTACCTGCCCGGTTTGCTAGACGGATGGGCCCCCTAGCCATGGTAGAAGGTCCGTCAAGTATAACATCGCCGAAAACAACTCCGCGCCATGTTGCGGCTCCGGCCCCGGGCGCCACAGGATATTGAGGGCGATGTGCGAGCGGCCCGTACGGTTCATTCGGCGCGGCGCTGGCCTGCCGCCGGATCGGGGAGACGGCATCGTCTCTTTGAGCGGTGCCGGTCGCGGCGCGCTCCTCCCGCCGGGGATGTTGAGAGGCGCCGCCGCAAACCGGCCGCATCCGGGGAACTCCGGCGAGCAAGGTGCGTTCAGGCGTGGACTGCGGGTCCGGCCGAGGGGGTCTCCAGGAGAACGCCATGACTCGAATGTTCCCGTCGGCGGCGGTGCTGGCCGCGTCTTTCGCACTGGCCGCTTCGGCCACCGCCTCGCCCGCGTCTGCGCACTTCAAGGTGGTGAAGCCGCTGTTTCTGTCGCTGCCGCACAACCTCGGCTGGCACCATGCCCCGCAGCGCGGCGCGCCGCAGCTGGTGCAATGGAACGGCAGCTTCACCGATCACCTCGGCCAGACCATCGACTACACGATGGTGGGGACCGATCCGAACAAGAGCAATGTGAAGACGAAAGTTTCGGTGCTGATCGTTCCACTGAAGATGGTGTACGGCCCGGCCAACGGCAACATGACCTTCGATCCGCTGAAAACCAAGACTCCGAACGGCAGGAACGCGGTGCGCGACCTGCTGCGCTCGCCGCTGTTCAAATCGTCGATCGATTTCGTGCAGGGCGGCGTGGACCTGGGCACCACGCAATACGTCGATGCCTATCAGCGCGGCAATTTCTGGTCGGTGGTGAAGGGCCATCCCAATTATCATGTGAAGCTGGTTCCCACCGTGCTCGACGAGCAGGAGATCGATGTGCCGCCCGGCGTCGGCATGGTCGAGACAAACCCCTTCGGCAGCAAGCCGGTGGGCACGATGGAAGTGGACGTGTTCGACCAGGATATCCAGGGCATCCTGTCGGCGAACGGCGGCACCATCACGCCGGATACCTTTCCGCTGTTCGTGAGCTCAAACGTGTTCCTCACCGAAGGCGTGGCGGTGTGCTGCATCGGCGGGTATCACAGCGCCACGGCGGGACATCCCGCCGGCCAAACCTACGGCTATGCCACCTATGAAACCGAGGTGGGAAGCTTCTCGCAGGATGTCTCGGCCTTCTCGCACGAGATCGGCGAGTGGACAGACGATCCGTTCACGGACAATGACGTGAACTGCGCCGACAATTCGCTGATGGAAAACGGCGACCCGCTGGAGAACAACCCGAACTATGGCGGCTTCCCCTATACGGTGAACGGCCGCACCTACAATCTGCAGTCGCTGGTGTTCATCGGCTATTTCGGGGCGCCCCCGAGCACCTCGGTGAACAGCTGGCTGAGCTTCCAGAACGACGAGAAGAACGTGTGCCCTGGGCAGTGAGCCGCCGCATGGCTCACATCTTCTGAGGGCTCACAGGATTGGGCTGAATTCTGTTTATCGGAAGCGTATGCGCCGGATCAGCACCGATGCTGGAATGTCGACGCTTGCGCGGTGAAGCCGTCCGTTTCGCAGCAGGTCTGCACGGTCGCAGGCCTGGACGGAACCGCCACATCGGCATGCGCGCGGCTCACAAGCACCGCGACAGTGGCGAGCGCGGCCATGACCCACATCGCTTTGTCGGGAACATCCGGAAACATGTGCCGCTCCTTGCCGCGCGCTGTGCGGACTGCGCGGCAGCGGGGAGCATAGGGCTAAGCCCCAAACGATTCGTTAATGGAAATGCGAGGAATAGCCCAAATTCCGCCGTAATCATGCTTGGCTGGCAACGTCGTTATCGTCAGTACGGTTCGGTGTACCCGCAGCCGGGATGATCTGTCACGTTCTCAAGTCCTCCAGAGTCCTGCCATGAACCACAGATGCGCGAGATCCTGAGCAAGACCGGGACATTCATCCGCAATCACGGGCGGACGGCCGCGCTCGAGATTGCCGTCAATTTCGTGCTGCCGTTCGCGATCTTTGCTGTGGTCCAGAAGCCACTTGGCGATGCCAGGGCGCTGATGGTGTCATCCGCGCCGCCCATCCTCTGGAGTGTTACGGAATTCGCCCGGCATCGTCGCGTGGATGCGCTCTCGATGCTGGTGCTGTTCGGCATTGGACTGTCGCTTCTTGCCTTCGTCGGCGGCGGCTCGGTGCGTTTCCTGCAGCTGCGGGAGAGGCTGGTGACGGTAATCATCGCGTTCGTATTTATCGGCTCGGCCGTCATCGGCCGGCCACTGATCTACGAACTGGCGCGCGCCAGCATGATCCGCAAATCTTCCGCCGAGCTCGGACGCTTCGAGTCCCTGCGCGACAACAAATACTTTCGCCGCACGATGACGGTGATGACTCTGGTGTGGGGATTCGGCCTGCTTACGGACGCCGCAGCATCGGTGGCGCTGATCTACACGGTTTCGATCCGGCGCTATCTGATCGTCAGTCCGATTCTCGGCTACGCCACAATGGGCGGCCTTTCACTCTGGACCTTCTGGTACGCGCGTCGCCAGCGCCGCAAGGGCGAGGCCCGCCGCGCCGCCGAAGCGAAAGCACTAGGATAAGGAGGAGGCCCCGCCCAGCAGAGCCTCGGCAATGGCCTGCTCGTTACGTCTGGCAGTAGACGTTGAAGGTGATGTGGGCGTTCGGCGGCGCTCCTGCCGGCCAGGTTATGATCCATTCCCACTTGGCCGCGTTCTGTCCATTCCGGAAATTGGAAACAAGAGACAATCCTGCTCTTGCTGAACCATTCGCATAGAATGCGCCGTTCACCGCGGTCGGCGCCGCGTCAGGACAGCCATAGGTGAAGTCGAGATTTTTGCCGGTGGGAACATCGATCCGGGCGTACACCTGCAAATCGGGGCCGCCCGCCTGTGCAGATGCACTCGCTAAACGGTGCCGTCGCGTTCGTGCTGAATGACGGCGTGCTGCGCTGCGACCGGTGCGGCGACGCAGGCGGCCGCAATCGCCAGTGGTCCAACATATCGCATGGAATTTCTCCCGTCTGCCGTCGGTGTCTTTGAAAGGGAGCCGACGGTTCCGAAACTCCGGCGCCGTGGGAGCGTTCCCGGAGCTAAAAAAGACGTATTCGGAAAGACAGAATTGAAACGGCGTCCGCTCAAACGCTGGCGATGTCTGCGGAAGTCGACGGCAGTCCCGATTTGACCAGCGCGGCACGATGGTGCTCGATGTCCCCATCGCGCTTGTAATGCAGCGTTCGCAGGAAGACCTCGATCGAAAATCCGGGATCGCGCTTCAGCACCTCCGCCGCATGCTGTCCCGCTGCAGCCTCATCGCCCAGCTGCGCATAGCAGGCGGCAAGAAACGCGTGATGCATCAGATCCGGCGCAGCGATGTGGCCATAGGCAGGAATCGCCTCCCCATAGCGCCGCGCTACGAAATAGGCCCGTCCGAGGTGATTCCAGAACCGCTCGGGATGGCAGGGGTTGAGGCGCATCGCCTTTCTCACCCATTCGACGCCTTCCACGGCTTGCCCGATCCACGTCAGGATCTCGCCCTGCTGCACCACGATGAGATCGTCGTTGGGATTCAAGGCGAGCGCCCGCTCTTGATGATGCAGCGCCTTGTCATGTTGCCCGCTCGTCAGATAGACCGCCGCAAGAATGCGATGCACATCGCTGTCATTGCTGTCGAGGTGCAGCGCAATCTGCAGTTCCTTCATCACCTCCATGAAGGTCGCGGCGGGATCGGGGGTAAAGCGGTTCACCCAGGCCTGGCCAAGCGTGCAAGCCTTCCAGGCATGAGCATGGGCATAGTTCGGATCGAGCGCGATGGCGCGATCGAGCAGCGTCAACGCCTTCGCATTGTCCTCGCGGTTGGAGCGATGGTGCAGCAACTTGCCCGCGAGTACGCACTCGTACGCCGTCATGTTCTCGGTCGGCTTGCGGTGCACCTGCTCCCCCGTCGCATGCTCGACGCGCCCGGGAAGGGTGGCGACGATCGCGGCGGTGACTTCGTCCTGCAGTGCGAATATGTCTTCCAGCTCGCGGTCGTAGCGTTCGGCCCAGATGTGACGGTCGGCGCGGCCGTCGATCAGCTGCACGGTCACGCGCACGCGGCTGCCCTGCTTGCGCACGCTGCCTTCGACCACATATTGCACGCTGAGCTCGCGCGCGATCTGCCGCACGTCCACCGGCTTGCCCTTGTAGGTGAAGGCGGAGTTCCGGGAAATGATGAAGAGGTGCCTGAAGCGCGACAGCTCCGTGATGATGTCTTCCGTCAGTCCATCGGCAAAGAAATCCTGCTCGGGATCTCCACTCATATTGGCGAACGGCAGGACCGCGAGCGACGGACCTTCGGGCATAAGAGCAGCCGGTGCCTGTGTCTCCCGTGTGGGCACAGAACGATGATCGTCCGGTTTTGGCGGCGCGAAGGGCAGCTTGATCCCAAGTTTCAGGGCCGCGCCATCACCGCCCCCCGAAGCCTTCACATCCGCAGTCCAGCCGACGATGAGCGCGGCCGGAAACCCGGCAATGAGCATCGCGAGCAGCATCGTTCCGGTCCAGTCCGGCATTTTCAGCACCGGCGTCAGATTGTTGAACAGCTGAAGCAGCAGCCACGCCACGACGGCGTAGCCGCCGGCGATGCGCCAGATGTGGCGGCGTTTCAGCTCTGCAAAAAAATCAGCCATCGGTTGGCC
>JADMIO011791775.1_pt1 | contig 11974 bp, 10 predicted proteins | sample 8958161 | NCBI WGS metagenome assembly JADMIO01 (sample SAMN16585339, study PRJNA669376) | soil metagenome | isolation source: Crop rotation soil | place: USA: Cullars Rotation, Alabama | collected 2011
GCCGCGACTTCAAGTCACGTGAATTCCAAGCTTCGGATCCCACTGTGCTGGAAAGCGAGCGCGCCGTCTTGTCGCGGTGGGAGGGACACGAGCCGGAACGCAAGCGCGTGAATCTGCTCACCATGCACTCGACGAAGGGATTGGAGTTTTCTCGTGTGTACGTCATCGGCGTGGAGGACGACCAATTGCCGGGCGGAAATTCCGTCGCGCCGGCGACGCCGGAAGAGATCGAAGAGGCGAGGCGACTACTATATGTAGGAATGACGCGGACGATCGATCGGCTCGTGATGACGCGCGTGGAGACGCGCGGCGGACGGGAGACGCGCGGCCACCAGTTCCTCGACGAGATGGGCCTCGTGCCGGTGCCGCCGGGGGTCGCATGAGCGGCACTGAATGGCGTGTGGAGGTCGGGACCGAGTCGACGCGCGCGGTCTATGACCCGTCGACCGCCGGCGCGGATCGCGCGGTTTACATCTGCGCGCACGGCGCCGGCGGCAGCATGATCGATCGTTCGACGCTCGCCGCCGCGAACAAGCTCCGCAGCCGCGGCTTCGGCGTCGTGCGATTCAATTTCTTGTATAAGGAAAAGGGCTCGGGCCGGCCGGATCAGATGCCCAAGTTGATGGCGACATTTGCTGCCGTCGTCGACCGCGCTCGTTCCGAGCTGGGATCGCCGAGGCCGCTGATCATCGGCGGCCGGTCGATGGGCGGGCGGGCGGCCTCGATGCTCGCGGCCGACGGATTCGACGCCGACGGCTTGCTCATGCTCGCGTATCCGCTCCATCCGCCCGGCCGGCTCGACCAGCTGCGCGACGCGCATCTTCCGAAGATCTCGATGCCGGTGTTGTGCATCAACGGAACGCGCGATGCGTTCTGCGAAAAGGCGCTCATGGATCGCGCGTTGACGACGGTGACGGCTCCCTGGCAGATGCATTGGATCGAGGGCGCCGACCATTCGTTTCACGTGCTGAAGTCGACGGGACGAACCGACGGGGCCGTGCTCGACGAGATCGGCGACGTGAGCGAACGCTGGCTGGCCGGACTTCCGGCGCTGGGTGCATAGGGTCAGATTTTGGGGCGTCACACCTGCCTCGGAGCTTTCATGCGCAGCACGCCCGCCGTCGGCCTTGCCGCCCTTTTCTTATTTGCTGGAACGCTCGCCGCTCAAAATCCAGCGGGTGCAGGACGCGGCCGCGGCGGAGGCCGCGGGACGCCGATCGCGGCCGGCGAGTCGTGTCCTCCGGGCACGACGGAAATTCGTCCCCGCAGCTGCATGGCGCCGGAGTTTCCGGCTCCCTCCATCCTCGACTACCGGCCGCATTCAACGCTCGTTGCGCCGGCGCACCTGGTGAAGACGGCGAAGTTTCCCGCGATCGACTACCATGGCCACCCCGCCGGTTTGCTGAACACGCCGCAGGGCGTCGAACAGCTCGGCGCCGCGCTCGACAGCCTGAACGTGCGGATGATGGTCGCCGCTGACAATATGTCGGGCGAGCGGCTCAAGACCGCGCTCGCGAACGTCCGCGGCTCGGAGAAGATGAAGGACCGCGTGCGCATCCTGACGGGCATCAGCTTCCAGAACGTCGGGCCGGGGTGGGCCGAGAAGGCAATCGCGCAGCTCGAGGCCGATCTTCAGGCTGGAGCGGTCGGCGTCGGCGAGATTGGAAAGGGGTTTGGTCTGTCGACCAGGAAGCCCGACGGGTCGCGTCTCAAGATCGACGACCCCGAGCTCGATCCGATCTGGGAAGCGTGTGCGCGCCTCAAGATTCCGGTGTTCATTCACACCGCGGATCCGCAGGAGTTCTTCAAGCCGATCGACAACACGAACGAGCGGTGGCTCGAGCTCGCGCTGTTCGGCGATCGCCGCTATCCGCAGGATCGCTATCCGAGCTTCGAGACGTTGATGCAAGAGCGCGACAACATGATCAAGAAGCACCCGAAGACGGCCTTCGTCGTCGCGCACATGAGCTGGTACGCGAACGACCTCGGGCGGCTCGGCAAGATGATGGACGAGATGCCGAACATGTACACAGAGGTCGGCGCGGTGTTGTACGACATCGGCCGCCAGCCGCGCGTCGCGCACGACTTCTTCGTCAAGTATCAGGACCGCATCCTGTTCGGGAAGGACTCGTTCCAGCCGGAAGAGTATCCCTACTACTGGCGGGTCTTCGAGACGAGAGACGACTACTTCGACTACTACCGCGACTATCACGCGTTCTGGAAGCTCTATGGCATCGACCTCCCGGACGAGGTGCTCAAGAAAGTGTACTATAAGAATGCTTTGAAGTTGACGCCGTTATTGCCGCAGTCGGGCTGGCCGCGCTGAACGCGAAGCCGATAGGAGCGAACCAAAAGCGCGAACCTAAGGGCGGTTTCAAACTCGCCGCGTCCGCCGACTGTCTACTCCCACGACGCCAGTGAGGGAGTGCGATGCGAGACCTAGTCGACCAAACGCGCCTGGAAGTGGGCTACGCGTTTCGCGGATTGCGCCGATCACCCGGGTTCACCGTCACGGTGATCCTGACGCTCGCGCTGGGCATTGGCGCCAACGCCATGATGTTCGGCATCGTCGATCGTTTGTTGTACCGCCCATACCCATACATGCACGACCCGTCGAGCGTCCACCGCGTCTACTGGCGGTTCTGGCGCCGCGGCAGCCAGGTCACGCGATCGGACACCGAGTACCCACGATACCTCGATCTGCAGCGCTGGACGACGTCGTTCTCTCAGTACGCGGCCTTCACGAATCGCGTTCTCGCCGTCGGCACCGGCGACGCGTCGAGGGAGCGAATGGTCGGTGCCGTGAGCGCCACGTTCTTCGACTTCTTTGATGCGTCGCCCGTGCTCGGCCGCTTCTTCGCCGCCGACGAAGACGTTCCGGGCCGCGCCGCCGACGTCGCAGTTCTCGGATATGACTTCTGGAAAGGCGCGCTGGGCGGGCGCGACGTTCGCGGCGAAGTGCTGCAGGTCGGAAACACGAGAGCGACGATCATCGGCGTCGCGCCGCGAGGCTTCGTCGGCGTCAACGACGTCATCGCGCCGGCCGTGTACATCCCGATCACCACGTATGCGCGCAACGAAGCCGACCCGCGGACCGCGCAGACATTCGACAAACGCTACGCGTGGCGCTGGCTCGAGGTCATGGTCCGCCGCAAGGCGGGCATCGCGCGCGACGTCGCAACCGCCGACGCCACCCAAGCCGCCCTGCGGAGCTGGCAGGCCGACCGTGCTTTGGATCCGTCGCTCGCGACCGTCGACGTCGCAAGGCCAGACGCAGTCGTCTCGGCGCTAAAGGTCGGCGCCGGGCCGTCGCCGAGCCTCGAGGCGAAAACGACGCTATGGGTGACTGGCGTGGCGGTGATGGTGTTGCTCGTTGCCGGCGCGAACGTCACGAACCTTCTTCTGGCGCGGACGCTGCGACGGCAACGTGAGATGGCCGTTCGGCTGGCGCTCGGCGTCAGTCGTCGACGACTCGTGGCGCAGGGGCTCATTGAAACGACAGGGCTCGCGCTCGCCGGAGGTGCGGCGGGCGTCGTGGTCGCGCAATTTGTTGGCCCGATCATTCAGCGGTTGCTCGCCGGCGCCGACGTGATCGTCATCGACGCCGCAGCCGACGGGCGCACGCTCTTCGTCTCACTCGGCGTTGCGGTGGTCATCGCTTTGTCGACCGGGCTCGCGGCAACGCTCCTCTCGGGCCGCGGTGATTTGACGGGGATCTTGCGAGCCGGTACGCGCGGTGGCGTCGTGCAGCGGTCGCGCGCGCGAACGGGACTCCTCGTCGCTCAAGCGGCGCTTTCGACGGCGCTGCTCGTCGGTGCCGGACTGTTCGTGAAGAGCCTGCGCGAAGTCGAAAGCATGCCGGTGGGCTACGACACCAAGTCGGTCGTCGTCGCGACGCGGCATCTCCGCGGCACGCTCGACGCACAAGCGACCGCGGCAATTCGAGAGCGACTCCTCGAGGCCGCGCGCGCCGTTCCTGGCGTCGAACTCGCGAGTTGGACGATGACGTTGCCATTCGCGATCACCAATTCGACGGCGTTGTTCGTTCCCGGAATCGACTCAGTCGCGCGACTCGGACAGTTCACGTATCAGGCCGCAACATCCGACTACTTCGGCGTGATGGGAACGCGAATCATCCGCGGCCGCGGGTTCGATCGACAGGATCGTCCGGGCGCTCCGCGCGTCACGGTGGTGAGCGACGGAATGGCGAGGCTGCTCTGGCCGGCTGGAAATGCGATCGGTCAATGTGTTCGCGTTTTCGCGGACACGATGCCGTGTGCGACGGTGGTCGGCATCGCCGAAGACATCGTCCAGGACGATCTCGCTGCGACGCAACGTCTGCATTACTATCTGCCGATCGACCAGTTCTGGCCGAATGCGGGCTCGACGCTCTTGATGCGAGTGCGCGGCGAGCCGGCCTTGCATCTCGAGTCCGTGCGCCGGGCGTTGCAACGCGTGATGCCCGGCTCGTCGTACGTAACGGTGACGACGATGGCGTCGCTCGTCGACGGCGCGCGGCGGTCGTGGAAGCTCGGCGCATTGATGTTCGTGGCGTTCGGCGCGCTCGCGCTTGTCGTGTCGGCGGTCGGATTGTATGGCGTGATTGCCTACGACGTCGAACAGCGCATGCACGAGATGGGTGTGCGCATCGCGCTTGGCGCGCGCGCGTCGGACGTCCTCGGCCTGGTCATGCGACGAAGCCTCGGCGTTGCCGGCCTTGGTGTCGCTATCGGACTAGGTCTCGCCATTGCGACTGCGCACTGGGTACAGCCGCTTCTGTTTCGCGCGTCGGCGACGGATCCGGTGATTTATCTGCTCACATCGACGCTCCTCGGTCTCGTCGCTGTCGGCGCGAGCGCCGCCCCTTCGATGCGCGCAACGCGCGCCAACCCGAACTCGGTACTGCGCAGCGACTGAACCCAGCCGCGAAGGGAGTTCCAAGGATTAAAGAGCTTTAATATTGGTTGGCAAATGAGCGGTCACTTGAGGCGCGCGCGGGCTTGGCACGAACCATGATCGACACTTCGTGTAGAGTAGCGAGAGAAGCGCGGATTCACGGTCCCGATGCGTGCTATCGTAGCCTACGCCAGAAGCGTCGAGGTTCGGGATAGCCTGGAGCGGTCGCTGTCGCGCCGCTGCCATTTCCGCTGTGCCTCGAGGCGGGCGGGATTCCTCGAGATGCTGGTACGGCTTGATGTGGCCGCGGCCCTGGTGGAAATAAACCGCGCGTGCTCTCTCAGACGGTCTGTTCGTTCATGACGACTTCACCCCGGCCTCGAGAGCGCAAGCGACGTCCTCCGTCGTAGCGCTGCCGCCGAGATCCGCGGTCCGCGGCGCGCTACGATCGGCGAGCAGATGCTCGATGGAGCTCACGATCGAACGAGCCGCCTCCACCTCGCCGAGGTGCTCCAGCATCATCGCGCCCGACCACACCTGCCCGATCGGATTCGCGATCCCGCGTCCCGCAATATCCGGAGCGGATCCGTGCACCGGCTCGAACATCGACGGATACTCACGTCCCGGATTCAGATTCGCGCTCGGCGCAATCCCGATCGAGCCCACGATCGCCGGCCCGAGGTCGGAGAGAATGTCGCCGAACAGATTGCTCGCGACGACGACGTCGAACCAATCCGGATGGCGGACGAAGTGCGCCGACAGGATGTCGATGTGAAACTTGTCCGTCGCGACGTCGGGATACTCCGACGACATCATCCGAAAGCGCTCGTCCCAATACGGCATCGAGTGGAGAATGCCGTTCGACTTCGTCGCCGAGGTGACGTGCCGGCGTCGATGGCGCGCGAGCTCGAACGCGTAGCGCATGATGCGGTCACATCCGCGACGCGTGAAGATCGCCGTCTGCGTCGCCATCTCGCCGGGCGTGCCCTCGCCCGTTCGCCCACCGATGTCGGAGTACTCGCCCTCCGTGTTCTCGCGGACGACGCAGAAATCGATGCTCCCGGCCTCGCGCCCGCGCAGCGGCGATTCGATTCCCTCGAGTAATCGGACGGGTCGCAAATTGACGTATTGATCGAAGCCCCGGCGGATTGGGAGCAGTAATCCCCAGAGGGATACATGGTCGGGCACGCCCGGAAATCCGACGGCTCCCAGGTAAATCGCATCAAACGGCCTCAACTGTTCGAGGCCGTCGTCCGGCATCATGCTCCCGAGTCGCGCGTAGCGTTCACAGCTCCAATCGAAGATCTCCCACGTCAGCTGGAATCCGAATCGCCGAGCGGCCGCGTCGAGGACGTGTTGGCCCGCTGGAACGACCTCCCTTCCGATTCCGTCGCCCGGTATGAGTGCGATGCGATGGCGTCGAGACATGCGCGTAAAGTAGACCCCTAGCCAAAGCAGATACCGGCCGGCAAACTTCGTCGAAGCGACGTGATCGCAGTTACAAACGCGGTCGGCGCGTCGTCGATAATGTGCCTTCCTCTTCAGCGCGGGCTGTCGTTCCCTCCTGCCCGCCGTGCTCGCCTGACAGGTCCTTCCCGATGCATCGATTGACGACGACGTCATTCTGGGCGACCGCTGTGTTCGTGCTCGTTGCACCCGTCCTTCCGGGGTCGCCGCTGTTGGCCGCACAAGATCGTGGATGCGGCGCTGTATCCAATGCGTTCGAGCTTGCGGTGGGTGTCGCGCAAAGTGACCGCGTCGATGCCACCGCGTCGCCGATGCAGTTCGGCGGGCGTGGTGCGGAAGCGATTCTCGGCTTCGACCATTCGATTCGCGGCCTGTGCTTTCTCAGCAGCGCGCGTGGCGGCCGTCGCACGTTGAGCTCGACCGCGGGGTCGTCCGGAAGCGAGCAGTTGATCGACACGGATGTTCGCATGTCGCTCATGAAGAGTTTCGGCGCGCGCTCGGTAAGCCGTAGCGCGTTCGCCGCGGGTGTAGAGCTTCGCGCCAACCTCGCGGCGACGACGCACACGTACACGGATCCGCTTCGTTCGACGTCGACGTTTCGCATGGGCTATGCGTCGCTCGGGCCGTCGGCGCTCTGGCGATTCGGCATCGGTCGAGATGCCGCAAGCATTCAACTCTCGTCGCCGCTGATCGCGGTCGTCGACCATCCGTACGCGCCAATCTGGGCGAGCGACGCGATGCCGCATCTGCGCGGCGTGAGCGCGACGTCTTTTCGCGGCGTGAACGGCATCATCGCGTACACGCTGGCGCCCAACCGGCGCGTCTCGACGGTCGCGACGTACGGCTTTTCGGTGATGCGATACGACGATGTGCGGCCGGTGCGCGCCGTCACGCAGACGTTGTCGGCCGGCATGCGCGTGCGATTGTCGTCGACTGGCAGATGAGCATCGAACACCTGTCATCCCGAGCGCAGCGAGGGATCTGCTTTTCGCGCCGCGGGAAAAGCAGATCCCTCGTCGCTTCGCTCCTCGGGATGACAGTGTTGTTTACGGCATGCGCCGATCCGTCGCTGGCGCCGCGGCAATCGACAACGCCCGCCGCGCTCTTCGACGCGGTGTGGAAGGAATTCGATCTCTCATACTCGATGTTCTCGCTCAAACGCGTGAACTGGGACTCGATCGGAGCGGCGTATCGCCCGCGAGCGCTGGCGGCGCCGACCGACGCGGCGCTGGCCAAGGTGCTCGGCGAGATGCTGCTCACGTTGCGCGACCGGCACGTGGCATTCGGCCCGACGAAGGCGGGCAACGCGATCGCCTATCTGTCGGCCAGGGACAGCGCACCCGCGGTTTATGATGGAATGCTCATTGAACACCGCTATCTGGCCGGCGCGACGAGCACCCCCGGCGGGCACATTCGCTATGCGACCGTAGCGCCGCGCACCGGCTACGTGCGCATTCCGAGCTTCAACGGCACGGGCTGGGCGTCGGAGATCGACGAGGCGATCGCGGCGCTGCGCGACGTGACCGGAATCATCTTGGACTTGCGATGCAACGCGGGCGGCACCAACAGCCTCGCTGTCGAGATCGCGGGGCGATTCGCCGATCGATCGCGCACGTTCGGCTATGCGAGAGTTCGAAATGGCCCGGGGCACAACGATTTCACGGATTTCATTCCGGAAGTCGTTCGCCCCGCGGGTCCGACGCAATTCCGCGGCCCGGTCATCGTCCTCACCGACCGCAAGATGTACAGCTCCGCCGAAGACTTCGTGCTCGCGATGAAAGTGCTGCCGAACGTGACGACGATGGGTGACACGACGGGCGGCTCGTCGGGCAAGCCGATCGTTCGGGAATTGCCGAACGGGTGGACGTACCAGCTCTCGAGCTGGATCGAATTCAACGCTGATCGCGTGGCCTTCGAAGACATCGGACTGGCTCCGGACATCTACACCGGCCCCACGACGAGAGGAAAGACGCTGGCGGTCGTGAGCTCCGATCCGGTGCTCGACCGAGCGATCTTGACGGCGGGCGCCAAGTAGCAGATCGTCCCCGCGCGTCATACCGGCACGCGCGAACGGGTCGTCACTGGCTCTTGTCGCCGCGGCTCATGGTGACGCAACTTGGCGCATGCCGTCGCGCGCCCGACAAATAACACTTTGCTCGGCCGTCGTTCTCTCGCTGTCGTCGGAGGGCCTCGCCGCTCAAGCAGCGTCGGATAGCATTCGTCCGCCGGCGCGCAGCGGCTTTGGTTTGGCCTTCGATTCGCGCCGCTCTCGTCTCGTCGTATTTGGCGGAAGCGATACGGCTTTTCAACGGCTCGGCGACACCTGGGAGTGGAGCGCAGGCCGCTGGACGCGGATCGATATCGCGGGGCCGCCGGCCCGCTCGGACTTCGCGATGACGTTCGATTCGCGACGTGGGCGCGTCGTCGTCTTCGGCGGGCGAACGACGAGCGGCCTGGCGCGCGACACGTGGGAATTCGACGGCACGCGGTGGGTGCTCGCCGACACGGCTGGACCAAGCGCGCGAGCTCTCACCAGCCTTGCGTATGACGAAGCGCGCGGTCGCGTCGTTCTTTTCGGCGGATCGACGGGCGCATCGCGACTCGCGGATACGTGGGAATGGGACGGCAAGTCGTGGATCGAGCGAGTGACGACCAACCGGCCCGGCGCGCGCGGCGCGCACGCGTTGGTGTACGACGCGTCGCTGCGTCGTACGGTGTTGATCGGTGGTTACGCCGAGGATGCACTCGCGGATAGCTGGGAGTGGGACGGGACTTCGTGGACGCGGCGCGTCGATGGACCTGATCTCCTCCACACAGGTGCGGCGTTCAATCCGGTGTCGAGGACCGTTCTCGTATTCGGCGGCTTCCACAACGACGCGCGATCGCGAGAGCTATGGGCGCGAACGTCGACGGCCTGGACGTCGATTCCTGGCGAAGGGCCGCCTGCGCGCGCGGAGCATCGCGGCGTCTACATCCCCGATATCGGCTTCGTGATCTTCGGAGGAATCGGCGGACAGGGAATGAGCGTCGAAGAGCGTGGCCGCGCGAAGTTGAACGATCTCTGGAGCTTCGGCGCTGGCAAGTGGCTGCGCTTGACTCCATAATCCGCTGACAGCGGTCTTCCACCGCTGAGCGTAAGCCTCCTGAACCCTCGCCGAGAGGCGCTCCATTACAACCGGACTGGGCCCGCAGCGCCGCGTCGATCCGCTCACGCCCGAGCGTCACGTGGCGGAGGATCTCGAGCGCACGACGATGCGCAAGGTGAGCGCCCGGCTGTTGCCGGTGCTTTTCGTCCTCTACATCGCGGCGTTTCTCGATCGCACGAATGTCGGGCTCGCGTCGCTGCAGATGAACAAGGACCTCGGGCTCAGCGCCGCGGCGTACGGATTCGGCGCCGGCGTGTTCTTCATCGGCTATGGACTTTTCGAGATCCCGAGCAATCTCGTGCTCGCTCGCGTTGGCGCGCGACGCTGGATCGCGCGGATCGCGATCAGTTGGGGCATCATCGCGTGCGCGATGATGTTCGTTCGCGGCGCAACGGGCTTCTACATCCTTCGCTTCTTGCTCGGCGCCGCCGAAGCAGGCGCATTTCCGGGGATCGTGTTCTATCTCAGCGAGTGGTTTCCCGAGCGTCAGCGCGCCAGCGCGATGTCGCGCTTCATGGTGAGCATTCCGCTCGCGAGTGCGATCGGAGGCCCGGTCGGCGGCGCACTGTTGTCGCTCGACGGCACGATGGGTCTTGCCGGGTGGCAATGGCTGTTTCTCATCGAGGGTGTGCCTTCGGTTTTGCTCGGCATCGCCGTGCTCGCGATGCTCACCGATCGGCCGACGGAAGCGACGTGGCTGTCGCGCGACGAACAGCAATGGCTGACCGAGCGACTCGAGCGGGAGCGACGCGCACGGGCCGACGTGAGCGAGCACAGTGTGGTGAGGGCACTCACGAGCGGGATGGTATGGTGGCTCGCGATCCTGTATTTCCTCGCGCTCGCCGCGGAGCTTGGATTCATCTTCTTTGGACCGACGCTGATCTCCGAAGCGCTGCACATCAGCAATGCGCAGGTCGGGCTGGTGATGGGCGCGACTGGATTGGCCGGAGTGGTCGGCATGCTCGTGAACGGCGCGTCGTCCGATCGCCGGCAAGAGCGAATCGCGCACGCGGCCATTCCGATCATCGTCATGACCGTCGGCCTCGTCGTGAGCGCCATCGTCGGTCGCGGCGTTGGTGTCGTGTTCGGCTTCGCCATACTGATGTTCGGTTTCAACGCATTTCTTCCTGTGTTTTGGTGTTTACCGGCGGCGCTGCTCAGCGGCACGGCGGCGGCGGGGGGCATTGCGCTCATCAACTCGATCGGCAACTTCGCCGGCTTCTTCGCGCCGAACATCGTCGGCGTCGGTAAGTCGATGACCGGGACTTATACGGGGAGCTTGTGGATGCTGGCAGGTTTCGGGCTGGTGTCCGCGTTGATGATCCTTCCGGTCGGCCGAAGTGCGGCCATTGGTCGACGCGTGCAGCAATGAATTCGAAGTGGCCTTGCACCGGCGCGGTGCGCTCGTCATAGTAGGCGGCCATGTCGATTCGAGCCGGTTCGCACTCACGCGCCGCCGCTCGGGCGCCGTACGGAGAGAGTGACTGGGTCGCGCGTATTCGCGAAAGCGATCGCGCGGCGTTCGAGGCATTGGTACGCCACTACTCCGATCCGCTCTGCGCGTTCATCTACAACAACACACGCGACGTCGAAGCGACGAAAGAGCTGACGCAGGATCTCTTTCTGTGGATCTGGCGCCACCGACATGAATGGGATGTTCGCGGCGGGCTGACGACGTACCTGTACCGGTCGGCGCGCAATCGGGCCATCAGCTATCTGCGCCACGATCGGCTCGAGCGACGCTGGCAAGAAGAGATGTCGCGACAGGATGACGTCGGCATCGAGCGCTCACACACGGGTGCCTCGGACAACGACGCGGGGGTGTCGGAGCTGTCGGCGGCCATCGATCATGCGATCCGCGCCCTGCCGGAGCGGTGCCGCCAAGTCTTCACGCTCAATCGCCGCCACCATCTCACGTATCGACAGATTGCCGAGACGCTCGGCATTTCGGTCAAAACCGTCGAGGTCCACATGGGCCGCGCTTTGGCCTCTTTGCGGCGACAGTTGAGCGATTGGCTGTGAAAACGGTGGAACGGTAGAGCGGTGGAACGGTGGAACGATCAACTGCGTAAAGTCGAGCTCTGACAGCTCGACTCTCGCCGACTGGCAGCCGGGTTTCACCGTTCCACCATTCCACCGTTCCACCGTTCCACCGTTGGTTAGGGGTTTCCTTTGCCACGTGCGTCGGTATGTAAGATGACCCCTGGCGTGGCATGACAGAACTTCCGAATGAGCCGAGTGCTCGGACGCTCGCGGCGTACCTCAGTGGCGAGTGCACGAGCGCGGAATTGGCCGAGGTGCTTCGGTGGGCACACTCAAGCCCTGAATCCGCGGCGCAGTTGGCCAAGTTGCGCCGCGCGTGGCACGAGAGTGCCGAGGCAGAAATCGGCGGCGTCGGCTCCTGGGACGCCGATCAAATGTGGAAGGCGGTATCGGCGCGTCTCAACGACGACCAACCGGGAAAG